>ERZ1292633.523-Hain-H41-02um-R1-523-length-44169-cov-8_pt1 | contig 44169 bp, 34 predicted proteins | sample MGYA00564406_ERZ1292633 | MGnify/ENA primary metagenome ERZ1292633 (study PRJEB36523, sample SAMEA6512639) | groundwater metagenome | collected 2019-01-08 | study: AquaDiva: Metagenomics assemblies of 32 groundwater samples | reverse complement strand
AGCGGTACGGAGAACACGGCGGTCTCGATCACCGGTTCGGCGTCGGATCCTGACGCTGAGACCGTGACGCTATCGCAGACGAACACGGCGGCGTTCCTTGCGGGTCCGGCTTCGGCTGGTCCTGTGCTGGCGCCGAGCATCACGCTCACGGGCACCCCGAACTTCAGCCAGTCCGGTAGCTCTTCGGTCAGCTGGAGCGCGGTGGACAACGGCTCGCCGGTTCAAAGCTCGACGGCGACGACGGCCATCACGATCGCGAACCTGAACCAGAACCCGGTCATCGTGGCTCCGGCGACGGTTAGCGGTACGGAGAACACGGCGGTGTCGATCACCGGTTCGGCCACCGATCCGGATGGCGACAACGTGACCTTGTCGCAGACGAACACGGCGGCGTTCCTTGCGGGGGCGGCTTCGGCTGGCCCTTCGTTGACGCCGAGCATCACCCTTACCGGCACCCCGAGTTTCAGCCAGGCCGGTTCGTACACGGTCGACTGGAGCGCGGTGGACGCCACAACGGGCACGGCGACGGCCACCACGGCTCTCACGGTCGCGAACACCGACCGCGCGCCGGCGCTCGCCGCAATCGCGAACGTGATCGTGGGCCAGGGTGGCAGCGCCTCGCGGAACGTGAACGCCTCCGATCCGGACGGCGACGTCGTCGAGGTCTCGGCCTCGCTTCCCCCCTTCGCCACGTTGAATCCGCCGCTCTCGGGGGCGGGCAGCGTCGCGACGACGATCAGCATCAATCCCACGCCCGGCACGGCGACGGGCGACTACGCCGCCTCGGCCACGGCGACGGCGCTCGGCCTCACCGACACCAAGAGCTTCACGATCACGGTCACCCCCACCAACCAGGTCATCCAGCTCGATCCGATCGCCGACGTCACGCTGGACGAGGGCTTCAGCAGCTCCGTCACCGTGAACGCCACCGACGCGGACAACGACCTGATCACGGTGACGGCTTCGCTCCCCGGGTTCGCGGCGCTCCTGGCGCCGACGTCCGGGACCGGCACCGTCACGACCGCGGTCACCATCAACCCGGGATTCTCCGACGCGGGCGTCTACGCCTCGTCGGTCACGGCCACCGACGGCATCCAGCCGGTCACGGAGCCGTTCCAGATCACCGTCAACAACGTCGATCGCCCGGTCGCGCTCGATCCGATCGCGGACCTGAACGTGGCGGAGGGCGCTTCAGCCTCCCGCTCGGTGAACGCCAGCGATCCGGATAGCGACCCGATCACCCTGAGCGCCAGCCTCCCGGCGTTCGCGTCTCTGAGCGACAACGGCAACGGTACCGGAAGCGTCACGGCGGCGCCGGGCTTCACCGACGCGGGAAGCTACCCGTCTTCGGTCACGGCGACGGCGAACGGCACGACGAACACTGAAACCTTCACCATCCTGGTCTCGGACGTCGACCGCGCGCCGGTCCTGGCCGCGATCTCCAACATCAACGTCCAGGAAGGCTCCTCGGCCAGCACGCCGGTGAGCGCCACGGATGCCGACGGCGAGACCATCGGTCTCACGGCCAGCCTTCCCGCCTTCGCGACTCTCGATGCCCCGATCAGCGGCGCCGGTACGGTCTCCACGACGGTGACCGCGGCGCCGGCCCCCGGAGACGCGGGGAGCTACCCCTCCTCGGTCACGGCGACGGCGAACCTCCTGACCGACACGAAGAACTTCACCATCAATGTCACACGTCCGAACCAGGTGCCGACGATCTCGGCCCCCGCGACGGCGACGGTGGACGAAGGCCAGAATCTCAACTTCACGGTGACCGCGGCCGATGGAGACAGCGATCCGTTGACGCTGGCGGCTTCGGGTGTCCCGGCCGGCGCGTCGTTCCTGGACAACGGGAACGGCACCGGCACCTTCAACTGGACGCCGGGCTTCAATCAGGCCGGCTCGTACACGGTCACGTTCGACGTGAGCGACGGGAAGGGCGGCACGAACAGCGCCTCCACCGGCATCACGGTCAGCAACGTGAACCGCTGCCCGACGGCGAACGCCGGCGGCCCCTACACGGGCGTCGTGAACTTCGCGGTCAACTTCGACGGCAGAGGATCGTCCGATCCAGACGGTGACCCGCTCTCCTACACGTGGACCTTCGGAGACGGCGGAACCGGGACCGGCGCCACGGTCTCGCACGTGTACGTGACGGGCGGCGTCTTCACCGTGAACCTCGCGGTCGGCGACAACCTCTGCGAGGACAACGCGGCCACGACGGCGACCATTGTCACCGACTTCCCGGCGAACGTCTTCACGACCGGCGGCAACAACACGACCAGCCTCGGCGCGGGCAAGCCGACCACCTGCGTCCAGATCGAGCCGATCGCCGGCTCGTTCGCCCTCTCCGACGTCGATCTCACGACGATCAAGATGATCTCTGCCGGCACCGGCTCGGTCTCTGAGATCTTGGCGATCGCCGACAAGACGGCGGTGGACGGCGACAAGGACCGGGACGGCGCGAGCGAGATCCGCGCCTGCTTCACGAAGGCCGATCTCCGGCTCCTCTTCAGCGGTCTGCCGGCGGGACGGAACACGGTCACCGTCGCGATCGAAGGGAATCTCACGACGGGCGGCAAGTTCAGCGGGACGCTGGTCCACACGGTGAAGTCGACCGGTGGCGCGCTCGCGGCGAAGGTGTCGCCGAATCCGCTCAATCCGGAGACGACGCTCTCCTTCCAGCTCCGGACGCCGGGTCGCGTGACCGTGAAGATCTTCGATCTGAACGGGCGCCTGGTGAAGACGTTGCTCGACGATACGCGCGGCGCGGGAATCCAGGATTTGACCTGGAACGGCACCACCGACGGCGGCGCCAAGGTGGCGAGCGGGGTCTACTACTTCCGCCTCGACACGCCGGACGGTCGCTTCGTGAAGGCGGCGACGGTCCTCAAGTAGACGCAGCGGATTCAGGACAGAGGGAAATCCTCCGTCGAGGGGGATCAGAGACGGGGCGGCGCGGTAAGGCCGCCCCGCTCTCGTTTCACGGCTTGGGGCGGGCGGAGCGCTCCGCTTCGAGCGCCGCGAGGCGCTCCGAGAGCAGGGTGGCGATCGGAGTCGGGACGCCGGCGGCGTCGCCCTCCCTCCGGACGGCGCCGAGGATGGCGTCGCCCTCGGTCGGCCGCGCGCGCGCGACATCCTCCGCCATGGAAGATCGGTTCCCGGCCGTATCGTGGAGGAGGGCGTCGAGCAACGGTTCGGGGTCGTACGGCGCGTGCAGGAAGCCGCGCGCCGCGCCGACCGCCACGGCCTCCCGCGCCGCGGCGCAGGCGAGCGCGTATAGCGCGGGCGAGTCGCGCACGGCGCCGTTCACGACGGCGTGGATCGCCGTGAGCGGATTGACCGCGACGTTCAGGACGAGCTTCCTCCAAAGGACCTCGCGCGCGTTCGCCGCGATCTCCGCGCGTAGCCCCGCGCCCGTGAAGAGCCGCGCCGCCGCCGCCGCGTCGGGCTCGGCCCCCGGCGTCCAGGCGGTGAAGATGGTGATTCCTCCGGTTGACGCGTGGACCCGGCCGGCCTCGTCCCAGTAGGCGCCGAGCGTCGTGGTCCCGGCCACCAGCGGAACGCCGGGGAGGGCGTGCTCCAGAAGATCGAGGTTCCCCCATCCGTTCTGGAGCGACACGACCGGGGTGGGCGTCTCCAGCAGGGAGGGCGCGATTCGACGCGCGGCGTCGCCCGTTTGATACGACTTCACACAGAGAAAGACGAACGAGGCGGGTAGAAGCGCGGCGGGGTCGTCAGTCGGCTCGGCGAGCGGCGCCTCCCGCCGGCACGCCTCGGCGCGTCCGGAGGAGCGGAGGAGGACCCGCACGCGGATCCCGGCGCGCGAGAGGCACGACGCGAGGAGCGTGCCGAGAGCTCCGGCGCCCACGATCCCAACCCTCGTCTCCCGCTTCGATCGCTCCACCGAGTCCTCCGCGCTTGACCGCGTTCCGCGGGCCGCCTAGAGTGCGGCGCGTGGCGCCTCCGAACGCCCCGCGAGCGATCATACCCCGAACGAGCGACCCCGTGCTTCGAGCCGTCATCTTCGACTACGGCAACACCCTCATCGGCATCGATCCGTCCACCCCGTCGCGGCGCACCGACTACGCCGACGTCGTCGCGCGACCTGGCGCGGAGCGCCTCGCCTCGCATCTCGCGGAGCGCGGGCTCTTGGACGCGCGCGCGGAACAGATGCGGTTCATCGGTCTTTACTTGAAAACTCGCGAGAAGAACCGGCTGGCCGCCGAGGTGGCGGGCGACGAGATCACGGCCGAGGCCTCGCTGGCAGAGGCGCTGGCGGAGGTGGGGACGCCGCCGGCCGGCTCTGCGCTGCTTCACGAGGCGATTTCGGTCTACTTCACGGCCGAGGAGGAGCGGATCGTGGCGCTCGACGGCGCGATGGAGACGCTTGAGATGCTCCGGGCGACGGGCGTTCGGATCGGCCTCCTCTCGAACGCCACCGACGGTCGCTACGTGGAGCGGGTGGCGTCGCGCCTGGGGATGCGCCCCTTTTTCGACCCCTTCGTCGTCTCGGCGGATATCGGCGTTCGAAAGCCGCGCGCGGAGGCGTTCCACGCGGTGCTCGACCGCTGGGCGCTCCCGGCCGAGGACGTCGCCATGGTGGGGGATTCGCTCTACCACGATGTGGCCGGCGCGAACCGGCTGGGGCTCTATTCGGTTCACTTCACGCAGATCGCGAACCCCGGCGATCCGGCGTATCGCGATCATGTCGCCCCGCGCGCGGCCGCCTCCTCCCACGCGGCCCTCCGCGCGGCGATGACGCCGCTCCTGAACGCGGCGCCCTAGCGCGCCGCGAGCAGCACCCGCCGGCTCCGCCGGCCCGGCGCCCCCCGCGCCGTCCGATGTCCCGCCCCCCCGTGGAGGCGACGCCATGCTGGCGCGCGTCTGGTCGTGCACGACCGTCGGAATCGACGGCGTCTTCGTTCGCGTGGAGGCCGACCTCGGCGTCGGGCTCCCATCCTTCTCCATCGTCGGTCTTCCCGACGCGGCGGTCCGCGAGAGCCGCGAGCGGGTACTGGCCGCCATCCGAAACTGTGGGTTCGAATTTCCGGCCCGCCGCATCACCATCAACCTCGCGCCCGCGCACGTCCGGAAGGAGGGAGCGAGGTTCGATCTCCCGATCGCGGCCGCGATCCTCCTCGCTTCGGGGCAGATTCCGCGGGGCGCTCCGCTGGAGGAGGGAGTGCTGACCGGGGAACTCGCCCTCGACGGCGGCGTGCGCCCGGTGCGGGGCCTGCTGGCGGTGCTGGTGGCGGCGCGCCGGGAAGGACGCGGCCCGGTCTGGATTCCGTACTCCAATCGCGCCGAGGCGCGTGCCCTGCCGGAGGTGGCGGTCGTGCCGATCGAATCGCTGGTCGCGCTGCGCGGGGAGGAGGAGGTCCCGGCCGGTTCGTTCCGGGATGCCCGCGCAGACGACAGTCCGGCGGCTCCGGCCGATCCGCCGGCCGATCTCGCCGACGTGCGCGGGCAGGCGCTCGCCCGTCGCGCGATGGAGATCGCGGCCGCGGGCGGGCACAACGTCCTTCTCGTGGGGCCTCCCGGCGCGGGGAAGACGATGCTCGCGAGGCGTCTCCCGGGGATTCTCCCTCCGCTCTCGGGGGAAGAGGCGATCGACGTGGCGACGATCCACTCGGTCGCCGGGCGCCTCGCCCCCGGCGCAGCGCTCTCCCGCACGCCTCCGTTTCGCGCGCCGCATCACACCATCTCGGACGCCGGGCTGGTCGGAGGAGGGCGCGGACCGCTCCCGGGCGAGGCGAGCCTCGCGCACCGCGGCGTGCTCTTCCTCGACGAGTTCCCCGAGTTTCGCAGGAATGTGATCGAGGCGCTTCGCCAGCCGCTGGAGGAAGGGACGATCACGATCGCGCGCGCCGGCTCGGCGGTTCGGTTCCCGGCCGCCTTCTCGCTCGTGGCGGCGATGAATCCCTGTCCCTGCGGTCACCGCGGAGGTCGCCGCCGTGGCTGCCGGTGTCCTCCCGAATCGTACTCGCGCTACTGGTCGAAGATCTCGGGGCCGATTCTCGATCGGATCGATCTCGTGCTGGAGGTCCCCGCGCTCCCGGTGGAGGAGCTCCTGGCGCGCGGCGCGGGGGAGCCGTCGGCGCGCGTACGCGATCGCGTGCTGGCGGCGCGTACGCGGGCGCTCGTCCGGGGCGGGCCGGCGCGAAACGCCGCGGCCACCGCGAACGAGCTCGATCGATGGGGCGCGCTCGGCGCGGCGGAAGGGAATCTCCTCCGGCAGGCGGCCGAGCGCTTCGGACTCTCGGCGCGCGGGGTCCTGCGCGTGCGGCGAGTGGCGCGCACGATCGCGGACCTGGCGGCCTCGGAACGCGTCGGCGTGGCCCACCTCGCGGAGGCGCTGCAGTTTCGGGGGTCGGGAATCCGCGAGGAAATGGGGCCGCGGTAGCGGGCCCGCCGCTCCGGCACTCCCAATCCCTTGGGGCGCAAGGGAGAAGCCCGTTGACTTCGGGGTATGGAGTAGATAGCGTATCGACCAACCGGGAGAAGATCGATGAACTCAAAGCACCAAGCCAAGTTACTGGATCGGATCGGCTTCCAGGCCGCCCGCCTTGCGGCGGTCGTGGCGCTGCTTTTCTCCGCCCTCTCCGCCTCGGCACAGAATCCGCCTGTCGGCGGCGCGGCCCCGGCGGCGCAGAGCGTCTCGCGCCCGGCGCCGAAGGCGATGACGATCGACGAGGCGCTGGAATTCACCAGGAAATCGCCGAAGGACACCAACTCCTGGCTCGCGCTCGGTTCCGCGTACCGGCGCGTTCACCGCTACGAAGAAGCAGCGGCCGCGTTCAAGAAGATGACGATCGTCGACGCCAACAACTCCACCGGGTGGGTCAGCCTCGGCGCCACCTACATGGATCAGCGCAAGAGCGCCGACGCGAAGGCAGCGTTTCAGCGGGCACTGAAGATCAGTCCCGACGACGCGGCGGCTCACTACAACCTGGGAACCTACTACCTGACGATGGGGAAACGGGACGACGCGCTGGGCGAATTCAAGCGCGCCGCCTCCGCGAAGCCTCCCATCGCGGACGCGTTCGTGAGCATCGGCCTCGTGGAGGCGGAAACCGGCGCGCTCGATCAGGCGATCGCCTCGTACAAGAAGGCGCTCGCGATCGACTCGACGAACGTTCGGGCGCTCTGCAATCTCGGGAACGCCTATTATGGACAGGGGCGCCATCCCGAGGCGACTGCCCTCTACAAGAAGGCGCTCCGGCACGACAAGGAAAACCAGGAAGCGCTCTACAATCTGGGCGTGGCCTTCGCCGACGCGGGCATCTATCAGTCGGCGGTCACCTACTGGCGCCGCGTCGTCGGCATCGACTCGCTCTCCGTCGTGGCCGAAAGCGCGCGGAACAGCATCCAGGTGTTGCAGGAGTATCTCGATCAGCAGAAGAAGGCGACCCCCGCGGGGCCTTGACCCCGGCGACCGCGACCATCCCGGCGCTCGAGGCGCCGCGGCGTCATCCAGGGAGGCACCGACCGATGCACCAGCGTGGCACGCGACATTCGGCCCGCATTCCCGCCGTCACCGCGACGCTTCTCCTTCTCACCGCCGCCGGCTGCTCGGGCTCCAGGCAGGCGGCCCCCGTCGCCGGGGCGGGAGCGAACGCCGCGTCGGCCGTCGCGCCGTCGGCGAGTTCCGCCCGCGGTCACGTCGCCACCGGCGCCGATCTTCTCCATCGTGGACTCCTCGACGACGCCGAGCGGGAATTCCGGCTCGCGCTCGAGAACGAGCCGAACAATCAGGACGCGCTGGCGGGGTTGGGCCAGGTGCAGGTGCGCCGCGGGCAGTACTCGGACGCGGTGCCGCTCCTGGAACGCGCGACGCGCGTCTCCTCCCAGATGGTTTCCGCCTTCCAGACCCTCGGCGACGCGCACCTCGCGCTCGGCGAACTCGACAAGGCCGCCACGGCGTACCGCCAGGCGGTCGCGCTGGCCCCGGAGGACGTGGGGCTTCGCCTCTCGCTCGCCCGCTCGCTCATGGAGGCGGCGGAGTACGGGGAGGCGACATCGATCTGCCGGCAGACGCTCCGCTTCGTGAAGAACGCTCCCGACCGGCAGGCGCAGGTCTATCGCCAGCTCGGTGAGATCTATTCGCGCGAGGGGAAGGCCGCGGAGGCTGTCTCCGCGCTCTACAAGGCCGCTGAACTCGATCCCCGCGACGCCGAGATCGCCCGGTCGTTGTCCGCGGCCGCGTCGCGCGGCGGGCTCTACGCCGAGGCCGCCACCGCGTGCCAGCGAGTCTTGCAGTTATCGCCCCTCGACGTCGGCGCGAAGAAGCAGCTGGCCTGGGTCAATTTCAAGCTGGAGCGCTATCCAGTCTCCATCAAGCACTACGAGTCGCTCGGGGAGTCGCTCGGGACCGTGGATCGATACTATCTTGCCCAGGCATACGCCAAGACGAACAAGACCGACCGCGCCGTGGATCTCTTCCGGGTGGTCGTCCGCACAGATCCACATAATTACAAGGGGGTTTACTGCAACATGGCCTACGCCTACTACGACGCGACCCGCTACCAGCGGGCGATCGAGGCGGCGAAGGAAGGGCTCGCGGGCGACAGCGCGAACGCCTGTCTGAAGTTCTGCTGGGCGCAGGCGCTCGACAAGATGGGCCGCCACGAGGAGGCCATCCCGGTCTTCGAGGCGGCCATGGCCGATCCGGCCTACGCCGAGAGCGCGCAGCGCGAGTTGGAGCGCCAGCGCCGCATCGTGAGACTTCTGAAGACGAAGGAGAAGACGAACTGATGATTCGCGTTTCGAACCCAAGGCAAGGAGGCTCGATGTTCCGGATGTCCATTCGTGGCGTGGTGGGGATGACGGCAGCGGGGTTCCTGGTCGCGGGTGCGGCGTATGCCGCCGATCCGCCGGCCGGAGACGCGGCAACGAAGGCTGCCGCGAAGGCCCCGAACGCCCAGGCCGCCGCCGGCAAGGCAGGCGCCGCGGCTGACGAAGTGGCGGTGATGGAGACCTCGAAGGGCCGCATGGTCGTCGAGTTCTGGGCGAAAGAGGCGCCGCTGACGGTCGCGAATTTCAAGAAGCTCGCCCGGCAGGGCTACTTCGACGGCACCGGATTCCACCGGATCATCAAGGGCTTCATGATCCAGGGCGGCGACCCCAATTCGAAGAACCCGAAGGCGTCCAATCTCGGCACGGGCGATCCTGGCTACAAGCTGAAGGATGAGTTCAACGCCCACCGCCACGAGAAGGGTGTTCTCTCGATGGCGAACAGCGGCACGCCGAACTCGGCGGGCTCGCAGTTCTTCGTCATGCATGGGATGGCGTCTCATCTCGACGGCCACTACACGGCGTTCGGCCTGGTCTTCGAGGGGATCGACGTCCTCGACGTGATCGCCAACACGCCGGTCGGCCCGAGCGCAGGGATGGGCGGAGAGATGTCGAAGCCGCTCGAGTGGACGACGGTGAAGTCGGTCCGGATCATGCCGCGCGCGGCATGGATGGCGAAGAAGGACGAGACGACGAAGGCGGCGGCCGCGGTCAAGGCCGGCGACGCCGCCAAGACCGAAACGGCGAAGGCGGCCGCAACGGTGAAGGTCGATGAGGCGAAGAAGCAGGGCGAGGCCATCAAGGCGAAGATGGCGATGGAGAAGGCCGCGGCCGACTCGGCCAAGGCGAAGCCCGGGGGCGCGGGCAAGTAGACGCCCCCCACCTCCAGTTCGAAGACGATTCCGGGCCGGGCGCCTCGATTGCGCCCGGCCCTTCTTTTTTGATACTCTCATAACGTTAAGCCCGCACGCGTGTTCCAAGGGAGAAACGCCGATGTCCCGTATCTATCTCGACTACAACGCCTCCACGCCCTGCTGTCCCGAGGCGCTCGACGCCATGCTCCCCTATTTCCGGGAGCGGTACGGCAACGCGTCGAGCGTTCACGCCTTCGGACAGGAGGCGAAGGGGGCGATCGAGGAGGCGCGGGGAAAGGTGTCCGCCTTTCTGAACGCCTCTCCGGGAGAGATCGTCCTCACGAGCGGCGGAACCGAGTCGGACAACATGGGCGTGATCGGCGCCGCGAGGGCGCTGGCCGAGAAGGGCCGCCACGTGGTGACGAGCGCCATCGAGCACGACGCCGTCCGCCATTCGTGCGAGGCCCTGGAGCGCGAGGGCTACACGGTGACGCGCGTGGCCCCCGAGGGGAACGGGCGCGTCTCGGCCGACGCCGTGGCCGCCGCGCTCCGTCCCGACACCGTGCTCGTCACGATCATCGCCGCGAACAACGAGACGGGCGTCGTTCAGCCGACGGCGGAGATCGGCGCCCTCTGCGCCTCGCGCGGAATCGCCTTTCACGTCGACGCCGTGCAGGCCGCCGCGAAGTATCCGATCGACGTGAAGGCCTGGAACGCGACGCTGGTCACGATCACGGCGCACAAGTTTTACGGACCGAAGGGGGCCGGCGCGCTCTACGTGCAGCGCGGATTCCGCCTCGCGCCGCTCTCCCACGGCGGGGAGCACGAGCGCGGCCGCCGCGCGGGCACCGAGAACGTCCCCGCGATCGTCGGCTTCGGACGCGCCTGCGAGGTGGCGCAGGAGGAGATGAAGATGGTGCCGCCGCGGCTGACGGCGCTGCGCGACCGGCTGGAGGCGGGCCTCATGGCCGCCGTTCCACAGGTCGTGCGCCACGGCGACGGCGCGCCGCGCGTCTGCAACACGGCGCATCTTTCCTTCAAGGGAGCCGAGGGGGAGCATCTCATCCTCTCGCTCGACATGAAGGGGGTGGCGGTCTCGGCCGGCTCGGCCTGCAAGGCCGGTTCCTCCCATCCGTCGCACGTCCTCCTCGCGATGGGCGTTTCGGCCGCGCTCGCGCAGGCCGCGGTCCGTTTCAGCGTCGGGCGCTTCACCACCGAGGCGGAGATCGACCGGGTCCTGGAAATCGTCCCTCCGGTCGTCGAGAAAATCCGCGCGGAATCTCCGACCTTCGCCGCCTGATCGGGCATGAACGTTCTCCCCGACCGCCCCTCCACGATCCTCGTCGCCATGAGCGGCGGGGTCGACAGCGCCGTCACCGCGGCGATGCTCCGGGAAGCGGGGCACACCGTCATCGGCGTCACCATGAAGCTCTGGTGCTACTCGGAGGGCCCCTCGCCGAGCCGCGGCTGCTGCACGCTCGACGCCATCGACGACTGCCGCGCCGTGGCGCGCCGCCTCGGCTTCGCGCACTACGTCCTCGATCTGGAGACCGAGTTCCGCGAGCACGTGATCGAGGATTTCGTGGGCGAGTATCTGGCCGGGCGGACGCCGAACCCCTGCGTGCAGTGCAACAACTGGCTCAAGTTCGGCGAGCTCATGCGCCGCGCCGAGGCGTTCGGATGCGACTACGTGGCGACGGGACACTACGCGCGGCGGGGCGCCGACGAGGCTGGACGCGCCACGCTCCTTCGCGCCACCGACGTGTCCAAGGATCAATCGTACGTCCTCTGGGGGCTGGCTCCCTCGATCTTGGAGAAGGCCATCTTCCCGATCGGACATCTCCGGAAGGAGGAGGTCCGCGCGCGGGCTCGCGATCTGGGACTCGGCGTCGCCGACAAGCGCGAGAGCCAGGACATCTGCTTCGTGGAGGGAAAGCGCTATCTCGATTTTCTCCGGGAGAGGTTCCCGGAGCGGCTGGCCACCTCGCCCCGCGGCGCGGTGAAGGACGCGGCGGGCCGCGAGTGGCGGGAGCACGACGGGATTCATGCTTTCACCGTGGGACAGCGCCGCGGCGTGGAAGTCGCGGCGGGCATCCCGCTCTACGTCACGCGCATCGACGCGGCGAGCGGGACGGTGGAGGTCGGTCCCGAGCAGGCGCTCTATCGCCGGGAGGCCCGCGTGACGCGCGTCTCCTATCCGACGCCGGCCGCGGCGATGTCCGAGGGACACGGTTCGGCCACGGCCGCGGCGCCCATCCGCGGTGCCGCGAAGATACGCTACGCCCACCCACCGGCGGCCGCGACCTGGTTCCCGGAGGCCTCCGGCGAAGCGCTCGTCCGCTTCGACGAGCCGCAGCGCGCCCTCACGCCGGGGCAGTCGCTCGTCCTCTACGATGGCGAGCGCGTCGTGGCGGGCGGCGTGATCGCCGCGGTGGTGGGCTCGTGAGCGGCGTGACCGGTGGCCTGAACCGACTGGCGGGCGAGAAGAGCCCCTACCTCCAGCAGCATGCCCGAAATCCGGTCGACTGGCACCCCTGGGGCGAGGATGCCTTCGCCCGCGCCCGGCGGGAGGGGAAGCCGATCTTTCTTTCCATCGGCTACTCGACCTGCCACTGGTGCCACGTGATGGAACGCGAGTCGTTCGAGTCGGAGGAACTCGCGGCGATCCTGAACGAGCACTTCGTCTCGATCAAGGTGGACCGGGAGGAGCGCCCCGACGTCGACCACGTCTACATGACGGTCTGCCAGGCGCTGACCGGGAGCGGCGGCTGGCCGCTCACCCTCTTCCTGACGCCGGAGAAGGAGCCGTTCTTCGCGGGGACCTACTTCCCGCCGGAGACGCGCTTCGGTCGCCCCGGCCTTCGCGACCTCCTCGATCAGGTGATCACCGCCTGGGATGGAGAGCGCGACCGTCTGGTCGAGAGCGCCGCGCGCATCGCCGATGCGGTGCGCGGCCAAGTCGCCGGCGCGCCGGGAGAGGCGATGGGGGAGAGCGTTCTCCTGCGGGGATTCGAGCAGCTGCTGGGCCGCTTCGACGAGGAGCACGCGGGCTTCGGCGCCGCGCCCAAGTTTCCGACGCCGCATCAACTCTCCTTTCTGCTCCGCTGGTGGAAGCGCTCCGGCGACGCGCGCGCCCTCGACATGGTCGAGCGGACCCTCCAGGCGATGCGCCGCGGCGGCATCTACGATCAGGTGGGATTCGGCTTCCATCGCTACTCCACCGATCGCGAATGGAAGGTGCCGCACTTCGAGAAGATGCTCTACGACCAGGCGCTCCTTCTCCTCGCCTATCTGGAATGCGCGCAGGCTACGGGGGACCGTTTCTACGCGGCGGTGGCGCGGGAGATCGCGACCTACGTCCTGCGCGACCTGACCGGGACGGAAGGAGCCTTCCTCTGCGCCGAGGACGCCGACAGCGAGGGCGAGGAGGGGAAATTCTACGTCTGGAGCGCCACGGAGCTGGAGGCGCTCCTGGGCGAGGAAGACGCGGCCCTCGTCGCCGAGATCTACGGCGTCGAGGAGCGGGGCAACTGGATCGATCCGGGCCACGGCGGACTGACCGGCACGAACATCCTCCACGTCGCCGGCGACCCGGGCGTCGTGGCCGACCGCCTCGGCCTCGATCCCGTCGCGCTGGCCCGGCGTCTGGAAGCCGCTCGTGCCACGCTCCTCGAGGCACGCGAGCAACGCGTGCGCCCGCACCGCGACGACAAGGTGCTCACGTCGTGGAACGGCCTCATGATCGCCGCGATCGCGCGCGCGGCCCAGGTCCTGGGCGAGCCGATCTACGCGGCGGCGGCGGCGGGGGCCGCGGCGTTCGTGCGCGAGAGACTCACCAGGGAAGACGGCCGGCTCCTGGCGCGCTGGCGGGACGGCGAGGCCGCGCATCTAGCCTACCTCGACGACTACGCCTTCCTGGCGTGGGGCTACCTGGAACTCTACGAGGCCACCTTCGAGCCCGAATTCCTGATCGACGCGAAGCGCCTGGTCGACGCGATGAACGAGCGCTTCGCGGACGAGCGGGAGGGAGGCTACTTCTTCACCGGCGACGACGGAGAAACGCTCCTGGCGCGCGCGAAGGAGATCTACGACGGCGCCTCTCCGTCGGGAAACTCCGTCGCGGCGCTCGTTCTCCTCAAACTCTCCCGGCTCACGGGGGAGAGCGTCTACGAGGTCCGCGCGGAACGGCTCTTCCGCGCCTTCGCGGGTCTGGTGGAGCGCCACCCCTCGGCGCACACGCAACTCCTCATAGCGGTCGACTTCGCGCTGGGACCGTCACGGGAGGTCGTCCTCGCCGCGGACCTGGGCGATTCGAGGTTGCTCCAACTCCTGGGAGTCGTGCGGCGTTCGTTCACGCCGAACAAGGTCGTACTCCTCCGACCCGCCGCCGGAGACGGCGGTGCGCTCGGCGGAATCGCACCCCACGTCGCGGCGCAGACCGCCCGGGACGGCGCGCCTACCGCCTACGTCTGCGAGCGCTTCGCCTGCCGGGAACCGCTCACCGATCCCGAAGCGCTCGCCCGCCTCCTCTCCTAGCCACGCCCCCGCGGCGCGAGCCTACGCGCCTCGTCTTACTTCCCGAGCCTCCACCCCGGTACCAACGGACCACGAATCCTCCCCCTCCCCCGCGACGCATACTAGGCGGGTCGTCACCGCCGGCATGGCCCGGATTCCCGGAGCGGATCCGCCGCTCGCACCGGGTCGCCGCGAGAAGGAGAGAAGCCATGAAACTCATCGCCAGCGCGACCCTCGCGCTCCTGCTGATCGCCTCGATGGCCTCGGCCCAGACGGGCGGAACCGCGGGTGCGGGGAGCGCCGCCATGCAAGCATCGAGGCAGGCCCGCGTCCAGGAGATGGCCGCCCGCATGATGCGGATGCAGAGCCAGGTGCAGCAGCTGAATCAGCGATTGGCCCCGATGCAGACGCTCCAGGGCTTCAAGGACCTCGGCATCGGCCTGGGGATTTCCTGCGAACGGCTGCGCGAGATGGAGCGCCACGGCGCGGAGCTTCGCGAGCAGGCCGGAGCCGGCGCGGCCACGGAGCGGGTTCGCGCCCTCGATCGGCTTCAGGATCGGCTGCAGGTCATGAACCGTGAGATGGACGAGGCCCATGGCGGGCTCCAGCGGCTCGTCGCCATGCCGCAGCGGCCGGGTTCCCCGGTCGATGCGGCGGAGCAGATGATTCGCGCCCAGCACCAGCAGGAGATGGAGCAGGTCCTGACGCGCGTGCAGGAGCGGCTCCGCGCCTTGGAGGAGTGGTCGAAGGGCGATCAGGTTCCCGTGCCCGCGAAGGAGTTCGGAAAGGATCTCGTGATGCTCCGCGACCGCCTGCGCCTCATGAACCAGACGTGCGACAAACTGGTCGAGGATCCGCAGATGGAACTCGACCGCGACCGCACGCGCGAGATCGAACGGCTGCGCGACCGGCTCCGGGTCGTGCTCCGGGAGTTGGAGGAGTCGAGCGACGCGCTGGAAACGGCCGTGACGCCCTAGCGTTTCGCGCGGGGGCGGCGCCTCGCCCCCGCGTTCGCCTCATGATCGAGGATGGCGCGTTTCACGGGTAGCCCGCACGCGTAGCCTCCCAGGGTTCCGGTGCCGCGCACGACGCGGTGACAGGGAATGACGATGGCGATCGGATTCCTGGCGCAGGCTCGGCCGACGGCGCGCGCGGCCCGCGGCGCTCCGACCTCGCGCGCGATCTCCGCGTAGCTCCGCGTCTCGCCGCGCGGAATGCGGCAGAGCGCTTCCCAGACCCGCCGCTGGAACGCCGTCGCGCGGATGTCGAGGGGAAGCCCCGCCTTCGGCTCGCGGCCGTCCAGCTGCGCCACGACGCCGCGGACCCACCGGCCGACTCCGGAGGGATCGTGCCGGACTTCGGCGGCGGGGAACTCGGCGCGGAGCGCGCGCGCCAGGACTCCCTCGTTCGCTCCGATCTTAACGCTGCAGAGCCCCCGCTCGGTGGCGCCGACCAGCACACGCCCCACCGGCGTCTCCGCGCTCGCGTAGCGGATGATCGCGCCCGCGCCGCCCGCGCGGTAGGCGCCGGGCGTCATGCCGAGCGCCAGGGGCGCCCGCTCGTAGAGGCGACTGCTCGATCCGTATCCCACGTCGTACATGGCCATCGTCACGTCTTCCTTTCGCCGTAGGTGTCCCTTCAGGCGCTCGAGACGTCGGGCGTCCGCGTAGGCCGCGGGCGTCACGCCGGTCGCGCGCTGGAACGTGCGCAGGAAGTGATGCTGGCTGAGCCCCGCCACCGCCGCGAGCGCCCGGAGCGACTGCCGTTCCTCGAGGGTAGCCTCGATGGCGCGGCAGACTCGCTCCACGCGTTTCACGTTCTCGTTCCACGTCGAGGCGTCGCGCGGCCTGCAGCGGCGGCAGGCACGGAAGCCTTCCGCCTCGGCCTCGGCGGGGTTCGCGTAGAAGCGGACGTTTCCGCGCAGCGGGTGGCGCGCCGGACAGGAAGGCCGGCAGTAGATCCCCGTCGTGCGAACGCCCGTCACGAAGAGCCCGTCGCACCGCTCGTCGCGGGCAAGCACCGCCTTCCAGCGGTCGTCGTCGGACCGCGGCGGCTTCGGCGCGCTCGAGGCGCTGAGGGGAACGTGGCGGGGGCTCATGTCATCACTCCTGCGGGAATCGTATCGGGACGGTGGAGCACGCGATATCCGGTCCTTGCGGTCAATCTCGATGCGCCGGCCGGGGCGCGGTCAGGAGCGCGGCCGGCAACGCGCGGCGTAGACGCCGAGGCAGCTGTCCTGCACCACCTGGATTCCCGCGGCGGCAAGGCGCGCCGCGGCCGCGTCGTCGCGAATCCCCGACTGGAGCCAAACGAGCCTCGGACGACGCTCCGCGGGGAGCGCCAGGATTTCCTCGGCGATTCCCGCGATGAATCGGGGAGCGCGGAAGACGTCGAGCGTGTCGTACGGTTCGGTGACCGCCGCCAGCGAGCGGTAGCTGCGCTCGCCCTCGATCGACTCGAGCCTGGGATTCACCGGGATCACGCGGATCCCGCGCTCAAGGAGCACCTGGGGAATGCGGTACGCGGGGGCGTCGGGATCGGTCGCGTCCTTCATGCCGAGGACCGCGGCCACGCGAATGGCGCGGACGGCGGCCTCGATCGCTTCGGCCGCATCCAGGAGGTTCGGGTTTGGAGTCATGAACGGCGCCGACACGCGACTAGAAATACGCGGAAAACGTGACCGTCGCCGGACTTGTCTGAAAGGTGACCCGCTTCAGGTCGTTCCGATCGCGGCCCACACGATAGTACGAATTGTCGGTCGTGTAGGTCTCGTACGATGAGGACTCCGTTCCCCAGGAATAACCCCACCAGGCTCCCCCGCGTGCGCCAAGCGAAAGCCTTCGGTTGAAGAACCACTCGAATCCGAGACCGAGATCGAGGGCAGCGGAGCGCGCCACGAGGGAGCGGCTGTCACGATTGATCTCTCCGGGCGCGAAAAAATCGAAGGGATAGATGTACTCGCTGCTGTAATCCGACTCGTTGTAACGAAGCGACGGACCCAGCTCCCAGAAGATCGACATGGCGTCTCTCACGGAATGGTAGCGCTGCAAATGCAGGAAGAGGGTGTAGCCGTGGTTCTCGCTGTGGCGTTCCGTCGTCCCCCGCTTGCTGCTAAAGGTCGGGTTCGAATAGTAGTAGTAACGTTCGTACGAGGCCTCCCCTTTGTCCTCCGACTCGTTGAATGCGATACTCGCGCCGAATCGGAGGGCGGAACGCGCCGAGTGGTGCCGCTTGGCGGAAATCGTCACTCCGGAGGTGAAGCCGAAGTCGTACCGATACGACGGATCGAGCTCGAATTCCGCGGCCCAGGCGCCCGAGCGCAGGGGCGAATCGGCGGCATCCTCGGCCTGCGCGGCGAGGGGAAGAAGCGCCGACCCGAGAACCGCCAGGGTGGCGGCAAGGGTTCGTGGGAACGAGGGCCGTTTGGGGCTCGGGAAGGGCATGAGGCCTCCTGGTTGGCGGAACCCAAGGAGTCTACCGCCCCCATTGGAAGGGAACAACCGTGGTGGTAGGCTCCCCTTCTCGTCCGTCCACCACCTACTTTGGAAGGGGATAGACGTCGGGAAACCAGAGTTCGTGCGCAAGAAGTGGGCGGGGCCCTTCGGCCCGGGAGGCGTTCGATGGCGACACGGAAGGCGATGAAGCAGGCGACGGCGGCCGGCGCCCGGCGACGCTCGCAGCATGATGCGGGCAAGGGGGCCAAGAATCCGGCGCCCCGGCGAGGGGCGAACGGCTCCGCCCTGGCGGCGCTGATCAACATCGCGGACGTGGAGGCCGCCGCCATGCGGAAGATGCCGCGCGCTTCCTTCGACTACTACGCCGGCGGCGCGGAGGACGAGCGGACGCTAGCCCGAAACCGCTCCGCCATGGATCGCTGGGTGCTGCTCCACCGCGTGCTCGTCGACGTGAGCAAGCCCGACCTCTCGACGACCTTCCTGGGTACCCCGGTCACGATGCCGATCGCGCTCGCTCCGGCGGCGTTCCACAAGCTGGCTCACCCCGACGGAGAGCGGGCCACGGCCCGGGCGGCGGGAAGCGCGGGCGTCCTCATGACGGCCAGCACGATCGCCTCCGTCACGCTCGAGGGGATCGCCGAGGCGGCGACCGGTCCGCTCTGGTTCCAGCTCTACGTCTACAAGGACCGGGACCTCGCCCGCGACCTGGCCGAGCGCGCGGAGCGCTCGGGATACCGCGCGCTCATGCTCACCGTCGACACCCCGATTCTCGGCCGGCGCGAACGCGACTTCCGGAACGGCTTCACGCTCCCCGGCGGCGTCACGATGGCGAACTTCGACGCCTACGGCGATCTCTACAACCGCTGGAATTTCCCCGGAGGAATGGCGGCGAGGGTTCACGACCTCATGGACCAATCGCTGACCTGGGACGCGGTGTCGTGGCTCCGATCGATCTCGCGGCTTCCGATCATTCTGAAGGGGATCGTCCGCGCGGACGACGCGCGCCGGGCCCTCGACGCGGGGGTGGATGCCATCGTCGTCTCGAATCACGGCGGGCGACAGATCGACGGAGGGGAAGCGACCATTCTGGCCCTTCCCGATGTCGTGGAGGCCGTCGCGGGCCGGCTGGAGGTCTATGTCGACGGCGGATTTCAGCGTGGCTCGCACATCCTGAAGGCGCTAGCCCTGGGCGCCCGGGGTGTCCTGATCGGCAGGCCCTATCTCTGGGGCCTGGCGGTGGGAGGCGAGCCGGGAGTGGAACGGGTTCTCGCGATCCTTCGCGGCGAATTGACGATGGCCATGGCGCTTGCCGGTGCACCTCGGCTCGCCGACATCGATCGTTCGCTCGTCCGCCCCGCGTAATCGATTCGCCCCCCGAGGAGCCCAGAGGGCGGGGCTAGCGGCGGCGTAACGATCTATTTTGCTTTATCTTAGAGACTCCATAGCGCGCGGTGGGTATGAATCCCCTATGATGGTCCGACACGTTATCGAGTCGAGAAGATCGCAGGAGGCCCGGAATGCCGGTTCGCGCCTGGGTTCGGCGCTTTCCCCGGGACATCGCAGTGCTCCCGGATATCTTCCAGTTCGCCCATGACTTCGCGGCGGAAGTGGGCGTCGCGGCGGATCCAAGCCACGACCTCGATCTCGTCCTCGAGGAGCTCTTCACCAATCTCGTCCGGCACAACCGCGACGGACGCCACGACATCGAGGTCGGACTGGAGCGAGGCGACGGCACGCTCCAGCTGACCCTTCGCGATTTCGACGTCGCTCCATTCGATCCCACGACAGTGCCTACTCCCGACCTGACTCTCCCGCTCGAGAAACAATCCAAGGGGGGGCGCGGCATTCATCTCGTGCGGCAGTTATCGCGCGAATTTCACTACCGACACCGGGACGGCGTGAGCGCCATCACCGTGTCTCTCTCCGTTTCTCCCGGCCAGGAGCGTTGATGTTCGAAATCAAACTCGGCTCAGACGGCAAAATCTCACTCTCTGGCCGGCTTGACGCGTCCCGCTCCGATCGTGCGTTTCATTCGTTGAAGAGCGTTTCAGGGCACGTGGTCGCCGACTGCACGGCTCTCGACTATATATCGAGTGCCGGAATCACCGTTATCTTGGAACTCCACAAGCGGTTACACGGATCGGGGGGGAGCCTCCGATTGGTAGGGATGAACCCAAGGGTACGGACCGTCTTCGTCTATACCGGCCTCGACAAGGTCCTGAACATCGCGTAGGCGGGCCCGGGCGTCCCGGGATATTCCCGGGAGCCGAAGTTTTTCACCAACCTGAGTGGACGCGGCTTGTACTGATGATCGAGACCGACGAAGAAGCCCTGGTGGAGCAAGCCAGGGCGGGAGATCCGAAAGCCTTCGGCAAGCTGGTCGATCAGTACCAGCGGGTCGTCTACAACCTGGCCCTGCGGATGGTGAACGATCGCGAGGAAGCGGAGGATATCGCCCAAACGGTCTTCGTGAAGGTTTTCCAGAATCTCGGTTCGTTCGACTCGCGGCATCGGTTCTTCTCCTGGATCTACCGAATCGCCCTGAACGAGTCGCTGAATCACCGGGGACGGCGTCGGCGGCACGAGGAGCTGGACCCGGGACTCGAGTCGAACGGACGAAGCCCCGACGAATGCGCGGCGCTCGGTGAAGTCGGAACGGAGATCGGCATCGCACTCATGCAACTGACCGCCGACTATCGAACCGTCGTGATCATGCGGCACTTCCTGGAGTTGAATCAGGCGGAAATGAGCCAGATTCTCGAAGTTCCCGAAAAGACCGTGAAGTCACGACTCCATTCGGCGCGGCGGCTCCTCGGCGAGATGCTGAGCCGGAAAGGAATCACACAGTGAACCGCGAGCAATTCGAGCGTATCGCCAACGACGAGGTCGACGGAGTCGCCAGCCCGGAAGAGCGGGAAGCGCTCCGCAGGTACCTCGACGGGAACCAGGAAGCGCGCGATTCGTACCGCGTTCTGCTTGAGATGGTCGGCACCCTGAACCAGGTTGGGATGGAGATTCCTCCCCCCGACTTGAAGCCGAACATCCTGCGTGCGACGACGCTGCGTGCCAAGGCCTCCGCGCCGGTGACGGAGGAAGGGTTCTGGCGATCGCTCCTCGCGGGGGTATTCCGCTCCGTTCCGTGGCGCGAAGCTGTTCCGTTCGCCGCGGGCGTCGGGGTGGGCGTCCTGGCCATCGCGATGGTCTCCGGGAATCTCGTGGGGAGTTCCCGAGACAGCCTTGCGAGTCTGCGGGGCACGATGATGCCACGGGACGCCCACCGCGGCGCGCCTCCGGCGGACCGGCAGGTGGTCGCCGTGGCTGGGGCTCGCGTCACCGTCACGATGTGGGAGAGCGGCTCCAACGTGACGCTTCGTGTCGAGGTCGAACCGGGCCTGGCGGGCGAGACGGCCGTCGAGATCACCGGGTCAAGCCTCCAACTCAGCGATCTGCGCATCAGCCCGCCTGGAGTGGGTGATGCGACCGTAGGCCCTACGGGGATTCGTATCGGGCAGCGCGCGGGGGAGGGTATCGGTGAATACGTCCTTCAGCTGCGCGGCGAGGAAGCGCATCCAGCGCCCCTCGAAGTTCTGGTCCGTTCCGGGGGGCAGTCCGCGCGAACGGCAGTCATGGTGGATTCGTCGGGATCCGCCAAGTAACACCCAATGAAGGGGGAGGTTCGATCATGAACAAGCGGACATTCGTAATCACCGGGCTAGTCGTCGCGGCCGGTGTGGGTCTTGCCGCATGGCAGGGCCTGATTCCGCCGAAGTTTGGCACGCAGGGAACGATTGGGGCCGCGGACCGGTACCAGTCGACCCAGATCACGTCCGAGGACGTCGCGCTCGACCCGGCGGCGCTCAACGACCTGATCCAGAGCGATGTGTTCCATCGATTGGTTGCGAATCCCGAGTTCCGCAAGCTGGCGAAGAGCGAGGGCTTCCAGAAGTTGGCCTCGTCTTCCAGCTTCCAGTCGCTTGTTCGCAGCCCGGATTTCCAGACGCTCGTCCGGAAGCGTGAATTCGCTCAGTTCGCTTCCACCGAAGGATTCCAGAAGGTCTACTACCCGCGCGAGTTCGAGAAGGGCCAGGCGATCCGCGACTTCGAGAAGGCGCAGTTTATCCGCGACTTCGAGAAGGCTCAACCGATCCGGGACTTCGAGAAGACGCAGGAGATTCGCGATTTCGAGAAGGCGCAGGCGATCCGCGATTTCGAGAAGGCCCAGGTGATCCGCGATTTCGAGAAGGCGCATCCGATCCGCGATTTCGAGAAGACCCAGGCGATCCGGGACTACGAGAAGGCGCAGTTTATCCGCGACTACGAGAAGGCGCATCCCATTCGCGACTTCGAGAAGACCCAGGTTCCGCGCGACTACGAGAAGGCGCAGGCGATCCGCGACTACGAGAAGGCGCAGGCGATCCGTGACTACGAGAAGGCGCAGGCGATCCGCGACTTCGAGAAGGCACAGTTTATCCGCGATTTCGAGAAGGCGCAGGTGATCCGCGACTTCGAAAAGGCCCATCCGATTCGCGATTTCGAGAAGACGCAGGCGATCCGCGATTTCGAGAAGGCACAGGCGATCCGTGACTACGAGAAGGCGCAGGCGATCCGCGACTTCGAGAAGGCTCAGTTCATCCGCGACTTCGAGAAGGCCCATCCGATCCGCGATTTCGAGAAGACGCAGGTGATCCGCGACTTCGAGAAGGCCCACGCCATCCGCGACTTCGAGAAGGCTCAGGTGATCCGCGACTTCGAGAAGGCCCACCCGATCCGCGATTTCGAGAAGACGCAGGCGATTCGCGATTTCGAGAAGACGCAGGCGATCCGGGACTTCGAGAAGGCGCAGGCGATCCGGGACTTCGAGAAGGCCCAGGTGATCCGCGACTTCGAAAAGGCCCATCCGATCCGGGACTTCGAGAAGGCACAGGTGATCCGCGACTTCGAGAAGGCTCAGGTCATTCGCGACTTCGAGAAGGCTCAGGTCATTCGCGATTTCGAGAAGACCCAGGTTCCGCGCGACTTCGAGAAGGGCCAGGTCATTCGCGATTTCGAGAAGACCAAGCTCCCTCGCGAGTTCGAGGCGATCGTCAACTCGGCGGAGTTCAAGGCCATCGCCGACAGCCCCGAGTTCGCCCAGGTCGTGACGTCGGGCGAGTTCCTCCAGCTCCTCGGGAACCCCGAGTTCAGCAAGGCGATCGGCTCGGAGGATTTCGCGAAGCTGACGTCGGCAGGAGACCTCGGAAAGGTGATCGCGGCCCCCGAAGTCGCCGCGGCGATCAACGAAGCCGAGTAACGCAGCAGAGACCGGCAACACGACCCGACATCTCCCTTCTGAAAGCGAAGGGCGGCGCAGGAGCAGCGGCGCCGCCCTTCTCGTTGTATGCTTCCTCTCTTGTCCCATGAGCGGGGCGCCCGGTCCGCCTGGCGCGCCCGCTTCGGGGGGACCGTCCCACTGACTCCGGAAGGGGATTAGCTCGATGATTCAACGTCGAAGGGACGCCGCGGGCGCGATCCTTGCCGCGGCCGTGGCGCTCCTCCTGAACGGCCCAGCGCTCCCCGCGCGCGCGGAGACGCGGGTCCTCGAGACCCCCAACTTCCGGGTCGTCTACTACGCGCCGACGCTCAGCTACCTCGCCCCCTACGCGGCGCGCTGCTTCGAGAACTCGCTTCGGTTTCACCGGAGGCTCTTCTCCTACACCCCGTGGGACAAGGTGAACATCGTGCTCGGCGACCCGAGCGACTTCGGCAACGCCGGCGTCTCCGTGAATCCCCGCAACATGCTCTCGATGGACGTGGCCCCCGTGAACTTCGTCTACGAGACGGGCCCATCCAACGAGCGCGTGAACTTCACGATGAATCACGAGGCGGTCCACGTGGTGGCGCTCGACCAGGCGGCCGGATTCGACCGCGTCGCGCGGCGGCTCCTCTCGGGGAAGATCAGGGAATCGAGCGACCACCCGGAGACGATGATCTACTCCTACCTGACGGTTCCTCGGCGGGCCGCACCGCGGTGGTTTCACGAGGGGGCGGCCGTCTTCTTCGAGACGTGGATGGCTGGGGGGTTGGGCCGCGCGCAGGGGCCCTACGACGAGATGGTCTTTCGCTCCAGGGTGCGCGACGGGAGCCGGATCTACGACCCCCTGGGACTCGAGTCGGAGGGGACGAAGGTCGACTTCCAGGTCGGAGTGAACTCCTATCTCTACGGCACGCGCTTTCTCTCCTACCTCGCCCTCGAGCATGGTCCCGAGCGGCTGGTGGAATGGGTCGGGCGCGCACCGGGGAGCAAGCCCTACTTCGCCTCGCAGTTCCGGAAGGTCTACGGCCGCTCGCTGGGCCAGGGGTGGAACGAGTGGATCGCCTGGGAGCGGGGTTTCCAGCAGGCGAACCTCGACTCGCTCCGCCGCTATCCGATCACACCGTATCGCGACCTCTCGCCGCGGGCGCTCGGATCGGTGTCGCGAGCGGTGCTCGACCCGGAGCAGAGGACCCTCTACGCCGGCGTCCAGTATCCCGGCGCCTTCGGGCATATCGCGGCCATCCCGCTCGACGGGGGCGAGCCCCGCCACCTCCGCGACGTCAAGGGCGCGGCCCTCTACTTCGTCACATCCATCGCGCGGGATCCCGCCTCGGGCACCCTCTTCTACACCGAGGACAACAGCGCCTGGCGCGATCTCTGCGCCCTCGATCCGGCGACCGGCCGCTCGCGCGTCCTCCAGAGGGACCTACGCGTGGGGGACCTCGCGTTCAACGCCGCCGATAGCAGCCTCTGGGGCGTGCGGCACTACAACGGAATCTCCACGCTGGTCCGGATCCCGGCGCCCTACCGCGACTGGAACCGGATCGCGTCGTGGCCGTTCGGCCAGGACCTCTACGATCTCGACATCTCCCCGGACGGAACGAAGCTCTCGGCGTCGTTCGCCGAGCCGAGCGGCCGGCAGACGCTGCGGATCATGGAGATCGCCGAGCTGATGCAGCGGGATTCCTCGGCCACCATCACCATCCTGCACAATTTCGGTTCCTCGATCCCGACCGGCTTCGTCTTCTCGCCCGACGGCCGCTACCTCTTCGGTTCCTCGTACTACACGGGCGTCTCCAACATCTGGCGCTTCGACCTGGAATCCCGGGCCATGGAGATCGTCACCAACACGGAGACGGGATTCTTCCGGCCCGTTCCGCTGTCGAACGATTCGCTGGTCGTCTTCCGCTACACGGGCGAGGGCTTCGTCCCGGCGACCATCGGCGCGAGGCCGCTCCAGGACGTCAGCGCGATCTCGTTTCTCGGCGCCCGGATCGCCGGCCGGCATCCGCTCGTGCGAGAGTGGAAGATCCCGCCGCCGTCCGCCGTCGCGCTCGACTCCATCCGGCTCTCGGATACTCCCTATCGCGCCGGGCGGAAGCTCGGACTCGCCGGGCTCTATCCGATCGTGGAGGGGTACAAGGACTACGCCGCCGTCGGGCTGGCGGCCTTGCTTTCCGACCCGCTTCAATTGGAGCGGTTCACGCTTTCCGCCTCGGTGACGCCGGGCGAGGCACTCCCCTCGGACGAGCGGTGGCATCTGTCGCTCGACTACAAGCGGGCCCGCTGGAACGCCGGCGTGAAGTGGAACGGGGCTTCGTTCTACGACCTGATCGGACCGACCAAGGCGAGCCGGAAGGGGTATGGCGCGACATTGACGCGGACGACGAGCATCATCTCCGACCGGCCGCGCGAAATGGAGTGGAGCCTCGGCGTGGCCGGATACGGGGGCCTCGATCGCCTTCCCGAGTACCAGAACGTCGCGACCGCTCCGGGATTCGACAAGCTTCTCACGTCGAGCGTGTCGCTCTCCTACCGGAACATGCGCTCCTCGATCGGCGCCATCGACACGGAGAAGGGGATCAAGTGGAGGCTGACGGGGATCCAGCAACTCGTGCGCCAGGGATTCCAGGGGAGCGCGGTCTGGCAGGGCTACCCGCTGGCCTACGCGACGCTCGATCTCGGCACGCCGCTTCCGATCCGAAACTCCTCGATCTGGCTCCGCACGGCCACGGGGACGGCCGCCGGCTCGCGCGACGATCCGTTCGCGAACTTCTTCTTCGGCGGGTTCGGGAACAACGGAGTCGACTACCGCGAGGTGAAGCGCTACCGCGGCTACGACGCCTTCCCCGGCCGCGCCTTGAACGAGATCGGCGGACATAACTTCGCGAAGACGACCGTCGACTGGTCGCTCCCGGCGCTCCGCTTCCGCCGCGTCGGGGTGCTCCCGTTCTACGCCTCGTACGCGCGGCTCGGAATCTTCGGGAGCGGCCTCGTGACGAACCTCGACGACACGGCGTCCCGGCGGAAGCTCGCGAATCTCGGGGCGCAGGTCGACATCCGCTTCCAGCTCCTGACGCAGCAGCCGCTCACACTCTCGATCGGCTACGCCCGCGCCTTCGAGCGCGGGTTCCGGCCGACGCGCGAGTCGATGATCTCGCTCAAGATTCTATGAGGCTCTCGGCGTGAACGTCGGCGGCGCGCATCTACTCCTCGGCTTTCTCCCCGTATCGCTCTTCCTTCTCGCGCTCATTCTGCTCGACTCGTTCAAGCTGGTCCGCCGCGTCGACGTAGCCAAGAGCGTCGCGGCCGGCGTGCTGGCGGCGCTCGCCAGCCTGGCGGCGAACGTCGCCCTCATGAAGGCCGGGGGTGTTTCTCCGGAGACGCTTCAGCGGTTCCTGGGACCGCTCGTCGAGGAGATCGTCAAGGCGGCCTTGGTCGTCTGGCTGATTCGTTCGGCCCGGATCGGATTCCTGGTGGACGCCGCCATCCACGGCTTCGCCATCGGCACGGGCTTCGCGCTCCTGGAGAACGTCTACTACGCGCAGGTACTGGGGAACGCGGGGATCGGGCTCTGGCTCGTGCGCGGCCTCGGCACCGCGATGATGCACGGCGGCACCACGGCGGTCTTCGCCATCTTGGGGAAGGGTCTTTCCGGTCGAGGCGGCGCCGGGTTCGCCCTCTTCCTGCCCGGACTCGCGATCGCGGTGCTGGTCCACGTCGTCTTCAACCTATTCGTGCTTCCGCCCCTCGTGACGACCGGCCTTCTGGCCGCGGCCATGCCGATCCTCCTCTCCGCCGTCTTCGCGCGGAGCGAGCGCACGACGCGGGACTGGCTGGGCGTCGGCATGGACCGCGACGTCGAGGCGCTGGAACAGATCCTCTCGGGCGAAGTGGTGGAAACGCCCGTGGGGCACTACCTCTCGCAGCTCCGCTCGCGATTCCCGGGGACGGTCGTGGCCGACATGCTCTGCATGCTCCGCGTGCAGCTCGAGCTCTCGCTTCGCGCCAAGGGGATTCTCATGGCGCGTTCGGCCGGCATCGAGCTTCCGCCCGATCCCGAGGTGCGCGACAACCTGACGGAGCTGCGGTATCTGGAAAAGTCGGTCGGCCCGGTCGGCATGCTGGCGCTGAAACCTCTCATGGCGGGGAAAGAGCGTTGGGAGCAGGAACTCCTGCGGGGATGACGGAGGCGACGGGCGTGCGGAGCTGCGACTTCAGGGTGGAGAAGCACTGGCCGTGGCCTGCGACGCCAGCAAGTCAGAACACGATGACCTTGTCGGCCTCAAGCGTCCACGTGGTGAGCTCGTCCAAAGTACTGCGGCGCGTTCCCTCGGCAAGTTCGGCGTCGGTGATGCCGCGGGCGTCCATGCAAGTCCCGCATACTCCGACCAGGGCGCCCTTCCGCGTCACGCCCGCGAGCATGGTCTGCACGTTGTAGTAGCCCGTCGGGACTCTCTGACCCGCCTTCGCGCACGAAGCAGCGTCACCGATCAGGAATACCTTCACCTCGTGAGTTTCCAACCGCGCAAGGGCGCCCGCCAGGCGCAGGCCGTTGTACGTACGCTCGCTGCCGTACGGCGGATCGTTCAGAATCATCAGGATGTTCATCTTGATCCTCTCCGGCCGCGGGTGGCGCGGCGCGATACGCCCTCTGTCTCCTCGGCGCCTGCGGCCACGGGAAGGCCGGCAGCGCGCCATTCCGGAAAGCCGTCTTCGAGACGTCGTGCCTTGCGTCCGTGGGCACGCAAGACCTTCACCGCATCGAAGGCCATCACGCAGTAGGGCCCGCGGCAGTAAGCGACAATCTCCTTGCCGCGCGGTAGGTCCGCGAGGCGGGCCCCAAGCTTCTCCACCGGCACCGAAATAGCACCCGGGATGTGCCCGGCGCGGTACTCTTCCGGCGGCCGGACGTCGAGGACGATGACGGTTCCTTCCTCGGCGCGTTTCAGGAGGTCGCGCCTGCCGACCGGCTCGAGTACGTCACGCGTTCGGAGGTACGTCTGGAGGATCTGGTCCACCTCCGCGAGTCGCCGCCCGCCGACGCTTCGGAGCGTACGAAACAGCCCGAACACGTCGGGGCCGGCGAGGCGGTAGTGCACGTACTGTCCCTCCTTCCGCGCCTCTACGAGCCGCGCCTCGCGAAGTACCTGTAAATGGTGGGAGGCGTTCGCGATTGAAAGGCCGGCTCCGCGGGCCAGGACCTCGACGGTGCACTCCCCCTGCGCCAGGAGCTCGATCAGTTCGAGGCGACCGGGACTGGAAAGCGCCTTGGCGACCCGGGTCAGTTCCGAGTAAAGCCGCTGTTTCGGGTTCTTGTTCGGCATGTGTCGGGGTCGGCTCAAAAGCTGTAGCGGACGGTCGCGTACACGTTGTCGTTCCTGTCGAGGGCGCCGAACATCGTATGCGAGTCGCGCGCGACGAACACGTTGCCGCCGATCTCCACCAAGACGTTATCGGTAGCGGCGTAGCGGGCCGATGGAATGAGGTAGCCGTCGTGGTCCGTGACGCCCCAGAAGGCGAAGAGGCTTCCGGTCAGTGTCTGGTTCCACATGAGCTGCGTGAGCCGTACCGTTGCCAGCCAGCGGCGCTCGTCGCGCGCCGGGAATCCCGCGGGTAGCGTCGCCCGATAGGCACCGTAGTCGAGGGTCCGCTCCAGGTATCCCTGGAGCCCAAGGGTTGCGTCCCGCCACAAGGGATAGCTGTAGCCCGCCAAGCCCTTGAGCATCGAGTTTTCGATCGCGGGATTCGTCCCGTGCCGATCCTCCCGCGAATCCAGATAGCCCCCCTCGAAGCTGGCGACCCCGCCCATGAAAGATCCCGTGGCACTTACTCCGTAGGTGTTGAGGCGGGGATAGAAGATGTGCACGGAAGATGGTGCAGCCGGGTCGTCCACGGCCATCGCGGGCGTGCGAAAAAAGGTCCGGCAGGCATACAGGCTCAAGCCCCAGTCCGACAGGTAGTGGGAGATCCTTCCCGCAAGCTCGGCGTTCGCAAGGGATCGGTCCTTCTGCTCCTCCAGGCGTGGGAGCCCCGGCGGAAACGGATCCGGGAGGATGAACCGGTTCGCGGTGGGGAAGCGGTCGGGCTGGAAGATCGGCAACACGACAATCTCGGCATCGAACGCCCCTGGATGGAGGTCCACCTTGAGCGCGCCGCTCCCGACTTTGAGGTATTCCATGGGGCGTCCCGTGAACAGTGCCGCCCAATCTTTGGGGAAGACATCGTTGACGAAGACGAGGTCGCCGGCTCCCCAGGTCACAATCTGCCGCCCGACGCGCAGCGCAGCGTGCTTGCCGGTCAGGTTTACGAACGCCTCGCGCACTTCGACTCCGGCGCGGTTCTCCACCGCGTCCTGGAAAAGATCCACCTTCGCGGCAAAGCCGCTCCGGCCTTGTTCGGAAGTCCCCTCGAGTTTGAGCTGGAGGCGCTCCTCGCCAAGCAGGAAGTCGCAGGGCCCGGCAGCACCGCACGGCGCGCCGGAGATCCTCGCAGCGTAATTGACCTGGGCGAACCCTCCGATGTCCACCGCCCTCGCCGACGCGGCGCCCGTGAGCGTCAGACCTAGGGCGCCAAGCGCCGTGATGACCGCTCGGGCTCTGGCTCTCATCGAACCGAGGCGGGAGGCTCGCGGAGCGCCCGCTCCATGAACAGGTTGTCCGGCAGCCCTTGATCGTAACTCACATCCTGGAATGTCACTTCCGTACGCTGGCCGGTTTGCAGATTGCGCATCGTGCGGTGAGTGACGGTCCAGTGCCCCCCGATTTCCTCGACGCGGTCGGCCGTATACACCCGTATGCTCCGCCCGTGCGAGTCGAAGTACTCTTCTTTGAGAGGAATCCAGCGCTCGGTATCGATCCAGCTCGTGCGCCGTGCATAGTCCGCGCTTCCGACCGGCCGGCTCTCCAGCACGTAGCAGGGGCGACCATCCAGGGCCTCGCTCCGAAGCAGAGAGTGTGTCTCGTCCGTGACGTCGCGCCCCGAGACGTCCTCGTACGTGAAATCGGAACCGACGAAGGAGGAACGCCGGTCACTCGCGGCGATCCGGCGAACGAGCTTGATGGCCGGGATGAAGATCCAGCGGTCGTCGTCCTTGATTGGGTACTTCCAGATGAGGAACGTGGTTCCTCGCACATCCGGTGGCGCATGAAAATACATGTAGTAGCGCTGATCGCCGACACTCCCCATGTTTTTCCGGAGCATTGTGAGTTCCCGCTTCCGCTCGCCGCCCTGCTGGTTGGTGAGCACCATGGACACCCGTACCCGCATGTCGCGGCCTGCGGCATAGAATGAGTCGAGGGAGCGCTTCTCAATCTCTGCTGCCGGCGGCTGAGCGGGCGCCGCGCCGGTTAAGAGGCCGGTCAGGCAGACCAGGCACGCCAGCCGCATGAGCACCTTGTTCACGGCAGACCTCCGAGCTAGGGTTCCAGCACCTTGAGCAGTACTTTGCGCACGAAGAGGTTCGAGATCAGCCCCTCCTGCCCCTTCCCCTTCACTGCCTCGCCCGCGGTCAGCATTGCCTGGAGCTCGAGCTCCGCGTCTCGCGCCGCGTCGGACGGCCGGACGGTCATCGGCAGCACCGTCAGGTGCGCCCCGTCGTAGCCTTCCAGCTGGTCGCCCACGATGCGGCATGACATCGGCAGGTTAACGTCCCAACCCGGCGCGAACTTGGAGAGGGCCGACGTCTCGATCTGAGACGGGTCCACGTAGAGCCAGGCGTTGCGCCGCGGAGGCGACTTCTCGCCCGCCATCCGGCCGATCACAGTGAGCACCGTGCGGGTCGCGGCTCGCGGAACCGCGATGGTGATCACGCCATCGGGGCCCCGAAGCGACTGCTTCGTCTTCGAGTCCAGCACATCGATGATCGTGCGTGCCTCGTCGCCCCAGGGCCCGTCGCTGACGTGGCATGGGACGCAGGAACGGTTCTTTGCCAGGATGCCAACGCCTGGCGGGTAGGCCGCCGCCGAGAGCGCGACGGTCACGCCCGCCAGCACAACCGTGGCCGAGATCAGGAATCGGTGAGCGTGGATTCGCATGGCGTCCTCCTGGGAAAGAGCCAGCCGCGCAGCAGCGTGACCAGTGCCGGCAGGAGCAGCAGCGTTAGCACTCCGCTCAGCAGCATCATCGCAACGATGAACGCGCCGACCGTGACGTAGGGAGTGAGCGGCGCGAAGAGCATGACCGAGAACGCCGATGCGAAGAGCACGGCATTCCGGACGATACCCAGCCCCGGCCGCGCGGCAGTCCACTGCAGCGCCTCGATCAGGGTGTCGAGTCTCGGGTGTATGCCTTCACCTACGTGCTCCAGCAGGTGCTGTCGAAATCGGCCGACGAAATGGATCGAGAAGTCCACGGCCATGCCGAGCGAGAGACAGGACATGACCGCCATCGGCATGTCGAAGTCCTTCCCGGTCCAGCCAACCACACCGTAGATGAGGAGGATGGTGAAGAGGAGAGGGGCGTATCCGACGATGGCCCAGCGGAACGAGCGGAAGTAGAGCACCAGCAGCAGAAAGACGACGACCAGCGCGAGGAGAAATCCCCGAACCAAGTCCCAGAGGACCTCGTCGTTCCAGACCAGGTTGAAGTACGCGATGCCGGCCGGCGCAAACGTCAGTCCCTTCGGCGCCGAGGCCTGAAACTGATCGACCGCTCGCAGGACCTGCCGCATCGCGCTGGCGTCCCATGTGCGGAGCTGGACCGAGAGATTCGCCTTTTGGAACGAATAATCGACCACGTTGTCCAGGTCGGACGGACGGGCCGCCATGCTGAAAAGGAAGAGGTACTGCGCGATCGTCTCCCGGTCACTCGGAATGATTTCCTGTCGCGGATCGTCGTCGTGGAGCGTCCGATTGATGCGCTTGACATAGTCGGCCACCGAGAAAGTCTTGCCCACGACCGGGAGGCGCCCGAGGCGCTCCTGGAGGGCTTCGAGCGCCCGCAGGGCCTCCGGCGTCTTGAAGAACTCCGGCTCGCTGGACGAGGCCACCACATAGCCGAGAGACGTGCCCCCGAGCGCGTCGTTGATGACCTGGTCGGCGACCCGAATGTCGCTCGAGGGTTTGAACCATTCGACCATGTTGTTGTTCACGACGATGCGGCTGGCGCCAAGAGCCGCGAGCACGAGCAGAGCAGCCGTCGTTGCCAGCACGGCTCCCGCCCGGCGTGTGCCGATGCCGGCGACTCCGCGGAGGATTCGCCCTCCGCGGCCGAGAGCGAGATCGTCGCGGCCGAGCGAGCGGACGGGGGTGCCTTCGGGCATGAGCGTGAGCACGGCGGGGATGAAGCTGAAGCTCAGCACCCGGAGCATGATCGTCCCGAAGGCCACGAGGCCGCCGAAGACCTTGACCGGGACAATTCCCATGAACAGGAGGACCCCGAAGCCGGCCGCCGTGGCAAGGGCCGTGTAGCGCACCGGTCGGCTTACGGCTTCCATGGTGGCCAGGACCGCGCTCCGCCTGTCGGGGGTCTCCCGACGGCGGAAGGAAAACTCATTGAAAATGTGGATACTGTCCGTCGCGATGGCCATCAGAAAGACCGGGCTCATCGAACTCATGATGTGGATGGGGAAACCGAGCGCGACCAGTACGCCGACGCTCCATAGGATCGCGGCCATGGCTACGGCCATCATCGTGGAAGCCAGCAGCAGGCTTCGGAACATCAAATAGATAGCGACGAACATCACCATGCCGGCGATCGGCGAAAAGACGCCCATCAGGGTGAACATCTCGGCGCCGAAGGTGTCTCTCGCTACCGGGTCGCCCGCGATGTAGTACCGGTCCCCGCGCTCGCGCCGCACGATCGTCCGTATCTGATCCGCGACGGCCTTGCCGTTCGCGCCCCGCTCCAGCGGCACGTAGATCGCAGTGGTCCTTCCGTCCTGCGAGATGATCCGGCTTATGAAAAGCTGGTTGCCGAACAGAGCCTGGCGGAGCGTGGCAAGCTCTTCGGGCGTCCGCGGGGTCTCGGGCATCAGCGGACCGACATGGAGGGTTCCCGATTCAGTGGAGACGTTCGTGACCGTGACAAAGCTCGTAACGTCCCGGGCGGCCACGCCGGGAATCTCGAGAACCGCCTGGGTGATGCGGTGGATCCTCTCGAGCGTTGCCGGGTTCAGCACGCCCGCGTCGTTCTGGATCCCGACCACGATCATGTCTTCATAGAGGCCGAACGTCTTTTCGACTTCGGTGTTCTCCACGCGCACTGCGGACGTCGGCGGGAGCATGTTCTTCGGATTCGTATCCGTGCGTAACCGGGGCAGAGGGAGCAGGGAGAGCAGCGTCAGCAGCGCGGTGCCGATGAGAACGGATCGAGGATGAGCCACGGAGTATCGAACGAGCGAGAAGGAGCGCACGGCCTGACCTCCACAGCGGTGGGTCTGCCCTCACACGGGGGTGAGGGACTAACCAGATACTCAAACGAATATTTGAATATGACCGTTCGCGTGTCAAGACCGATTTGTGCGAGGTGGGGTAGAGCGCAACCTGTTACGCTCTAAAAAGGCGGAGGGGTGCTCGAGTGGTTTAAGAGGGCGGTCTTGAAAACCGCTGTGCTGCAAGGCACCGTGGGTTCGAATCCTACCCCCTCCGCCATGTCTTCCGGCCCGGCCGCTCGGCTAGGGTGCCGGGAGGTTCGCCACGAGATGGCACTGATCGCAACCGGGAGCGGTGGCGCCACCCGAGGCTGGAAAGACGAGGCCAAACGGCTGGTCCGATCCGTGGGCCCGATGACACGAGAGACAGAATACAGCGTTCTCGTCGGCGTCGACCAGGCGGGCTCCAAGATAGCCCGTTGCTTGCCAAACAATCGGCCGCACGCGATTCGTGCCCTGGAATCCCGACCCGCTCCCACCTTCTCGATGCGCCGGCACCGTCGATCCGCGCGCTTCGCCCTGACGGATGCTGTTCAATGATCCGCGTTCGCTGTCGAACGTCGGATGGCGCTCGTGGAAACCGTTCGCGTCGCGGTCGACATAACTCTGCCCGCTGAAAATGTGGTGGCAGTCGAGGCACATATTCGACGGCTCGTAGAGGGTGCCGTTCACCGCCCCGTAGGAGACGTTTTCCTGTCGTAGCGGGACATCCCCGTCACCCCGGGATTGGAGAAGAGACCGAGCTCAGGCGTCGCTCCGGGGTCGCTGGCCCACTGGAGATTCCGTGCGATCCCGTTCCCGTGCGGATTGTGACAGTCGACGCATGTGACCCTTTTCTGGTCTCCGGACGAGAAGTGGCACCGGAAGCAGAAGTCCCAGCCCCCGCGCGGGAGGTCCCGCCCCAGGTCGTGGCCCATCGGGTTGATCACCTCGGGGACGTCGAAACTCCCGGCCGACCGCTGCCCGGCCTGGTGAAGGTAGACGGCGGTAGTATGGAGGGAGTCCCCGCCCGCCTGGCCGACGAGCCGGAGCGGACGGGGAGCGGCGTGGTCGCCGCCGTCGCTCCCCGTCGTCCCCGCTACTTCGCGCGGCGGCCCCGCCCTTCGCTCTCCTCGCGCTTCTCGCTCTGCTCGCTCTTCGACCGCCGGTCGCGCTCCTTCGTGATGCGCCGCTCCCGCTCCTCCACCGCGCGCCGCTCCCGCGCCTCCACCTCGCGCTGGGCCCGCAGTTCGGCGTCCTGCCGCTTGCGGAGTTCCTGCGCCGTGACGTCGGAATGCCGCTCCGCTGCTTCCCGCTGGTGCTCCTTGATCAGTTGCTCCCGCCGGCTCCTCGCCTGCTCGTCGAACTGCGTCCGTTCCCGCTCCAGCCGTTCGATCGACTTGGGCCGAGGGGCCGGACGCTCGGCGGGCGGGACGTTCTTCACGCGCTCGCGAACGACTTCGGTGATGCCCGTCTTCGGCCGGAAGACCTCCACCGAGCCGTCGCGAACCGCCTTGCCCGGTTCGCGCAGCGACTTCTCCGAATCGGTCACGCGATAGCGCTCGACCTTCCGGTTCGACTCCTTCTCGATCCACTCCGGCCGAAGCCCGCGCTCCACGGGGCGCGATTCCACGATCCCGTACTTGGTGACGTCTTTCGTGACGCGAAGGAGCGTCACGTTCTTCCCCGATGGCTCCACGCGCACGCGAACCCGCGTCGTCCCGAAGTCGCGCGCCTTGGAGAAGCACCAGTGGTGCCGATGGATGTGGCGGTCGAGATCGAACGCGGAGTAGACCAGGCCGACCTGGAGCCGCCAGTAGACGTCGGGCGGGAGCGGCGCCCATCCCACCCAGCCTGGTCCGTAACGCCAGGCCACCCAGGCCGGCGCCCAGACGTCGCCCGGCATCCAGACCCAGCCGTAGTCGCGATCGAACGCCCAGCGCCCGTAATGGTAGGGGATGTCGCCCCACGGATCCTCGGAGAGCCACATCCATCCGTCGTCCGTGTAGATCCACATGCCGATCGTGTAGGGGCGCCAGCTCGAGGCAACGTCGAGCGGGCACCAGACCCAGCCGTAAGGATCGAGGTCGAGCCAGGTGCCGTAAGGTGCCAGGTTGTCGTAATAGGCGCCGACGCTCACGGAGAGCTGAACGTGGCTTCGATGGCTTCGGGGGCCGTCCCAGGTCGTGGCGCATCCGCCGCCGGCGACGGCCACGGCGGCGAGGAGAATGAGGGAGAGGGATCGAAATCTCATCGTGGGCTCCTTGGACCGCGCGCCCGACTCGGCGCGCCTCCGGTCATTCCGTCAGGGCGCCCCGGGCGGCGGACATGCCGCGAGCAGACGCTACTCTTGACGGTATCCAAGGAGGGCCCCCGTATCGATGGGCCTTTGGGTGGGCGTCGCGACCCGGGCGGTCCCAACTGTGCTACCCTCCCGGCCCATGAGCATGGAACCCGGCACGCGACTCGGCGCGTACGAGATCACCGGCCAGATCGGGGCCGGTGGAATGGGCGAGGTCTTCAAGGCGCGCGACACGCGCCTCGACCGGACCGTCGCCATCAAGGTGCTGCAGGGTCACCTCTCCGTCAGCCCGGAGACACGCCAGCGCTTCGAGCGCGAAGCACGCGTCATCTCCAGCCTCAACCATCCCAACATCTGCACCCTCTACGACGTCGGCCACCAGGACGGGATGGACTATCTCGTCATGGAGTACATCGAAGGGGAATCGCTCGCCGATCGCCTCACGCGCGGGGCGCTGCCGATCGCCGAACTCCTGAAGATCGGCGCCGAAATTTCCGACGCCCTCGATCGCGCTCATCGGCAGGGGCTGGTGCACCGCGACCTGAAACCCGGGAACATCATGCTCACCAAGTCGGGCGCGAAGCTCCTCGACTTCGGTCTGGCGCGCGCCACCGGCCTGGCCCCGACAGCGGGGGACATGTCGTCGCCGACAATGAGCCGCCCGCTCACCGCCGAGGGGACGATCGTCGGGACGTTTCAATACATGGCGCCCGAGCAGCTCGAGGGCAAGGAGGCCGATCCGCGGAGCGACCTCTTCTCCTTCGGCGCCGTGCTCTACGAGATGGCGACGGGAAAGCGCGCCTTCGAGGGGAAGAGCCAGGCGAGCCTGATCGCGTCGATCCTGAAGGAGACGCCTCAGCCGATCTCCTCGATCTCCAACGTCTCGCCGCCGGCGCTCGACAAGATCGTGATGCGCTGCCTCGAGAAGGATGCCGAGGACCGATATCAGACGGCGCGCGACGTGCTCCTCGAACTCAAGTGGGTCACGGAAGCCGGTTCGCGCGCGGGCGTGCCGTCCCCGGTGGCGGCGAGGCGGAAATCACGGGAGTTGCTTGCCTGGCGGCTGGTCGCCCTCGGCGCGGCGGGCGTGCTGATCTTCGGCGTTAAGGGGATTCTGAACCGTCCGCAGCCGCCCCGCCCGATCGAGTTCACCACGCCCGTGCCCGCGGAGGTCGTCTTCATCGACACGCCGAAGATCTCGCCGGACGGACGCACAATCGCGTTCAGCTCCGCCGACACGAGCGGAGCCCAGCGGCTGTGGATTCGCCCGCTCGATTCGCTCGAGTCGAGGGCGCTGACGAACACGGAAAATGCCGGCCGTCCTTGCTGGTCGCCGGATAGCCGGTTCCTGGCGTTCATGTCGGATGGGAAGCTGAAGAAGATTGGAATCGAGGGGGGGCCGCCCCAGACCATCTGCGAGTCGAAGAGCCGCGGCGATGGATCGTGGGGGACTAAGGGGACCATCCTTTTCGATGGAACCCCGAGCGACTCGATCCAATGGGTCAGTGCCGGCGGGGGAACGCCGGCGCCGGCCACCCGGATCGACCGTGCGAACGGAGAGACCGGTTCCGCCTGGCCCCACTTCCTTCCAGACGGCCGGCACTTCCTCTTTCTGGGCCTGACGGCGAAGCCCGACGAGTCATACCTGAAAGTCGGGGATCTCAAATCCGACAAGGTCGTCCTGCTTCAGAAAGGGAACTTTTCTCGGATCGAATACGCGGAGCCGGGCTACATCGTCTACGCGCGCGAGCGGGCGCTTCTGGCGCAGCGTTTCGACGCTCGCGGCCTTCGGTTCAAGGGCGACCCTTTCCCCATTGTGGACGACGTCGCGGCGGGAGGTGGCACCACCTCCAACGCGGACTTCTCCACGTCGCGATCGGCCCTCGTCTTTCGCGGGGGCACCGCAGGAGGCGAAACACAGGTCATCGGTCTCGATCGCGAGGGGAAGGAGGTTCTGGCGCTGGGAGAGCCGGGGAACATCTACAACGTCGCCATATCTCCCGACGGTCGCCGGGTTGCCACCACACGCGCGGCGGGCAATGCCGATCTATGGATCACCGATGTCGCTCGCGGCGTGAGTTCGCGATTCACGTTCGAGCCCACCCTGGAGTACACGCCGGTCTGGTCGCCCGATGGTTCCCGGATCGCGTTCAATTCGGATCGCCTGGGGGGACGAGACGCCATCTACCTCAAGCCCTCGGACGGCATTCAGGCAGAATCGCTCTTCTATCAGGGGGACGTCGCTTTTGGTGTCGCCGACTGGTCCCGTGATGGGAAGTTCCTGGCCTGCATCAGGGGTGGGTCCGCCGGAGGCGTCTATATTCTCCCCCTGAACGGCACAAGAACTCCCCGGCCCGTCGTGGTCACTCCATTCGTCGAAGGCGATCCCCGCTTCTCGCCCGACGGTCGATGGCTCCTCTACTCTTCGGACGAGTCAGGGCGCCGGGACGTCTACGTCCAATCGCTCCAGGGCGGAAGTGGAAAGTGGCAGGTTTCGACCGAGGGCGGGCGCGACCCGAAATGGAGCAGAGACGGTAGGGAGATCTACTTCCTCGGCGCCGGCAATCGGATGATGGCTGTGGACGTCTCGACCGAGCCAACCGTCGCGCTTGGCAATCCCAGAGAACTCTTCCGGTCGATCTCGTGGGATCCCGATCGCTACGGCGGCAACTGGGACGTCTCGGCCGACGGGCAGCGTTTCTACGTCCGCCGCGCCCGCGGCGTGGCCGAGCTTCCCGCCACGACCGTCGTGGTGAACTGGATGGAGCGCTTCAAGAAGCGATAGCGCGCTCCGCCCCTGCGGGGTGGGGAGAATTCGTCACATCTGGTTCGATCAGGTCGAACAGAGGACCTTTCCGCCTCCCGAAGAACCCCGACAGACCGGTCCGTTTCTCGCGTAATGGTCACTCCCAACACAGGATAGAAACCCATCGCTCCGCGCCCCTCAATTCAGCCCGCATCCGGCATGCCCCATGCGTATCTCAACACGTGAACCGGGAGGAGATGGTTCGGGACGGAGGGGGTCATGATGACACGCGAAGATGCTCAAGAGCGGGCTGCACGCCTCGGACTCTCAACCTGGGTCGATCAGGCGATCGCCGTCGGTCCCAAGTCGAGGGCGATCGACGTGATGTGTGTCGGCTTCGCCTCCGTCGAGATCCCGATCGCCGTGGCGGAAACATGGGAAGAGGCTCTCGACATGACGATGAGGATCATTTTCGGCAAGTAACGGGACGAGGGAAGCGTCGCACGGGGGTTACCGAAGGTGGGCCCCGAAATCCCGACCCGCGCTCCAGAGCGGAATGAAAACCAAGGCCAGGAAGAGCGCCACGGCGAGGCCGAGCCCCACCGCCGCCTTCCAATGCCGGGGCCGAAGGCGCTTCAGCGACGGTCCCGCGGCGACGATCCCCAGGAAGGCGGCGATCACCACGATCGCGTCGAAGCTGGCGCGCTGCCAGTAGACGTCTTCCAGGTGGAGCCACATGCCGAACTCGTCGAACGTCAGCGCCAGGCCGACTCCGTAGAGCACCGCCGCCAGCCGGAGGCCTCCCGCCCCGAGCCTGAGGAGGAGCAGCGCCGCTCCCACGCCCGCGAGCAGGAGAATGCCGAGGCTCAAGTGGTGGACGTGCCTCTCGCCCCAACTCATGTGAATGTTCGGGAACCATCCCACGGCCATGACGAGCACGAAGAGACGCGCGTAGATGAACGTGACGAGAAACGAGAGGAGGACGTACCTGGCCCGGTAGTGGGTGATGGAGAGGCCCCGGAGCTTCTCGATCGGTCGCAGCGGCATGGCTCGGTGCTCCCTGATTCTCGTACGCGTGGACTGGTGGGGGGACGCCGGGAGCATCCCCCCCTCCCTCACGGTATCGGCAGGAAGCCGGCTAAATTTACCCCTGGTCCGCGGCCCGGTTCGCGCGCCAGGCCGCTAGGACGAACGCGACCTCGACCAGCAGAATGCCTCCCATGATGCGGACGAGGTTGGAACTCCCGAATCCATACGAATGGAGGCCCGAGGCGAGGACGAAGTTCACGCCGAGGTAGGTCATCAAGATCGTCCAGAAGGCGGCGATCGAGCAGACCGCGACGCCGAACGAACCGATCATGCCGTCGAACCGCGCGTGAAGGATCGCCATGTAGGCGAGGAACGCCACCAGCGACCAGACCTCCTTGGGATCCCAGCCCCAGTAGCGCCCCCACGACGAGGCCGCCCAGATGGAGCCGGTGAGAATTCCGGCGATCAGGAGGATGGAGCCGACCACGAGATACCAGTAGAGGAGGTCGCTCCACTTGGCGGCGGCCGCGCGCTTCGCGGGGGCGAAGATGCTGACGCCCAGGACCATGTGGGAGAGGAACGTCGCGATCGCGAAGACCGAGTAGCTCACCATGATGATCGGCACGTGGATGGCCAACCACGGCGTGCCCGAAAGGACCGGCGGCATCGGACGGATGAAGGAATCCATCGGCAGCCGGTCGAGGAGCAGATAGACGAGGGCCGACATCGCCCCGGCGTTGAAGATCAGCATCCGATTCCTGAAGAGTAGTGAGATAACGCCGAAGAGGCCGACGCCCCAGCCGAGAAAGAGCATCGACTCGTACATGTTCGAGGCCGGAATTCTACCCGCGACCTCCCAGCGAGTGGCGATCCCCCAGGTCATGACCGCGAAGCCGAGGACGGAACCGATGCTCGCCACCCAGCGCAGGCGCCAGCGGTCTCGCCCCAGCGTCATCCCGGCGGCGATGGCCGCGGGGAGGAGGAGGAACCAGGCGATGCGCGTCGGATTGACGGCGTTGTAGCGGACTTCGCGCACCATGGCGGCGGCGGAGGGATAGTGCGCCGGCGCGGTGGGTCGCACGCGTGCTTCGAGCGCGGCATAGCCGGCGGCGGAGATGGCGTCCGCCGGCGTCGTCCAGGTGGCGACGGGATCGGCAGCCGGAATCGGCAGGATCGCCTCGCCGCGGAGGAAGGCGTCGAGCACGCGAATCCGCTCCTCGAGTTTCAGGAGGTGTTTGTCCATCGGGCCCGGTTTCTGATCGGCGCGCTGCCGCTGGAGGGCCTGATTGACCGCGTCGCTCAGACGCTGGCTGCCGATGAGCGTCCGGTAGCTGGCGTAGCGGATGCCGCGCGACCGCCCCGCCAGCGCCGCGATCTCGTCGTCGTCCACGCGCACGATCGGCTCCTCCAGCCACTTCATCGGATCGATCGACCAGCCGACCGCCATCGCCACGGGGTCCATCCCCTTCCACGAGCGACCCCCGGTCACGGTGCGGACGGCGTCGCGCGCCTGCGTGTCGAACGGCATGGCGCGCCCATCGCACTGAACCGGCAGGCGGCGGATCGCCTCCAGTTGCGCGGGCGTCGGGGCGTCGGCCGCCAGCGCTGTTGGAGCCGCCGCGGTCAAGGCCGCCAGGATCCCGGCGCCGAGCCACATCGCGCGCTTGTCCCCCGGCTTCGGGGGGGCCGGCCCGCCGCGGAGCGTGATTCTCGCCACCGTCGGGGCGGGCGTCCGCGCCGCCGCGCGCGTCTGGAAGATGCGCGTCACCAAGACCACGAGCATGCCGAAGACCAGGAGCCCGTAGCCCCAGAAGACGTAGAGCTGTCCCGGGTCCTTCGAGACCGAGAGGATCGACATCTCCCGCCCCCCCTGGATGTTGTAGCTCGACTGGAAGAAGGCGTAGCCGCCGTAGTAGAGGGGCATGTTCATCTCGATGACCGCCGGATGCTCCGCGCCGGAGGAATCGAGCACCGTAACCCGGCTCCGAAACATGGCGGGCCGCTGGGTGCCGGGGTAGAAGTCCATCTCATAAGCGTCGAGGCGAACGGAGAACGGGATCGGATGATCGACTTCCGATCCGCCGGGCCCGGCGCGGAGGATTCGCGCGGCGCTGTCGCCCTCCCAGAGCGGAAGCCTCCCGTCGATCGCGTAGATCGCCGTCGCCATCGCCCCGCCGATGATCAGGAGCATGGAGACGTGCGTGATCAGGAAGCCGATCCGGTACCGATCTCGCGGAAAGCGATCCCAGACGGCCCCGATGATGTTGACCGCGAAGAGCGCCTGAAGCGCGAAGAACCAGGGGGCGTAGTAGACGGCCCTCGCCGCTTCGGTGCCACGCAGCGACTCGAGGATGGTGCCGACCGAGAGCGCGATCGCGATGAGGACGAGGAGGATGACGGTCAATTTGAGGGACGCGAGGGTCTTGATGTACGAGTTCATTAGCGGCTTCCCATGGGGTTAGGGTGCCTGGATCGTCGGTTCGCTCAGGAGAAGGGTAGGGCCGGAAGGCGGGAAACGGCAGTGGTACCGAAGAACTCCTCGGCCTGGACCTGTAGTTCTCCATCCCAGGGGGCATGGGGAGCCTGGAAGCGGGATGCGGCGGCTTCAGCCGGCCGAGAGGGCTTCCCCCTGACGCGATCCGCCCCGCGCGCCGCCGATCGCGATGCGGAGCGCGCCTTCCGCCTCGTCCCATTCGGATGTCGTTCCCAACTCGCGGCAACGCGAGGTCATTCGCTCCAGCATGACCTCGCGCCGCGCGCCCCCGGCGTGGAGCGGCCGAAATCTCCGGATGAGAAGGGGATGGGCACGAAGCTCCATGGTCCGCCCGCCCGAGGTCTCCACCACGAAGACCCACGATTCGTCGTTCGGCTCGAACTCGTCGACGGCATAGTCGTCGATGAGATCGCCCGCCCCGTAGAGGATCACCCCGCCGCGATCGATCTCGATTCCACGCGCCACATGGCACGAATGTCCGAAGACGAGGTCCGCCCCAGCCCCGATGAGGGCGTGCGCGAATTCCCGGTGGCCCGGTTCGGGCCGGTAGCCCCAGTTGGTCCCCCAGTGAAACGCGACCACCAGGAGATCGGCCATGGCGCGTGTCGCGGCGACGGCGGCCAGAAGCGAGACCGCCCGGGGGTCGTTCCGCACGACCGGCACATGCCAGATCCCGGGACGATCCGGCCCCGCCTCCCACGCCGGCTCGTTGTCGGTCACCGAGAGCATCGCGAGCGTGGCGCCGGCTCGCCGCAGAAGGGCCGGCGCGCGGGCCTCGGCCAGCGACGCGCCCGCGCCGGCGTGCGCGACCCCCGCCCGATCGAGGGTGTCGAGCGTTTCCTGGAGCGCCTCCGGTCCGTAGTCGAGGATGTGATTGTTGGCGAGGGAAACAGCGTCGATCCCCGCTCCACGCAGGACCGCGACGTTCTTCGCGTCGGAGCGGAACGCGAACTCCTTGTGGGCGCGCTCGCCCCCGTCGGAGAGGGCGCACTCCAGATTGCAGATCGCGGCGTCCGCCCCCCGCAGGAGGGGCAGGGCGTCTCCCCAGAGATGCTCGGGAGGGAGACGGCAGAGCGCGCGGTTGACGAGCCGGCCGAGCATCACGTCGCCCGCGAGGGCGAGCTTCATGTCGGTTCGGGACGCGGCACGTGCGAGCGGAACCAGTCGAGCGCGAGCGCGGCCACTTCCTCCAGCGCGCCCGGCTCCTCGAAGAGGTGCGTCGCCCCCGCGACGATCTTCAGCTTCTTCTCGCAACCGAGCGCGTCATAGGCGGCCTCGTTCAGCCGGATCACCTCGTGATCCTCCCCGCCGACGATCAAGAGGGTCGGGGAGACGACGCCAGGAAGCACGTCCATCGCGAGGTCCGGACGCCCTCCGCGCGAGACGACGGCCGCGATCCGCTCCCCGAGACGCGCCGCCACGCGTAGCGCCGCCGCCGCTCCCGTGCTGGCGCCGAAGAGACCGACCGGAAGATCGCGGCTCTCCGGATTCGTCCCGAGCCACCGGACGATTTCCGTGAGGCGATTGGTCAGGAGATCGATGTCGAAGCGGGTCTCGTACTCGGTGTCCTCCTCCTCGGTCAGGAGGTCGATCAGGAGGGTGCCGATCCCTCCCTGCCGGAGCGCGCGAGCGACCGCGCTGTTGCGCGGGGAGAGTCTGCTGCTGCCGCTCCCATGGGCGAAGAGGACGAGTGCGGGAGCCCCGGGGGGAATTCCGAGCGTTCCGGGAAGGGTCACCCCGTCCCATCTTACCTTCACGTTTCGTTCCATGTTCGTACCGTGCCTCCAAGCAATGCCGGCGGGAGGGGATGGCCGCTCAGGCTTCCAACGCGCCCCGCGCGAGGAGCGAAGCCGCGGAGAAGACGGTCAAGTTTCGCGCCCGCGCCGATCGCACCGGAATCGTGTCGGTGCAACCGATCGTCTTGACTCCCATCCTCCAGAGCTTCGTCCAGGCATCGCCGGTGAAGAGTCCATGAGTGACGAGGACGTGGATCTCTCTCGCGCCGCGCCGGCGGAGTTCCCGGCAGCAGGAGAGGAGCGTCCCGCCGGTGTCGAGGATGTCGTCGACGACGATGGCGCGGCGGCCGACTCTGCCCCGGAGCCGCCGGTGGACCACACCCCGCGGCGTCCGCGTCTTGGCGACGATGGTGATCGCGCGCTTCATTCCCGCCTTCTTCGCGACGGCCTCGCATCGCTCCACGGCGCCTTCGTCCGGAGCCACGATCGTGGCATCCTGAAGCGAGCGCCGCCGGATCTCCTCCGCGAAGATCTCCGCCGGCGAAAGCGAGACGAGCGGCATCGGAACGAGCCGCGCCACCCTCCGGCTGTGAACATC
>ERZ1292633.521-Hain-H41-02um-R1-521-length-44231-cov-6_pt1 | contig 44231 bp, 36 predicted proteins | sample MGYA00564406_ERZ1292633 | MGnify/ENA primary metagenome ERZ1292633 (study PRJEB36523, sample SAMEA6512639) | groundwater metagenome | collected 2019-01-08 | study: AquaDiva: Metagenomics assemblies of 32 groundwater samples | reverse complement strand
CTCGCAGGGCAACTTGATTGAGAACCGCAAGGCGTTCATATTCCTGATGGACTATGCCAACCGCCGCCGCATCAAGATATGGGGCGAAGCGTGGATGGTGGAAGGAGATGACGCTTTGCTTCAGGCAGTCATGCCAGATGGCTATGCCGCAGCGCTCGAGCGCGTACTGCTGTTCAAGGTTTCCGCTTGGGACCCCAATTGCCCCCAGCATATTCCGCGCAAGGTTGACCTCGACGAGGTGGAGGCCATGATGGCCGCACGCGATGCCGAAATCGTCCAACTCAAGGCGCGGATCGTCGAACTCGAAACGGGCACCTGAAAACTCGCTAAGGAGAACACCCCAATGTCGCGCCCCCCGCTTCCCCCGTTTACCGAAGTGACAGCCCGCGCCAAGGTCCGCGCTGCCGAGGATGGCTGGAATGGCCGCGACCCCGCCAAGGTGGCGCTCGCCTATACCGAGGACAGCCAATGGCGCAATCGGGCGGAATTTCCGCGCGGGCGCGCCGAGATCGAGGCCTTCCTTGTCCGCAAATGGGTGCGTGAACTCGACTATCGCCTAATCAAAGAACTCTGGTCCTTCATGGGCAACCGGATTGCGGTGCGTTTCGCCTATGAATATCACGACGACAGCGGCAACTGGTTCCGCGCCTATGGCAACGAGAATTGGGCGTTTGCGCCCGACGGTTTAATGGCCAAGCGCTTTGCCAGCATCAACGAACTTCCGATCATACAAGCTGATCGTAAGCTGCTCTGGCCACTGGGTCCACGGCCCGTTGATCACCCCGGACTCTCCGACCTCGGCCTCTGATCGAAGCGCGAGGCGCCCTCAATGCCCCTTTTTTTCGGCCCAGATAGACCGATAGGATAGATAGGCAAGCACCGTCAGCACCAACAGGAAGCCAAGGATCGTCCAGCCCGCTGCGTGGCGCGTTTCCAGTTCCGGCTCAGCCGCCCACACGAGGAAGGCGCTGACGTCACGGGACATCTGGTCAACCGTTGCGCGGGTGCCATCGTCGAACGTTACCTGACCCTCTGACGCCAACGGCGCGGGCATCGCGATATTGAGCGTCGCAAACCAAGGATTGTAATGGAGGCCCGTTGCGGGGCGCAGCGCAGCCGGAAGATCGGCAGGAACAGCGCGATACCCGGTCAGCAGCGAATAGACATAGGCCGCGCCGCCGTGCCGCGCCTTGGTAATCAGCGACAGGTCAGGCGGCAATGCATTGCCATTGGCCGCGCGCGCCGCAACCTCGTTGGGATAGGGCGAGGGGAAATTGTCAGACGGCACAGCGGGGCGGGTCGCGGCCTCGCCTGTGTCGGGGTTGATCGACGGCACGGTGAACTCGGCTGCCAGTGCCTTTACCTGATCTTCGCTATAGCCCAAATCCTCCATGTCGTGGATTGCGACGAGCGACAGGCCGTGGCAGGCAGCGCACACTTCCTTATAGACTTTGAACCCGCGTTGCAGTTGCCCGCGATCAAAATGGCCAAGCACGCCGTCGCTGGCCAAGGCCAGAGCGCGCGGTGTCTGCACCCGTGCGTGGACGGGGTCATGCTCTATGGTCAGCGACGTCGTCGCAACCGCCCACAGCAGCGCTGATACAAAGCCCAGTCCAGCGAGAAATCCGAAAATGCGAACCATGTCTTTATTCCCCTATTCGGATCGTCAAGCCGCAGCCGATGAAGGCTTGCCCAGCACCGCTTCGGTGATCGAGTTCGGCATCGGCAATGGCTTTTCAAAGCGCGGGATCAGCGGGATGATGATAAGGAAGTGCGCGAAATAATAGATCGAGCCAATCTGGCTGAGAATGATCCACGGCTGTGCCGCTGGCATCACACCGCACACACCAAGCAACACGACATCCGCCATCCAGACCCAGAAAAAGATGCGGTAGAGCGGGCGATAATTGGCCGAACGGATCGGTGAACGATCAAGCCACGGCAGGAAGAACAGCAGCGCAATCGACGCGAACATCGCAATCACGCCCCACAGTTTTGCATCGACGCCAAGGAAGTTACCGGTAAAGGCGCGCAAAATCGCGTAAAATGGCCAGAAATACCATTCGGGAACGATGTGCGCGGGCGTCGAAAGTCCGTTTGCCGGGATATAATTATCCGGATGCCCCATCATATTGGGGAAGAAGAATGTGACCGCTACAAAGGCGAGCAGGAACACGCACAGCCCGAACCCGTCCTTGGCCGTGAAGTAAGGATGGAAGGGAACCGTGTCCGACTCGCTCTTAATCTCCACCCCCGTCGGGTTGCTCGACCCCGGGATATGCAGCGCCCAGACGTGGAGGATGATGACCCCAAATATGACGAAGGGCAGCAGATAGTGCAGCGAGAAAAAGCGGTTGAGCGTCGCCTGATCGGGGACAAAGCCACCGAGCAACCACACGCGCAGCGGTTCGCCGACCAGCGGAATCGCCGAGAAGAAGCCGGTGATGACCTGCGCGCCCCAGAAGCTCATCTGCCCCCACACCAGCACATAACCCATGAACGCGGTTGCCATCATTAACAGGAATATGACGACGCCCAGCAGCCAGATCATCTCGCGCGGTGCTTTATACGACCCGAAATAGAGGCCACGGAAAATGTGGATATAAACGACGATGAAAAAGAAGCTGGCACCGTTCATATGCGCATAACGTAGGAACCAGCCTGCGTTAACGTCGCGCATGATATGTTCGACCGAATTGAACGCAACCAGCGTATTGGCCGAATAATGCATCGCCAAAACGATGCCGGTAATCAGCTGTATAACCAAGGCCACGCCCGCAAGGACGCCAAAGTTCCACCAATAATTGATGTTACGCGGCACCGGATAGCCCGCACCAATCGCGTTATAAACAAGGCGCGGGAGGGGGAGGCGTTCGTCCACCCACTTCATCAGGCCATTTTGCGGTGCATATTGCTGTGCCCAAGGAAAGCTCATCTTGCCTTACTCCTCAACCGATCAACACGGCTGTGTCGGACGTGAACTCATAGGGCGGAACGTCGAGATTGCGCGGTGCCGGCCCCTTGCGAATGCGCGCTGCGGTGTCATAGTGCGACCCGTGGCAGGGGCAGAAATAACCGCCATAATCGCCGCGATTTTCGCCCTCGCTCGCCCCCAGCGGCACACAGCCCAAGTGGGTGCAGACGCCCAGCGTAATCAACCAGTTTTCCTTGCCCGTCTTGGTCCGCTGCGCCAGGCTCTGCGGATCGCGAAGCTCGCTTTGCGGCACAGCATTTGCCGCCGCGATTTCCGTTGGCGTCAGGTTGCGGATGAAAATGGGCTGTTTGCGCCAGCTGGTCTTGATCGCCTGTCCCGGCGCAATCGCGCCAATATCAACCTCGGTGGTTGATAGCGCGAGCACATCAGCCGACGGGTTCATCTGATAAACCAGCGGAACAACAACTGCGACAGCACCAACGCCAGCCCAGCTGACCGCCGCCAAATGGATGAAATCACGGCGGCGCACGCCGTCTTCGACTACAGCCTCTGCAAGAGCGGTATCAGTTGCCATGCGAAAACCCTAAAGAATTGCCCAAATGGGCGTGGCTGCATTTGCCGGAAATCTCGCGGTGAGGTTAACCCCCACTTCGTCGCCCCCCAGCGGTATAATTGCGCGCCTGATAGCCGCGCGACACGCGCTTGCCAATGGCAAAATGGTGAGAATGACTCGCGATTTTACAACAGAGACTTGCAGGCCGTGCAACAGGACTGCAAAGCGCGGCTCATGACCATCGCTCTTGCCATCATCGAACCCCAGATTGCCGGCAATGTCGGTGCCATGTTGCGCACCGCAGCCTGTTTCGACGTCGCCGTGCATGTGGTGGAGCCGTGCGGCTTCGCCTTTGGCGATAGTTCGCTGCGCCGTGCGGGCATGGACTATGCCGCCACCGTTCCGTTGCAACGCCATGTTGATCGAGTGGCTTTTGCAGCGCATATTGCCGCATCCGGATCGCGGCTCCTATTGTTATCGACCAGCGGTGAAATAGATCTCTATGCCGTTCGTTTCATGCATGGCGACGTCATTGCGGTCGGCAATGAAGGAGATGGTGCGCCAGCGGACATCCACGAAGCGGCTGATTTGCGGGTGCGGATAGCGATAAAGCCGGACATGCGCAGCCTGAACGTGTCGGTCGCCGCAGGCATCGCGATGGCCGAAGCGTTGCGGCAACTAGCCGCGCCCGTTTACGGGTGGGAGAGGCCAGACAAAATGACAGGAGACCTATGATGACCGCCCTCGACATCCAGCAACAGGCCGCACGCGACTGGTTCAAAAGCCTGCGCACCCGCATCTGCGGGGCGTTTGAAGCGATCGAGGCAGAGGCGGGGAGCGACGCGCGCTTTGAATATACGGCGTGGGACCGCGAAGCGCCGGGCGTCACGCCGGGTGCGCTCGATGCTGGCGGCGGCGGCGGCGGAGTTCGCGCGGTGATGAAGGGCAAGGTTTTCGAAAAGGTCGGCGTCAATGTTTCAACCGTTGGCGGCGAGTTCAGCCCCGAGTTTGCGCAGCAAATCCACGGGGCGAACCAAGACCCTAGCTTTTTCGCAACCGGAATCAGCCTGGTCGCGCACATGGCCAATCCGCATGTCCCGGCGGTGCATATGAACACGCGCTTCCTTGTCACGACTAAACGCTGGTTTGGGGGCGGCGCGGACCTCAACCCGCCGATTGCCTATGCAGAAGATACCGACGCATTCCATGCCCGGCTGCGCGCGGCGTGCATGCCGTTCGGCCCCGAAGTCTATGACCGCTATGCCAAATGGGCGGAGGAGTATTTCTTCATCCCGCATCGCGGCGTGGCACGCGGAGTAGGCGGGATATTCTATGACCATTTGGAATGCGATTCAGAAGCGATGTTCGAGCGCAATTTCGCCTTCACCAAGGCGGTGGGCGAGGCGTTCCTCGATGCCTACCCACCGATTGTCAGGCGGCGGATGAAGACGCCCTTCACCGACGAGCAAATCCACCAGCAGCGCGTGTGGCGTGGCCTCTATGCCGAGTTCAATCTGGTCCACGACCGTGGCACATTGTTCGGCCTGAAAACCGGCGGCAATATCGACGCCATCCTGATGAGCTTGCCGCCCATGGCAGCATGGGATTGAGCGGCGCATATAGCCCCTCCCTCTTCTGGGGAGGGGGTGGGGCGGGCAGCCTTTCGACTGCCCCCCTCAAGCATTATGCAAACACATCACCAGCATTGCGCGGGGCAAGCGTGCGGTAAACGCCCGCATTGATCGCCAGCCCCAAGATGCCCGCTGGCACCCCTGTCACAAGGGCCACGAACAGCGAACCAATGGTTTCGCCTAATGCCGCGCCGATGACACCAGCAATGCCGCCCAATATACCGAATACGACAAGCGCGCCGATGACGATCAATATCAAATAACCCAGCAACGACCATTGATGTGCCCCCGTCAACTGCCATGATTGCGACAAGCCAAACAGCGGATTGGCGCTGCGCGCATCGGCCATCGCAGGGCTAATGACCCACAGACGCACGGCCAGCCACAGCGCCACAGGCAAGATGAGGAGCATGATGAGTAGCAAGATGCCGACCATCCCTGTCGCAGCGGCCCGTTCGCCGCCCGTGAACATTGCGCCGACACCAAAGGCAGCGAATATCACGCCTAAAACAACCGCAACCACGATGACGACCAATATCCAAAATAGGGTCGAGACAACCGCAGCCGTTAGCCCATAGGTAATCGACGATGCATAGTCTTCATCGCCCGACAGGCCCATGCGTAGGGCCGCAAATTGCCCAGTGGACTGGATAATCGCACCGATCAGCCCCGCGCCAGCGACGCTGGGCAAAACGGTGGTCATGAACGCATCCATATTGCCCGATGTCATTGCCCCTTGCATCTGCGCTTGCAGAGCCGTCTGGCTAAACCCGAACACAAATGTCTGTATTACTGCCGCGAGCAATACGCTTCCCCCCACTAGCACTAGCAAGGTTGTCACATTACGCTGAAGAAAAGCTATCGCCTCGCTCCACGCCGCACCGATAGTAAACTCGCCCATCACGCACCCCTTTTGATTAAAAACTCGCCTGCAAAGATGGCATGGGTTCGACAAGAGTCCAGCACAATGTGTATAGGGCGCCTATGAATCGCGTGCATATCTCAGATTGGCCTACGCCCGAATGGCAGCACTCTCATGGCCTGACGCCCTACCCACATGCGCTCGCCGATATGGAGGCGCGGGCAGAGGCTATTCGTGCGGGCACGGCGGCGGAACGCATATGGCTCCTCGAACATCCGCCGCTTTATACCGCCGGAACCAGCGCCGACCCGGTCGAACTGATCGACGCACGGTTCGAGGTGTTCAATGCTGGTCGCGGCGGGCGATACACCTATCACGGCCCGGGGCAGCGGGTCGCCTATGTGCAGTTGGACCTTGCCAAACGTGGTCGCGACATCCGCACCTTTGTCCACGCCATTGAGGGGTGGGTGATCGCGAGCTTAGGCGATTTTGGTGTTGCCGCGCGGCGAGCAGAGGGGCGCATCGGCATATGGTGCGATGGGCCTGGCGGAAGGGAAGCAAAAATTGGCGCGATTGGCGTGCGCGTTCGCCGGTGGGTGACGTTGCACGGGCTTTCGATCAACGTCGCGCCAGACCTGTCGCACTTTGACGGGATTGTGCCGTGCGGTATCGCCGAGTTTCCGGTGACCAGCCTAGCGGCGATGGGGATTGATGCGGCGATGGCCGACGTTGATGCCGCACTGCACGCACATTTGGATGCTTTTCTTTATGCGCTCAATCCGGCAAAGGAAGCGTCATGACCAAAACCACTGCCCTTCGCGTCCTCACCCTAACCATGGCCCTATCGCTTGGCGCGTGCGACTGGGTGGGCGGTGGCAGCAGCGCCGACACCGACATGCGCAATGTCGAAATACTACCCGGCACCGCAAGCGACGAGATGATCACCCTCGACCAAGCGAGCGGCGATGGCACCGCCATCGACACCAGTGTCGCGGTGGCACCAGCAGCGCCGGGGGCTGCGGCAGCGGATGACGAAGCCGATGCTCCTGCCGCCGATGATGCCGAGGCCTCTCAAGGCGATACATCGAACAATGGTGATGTTGTCATTCGTCCGCCGAGCGGCGGCGCGGAGCCAAGCGGGCCGGAGAATAAGAAATAAGTTAAGGCAACCCCAACAGCTTGTGCGTTTGCAACGACAGCCGCCAGCGCGGATGGCCCTGAACAAAGTCAATCGCGGCGGCTAGGTTAGCGGAGCGCGCGGTTTCATCAGCAACATCCCCCACTTCATCAAGCGGTTGGATCAGGTGGTGTGCAAAATCCCATGCTTCCATCGCCGTCCAGTCTGACCCCTTCTGCGGCCACACCAGTTTCAACTCATCGCCGCTGCGTTGCACCGTCGTGGCTCCTGCTTTGGGGCTGATGCAAATCCAGTCGATGGCGCGCGGGACGAGCAAGGTTCCATTGCTTTCAATCGCAATTTCGAAACCATGCCCGTGCAGCGCGCCAATCAATGCATCATCAACCTGCACCATCGGTTCACCGCCCGTCAGCACGACAAAGCGGCGCTCCTGGCCATCGCCCCACAGCTCCGCTATTCGCGCGGCCAGCGCATCGGCACCGTCAAAGCGTCCGCCATTTGGCCCATTCATCCCGACAAAATCGGTATCGCAAAATTGGCAAATCGCTTTCGCGCGGTCGGCTTCGCGGCCCGTCCACAAATTGCACCCAGCAAAGCGGCAAAACACCGCGCGGCGGCCCGCATGAACCCCCTCACCCTGTAGGGTGAGGAAAATCTCCTTTACCGCGTAACTCATTGCTGCGGGGCCGTGGCGGCATAGCGCGTCTGGGCATATTTAGTGGGATCTGGCAGGCCAGCTTCGATAAACCCTTTGGCGCGCAGGCGGCAGGCGTCGCAGGTGCCGCAATGCAGGCCATCGGCGGTCGGGTCATAGCAGGTCCAGCTGGTCCCCGCATCGAGGCCAAGCCGGTGGGCTTCGCGCGCAATGTCGGCCTTGGTCATATGCAGCAACGGCGTTTCAAATAGGAACGGGTCGCCCTCTACCCCGGCGCGAGTCGCAAGGTTGGCGGTTGCGGCAAAAGCATCGACAAAGGCGGGGCGGCAATCGGGGTAGCCCGAATAATCGAGGGCATTGACCCCGACATAGATGTGCTTGGCTCCCCGTGCCTCTGCAAGGCCGAGCGCGAGGCTGAGGAATATGGTGTTGCGAGCGGGCACATAGGTCACGGGAATGCCCGGCTCCACCCCGCCTTTTGGCACCGCGACATCCGATGTCAGCGCCGATCCGCCAAATTGGCGCAAATCCAACGGCAGCACCAGATGTTCCAATACGTCCAAATCAGCAGCAATTCGCCGCGCGGCATCAAGTTCGCAGACGTGGCGCTGATTATAATTGATGGTGAGCGCGATAACGCGATAGCCTGCTTCTCTCGCCAACCCGGCGCAGACCATCGAATCGAGCCCGCCCGACAATAGGATTATGGCAAGGTTCGGGTCGAGGGTCACACGGGTCCGGCTTTCAATATGTTGATACTTCCGCACCTGTGCCCACCACGGCGAAAATTGGCAAGCGCAGAGCTTGTTGCTTGGCTACCCTCGCTCGCCCTGTCTATGCGCTTATGACCTAAAGTCAGGCTATGCCCATGATTAGAGGTCATGTCTCGCCAAAGCAGGGTGATTGACGCTAAGAGGGCCATATGACTGCACAGCCGACCCCGCACCTGACCCACCTTGACCGGCTAGAGGCGATGAGCATTCACATCATGCGCGAAGTTGTGGCGGAGGCGGAGCGCCCCGTGATGCTGTATAGCGTGGGCAAGGACAGCGCGGCGATGCTGCACCTGGCGAAAAAGGCCTTCTACCCATCGCCGCCGCCATTCCCGTTGCTCCACGTCGATACGACATGGAAGTTCCGCGCGATGTATGATTTGCGTGGAAAGGCGGCGCGCGATGCTGGGATGGAATTGCTGGTCTATCAAAACCCCGAGGCGGTTGCGCGCGGCATAAATCCGTTCGATCATGGTGCGCTGCATACCGACATGTGGAAGACCGAGGGGCTGAAACAGGCACTCGATCATTATGGTTTTGATGTTGCCTTTGGCGGAGCGCGGCGCGACGAGGAAAAGAGCAGGGCCAAGGAGCGGGTGTTTTCGTTTCGGTCCGTCAATCACCGCTGGGATCCAAAGAACCAGCGCCCCGAACTGTGGAACTTGTATAATGCGCGCAAGGCAAAGGGAGAGAGCATTCGTGTGTTTCCGCTGTCGAACTGGACCGAGCTCGACATCTGGCAATATATTTTGCGTGAGAAGATCGAGATTGTGCCACTATATTTCGCCGCGCCACGTCCAACGGTGGAGCGCGACGGCATGCTGCTGATGGTCGATGATGATCGATTCAGGCTGGAGGCGGGAGAGGTGCCGGTGCAGCGCAGTATCCGTTTTCGCACGCTGGGCTGCTATCCGTTGACGGGCGCGGTTGAGAGCGAGGCCGCGACATTAAGCGAAGTCATTCAGGAAATGCTGCTGACGACGACGTCGGAGCGTCAGGGCCGCATCATCGACAAAGATGGCGGCGATGCGTCGATGGAAATGAAAAAGCAGGAGGGGTATTTTTGATGTCAGATACGCCTAGCATCCCTCCCACCTATCAATCTGACGCATTAATCGCGTCGGACATCACCGCCTATCTGGACCAGCATCAGAATAAATCACTGCTCCGTTTCATTACCTGCGGCAGTGTTGATGACGGCAAATCGACGCTGATCGGGCGTTTGCTGTACGACAGCAAAATGATCTTTGACGATCAGCTAGCGGCGCTAGAGGCGGATAGTAAGCGCGTTGGCACGCAAGGGACCAATATCGACTTTGCGTTATTGGTAGATGGGCTGGCGGCGGAACGCGAACAGGGTATCACCATCGACGTTGCCTATCGCTTTTTTGCGACCGAAAAGCGCAAATTCATTGTCGCCGATTGTCCGGGGCACGAACAATATACCCGCAACATGGTGACGGGCGCATCCACCGCTGACCTGGCCGTTATCTTGGTCGATGCACGCAAAGGCGTGCTGACGCAGACGCGGCGGCACGCGACGCTGGCGCAGTTGATCGGCGTTCGCCACATCGTGCTGGCGGTCAACAAGATGGATTTGGTCGGCTATGATAAGGCGACGTTCGATCGCATCGCGCTAACATTTCGCGCCTTCGCGAGTGAGTCGGGGATCACCCGTGTTACCGCTATCCCAATCTCGGGTTTTGTTGGCGACAATGTGACGATGCGCTCGGCGGCCATGCCATGGTATCAAGGCCCCGTGCTACTCGACCATCTGGAGAGTATCGACATCGGCGACGATGCGTCGGCGGCGCGCCCTTTTCGAATGCCCGTGCAGTGGGTCAATCGCCCGAATCTCGATTTTCGCGGCTTCTCCGGAGAAATAGCGGGCGGCACCGTCGCGCCCGGTGATGCTATGCGCATTTTGCCGTCGGGCAAAACAACCACCATCAGCCGGATTGTAACCGCAGACGGTGATTTGGCAGTAGCGGTTGCGGGTCAATCGGTTACGCTTTGCCTGTCGGATGAGGTGGATTGTTCGCGTGGCGACGTGATTTCCCGCGCCGATGATCCGCCGCAAATCGCCGACCGGTTCGAAGCGACGATCGTGTGGATGGCGGATGAGGAGATGGTGCCGGGCCGTGCTTATTGGCTTAAGCTGGCGACGCAAAATGTCTCGGCAACGATCGCCGCGCCCAAATATCAACTTAATGTCAACTCGCTGGAGCAGATGGCGACGCGCACATTGGATTTGAATGCTATTGGCGTGGCAGAGGTTGCAACCGACCGCCCAATCATCTTTGAACCCTATGCCGACAGCCGGACGCTGGGCGGGTTCATATTGATAGACAAGATTAGCAATGCGACGGTTGCGGCAGGGATGCTCCATTTCAGCCTGCGCCGCGCGCAAAATGTCCACGCTCAGGCGCTCGATATCAGCCGTGAAATGCACGCAGCGATCAAGAACCAGCGGCCCGCCGTGCTTTGGTTGACGGGCCTGTCGGGGTCTGGAAAATCAACTATTGCCAATCTGGTTGAGAAGAAACTGTTCGCGGCTGGCCGCCACAGCTTTCTGCTCGATGGCGATAATGTCCGCCACGGCCTCAACAAGGATTTGGGCTTTACCGAAGCTGACCGGATTGAGAATGTCCGCCGCGTGGGCGAAGTTGCGCGGTTGATGGCCGACGCCGGCCTGATTGTGATCACCGCCTTCATCTCGCCTTTTCGTGCCGAGCGCGACTTGGTTCGCGCTATGCTGCCGGATGGCGAGTTTATCGAGATTTTTGTCGATACGCCGTTATCGGTGGCGGAAGCGCGCGATGTGAAGGGACTGTATAAAAAGGCACGTAGCGGCGCGCTCAAAAACTTCACCGGAATCGACAGCCCCTATGAAGAGCCAGAGCATCCCGAGTTGCGCATCGACACCATGGTGATGAGTGCCGAAGCGGCGGCGGATATGATTGTCGAAAGGTTGCTCGGGTGAAGTCAGCAGAGGGAGACAATGAACTCGCCGCGCGGCTGGCAAGCGAAGCGGGTATTATGTTGATGACGCTGCGCGCCGCCGCAACGCATCAGGGCAAAGCGCTGGGCACGGAGGGCGACCGCATCGCCAACACTTTTTTGATGCAGGCATTGCGTGATGCGCGGCGCGGTGACGCCATCCTTTCCGAAGAGGAAGCGGACAGCGCTGCTCGTCTGTCCAACCGCCGTGTGTGGATTATCGACCCGCTTGATGGCACCCGCGAATATGGCGAGGGGCGCGATGATTGGGCCGTGCATGTCGCGCTCAGCGTTGATGGGATTGCCATCGTCGGCGCGGTAGCGCTGCCTGCGCGCGGGCTGACGCTCGACAGCGGTTCGGCTTCACTTGGCCCTGTAGCCGCCCGATGCCCGCGCATGGTGGTCAGCCGTTCGCGCCCACCAGAACAGGCGCTTAGCGTCGCCAAAGCGCTGGGTGCAGAGCTATTGCCGATGGGCAGCGCGGGGGCAAAGGCGATGGCGGTGGTGCTGGGCGACGCCGACATCTACCTCCACGCTGGCGGGCAATATGCGTGGGACAATGCCGCCCCCGTCGCGGTCGCCCAAGCGGCTGGGCTGCATTGCAGCCGCATCGACGGATCACCATTGCGGTACAATGGTACCGACACCTATGTCCCTGACCTGTTGATCTGTCGCCCTGAATGGGTCGATGCAGTCATGGCGGCGCTGTAACCATTTGCTATTGATGTGCGAAAGCCCGATTATGGGTGTTGCAGCAATCGAACACCTCTGAATGTGGGGCAACATGAGCGACAGTGACGACGCTGAGACGACGACCCCTTCGGGTGGCGACCTTGTAAAGCGTCATCATTTGGCGACGCGCATCTGGCACTGGACCAATGCGGTCACCTTGCTGGTCATGTTGATGAGTGGCCTCACCATATTCAACGCGCATCCGCGTCTCTCTTGGGGCGAATATGGTGCCAATCCCGATCATGCCTGGTTGCAAATCGGCGCGGAAAACGGGGGTGGATATATCCGCGTTGGCGAGGCCCAGATAACCACAACCGGCGTATTTGGTCTGTGGGTCGATAGCGAGGGCCAGCCGCAAAACCGCGCCTTTCCATCATGGGCGACCATCCCGTCCGACTATAACCTTGCCGACGCGCGGCTGTGGCATTTCTTCTTTGCGTGGGTGCTGGCGCTCGCACTTGTCGCATTCCTGCTCATCTCGCTGGCCAATCGCCACATCTGGCGCGATTTACGTATCCGCCTGAGCGAATTGTCGCCAGCCCATATCTGGCATGACATCAAGGAGCATGCCGCACTACGTTTCCCAGTTGGCGCAGCGGCGCTCGACTATAATATCCTGCAAAAATTGAGCTATGTCGGGGTGATTTTTATACTGTTGCCGCTGGTTATCCTGACCGGCTTGACGATGTCGCCGACCATGGATGCGGCGTGGCCGTGGTTGCTTGATCTGTTCGGCGGGCGGGCATCGGCGCGCTCGCTGCATTTCATCGCGGCGTTTTTGCTGTTTGCCTTTTTTGTCGTCCATATGGTGATGGTGGTGCTGGCGGGGCCATTTAATGAAGTGCGGTCGATGGTCACGGGCTGGTATCGCCTGCCGCGCGAACGCGCCGAGGAGCCCGAACCTGTCAGCGAAGGAGAAAGCGCATGACTGACAAGCTGCTCCTCTCCCGCCGCAAGCTGATCGGCGGGCTGGGCGTCGGCGCTGGCGGCCTGATACTGTCCGGTTGCGATGCACTGGGCGCGAATGAGGGCTTTCGCAGCGTCCTGCGTAGCGGCGAGGATTTGACCTATCGCGCACAGCGGCTGGTGAGCGACCGTAATGCGCTGGCCAAGGAGTTTGAAGAAGCGGACATGTCGCCGCTGTTTCGGGCCAACGGCAATATCATGCCCGCATCGACCGATTATGCGGCGCACCTCGCCACGAACTTTGCCGACTGGCGGTTGGTGGTCGATGGGTTGGTTGCGCGCCCGCTCAGCGTTCCGCTAGCAGCGTTGATGGCGATGCCACAGCGCAGCCAAATCACGCGGCACGACTGCGTCGAGGGGTGGAGCGCGATCGGCAAATGGCAGGGGCCGAACCTCTCGCACATCCTCTCGCTGGCGCGCCTCTTGCCGTCGGCGCGTTATATTGTCTTTCATTGTGCCGATAGCTTTGGCAGCCATCCCTATTATGAATCGATTGATCTGGTCGATGCGCTGCACCCGCAATCCATCCTCGCGTGGCGGATGAACGATGCAGCCTTACCCGTTGCTCACGGCGCGCCAATCCGCCTGCGGGTCGAGCGGCAATTGGGCTATAAACAGGCCAAATATGTCATGCGGATCGAGGCGCGCGAGCGCATCGACACCCTTTACCGTGGCAAGGGCGGTTTTTGGGAAGATGACGTCGGCTATCAATGGTATGCGGGGATTTAGGGTCGGCGACCCCAGAGCAGAATACTCCGCACTGGATTGCTTCGTCGCCAAGGCTCCTCGCAATGACGAGTCAATCAAATGTCATCCCGCGCTAAACCTCGCGCACCCGTAGCATCGCAATTGCGGCGATGGCCATCACCCCGGCGGCAAAGGCCATGGTGTAAATCGGCTGCGTCGGAAAGTAAGCCTTGACGATGCTGCCCATCACCGTCGCCACCAGCAATTGCGGGATGACGATGAAGATGTTGAACAACCCCATATAGATGCCCAGTTTGGCTTGCGGCAGGGCGCTGGCGAGGATCGAATAGGGCATGGCGAGGATCGACGCCCATGCGATGCCGACGCCGATTTCGCTGAGCAACAGCCATATCGGGTCGGTGATGACAAAGAAACTGGAGTAGCCCAATGCGCCCGCCAGCAGGCACAGCATATGCGTTTTCGCCTTGCCATAGCGGCCCGCCAGCCAAGGCAGCAAAGTGAGCGCGGCAATGGCGGCAACGCCATTATAGACGGCAAACATGATGCCGACCCAATTACCCGCATCGTTAAATTGCGGTGATGCGGGGTCGGTGGTGTGAAAGAAATATTGCGCAACCACAGGGGTGGTGTTGATCCACATGATGAACAGCGCCGACCAGCTGAAAAATTGGGCTACGCTGAGTTGCTTCATCACCGGCGGCATGCCGGAAAAATCGCCGACGATGTGGGTGAGAGCGCTGCTGCCCTGACCCGATTTAGCCAAGGCTATCGCCGCCATGCTGGCCAATCCATAGCCGCCAAGCAGGCCGCCGAGCAGATAGACTTCTTTTTCGAGGCCAAGCGGTGCCACCGACAATGCCACCACTATTCCCGCCATGATCCATAGGCTGCTGGACAGATAAGAGCGCGCAGCCAGCGTGCGGATGGTCAATTCGTCGCCAGCATCGGGGCCAGTCGCACTCTCCGCACCCGCAAAAACGCGCAGTTCATCGGGGCTATATTCGCGTGTGGAAAAAACGGTACCAAGCACGGCGGCAAGCAGCGCCGCGCCGCCGAACCAGAAACTGTAGCGCACCGTATCGGGGATATGCCCGGGCGCAGCTATGTTCGAGACGCCGAGTGCATCGAGCAACCACGGAAAAGCCGACCCCGCGACCGCGCCCGCGCCGATGAACGCGGTTTGCACGGCGTAACCGGCGGTGTGCTGGTCCCCCCGCAGCATGTCGCCGACAAAGGCGCGGAACGGTTCCATCGACACATTCAGGCTGGCGTCGAGGATCCACAAAGCGAAGGCGGCGGCAAACAGGACTGGCGCGAGCGGCATGTAAAGAAGCGCGGCGGCGGCGAGGATGGCCCCGGCGAGGAAATAGGGGCGGCGGCGGCCAAAGCGGCCCCATGTGCGGTCCGAATAATGGCCGACAATCGGCTGAACCAGCAGCCCGGTGAGCGGGGCGGCGACCCACAGCGCGGGCAGATCATCAAGGCTGGTGCCCAGGGTCTGGAAAATCCGGCTCATATTGGCGTTTTGCAAGGCAAAGCCGATCTGGATGCCGAAAAAGCCGAGGCTGATCATGGCGAGGCCCGCCCAGCTTTGACGCGGCTTTTCCATGCGAACGCCGTCGCTACGACCCGTGTCGCCCATAACTCTCTCCCTGAAAGGCGCATTGTCGCGCTCTAGTTACATGGTGCTGGCAGAGAAGGGGGCGCGGGGCAACCGCGCTACATACGAATACAGTGCGAGGTTTCTGTCACCCGCTCACGTCATTGCGAGCGGAGCGAAGCAATCCAGAGCAGTTTACGCCACACTGGATTGCCGCGTCGGGCTGTCGCCCTCCTCGCAATGACGAAGAAAAGAGATTTCACGCGGAGACGCGAAGGCGCGGAGAAGGAGAAGGAGAAGGAAATTATCCCCCTCCCCCCCCCCACAAGGGGGAGAGGTGTTTTTGTAGCCCTATCCCGACGAGGTGCGAACGACCAGCCGCGCGGGGATGGTTTCGCTGGCGGCGTGCCCGTCGTGGATCAATTCGTGTAATTTGGTAACGAGCAATTCGCCCGCTGCCTGCACGTCCTGCACCACCGTGGTCAGCGGCGGGTTGGTGAAACTGGCGGCGAGGATGTCGTCAAACCCGGTCAGCGCGACATCGCCGGGCACGCTAAGGCCCGCTTCGCGCAGCACGCGCAACGCGCCGATGGCGATCATGTCGCTGGCACAGACGATGGCGTCAAAAGGCGCCCCGCGCGCGATCAACGTTCGCACGGCCTCGCCGCCAGCCGATTCGGCATTGGAGGCATCGACTTGCAGACGCGGGTCGGTGGCGAGTCCTGCGCCAGCCATGGCTTTGCTATAGCCTGCAAAGCGTTCGACAAACTCTGGTGCACCGGAATCGGTGCCGCCGATGAAGGCGATAGCCCTGCGTCCCAAGTCTATCAGATGCTGGGTGACGCTGCGCCCGCCCTCAAAATTATTACAACCGACGACCACTTCGGGTTGCCCGGCAACCTCTGACCCCCATCGCACGAAATGCGTGCCCTGTTGCGCCAATCCTGCCAGCCGTTCCTGATAGTGACGATAGTCGCCGTAACCGAGCAGGATGAGGCCATCGGCCTTGCGGCTATCCTCATAATCGGTGTGCCAATCGCTCGATAATTGCTGGAACGATACCAGCAAGTCATAGCCGCGCCGCGCCGATGCCCGCGTGATAGAGCCGAGCATCGCAAGGAAGAAGGGGTTGATCATACTGTCGTCGGGGGTCGGGTCTTCGAAAAGCAACAGTGCCAGAGTGTTGCTGTGGCGGCTGCGCAGGTTTGATGCGTTCTTATCGACCTTGTAATTCAATTGCCGCGCAATTTCGTGGATGCGGTTGCGCGTGACCAGATTGACGGTGGGGCTGTTGCGCAGGGCACGGGACACCGTCGGCTGTGACACCCCCGCCAGTTCGGCAATATCAAAGGACGTTGGCTTGCCCGCCAAGGTTCCGCTCTCCACCCGCTATGCCCCCGCCAGCGGTTTGAATACGCCACCGCCTGTGAGCAGGCGGCTTGAATACGTATGTGCCAAGCTTCCATTCCAAGAGCAAGCGCCGCATTGAGGCCGCGATACACGACCGCCTTTCGTAATCGGGTGCCAAATGGGCGTCCGGCGGGGGCGGCGGGTCAAGGGAGTAGAGTATGAACCGGTCACGCACCATCGGACAATCGCGCCTTTCGCGCAGCGCCAGTGCACTTTCGCTAGCCGCCGCTTTGGCTTTCAGCACATCCGCCTTTGCGCAAACGGCCGACGCCGCTGCCGAAGAAGACAATGAAGATATTGTTGTCACCGGCTATGCTGCCGCGCTCGACAATGCTGTCGAGGTCAAGCGCGACGCGCAGCAAATCGTCGAGTCGGTGTCGGCCGAAGACATTGGCCGTTTGCCCGATGCCTCGATCGGTGAAGCCATTGCCCGCCTGCCCGGCGTGACATCGCAGCGTCTGCAAGGCCGCGCCAGCGGCATCGCGGTTCGCGGACTTGGCCCAGATTTCTCGCAGACGCTTCTCAATGGACGCGAACAGACATCGACCGGCGACAATCGCGCGGTCGAGTTTGACCAATATCCATCCGAAATCGTCAATCAGGTTGTGGTGTATAAATCACCGACTGCTGACCTTGTCGGACAGGGTCTGGTCGGCACCATCGACATCCGCACCATCCGTCCGCTGGCGACGCATCGCCGCATTTTGGCGGTTGGCGCACGCGGCACTTATGCCGACCTTGGCGCGCTCAACGAAGGATCGAATGACCGTGGTTTCCGCGTCAACGCGACCTATGTTGACCAGTTCGCCGACGATACGCTGGGTATCTCGCTCGCTGCATCCTATGTCGATGAACCCTATCAGAACCAGGAGTTTAACGCCTGGGGCTATGCTGGCAACGGTTCGGCCGGGTCGCCCTATGTCATCGGCGGCGAGAAATCCTATGTGACGTCGACCCAGCTGCAACGTTTTGGCATCAACGGCACCGTGCAGTGGGAACCAGCGCCCGAATGGATGGTGACGCTCGACGGATTTTATTCGCATTTCAATGATGACCAGACAAAGCGCGGCATCGAATTGCCACTGGGCTTTGGCGCGTTCGGCACCACATTGTCACCCGCTGGCCAGACGATCGCAGCGGGGCAGATCATCAGCGGCACGTTCAACAATGTGCGCGGCGTTGTTCGTAACGATGTGTTCCAGCGCAAGGCCGACCTCTATTCGTTCGGTTTCAACACTGCCTATGAAGGTGACAATGGCTGGAATGCGACGTTCGACATTGGCTATTCGAGCACCGACCGTGAAGAGCTTTCGATCGAAGGCTATGCGGGCACCGGGTTTAACGGTGACGATACCGGAAATGGTGCTGCGGGCAATATCGGGTTCACATCGACCACCAACGGCACGATTTTTGCCCCGTCGATCAATTACTCCGACCCGACGCGTATCTTCCTGACCGACCCGCTCGGTTGGGGTGGTGGCACGACGCCGCAGGCTGGATATTATAATAACCGCATCATCAATGACGAATTGATGCAATATCGCGTCGAGGTGGAGCGCGAGCTGGAAAACAGCTTTATATCGAGCGTCCAGTTTGGCCTGAACTATACCAACCGCGACAAATCGCTGAACCCCGACGAGTTTCTGGTGCGTTTGCCGGGCGGGGCGACTTCGGTTGTATTGCCATCGCAATATCGCCTGAACCCGACAAATCTGTCGTACCTCGGCCTTGGCCCGATATTGAGCTATGATCCGCGTGCATTGATTGCCGACGGCGTCTTGGTTCTGGAGCGGAACACCTCACTCGACATCCCGGCCAAAGCCTATTCGGTGTCGGAAGATCTGATGACCGCTTATTTCCAGGTCAACATCAACACGCCGTTCGCGGGTGGTGATTTGACCGGTAATATCGGTGTTCAGGCGATCAACACCGATCAGGAATCGCGTGGACTGGTGTTCGTCGATCAAGGAATGGGGCGTGTTGCCACGTCGCTGGCGCTTGGCGATAATTATTGGGATGTTCTGCCCAGTATGAACCTGTCGCTGCGGCTGCAAAGCGACACTGTCATCCGCTTTGCGGCGGCGCGCGAGATTCAAAGGCCACGGCTCGACGATCTGCGCATCGCCATCAGCTATGGTGTCGATAACAGCGTCCCCGGCGGCATCATTCGCGGTAATGGCGGCAACCCGTTGCTGCGGCCTTACCGTGCCAACGCCGTTGATTTCAACGTCGAGCAATATTTCGGTACGGGCGGGCTGATTTCGATCCAGCTGTTCTACAAGGACATCAAGACGTTCATCTCTGGTGGCCGTTTGCCGTTCGATTTTGCTGGTTTCCCGACGCCTACTGGCGCAACGGCGGCGACCCCGACTCTGGGCACGCTCGACACCAATTTCAACACCGATGGCGGCAGCCTGATGGGTGCGGAATTGGCGGCGACCCTGCCATTTTCGAACCTGAGCTCTGCGCTCGAAGGGCTCGGCATCACGGGCGGCATTGGTTACACGCGTTCGCGGATTAACGATGCCAATGGCAACCGACAGACCGCGATCCCCGGCTATTCGAAGTGGGTGGCCAACGGCACACTCTATTTCGAGCGGTCAGGGTTTAATGCGCGGGCTAGTGCGCGTTATCGCTCGACCTTCCAGGGCGACTTCACCGGATTTGGCGGGTCGCCAACCCGTCGCCGCGCGCTGGACGAGACAATCATTGACGGACAGATCGGCTATGATTTCCAGCCGGGCAGTTCGCTCGAAGGCTTGTCGCTCTATCTGCAGGGGCAGAATCTGACCGACGAACGCTTTGCATCGGTTGCGGATACGTCCACGCCACTGCGGGTCATCGACTATCAAATCTATGGCCGCCGTTTCTTGGCTGGCTTTAGCTTCAAGTTCTGACGACAAGATCGTGTGCCCAGCCATGGGTCACGCATTGCCCCTGCCGGTCACCCACTGGCAGGGGCAATTTATTTCGGTAAGTTGTCGTCATGAATGAAGCCCCAATCCGAAGACTCACCATTGTCGGCGGCGGCACCGCCGGATGGATGGTGGCTGCTGCGCTTGCGCATTTTCTGCGGCGCGGCTGGACCATCATGCTTGTCGAATCCGATGCCATTGGCGCTATTGGCGTCGGTGAGGCGACGATTCCGCAAATCCGCTTGTTCAATGCCGCGATCGGTATCGACGAAGCCGAAATGCTGCGCGCGTGCCAAGGCAGTTACAAACTGGGCATCGCGTTCGAGGGGTGGCGCGCACCCGATCATCGCTACATGCATGGCTTTGGCGGGGTCGGCCGCGACCTTGGCCTGTTATCCTTCTATCACTATTGGGTAGCCGGGCGCGGTGATGAGAGCCGCGCTGGCATGCCAGTGGGAAAGGCCAGAGAAGACAGCCTTGATGCTTATAGCGTAGCGGCTCAGGCTGCCTATGCAGGGCGCTTTGCACCGCCAGACCCCGCGCGGCCCGCACCCGCTGGCGGGCACAATTACGCCTTTCATTTTGATGCGACGCTTTATGCGGCGTTCCTGAGGGTGCGTGCAGAGGCAGGCGGGGTGACGCGTATCGAGGGGCGCATCACCCATGTGACACGCGATGAGGCAAGCGGCGATATATCCGCGCTGGTGCTGGAAAATGGAACGTGCGTCGGCGGCGATCTGTTCATCGACTGTTCGGGCATGGCCGGGTTGTTGATCGAGAGCGAATGCGCCGTCGGATTTGAAGACTGGGGTCACTGGTTGCCGTGCGACCGCGCGCTGGCGGTGCCAAGCCGCCATGGCGGGCCGATCATGCCCTATACGCGCTCGATCGCGCGGCCCGCAGGCTGGCAGTGGCAAATCCCGTTGCAGCACCGCGTTGGCAACGGCCATGTCTATTCGAGCCGCTATATGTCCGATGACGAAGCGGCGGCACTCTTGCTGGCCAACCTGCCGGGCGAAGCACTTGCCGATCCGCGCCTCATCCGCTTTGCTGCTGGTTGCAGGCGTAAAGTCTGGTCACACAATGTCATTGCCATTGGCCTGTCGAGCGGTTTCCTTGAGCCGCTCGAATCGACGAGCATCCACTTGATCCAGTCGGGGATTGAGCGGTTGTTGCAACGCTTGCCGAGTGCACATCCCGGCGCGGCGGAGCGCGCCGCCTATAATGAGGATGTGAGCGCAGAGATGGAGCGTATCCGCGATTTCATCCTCCTCCATTACCATGCCAATGGTCGCGACGAGCTATTTTGGCAGGAACGGCGCGATATGCCGATACCAGACAGCCTGTCGGAACGCATCGCGCTGTTCCACGCGTGCGGGCGGATCGACCGCCACGGCAATGAGCTGTTCACCGAGCTGGCTTGGCAGCAGGTGCTGATCGGGCAGGGCGTTGTGCCGCAGACAGTGCACCCGCTGACCGAGCAGATTAGCGCAGACGATCTGGCTGGTTTCATCGAAACGACACGCCGCGCGGTTAGCCATAGCGCCGCCGCCATGCCAACCCACGCCGATTTCATCGCGCGCAATTGCGCCACAGGAGTTCCCTCATGATCGCTCGTAAGACAGTCTCTGCATGTTTGGGCGCAGCATTTTTGCTGAGTGGTTGCGCGATGGCGCGTGCACAGGTGCCAAGTGCCCCCGTGCCAAGTGCCACCGTGCCGCTATCTTCGGTGCGTGAGCGCTTGCCCGAGGATGAGGTGATTTATTTCGTGCTGCCCGACCGTTTTGCCAATGGCGATACGGCCAATGATGCGGGCGGCATTGCGGGCGGGCCGATGCAATCGGGCTATGACCCGGTGCATAAGGGATTTTACCACGGCGGCGATTTGCGCGGGCTGATGGGGCAGCTTGATTATATCCAGGGACTGGGTGCGACCGCAATATGGCTGGCCCCCGTGTTCGAGAATAAGGCGGTGCAGGGCGGCCCCGGTGAGGAAAGCGCAGGCTATCACGGCTATTGGGTGACCGATTTCACGCGCGTGGACCCGCATTTGGGCACTGAAGCAGATTTTCGCAGCCTGGTCGATGCGGCGCATGCGCGCGGGATGAAGGTCTATATGGACATCATCACCAACCATAGCGCCGACGTCATCCAATATAGAGAATGCCCCAATAGCGCCTGTCCCTATCGCAGCATCGCCGATTATCCGGATGGAGCCTATACCCCCGTCGTCCCAGCAGGCGAGGCAGGGGTCAAGGTTCCTACGTGGCTCAACGATCCACAATATTACCATAATCGCGGCAATTCGACCTTTCGCGGCGAAAGCTCGCTGATGGGCGATTTTGTCGGACTTGATGATCTGGCGACCGAAAATCCGCGCGTTGTTAGCGGGATGATCGACATCTATGCCGACTGGATCGACCGCTTCGGTATCGATGGCTATCGCGTCGATACAGCACGGCATGTCAACCCGGAGTTCTGGCAGGCGTTCGTCCCCGCGATATTGGAGCGTGCGCGGCTACGTGGCATCCCCAATTTCCACATTTTCGGCGAAGTCGCCAATGACGGCATCAACCCCGGTTATCTGGCGCGGCACACCATCGTCGACGGATTTCCCGCTGTGCTCGACTTTGCCTTCATGGCCAGCGTCCATGCTACCGTGGCAAGGGACCAAAGCCCCGAAGCGTTCGACCTTCTGTTCCGTGGTGATGCACTGTATCGCGGCGGGGAAATGGCGGCGCTCAGGCTGCCGACATTCCTTGGCAATCACGACGCGGGGCGGTTCGCCACCTTTGTCGCGCGCGGCAACCCCAATGCCAGCGATGCCGAGCGACTGGCACGGGTGCGGCTGGGCCACGCGATGATGCTGACGATGCGCGGGGTGCCGACCGTCTATTATGGCGATGAGCAGGGCTTTGTCGGTGACGGCGGTGATCAAGATGCGCGCGAGGACATGTTCCCCAGCCGCGTTGCCAGTTACAATGACAATGATTTAATCGGGACAGCGGCCACCACCGCGAGCGCCAATTTTGACACAGGCCATCCGCTCTATCGCACCATATCCGAGCTATCGGCGATCCGGCGCAGCCATCCGGCATTGACGCGCGGGCGGCAGATTTTGCGTAATTTCGGCGAGACGCCCGGCTTGCTCGCCATATCGCGGATTGACCCGGTGACGGGGCGTGAGGTGGTGGCTGTGTTTAATACGTCATCGAGCGCGCAATCGGGCAACATCATCGTTGACCGCGCCACCACGCGCTTTACCACGCTGGCTGGCGATTGTCCTGCGGCTGTGCGCGTGACTGGAAGCGCTGCTATTACGCTTCCTGCTTTTGGCTATATGATTTGTGCTGCGGAGACGCTTTAGTGAATATTCTTTCTCCCCGCTCGCAACCATCAAGCGAAACGGCGCTGGCCACCCCGTGGTGGCGCGGTGCGTCAATCTATCAGATTTATCCGCGCAGCTTTGCCGATTCCAATGGCGATGGCATTGGCGATTTGCCCGGCATTACGGCGCGGCTTGACCATGTCGCGGACCTTGGCGTCGATGCGGTGTGGATTTCGCCATTTTACACCAGCCCGATGTGCGATTTCGGCTATGATATAGCGGATTATCGCGGGGTTGATCCGATATTCGGAACGATGGCAGATTTTGACGCTCTCGTTGCGAAAGCACATGGCCTTGGCCTCAAATTACTGGTCGATCAGGTCTATTCGCACACGTCCGACCAGCATGAGTGGTTTGTGACAAGCCGGTCAAACCGCACCAATGCCAAGGCCGACTGGTATGTGTGGGCCGATGCCAAGCCCGATGGTTCGCCGCCGAGCAATTGGCAGTCGGTGTTCGGCGGACCTGCGTGGCGGTGGGACGCGCGGCGCGGGCAATATTATCTCCATAATTTTCTGGCGGAACAGCCGCAGCTCAATGGCCACAACCCTGACGTGCAGAATGCATTGTTGGATGTCGCGCGGTTCTGGCTTGATCGCGGCGTTGACGGCTTGCGTGTCGATGCGATCAATTTCGCGATGCACGACCCACAACTGCGTGACAACCCGCCCGCACCCGACGATGGCCGTGCGCGGACCCGGCCGTTTAATTTCCAGCAACATCTGTATAACCAGAGCCATCCCGACATTCCGTATTTTATCAAGCGAGTGCGTGCTCTTACGGACAGCTATGAGGCGATTTTCACGGTGGCCGAGGTCGGCGGGCCGGACCCGCAAGCAGAAATGCATGCGTTCACGAGCGGTGATGCACATTTCAACAGCGCCTATAGTTTTGACTTTTTATACGCCGAACAATTGACCCCGGCGCTGGTCCGGGATGCATTGGCGCAATGGCAGGGCGACGGCGATGAGGGCTGGCCAAGCTGGGCCTTTGCCAACCATGATGCGCCGCGCTGGATCAGCCGTTGGGCCCCCGTACATGCCCGCGCCGCTTATGCGCGGATGGTGATGGCATTGTTCATCGCGCTGCGCGGGAACATCATATTCTGGCAGGGCGAGGAATTGGGGCTGACCCAAGTGGAAATAGAGTTTGAACACCTGCAAGATCCCGAAGCCATCGCCAATTGGCCGTTGACGTTGAGCCGCGATGGATCGCGGACGCCGATGGTGTGGTGCGACACGGCGCCGCATGGCGGTTTTTCAAGCGGCGAGCCATGGCTGCCAATCGGCGACGATCATCTTGCTCTGGCTGTTTCGCAGCAGACGGGTGACGACGGATCGCTGCTCGAACTGACGCGCCGCCTACTGGGCGTGCGACAAGCGAATGCCGCACTGTGTCTGGGCAGTATGACGGTGGAAACGGCGAGTGAAAATCTGTTGCTATTTCATCGTGACCATGACGGGCAGCGCATGATTTGCGCCTATAATATGGGCGCGGAGCCACTGCTTTGGTCCGGTCCAAACGGGAATATACTGGTCAGCGTCAATGGTGCGACCACCGATCATCTGCCTGCCTATAGCGGGATCATCATCGAGAGCGTTTAGCCACAGGGATATTGTTGCCATGTTCATGCGTCACCTGATTCGAGCGATTTTGCTTTCGATTACACTATTGCTCGTTGCCCCAGCACAGGCGCAGCAAAGCGTCAGCGCAACGTCGCCCGACGGCAGCATCGCTTTGACGGTGGGCGTCAATGGAGAAGGGCGGCCTAGCTATAGCATCAGCCGGAATGGCGCGGTGTTGCTTGCCCCGTCGCGGCTGGGTTTCCTGTTCACCGATGCGCTGGCGCTTGACCGGGGGCTGGCGATAGAGAGCCACAGCGAGACGAGCGTCGATACGCGCTGGGAACAGCCATGGGGTGAGCGGCGTTTTGTCCGTGACCATCATAATGAATTGCTGGTTGTGCTGCGCGAAGGGGCCGACGCGCACCGCCGCATTGCGGTGCGGTTTCGCCTGTTCGATGACGGGGTAGGTTTTCGCTATGAGTTCCTCGACCAAGCGGGTTGGGGCACCGTCCATATCCAGGACGAGCTGACCGAGTTCAATATCGTACCGCACGGCACCGCGTGGTGGATCACCGGCGGCGACTGGAACCGTTACGAGCAAATCTATCAGCACACAGAAATTGATGCGGTATCGACCGCGCACACGCCGATTACCATGCGGCTCGACGATGGCACGCATCTGGCGTTCCACGAAGCCGCGCTGGTTGATTATGCTGCGATGTGGTTTCGCCGCGTCGATGGACAGCGGTTCAAAGCGACGCTGTCGCCATCGTCCACCGCCGCACGGGTGACGAGGGCAGCGCCGTTCACGACACCGTGGCGCAGCATCCGTATAGCCAGTAATGCTGCGGGATTGGTCGAAAGCGATCTGGAACTCAACCTCAATGAACCCAATCGCTTGGGTGATGTTAGCTGGGTTCGCCCGTATAAATATATCGGCATCTGGTGGGACATGCACCTCGACAATTGGAGCTGGGCATCGGGCGCGCGGCACGGTGCGACGACCGAACATACGCGGCGCTATATCGACTTTGCCGCCGCGCATGGCTTTCGCGGGGTGTTGGTTGAGGGATGGAATGTCGGGTGGGACGGCAATTGGTTCGGGCATGGCGATGAGTATAGCTTTACGCAGCCTTACCGCGATTTCGATATAGAAGGGCTGGCCGCTTATGGCCGTGCGCGCGGTGTCCGCCTGATCGGCCACCATGAAACGGGCGGCAATATCGCCAATTACGAGAGTCAGCTGGAGGATGCGATGGCGCTATATGAGCGGCTGGGGATCGACAGCGTCAAAACCGGCTATGTCGCCGACGCGGGCGGGATTATCAGCCGTAATGCTGCGGGCGCACTGGCGATGGAGTGGCATGACGGGCAAGTGATGAGCCGCCACCATTTGAATGTCGTTGAAACGGCGGCACGGCATCATGTCATGGTCAATCCGCACGAACCAATCAAGGACACGGGCCTGCGCCGCACTTACCCCAATTGGGTGGCCCGTGAAGGGGCGCGAGGCATGGAATATGATGCGTGGGGCGAACCGGGCAATGATGTCGATCATATCCCGACGCTGGTTTATACACGGATGCTGTCGGGCCCGATGGATTATACGCCGGGCGTGCTGAGTTTGCAGGGGCGCGGCGGCCGTCCGATCAGCTCGACGCTGGCGCGGCAGCTTGCGCTATACCTGACCATCTATAGCCCGATCCAGATGGCGGCGGACCGTATCGAGAATCTGGAACGCTTTCCGAACGAACTGGCGTTCATTTCGGCCGTCCCGACTGATTGGGAGGATAGCCGCCTGATCGACGGCGCGGTCGGCGATTATGCGCTGTTCCGGCGCAAGGACCGTAATAGTGCGGACTGGTATGTCGGCGGTGTCACCGACGGTGACGCGCGCGATTTTGACGTCGCGCTCGACTTTCTGCCCGTGGGCCAGCGTTATCGCATGACCATTTATCGCGATGGGCCTGACGCCGATTATCGCACCGCCAATAGAGGGCAAATCGTCATCGAGGAACGGATCGTTACTTCGACCAGCCGTGTCGCGCTGCACATGGCACCGGGCGGCGGGGTTGCGGTGCGGCTGACCCCCGCAGGTCGCGTGCGGCGGTGAGCTTACGGCGCGCCACCGCTGAAAAGCCATTGCGTATCGTCATTGTCGGCGGCGGCACGGCGGGGTGGATGGCGGCGTCGCTGATGGCGCATCATTGGGGCGCGCGGGCGCAGGTGACGGTGCTGGAGAGCCCCGACATCGGCATTATCGGCGTTGGCGAAGGGTCAACGCCGCAGTTCAAGGCGTTTTTCGACAGGCTCGGTATCGCCGAAGCGACATGGATGCCGCAGTGCGAAGCCACCTATAAAGCGGGGATCCGCTTCGTCGGCTGGTCGGCGCGGCCGGGCTATGAGAGTTATTTTCACCCCTTTACGACCGCGCTCGATAGCCACACCGCCCCCGCTTTTTTCTTTAACAGCCGTGCACGGCGGACGGGACGCGACGTGTGCGCGCATGGCGACCGTTTCTTTGTGTCACAGCGACTGGCGGCGATGCGGCTGTGCCCGATACCGACCGATAATTTCCCCTTTGCGATTGGCTATGGCTATCATTTCGATGCGACGCTGGTCGGGCGGTTTTTGCGGAGCCATGCCACCGCCAAGCTCGGCGTCACCTATTTGGAGCGGACGGTGGCGTCGGTCAGGCTGGCCGAAGATGGCAGCATCGCGGAGCTTGTTTGCGACAATGGGGAGCGATTTGAAGGCGATGTGTTCGTCGATGCCAGCGGCTTTCGCGGGCTGCTGATTCAGCAAGCGCTGGACGAACCGTTCATCGCCTTTGCCGATAATTTGTTCAACGACCGCGCCGTCGCCATCCCCACCCCGCGAGAAGAAGGGGGCGGCCTGTCATGCGAAACCCGCAGCACCGCGCTGTCGGCCGGTTGGGCCTGGGCTATCCCGCTGACGAACCGCACCGGCAATGGCTATGTCTATAGCTCGCGCTATTTGAGCGAGGAAGCTGCCGAAGCCGAATTGCGCGGCCATTTGGGCGTTGGCGATGAGGGCGCGGCGCGGCATTTGTCGATGAATGTCGGACGGGTCGCGCGAAGCTGGGTCAAAAACTGCCTTGCGGCGGGGCTAAGCCAAGGGTTTATCGAACCGCTGGAAGCCACCGCGCTGCATATCGTCCAGGCGACGGTCGAGGGGTTCATCGCCGCCTATGACGCCTCTCATGGGCCAGATGGCGGTGACGCCGAACGCGATGCGTTTAACGAGCGGATAGGCGCGCGTTATGATGGCATCCGCGACTATATCGTCGCACATTACCGCATGAACGGGCGAACCGACACGCCCTATTGGCGCGACAATGCCGCCAATCAAAATCTGTCGGATAATTTGAAAGCCGTGATGACCGCTTGGTTCACCGGGGCGGACATGGAGGCGGAAATTGCGCGGCTGGGGATCGGTGGATATTATGGCGCGCTGAGCTGGCATTGCCTGCTGGCCGGCTATGGCCAGTTTCCCGATGACGCCAAGATGGTGCCGCCAGAAGCGGGGCTGCCGCTGGCCGATATGGCGGCGATTGACGATTTCATTTCGCGGTGCATTCGTAATTTCATTGACCATGACGTTGCGGTTACGGCATTGTCGCAGGTAACTAAATAAAAGAGGGAGAGAATAATGGCCGCACCTATACCCAATAGCGCTCCGACTGGAAGCGCTTCCGCCATTCGAGGCAATGCCCTGCCGCTGCTGATATTGGTGGTCGCGGTGTTTTTCCTGCTGGGCGGGGTCACCAACATCAATGATGTGCTGATCCCCAAGCTGAAGGGCTTGTTCAGCCTGAGCAATTTCGAGGCGAACCTCGTTCAGTTCGCCTTCTTCACCAGCTATGCGCTGTTTTCGATCCCCGCAGGGATGCTGGTGGCAAAGCTCGGCTATATGCGCAGCTTTACCGCTGGTTTCCTTGTCGTTGCGGCTGGGGCATTGCTGTTCATTCCGGCGGCCAGTTCGGGCGTGTTCGTCAGCTTTCTGGCTGCGCTGTTTGTCGTCGGCGGCGGCATCACATTGCTGCAAGTCGGCATGAACCCCGTGGTGATTGCGCTCGGTGCCCCCGAAACCGCGCATAGCCGGTTGACCTTTGCGCAGTTCTTTAACTCATTGGGCGTGTTCCTGATGATCTATGGCGGCGCCGAATTGTTGCTGGGCAAGGGCAGTAGCGTTGACCCCGCAACATTGAGCGGCGACGCGCTCAATCAATATCGCGTCACCGAAAGCGCGGTCATCGGCCAAGCCTATTTCTGGGTCGCGGCATTTCTAGCCGCAATAGCGCTGATATTCTGGCTGCGCCGCCGCGCGCTTGACCATAGCAAGGCCGAACAAGTGCAGTTGGCCGGAACATGGTCATTGTTCGTCAACAACCCACGTGTTCGTTTCGGCGCGCTGTGCATTTTCATGTATGTCGGGGCCGAGGTCGCCATCGGCAGTAACCTCATCAACTATCTCTCGGGCGACGCGCATGTTGCGGGCGACGGGGTGATGGGGATTGATGCACTCGCCGCTGGAAAGTTGCTCGCCTTTTATTGGGGCGGCGCGATGGTTGGCCGTGCGATTGGCGGATTTGTATTGCGGATGATACCGCCGGGCCGCGTGCTGTGGGCCTATGCTACGCTCGCCATCGTGATGATCGCCATTTCGGCATTCACTACGGGTGCGCTGTCTGGTTGGACATTGATTCTGGTCGGCTTTTTCAACTCGCTGATGTTCCCGACGATTTTCAGCCTTGGCACCGAAGGGTTGACCGACGAAGCGCCAAAAGCATCGGGGATCATGTGCACCGCGATTGTCGGCGGGGCGCTGGTGCCGCCGCTTTTCGGTTGGGTCACGGACATATCGTCGATCCAGATGGCGTTGATTGTCCCCGTTATCTGCTATGCAATCATCGGCAGCTTTGGCCTGTGGGCGCTGAAGCAGGGCCGCACAGGGGTGTGATGCTATTCCTCTCTCCCCTTGCGGGAGAGGGGACGCGTGTTGACCATTCGCATACGAATAACGCCCCGCATGGATAAGCATAGTGGGGCGTTACTCTGTTGCGTGGGCCCGCTTTTCGATTAGGGTCGCGGAGCAACAGGAGCGCAATGGGCATGGCATTTGTTTCCGACCGACTGATAGTGTTCGGTGCGACGGGCGATTTGGCAAAGCGGATGCTATTGCCTTCGCTGGCGGCGCTTTCTGCCGATAAATTGATCGCCGATGATTTGCGGATCATCGGCACCGCACGTTCATCCCATAACGACGAAAGTTTCCGCGCCTTTGCCCGCGCTGCGCTCGACGAGTTTTTGCCCGTAGGTCAGTTGGACGAGGGCGACATAGCGCGCTTTCTTGAGCGGCTAAGCTATCAGCCGCTCGATGCGTCGCAGGCGGGTGGGTTCGCCGCGCTGGCAGCCAAGGTGGGCGAGGTGAAGCGCGGGCTGTCGATATTCCTTTCGACCGCGCCGTCGTTGTTCGAGCCGACGATAGCCGGATTGGCGGGCGCAGGCCTTGCTGGGGACAATGTCCGTATCGGCCTCGAAAAGCCGCTGGGCATCGATTTGGCGTCGAGTAAGGTCATCAATGACGCGGTAGGCGCCGTGTTTGCCGAGGACCGTATTTTCCGCATCGACCATTATCTGGGCAAAGAAACGGTGCAGAATCTGCTGGCATTACGCTTTGCGAATATCCTGTTCGAGCCGCTGTGGAACGCCACGCATATCGAGCATATGCAGATTACGGTTGCTGAGACGGTGGGGCTTGAAGGGCGCGTCGGCTTTTATGACGGCGCTGGCGCGCTGCGCGATATGATGCAGAACCATATGCTGCAACTGCTGGCGCTGGTGGCGATGGAGCCGCCAGCTAAGTTCGACGCGACCGCCATCCGCGATGAAAAGGTCAAGGTGCTGCGCTCGCTGCGTCCGTTGATGACGGGCGACAGCGTGACCGGCCAATATCGCGCGGGGTCGGTTGGCGGCGCTGATGTGCCAGGCTATGACGAGGAATTGGGCAAGGGCAGCGACACCGAAACATTTGTGGCGGTCAAGGCGCATATCGACAATTGGCGTTGGAAGGGCGTGCCCTTTTTCATGCGTACGGGAAAGCGGCTGCCCGAACGCAAGACCGAAATCGTCATCCAATTCAAAGCGGTGCCGCACAGCATTTTTGCCGAACTTGGCGCGGCAACGGTGCCCAACCGCCTGATTATCGGCATCCAGCCGCGCGAGAATATTCGCCTGAGCGTGATGGCCAAGGTGCCGGGGCTTGACCGTGGCGGCGTTCGTTTGCGCGAAGTACCGCTCGACATTTCGATGCCCGATGCCTTTGCCGGGCCAAAGCGGCGGATCGCTTATGAGCGGCTGTTGCTCGACCTGATCGAAGGGGAGCAGACTTTGTTCGTGCGGCGTGATGAGGTTGAGGCGCAGTGGAACTGGGTCGATGCCATCCGCGCAGGCTGGGCGAGTGACGCAGTGAAACCGCACGATTATGGTGCGGGCTGTTGGGGCCCAGAGGCGGCGAGCGAACTGGTTATGCGCGATGGAGCTAGCTGGCATGAGTGAGCGTATCGTCACCGTCGATATTGGCGGCACCCACGCGCGGTTCGCGTTGGCCGAGGTCGCGGATGGGCGCGTGGTGTCGCTGGGACAAAGCGTAACGCTGAAAACAGCAGAGCATGCCAGCCTGCAAACCGCGTGGGAGGATTTCGGACGACAGGTTGGGGGGCCATTGCCGCGCGCCGCCGCGATTGCGATAGCCGGGCCGATACGCGGCGAAGTGCTGAAATTGACGAACAATCCGTGGATCATTCGCCCAGCCTTGATCGAGGAAAAGCTGGGGGTTGACCGTTTTGCACTGGTCAATGACTTTGAGGCTGTCGGCCATGCGGTGGCGCAGGCGGACGGCGAACATTTCCTGCACCTGACCGGCCCCGATACGCCGTTGCCGCCGAGCGGCACGATCAGCATTATTGGCCCGGGAACCGGCCTTGGCGTGACGCATGTGTGGCGCGGCGGGGGCGGCTATCATGTGCAAGCGACCGAAGGCGGGCATATTGATTTTGCGCCGCTCGACGTGATTGACGATGCACTGCTCAAGGCACTGCGTCAGCGCTATCGCCGCGTGTCGGTGGAACGCGTGGTCGCCGGGCCAGCGCTAGCCGACATATATGCGACGCTGGCCGCCATCGAAGGACGCGCGGTGATGGCGATGGAAGATAAGGCGCTGTGGGCGCTGGCCATTGACGGGTCGGACAGCCTGGCCGCAGCTGCTGCCGACCGTTTCTGCATGGCGCTGGGCAGTGTAGCGGGCGATATTGCGCTGGCGCAAGGCGGCGGCGGCGTCGTGATCGCGGGCGGGTTGGGCCTGCGGATAAAGGATATTCTCGTGCGGTCCGGCTTTGCCGAACGGTTCCGCGCCAAGGGGCGGTTTGCCGAATTGATGGCGTCGCTCCCCGTCAAGCTTATCACCCACCCGGAGCCCGGCCTGTTTGGTGCTGCGGCCGCCTTTGCCCGGAGTCACACCTAATGCCCGCATCCATTCGCCAGATCATGCAGACGTCGCCCGTCATTCCGGTGCTGGTGATCGACGATGTTACCTATGCCGAACCGATAGCGCGGGCGCTGGTTGCGGGGGGGCTGCGCGTGCTGGAGGTGACGTTGCGAACGGCGGCGGCGCTCGACGCCATCGCCGCAATGAAGCGTGTTCCGGGCGCTATCGTTGGCGCCGGAACCGTGCTGAACCCGCAAGATTTGGCGGCGGCCATTGGCGCAGGCGCAGAGTTTATTGTCTCGCCCGGGTTGACTGAAAATCTAGGTAAGGCCGCAGTGGGTTGCGGCATTCCCTTTTTACCGGGCATAGCCAATGCGGGTGACATCATGCGCGGGCTTGACCTTGGCCTGTCGCATTTCAAATTTTTCCCCGCCGAGACCAGCGGTGGCCGCGCCGCGCTCAAAGCCTTGTCGGGGCCATTTGGCGGGGTCAGTTTTTGCCCTACGGGCGGGATTACGGCGGCGAGCGCGCCCGAATGGCTGGCGCTTGATCCGGTGCTGTGCGTCGGCGGGAGCTGGCTGGTCGGGCGAGGGGAACCCGATGTTGCGGCGATAGAGGCTGCGGCCATCGCGGCGGCGCGACTAGGGTCGTGACGATGGACCTGCGCGCAGAGCTTGGCGAATTGCACAAGCAGACGCAGGCGACGCCGCTGTTCAACCCCGTTTTCCAGCTTGGACTCAACCTGTCGCGGCGGCTGGAGAGCGGCAATATTACGCTACAGGACATTGCCGCGACGATTGAGGATTATGGCTGTGAGGCGCTGCAAAGTCGCGCGCACCGCCTGCATGATCTGCTCGCGCCGATGGGTGAGACGGAGAATATTGCACGGTTTCGGGCCGTGGTCGAGGCGAGCGCCGCCAACGGCGATTTTGCCGCTTTTGCCGCGCGCTGGTCGCGCCCATTGCAGCATATCGTCTTTACTGGGCATCCGACATTCCTGCTGACCGCAATCGAAGCCGAAGCCGTAGCCAGCGCGGCGAGCCAGTCGCAAGTTGGCCCCGCGATGTGTGTTATCAACGCCGCGCGAGAGCCCGTGACGCTGAGCGGTGAACATGCCCAAGTGCTGGCGGCGATGGGCCGTGCGCAGGATGCACGCGACGCATTGGTTGAAGTGATCCTGTCAGTGGCGGCGGTGCGGTGGCCGCAGGATTGGCGCACGTTGGTGCCGATGCCGTTCCGGCTGGCGACGTGGGTAGGTTACGACATGGATGGCCGCACCGACATTGGCTGGCACACCAGCATCGCGCACCGATTGATTGAAAAAGCGATGCGGTTGGAGCGCTATGCTGTGGCGCTAGCTGGGCTGGCCTGTGCAAGCGATATTGCCGACGCGCTGCGACGCGCTGGCGGCCATGCTGCGGCGATGGCGGAGAGATTTGCTGCGCCGCTTGATGATCCGACCGCGCTGTCCGACGCCGCCAATGCGCTGACCGCCGATGGGCCAGACAGGTTGGTGTCGCTGGTGCCGACCGTCGCAGCGATACAGGCGTTGGCAAACGAAGCACGAGCCGATGATGCACGACGTTTGATCGGCGTTGTGGCCGCAATGCGCGCAGACGGGCTGGGTATGGGGTGGATTCATTTTCGCGTGAACAGCGCGCAATTGCTGAACGCTATCCGCCGCCGCATTGACCCCGAAAACCAGCTTGACCTAGCGAGTGGGACCGCGCTCAATCGGCTGCGTGATTTGCTCGCGAACGTTCAGCCGCTGCGCAGCAATTTCGCGGCGCTGTCGATTGAGAGCACGACGGCGGTGCGGCAATTTCTGGCGATGGCGCAGATCATCCACCATGTCGATGCTGACGCACCGGTGCGGATGTTGATTGCCGAGTGCGAGGAGCCACAGACCGTGCTCGCCGCGCTGTATTTCGCGCGGCTGTTCGGGATAGAGGACCGCGTCGATGTGTCGCCATTGTTCGAGACCGAAAGCGCGATGGAGCATGGCGGCCGCTTTTTGGAAGCTCTGCTGCGTGAGCCCGCTTACCGAGCCTATGCCCGCATGCGCGGGCGGGTGGCGATCCAGACAGGATTTTCCGATGCCGGGCGCTTTGTCGGGCAGTTGCCAGCGGCACTGGCGATTGAGCGGCTGCACGGGCGATTGGCGCAGGCGATGGCGCGCAATGGATTAAGCGATGTTGCGGCGCTGATTTTCAACACCCACGGCGAATCGATGGGGCGCGGCGCGCACCCCGCGAGCATGGACGACAGGCTGACCTACCCGATGAGCCGCTGGGCGCGGGCGCGCTTTGTCGATGCGGGGATTAGGCTGGAGCCGGAAGTGAGCTTTCAGGGCGGCGATGGATTTTTACCATTTCACAATGCCGCTTTGGCGCTTGCGTGCCTGACACGCATTGCCGAGGTTGAGGCTGGGATGGCGGTGGAAGCCGAGCCCGACCCATTCTATACCCGCACCGATTTGAGCCTCGATTATTATCGCGGGATCAGGCGGATGCAGCGCGATTTCTTGGCCTCACGCAGCTACGCCCGCGCGATCACAGCCTTTGGCATCGGCCTGCTCAACGAGACAGGGTCGCGCAAATCCCGCCGTCAGTCCGACCTTGCCGCCGACCGCGAGATGAACCTGAGGCAAATCCGTGCCATCCCGCATAATGCGGTGCTCCAACAATTGGGCTATCCGGTTAACGTCATTGCAGGCGCAGGGACGGCGGCGGCGGACGAACCCGAAGCGGTGACCATGCTGATAAAGCAAAGCCCGCGTGCGCAGCAATTGATGCGTCTGGTGCGGGCATCGAATGCACTGGCCAGCATCAAATCGGTCGCGGCGTTTGGCGAACTGTTCAACAGTGCCTATTGGGCCAGCCGCCCCTATCGCGGCACCGAGCCTCACTTAGAAAATGCCTGCCTCGCTCTCGCCGAACATTTGGTGGCGGACGACAGGGTCGGCGCGTTTCGGCGGCTCGCCAGCCGTTTGCGTATTGACGCAATCAAGCTGCACCGAATGTTCGCGCTATTACCCGATGAAGCACCAGAACAGCACCGCGAGGAACGCCGCCGTTCGCTCGGTGCGCTACAGGCGATCCGGCTGGCGTTGATGCAGCATATGTTCCTGCTCGCCGTGCAAATCCCGGCCTTTTCGCGTTCGAACGACATCAGCCGCGATGATGTGATAGCGATGGTCTTTTCGCTGCGGATAGACGAGGCGCTGGCGCAATTGCGCCGCGCTTACCCCGTGTCCGAACCGGATATGAGCGATTTTGCGGTGAACGAGCCCAGCGATTATCCCGATGGCGAAGCACAACCCTATGCCGGTATTCGCGCCGCCTATATCGACCCGATGGAGCATGCCTATGCGCTGTGCCTGCGCGTCGGAACCGCGATTGCGAACCACTTTGGCGCGCATGGCTGACGCCGTGGCTTGCCATTTTGGCGCGCATGGTTGAATTGATTTGGGTCAATGCAATTTTGAATGTTGTGACCCGCAGCATAGAGTTGCTGCGAATCAATCACTAGGTTAGAAGCTACTTGGCGTCGGGTGCCCGCCCGCGCCAAGACCATGCCGTTTTCACGATAGTGCCCTGTCCGGGCTAAAAAATAATATGGGTCGTGCGCGGATTGTTCTGGGAGGAGAGCGGCTCTGACTTTGCGTTGGAGTGCGATATGTTGAAGTCCACAGGATCTGGCCTGACCAATGCCCTGTTTATCGGGGCAATCGGAATAGCCGCTGCGGGAGCAAGTGCGGTGCTTGTAACTGATCGCGGCGTTGCCGCCGATCATCTTGACCCGCCCGGACGCACCGACATTCGCGTCGACCCGACGATCGACCTGCCCGCCGATATTGCCGACATCTATACATGGACGGACAGCAGCAACCTCAACATGGTCTATACCTTTGCCGGGCCGAGCGCGGGGACGCTGCCGGCATTTTACGACCCCAATGTCCGGTACCGCATCCATGTGTCGAACGGCGGGCGCACCGATGATGATGAATATCTGATCGTCGCGCAATTTGGCCCAGGGCAGGGCGGTAACGGCATCAAATTTGATGGCCTGCCCGGTGTCACAGGCTCGTTCATCGGCCCGGTCGAACGGATATTGACCGCGCCCAACGGGGTCAAAGTCTATGCTGGGCTGCGTTCCGACCCGTTCTTTTTCGACGTACTGGGGTTCCGCGAGACCAATTCGACGGGCAATCTAGCCATCCTCAATACGCGAAATTTTTTCATCAATGGCAATGATACGATGATTGGTGTGCAAATCCCAATCGCTATCGTCGGGCGCGACAGCAATGGCGACGGGCGCGTCGATAACCGGATGGACATCTGGGTCGATGCATTCCGCAAGGGGGGGCAATTGTGATGCGCAAATCGTTTGAAGCGCTGCCCACGCTGGTGCTGGTCAGCGCGATGCTGGCGTTAACTGGGTGCGGTAGCGGAGGCACGCGAACACCCGCTCCGGCTGCGACCCCTGCACCGACACCGGCACCGACCACGACCACGCTCGACGTGCTGCCGTGCCTCAACCAAACGGTGCCGCTGGCGCGCGTTCCGGCCGGGACACGGGTGATTGACCTTGTCATCCCCGACACAATAACCATCTGGCCAGACCGCGACATCGGCTTTCCCAATGGACGGTTGCTCAGTGACCCCGTGATCGACATCACGCTGGGCATCGTGCTGCTCGACATCAACCGCGCGGGACAGAATGCGGCGAGCTTTGCCGCGATCCCGCTCGACCCGCCTGGGGCGACCAAGGATCCGATTGCGACCTTCCCCTTTGCCGCTTTGCCCAATGGCAACCCGCCGCTCGATGCTGGAACGGGGACGGGTTTCGTGTTCGATACGTCGCCGATGTCGGCCTATGTCCAGGTCGATCGGATGGGGATGCCGGCAGTTGCAACCGCGTTAATCCTTGGCCCGCGCAAGACCGCCTATAGCGATGGCAATGTCCAGCTGGATACCGCCAACACCTATGCATTCGATCTGATCGAGGGGACGCGGCGCTTTTCCGAGCCGCTGCAGGATGACCTGACCGCTCGCGGGTTGACATCATGCGCGGTGCGGCGGGTTAGTTAGGGTGGGATGGTGTTTTCCTACCTCGTCATTGCGAGGAGCGGAGCGACGAAGCAATCCAGTTCTTGCGCCAGAGATTCTGGATTGCCGCGCCGCGCACATGCGCTGCTCGCAATGACGATGCTATTATCAGAGTCTAGCACCGCATGATGGCTCGTGCGCTGCGGATTGCCGCGCTGATATTGGTGCCTGCCGCGCTGTTCGCAGGCGTGGCGGCGTGGCAATCTGGCGGGTTGGCGAGTGTGTTGGAGGGGTGGTGGAGAGGCGCTGCGCCAATCACCCTGCCAACGCCCTTTCCCTCGCCGCACCGGACATGGGCCGAGCATGTCGCCGCTATTGACGCCGGGATTGCCCGTAATCGCACGCGGGCGGCGTCTGAACCGACCGACTGGTTGAGCCCTTCTGCCGAGGCGGCAAATTGGCTCGATCGCGCTTCGATGACCGGACGTTGGCAAGATTATGCGGCGGCGGAGGCGGCGTTGGCGGTGGCGACATCGCGTTCGCCAGCCGCCGTTGTGCCGCACCCTTTGCGCGCCCGATTTGCTATGGCTGTGCACCGCAATGCAGACGCCGAGCCAGCGTTGAGAGCCGCGACAATTGACCGTGAATTCACCCGTCCGGAAAATCAGGCCCAGGCGATGGCGGTGCGCGGTGATGTTGCGCTTTATGCTGGTGACTGGCGGCGCGCTGATGCGCTGTACGCGAGGGCTGCGCGCCTCTCGCCAAGTGAGACCCTCGCCTTTCGCCGTGCTTTCATTGTCCAGCGGACGCAGGGCGGCGATGCCGCCATTGCCGCTTGGGCCAACGTCGCACAGACCAGCGTGCGGCCCTCTCGCCGTTTGCTTGCTGCCTTGGCGCAGAGGATTGGCGCGGCGGAGTTGGAGCGTGGGCGATGGGACGCGGCGTCGCTATGGCACGCCCGCGCCGAGCAATATCTGCCCGGTGATTGGCACATATCGGCATTGCGGTTGCAGGATCGCGCGCTCGCGGGGGATTTGCCTGGTGCTATAGGTGGGATGGAGCGGTTGGCGGCGGCGCATGATCTGCCCGAACTGTGGGATGCTCTGGCCGTGTGGCAAGCGGCTGCGGGCAGCGACAATGGTGATGCGCTGGGCCGCGCGGCGGCGGGGTGGCGAGCGTTCGGCGCACGCTATCCGCTGGCCACTGCGTCTCATCAGGCCGAACATGCGTTAATTGCGGGCGATTTTGCGTCGATGTTGGCCTTTGCCCGCCTGAACTATCAGAACCGCCCCTATGGCGATGCCGCGATAGCTCTAGCCGAGGCCCTCGCTGCCAATGGGGAGATAGTGCGCGCGCGGGCCTTGCTGGAGCAAGTTGCACAAGACGGCTGGCGCAATAGCGAGGGGGATTGGCTCGACTATCACATTGCGGAGTTGGCAGGTGATGGCAATGCAGTTGCTGCGGCACGTATCAATGCCGAGCGCAATAACCCCCGCGCACTTGACCCGCGTTCACGGTTGATCGTCTTTGGTCGCCACTGATGTGCAGTTTCCGTTTGCGTAAAGGTGAGGCATTGCACACTATGGGACAGCAATAACGGCAGTGGGAATAGCGCGATGGACGCAGATGTATTTGAGGCGTTTCTGGATCAGCTCAAACGCTATGTCCGCGAACGGCTAATCCCAGCCGAAGCGGATGTCATTGCCAAGGACCGCATCCCCGACGCGATATTGGATGAGATGCGTGACATGGGGCTGTTCGGCATCACCATCCCCGAAGAATATGGCGGAGCGGGGATGAATATCAGCCAATATATCGAGACGGTCAAACATCTGTCTTATGCCGCGCCAGCCTATCGTTCGACAATGTCGATCAATGTCGGGATGACCGGCACCGCGATCCGCAAATTCGGCACGGCAGAACAGCGCTCCGCATGGTTGCCACGCATTGCGGCGGGTGAAATTGCCTGTTTTGGCCTGACTGAACCGGGCAGTGGATCGGACAGCGCGGCCATGCAGACCAGCGCGGTCAGGAGCGGCAATGGCTATGTTCTCAATGGCACGAAGCGCTACATCACCAACGCGCCGCACGCGAAAATCGCGCTGGTTATGGCGCGGACGAGCAAGGAGGCGCTGCCCAAAAATGCGCATGTCTCCGCCTTCATCGTGGATATGGAAGTGCCCGGAATTACGGTTGGCAGCCCCGACAAGAAAATGGGTCAAGCGGGCGCGCATATCGCCGATATCATCATGGAAGATGTGCAACTGTCCGGCGATGCGTTGCTGGGCGGTGAGGAAGGCAAGGGCTTTGTCGCAGCGATGCAGAGCCTCGACAATGGCCGCCTGTCCGTTGCGGCGATGAGCGTCGGCATGGGTCGGCGCATCCTCGACACCGCCGTGCGTTACGCGACCGAGCGTAAGGCTTTCGGCGAACCGATTGCCAATTTTCAGTTGATCCAGGCGATGCTGGCGGACAGCGAGGCGGAGCTCTATGCCGCCGAATGCATGATCGCCGATGCCTGTGTGCGCGCCGATGCAGGCGAAAATATTGTGCGCAAGGCGGCTGCGGCAAAAATGTTTGCGTCTGAAAGCTGTGGGCGCGTCGCCGACCGCTGTGTGCAAATCCACGGCGGCGCAGGCTATTTGGCCGAATATGAGGCCGAGCGCTTTTTCCGCGATGCGCGCATCCTGCGTATCTATGAGGGGACAACGCAGATCATGCAGCTGCAAATCGCCAAGCATATGCTGCGTGACTTTGCGCGCGACGGCGCGGTGTGGTGATGGCGGCGGATTGAATGTACGCGCTGCTCAACAACCTGACGATTATCGAGGCATCGTCGTTCGTCGCGTCGCCCAGTGCAGGGCTGTATCTGGCGCAGATGGGCGCAAGCGTGGTCCGCGTCGATCAAATTGGCGGCGGACCTGACTATCGCCGCTGGCCGCTCGGCCCCAATGGCGACAGTCTGTATTGGGAGAATCTCAACCGTGCCAAAAAATCGCTGGCCCTTGATTTGACGTCGGGGGAGGGCCGTGAATTATTGGTCGAGCTGGTGCGCAAGACCGGGCAATTTATTACCAACTTTCCGGTCGATGGATTTTTGTCGCACGCAAGGATGGCCGAAACTTGCGCAGATTTGGTGACGGTGCGGGTCATGGGTCGATCTGATGGCGGCTCGGCGCTTGATTACACCGTCAACGCGGCGGTGGGCATTCCCGATATGACGGGGAATGGCCCAGACCCCGTCAATCATGTCCTGCCTGCATGGGATTTGCTGACCGGAGCCTATGCCGCCTTTGCGATGCTCGCGGCGCTGCGTCACCGCGATGGCGGCGGCGGTGGGCAGGAGATACGGGTTGCCCTGCAGAACGTCGCCACCGGGAGCGTTTCTAATTTAGGGATGATTGCCGAAGTGTTGGCGAGCGGAGCCAATCGTGAGCGGCTGGGCAACGCCGTATATGGTGCCTTTGGCCGTGATTTTGTTACGCGCGATGGGCGGCGGTTCATGGTGATGGCTATCACGCCAAAGCAATGGGCAGGGCTGGTTAGGGCGCTGGAGATTGAAGCGGATGTGGCCGCGATTGAGGCGGTGCGCGGGGTTTCCTTTGCGCGCGATGAGGGGCTGCGTTTCATTCACCGCGATGCACTGTTCCCCATCGTTGATGCCGCCGTGGCGCAGCGGGATTATGCAACGCTCGCCGCCGCATTGGCCGCAGAAGGATGCTGCTATGGTGCCTATCAAACGATGATCGAAGCAGCGCAGGACTCCGCACTGGTGACGCAAAACCCGATGTTTGCGACCACTCAAAACCCCAGCGGATTGACCTATCCAGCGGCGGGCAGCTTTGCGACCATTCCGGCCATGGCGCGCGGCTCTGTGCGCGCTGCTCCACATCTGGGCGCGGATAGCGAATATATTTTGAGCACGCACCTTGGGCTGTCCACAACGCAGATTGGCGCGCTTATCGGCAAGGGTGTAGTGGCGAGGTCATGATACAGAAGCACAGCGAAATCCGCGAGGCCGTGGCCAAATTATGCACAAACTTCCCCGGCGAATATTGGCGGGCAAAGGATAAGTTGCGCGCATATCCGACCGAATTTGTCGCGGCGCTAAGCGACGCCGGTTACCTGTCCGCCCTCATCCCCGAAGACTATGGCGGGGCGGGCCTGCCGTTATCCGCCGCCGCCGCGATTTTGGAGGAAGTGCACGCCAACGGGTGCAACGGCGCGGCGTGCCATGCGCAAATGTATGTGATGGGGACACTGCTGCGCCACGGTTCGGATGCGCAAAAGGCGGCCTATCTGCCGTGCATCGCATCTGGTGAATTACGGTTGCAAGCCTTTGCCGTGACCGAGCCGGGCAGCGGCACCGACACATTGTCGCTGACAACACGTGCGGTGCGCGCCAATGACTCTGGGGGCGATGATTATGTCATTACGGGGCAGAAAATATGGACCAGTCGTGCCGAGCATAGCGACCTGATGATCCTTCTGGCGCGGACAACAGCGAAGGAAGATGCTGCAAAACGCTCCGGCGGCTTGAGCGTATTCATCGTTGATATGCGCGATGCGGTAGGGAACGGCATGACGATCCGCCCGCTCGATACGATGATGAACCATGCGACTACCGAGATTTTTTTCGACGGCCTGCGCGTGCCTGCAATGAACCTGATTGGTGAAGAAGGGCAGGGATTTCGTTATATCCTGTCAGGGATGAACGCCGAACGGCTGTTAATTGCGGCGGAATGCATTGGTGATGCCAAATGGTTCATTGCCAAAGCGAGCGCCTACGCCAAGCAGCGGATAGTATTCGGCCGTGCGATTGGTCAGAACCAGGGTGTGCAATTTCCCATCGCCCGCGCCTATGCCCAGATGCGCGCCGCCGAATTGATGGTGCACGACGGGCTGGCGAAATATGAGGCGGGCGAGCCATGTGGAACCGAGGCCAATATCGCAAAAATGCTGGCCGCCGAGGCGAGCTTTGCTGCGGGCGAAGCGTGCATCCAAACGCACGGCGGATTTGGCTTTGCGGCCGAATATGACATTGAACGCAAATGGCGTGAAACGCGGTTATACCAAGTTGCACCAATCAGCACCAACATGATCCTGTCCTACCTCGGCGAACATGTGCTGGGCCTGCCACGGAGTTATTGAGTGTGAAAATCAGTTTGCACCGCTTAGCACATTGTAAAGCTTGGGTGCCCTAAAACGGCAGCCAGCGTTGGCGGTGCGAGAATTTCATATAACCGACATTGACGCCTAGCCGCGCACCGACCCCCAATCTGATCGGGATGAGGACGATATCACCGCGCCGCAAGTATGACGCGTTCAGCCCGCCGACGACATAGGCCGCACCTTCGCCCGCAGGAATGCGGTGATAGAGTTCCTCCGTATCGTGCAGATTATAGATCAGCACAAAGGTGCTGCCCGCATTAGCCCCCGCATCAATGCCTACCGATGGACCGGTCCAGTAAACGGGCATTTCGCCTTCTATCCGGTGGTGCAGGGTGCCCGAACCATAACGCAGACCGAATATGAAAGCGCCGCCCGCTTCGCGCCCGACGATATAGCCATTGGGCTCGCCCTGTTCGCGCAATATGTTTTGGATAAGCCGCGCCAACCCTTCGGCCCCGCGCCCGAACACGCCCTCTGCGGCGCCAATCAGATCATCCTCATGATAGGTCGCTCCGCTTGATGCAGGAGTCGCGGTTGTTGTGGGCGCGGTGGTTGCAGCATCTGGGGCGGCGGGGGTTTCCAGCCCCTCGGTCGTCCATGCGCCCGTGCCTGTTTCTTGGGGCTGCGGGACCGCCTCTGGCGCGGGCGTTGGCTGAGTCTGGGGCTGATTCAAATCGGCGTCTATCACTGTATTGGGATCAACGCTCGTCACCTGCGCTATTGTCGTACCTGACCATGCCAGGGCGAAAACGCCGATCATGACCGTTGCATAAGTGCTGATGGTGCGTCCCATGGTGCAATCTCCATTCCCGCGCGGCTCTGGCGCATCTTGATGAGTGCACCATGTGCCATCCACATGTCTGTGCAATGAATCGCGCGGTGAGGTGAGTCGATTTTGCGCCCAGCTGAGTCGATACTCGCCTTGTGCCACCAAATATTGTTCTGCGTTGACAGGCTGGTGCGCTATCCGTAGGGAAACCGCGCGCGGAGACGTGGGTGAGTGGCTGAAACCATCGGTTTGCTAAACCGGCGTGCTGTGAATGCGGCACCGAGGGTTCGAATCCCTCCGTCTCCGCCAATGCCTTATTGGCATGCACTCCCCATCCTGCTAGGCGCGAATTCGATGTCCAGCTGTGATACCTGCCTTGTACGCAATCGCGCCATTTGCTCGGTGCTTGACCCACAGGAATTGGGGGCAATCAACCGCATTGGCCGCACCCGGTCGATTGCCGCTGGGCAAGCGTTGATGTGGGAGGGGGATGATTCGCTGCTCGTCGCCAATGTCATCGACGGTGTGCTCAAACTTTCAACCGGAACAGGCGATGGCCGCGAACAGATTGTCGGTATTGTCTATCCCGCCGATTTCATCGGCCGCCCATTCGGCACGCGTAGCCAGCATACAGTGACTGCGTTGACCGATGCGCGGGTGTGCACCTTTACGCGCGGCGATTTCGACGGCTTTGCCCGCGACCACCCGCAGTTGGAGCATAAACTGCTGGAGCGCACTCTGGTCGAGCTGGACCGCGCCCGCCACTGGATGCTGCTGCTTGGGCGCAAATCAGCAACCGAGAAAATGGCAACATTCCTGCTTGAAATGTCCGAACGTCTTGTGCCGCCGGGGTGCAGTACGATTGACGCGCCGCTCGATGCGTTCACACTGCCATTTGG
>ERZ1292633.520-Hain-H41-02um-R1-520-length-44232-cov-19_pt1 | contig 44232 bp, 44 predicted proteins | sample MGYA00564406_ERZ1292633 | MGnify/ENA primary metagenome ERZ1292633 (study PRJEB36523, sample SAMEA6512639) | groundwater metagenome | collected 2019-01-08 | study: AquaDiva: Metagenomics assemblies of 32 groundwater samples | reverse complement strand
GTTGCCGAGAGTCGAGGAAATCTTTGAGGCGCGCACGCCGAAAGGAAAGGCATTGTTGTGTGAAGTTGACGGCAAGGTACTTGATATCATTACCGACGGCGAGATCAAGAGGATCCTTGTTGAATCAACCACTCCTGCGCTAATCGAAAAAGAAGAGCCGAACAAAGACGAAAAGACAGCAAAGAAAAAAGAAGAGCGGGAAATTAAAGAATATCAAGCCCCGCACTTTACCACGTTGTGGGTGGAAAAGGGCAAAGAGGTGCGCAAAGGCATGCAGCTTTCGGAAGGGCATCTTGATCTTGGGGAATTGTTGCGCGTGTCGGGTATCCGCGAGGTGGAGCGCTATATCATTTCAGAAGTGCAAAAGATCTATACCTCGGAAGGCGCATCGATTTCCGACAAGCACATTGAGGTCATCGTGCGCAAGATGTTTTCTCGCGTACGCGTGAAGGAGGCGGGTGATACTAATTTGGTGCGCGGCGACATTATCGAGAAAACGACGTTCTTCGGGGCAAATAAAGAAGTTACCGAAGGACAAAAGAAAGCAACCGCGGCGCAGGTATTGCTTGGTATTACGCGGTGCGCGTTGACCACCGAATCGTTCTTGTCTGCCGCATCGTTCCAGGAAACCACCCGCGTGCTTATCAATGCGGCGGTCCAAGGAAAGGTAGACCGATTACGAGGACTTAAAGAGAATGTCATTATCGGCAAGCTTATTCCTGCCGGCACGGGATATGCTCCGCTTCAGGGGCATCCGGAAGAGGAATAATACAGGCGATACGAAAGAGACAAAACCACCGTGTCAAACGCGGTGGTTTTGTTTTGAGCGATACGGTATACTTAAAACAGCGATCATGCAAAAAGCGGCAAAAAAATTCACGATCTTTTTTATTGTTTTCGGGCTTATCTCGAGTGTTTTGTTTTTTAGATTCGGCTGGTTTGACGCGCTACCGGCTCAAGCGGCTGCGCCGACAGTTGTTAATGTTGGCGCTGTAGCAAACGGAATTAATGCCATCACACCCGACATGCCGGCTGGCGTTCAGACAAATGATATTCTTTTGCTTTTTATAGAAACAGCGGATCAGGCTATTACCGTTTCTGGCGGGACAGAGACATGGACTCAGATAGCCAATTCTCCCGTCACCGGGGTAACCGGGACTCGACTTACCGCTTTTTGGGCGCGAGCGTCGCAATACAATCCAACATCGCCGACAACAGCGGATTCGGGAAATCACCAGCTCGCCAGAATGATAGCGTTTCGCGGAGCAATCCAAACCGGAAATCCATGGGATGTCGTTGCTACTGATGTTGAGAATACATCCGACACCTCCGTATCCTTCCCGAGCGTAACTACAACCGTAGCAGACACCCTTATTGTTATGGCGCTTGCCGGAGACGGACCCGATAATAATAGTACCGCTAATTTTTCAGGGTGGACAAACGCGAGTCTCACCAGCCTTACTGAGTACATTGACAATAGAGTGAATTCCGGGAACGGAGGCTTGATCGGGGCGGCAAGCGGCATAAAAGCGGCGGCTGGTGCGACCGGCGCGACTACTGCCACTCTTACCAATGACGCGGTAAAAGCGATGATGACCGTCGCGCTCAAACCCGATGCTCCCGCAAACTCGCCCCCAACCCTCTCTATCTCCCAGCCCGACGGCGTCGGGGACAGCATCACGCAAGGCGACTTGTATGCCGTGACGTATTCATTGGCCGACACCGATAATACCGTAACCGCCGCGTTTTATTATGACACGGATAGCTCCGGCCTCGACGGCACGGCAATTTCCGGCGCCTGCGCCACGGCCGCCGAAGGATCGAACGTGACGTGCTCGTGGAACACGACTGGCGTTACACCCGGAAGCTACTTTATCTACGGCATCACCACTGACGGCGTGAACAGCCAGGTGAGCGCGTATTCGACCGGCACGATTACGATCAATGCGCCGGCGAACTCGCCCCCAACCCTCTCTATCTCCCAGCCCGACGGGGTTGGAGATGGCGTCACGCAAGGGGACTCATTTAACGTTACTTACACACTCGCAGACACCGATAACATTGTCACTGCCGCGTTCTCTTACGACGCCAACAGTTCGGGCCTGGACGGCACGGCAATTTCCGGCGCCTGCGCCACGGCCGCCGAAGGATCGAACGTGACGTGCTCGTGGAACACGACTGGCGTTACACCCGGAAGCTACTACGTCTACGGCATCACGAGCGACGGTGTGAATCCGCAGGTGAGTGCGTATTCGGGAGGCACGATTACGATCAATGCGCCGGCGGTCATTTCTGTTGATTCGATCACTCCCAATGCCGGTGCGCTTGCCGGAGGAACGAGTGTTACCATTTCCGGATCTAATTTCCAATCAGGAGCGGCGATAACATTCGACGGGATTTCCGCGACCGATATTGTGTTTGTTGATAGCGGTACGCTTACCGCAAAAACGCCTGCACATGCTACCGGTGCAGTGGATGTCGTGGTTACCAATCTCGACCTTGCATCGGATACGTTGGTAAGCGGATATACCTATACGGCGGCGGCGGTTGTCACGCTGAACGCAAGTCCGCTCTCGCTTCTTACCGGCGAATCGTTCGTTATGAGCTGGACGACGGAAAATGCTGCTACGTGTTCGGCGAGCGGCGCATGGTCGGGGGCGAAGGCAACATCCGGCAACGAAACCATTGCTCCTGCATCGATCGGAACCCATCTGTATATGCTGGAATGCACGGGCACTGGAGGGTCGGGGAGTGATTCCGTAACGGTGGTCGTGAGCACCGGAGGAGTGTTAAAAGAGCCGGGAACTTTGTTTCGGTTCGACGGATTCGCGTATCCGGATGGAAAAATATTTTTATATGATAATAACGCCCCGTTTTCTCAATTACTCAACGATGTCTCGGGAAGATTCGCGACTTCATTCCGCCTGATGAGCTTGGAAGATAAACATGTGTTTAGCGTTATCGCATATGACAGGGAGGGGAATGTGTCGCCGAGTAAGACGTTCCCGAGTGAATTGTATGAGCGCGGAGGACTGACCGACATTCTTATCGCGCCGACAATAACATTGCATAAGCGGGCGCTTGGCAATAACGAGACACTGCGTATCTCCGGATACGCGACGCCGGGCAATAAAGTGCAGGTGGAGATCGACGGCAGGATCGTGGGGACGGTGCCGACGATCGCATCCGGGTATTATGCGCTTTTGGCGCCATTGTCTTCATTTACCAAGAGCGGTCATATGGCGCGAGCACTCCAGATAACCGTGCAATCGCGGACAAGTGATTATTCGCTGTTGAAGGCGTTTCAGATCTCGGAGCCTTTTGCGGTACACGCGGATCTGAATAATGACGGGAAGTTGACCGTCAGCGATTGGAGTATATTTTTAAGCAGTTGGATCTCGCGAGATGATATCGCAAGGAAAAAGATCGATTTTAATAGCGATGGAAGAATCACTATTTTCGATTTGAGCGTATTTTTAAGCAGTTTCAGGAAATGATGAAGAGTTTTGTGTTGCTTTTATTTTTGGTATACTTATATAAGCATAACGCGTGCATGCATTGAAATAGATTTATGAAAAAAATATACGGAGTGCTCATCGGTTTTGCGGTAATGGTCTCGGCATATATGATTGTCGGCAGTGCGTCTGCGGCGACATTGTTTGCCACGCCGCAAAGCGGTACGCACGCGCTACAACAAACATTTTCCATTAATGTAAAGATCGACAGCCAGGGTGATAGCATCAATGCCGCTCAGGCGCGGGTGACATTCCCGGCGACCATTCTTGAGGTGAAGTCCATTGATGTTTCCGGTTCTGTTTTTGGGTTTTGGCCGGAAGAGCCGTCGTTTTCAAATGAGAACGGCTCTGTTGATTTCATCGGTGGTACCGTGAACGGTGTTTCTGGGGCATCATTGCACGTAGTAACTATAGTGTTTAATACAAGATCCGTTGGGGACGCGCCTATTTCCTTAGATGATGGCGCGATCACGATCGATGACGGAACAGGCACGAATGTTTTGACCGCCGCGACAGGGGCGAATCACCGTGTTTCGGTGTCTGCTGTTGTCCCTCCTGCTCCTCAAGAACCCGAGGCGGTTCCGGTAGGCGTGCAACAGCCGCTTCCATTACCGGGAGAACCAATCCCGTCGCCGGTCATTATTGAGCGCACTCCTGAGCCGGCGCAAGGACTTCCTGCGATACCGAGCGTATCCCTGCCTTTATATCCGAGTTCGGATAATTGGTACAACATCGCAACGCCGTTTAACGCCACATGGGCTCTACCCTTAGATATCACCGATGTTGCAACGGCTATCAATATAAATCCTAATTTCACACCGACGCGGAGTGAGCGGTTGTTCGATAACAAAATCTTTGACAGTGTTTCGGAAGGCGTTTCCTATTTACATGTGCGGTTTAAAAACGCGATTGGATGGGGGCCGACCGCACATTATCGGCTGGCGATAGACACCGCCCCTCCGACTCCCTTTATCGTAGAATCTGCAAGCGGGTTTGAAACAGATGATCCGGCTCCGGTATTTCAATTTGAAACGAACGATGCGCTGTCGGGCATCAGTCATTATTTGGTGAAAATCGGTGATACGGAGGCATTTGAGTGGCAGAGCGGGAAACTGCAGTTGCCACTGCAACAGCCGGGAACCCGAAAAGTTTCCATCCGCGCGGTGGACCGTGCGGGAAATAGCACCTCGGCAAGCGTTACTCTTGTAACAACGCCGATAGCATCTCCCTCCATCACTTTTGTTACCGAGAAGATGTTTTTTGGCTCGGAAGACGGTGTCACCGTGAGGGGTACGGCGTTGCCGAATATTGATGTGCGCGTTTTCCTAATGAAAGCGAATGGAGAATTAATAGTCGAGCAGACGGCGCGCGCAGACGGCAATGGCAATTGGGGTCTCGTGTTTGGCGAACCGCTGGGATCGGTACGTATGCGGCATCCGCGCAGGCGCGCGACGCGCGCGGGGCTCTCAGCGCAGTGGTCCCGTCACGCACGATGATCACCGTGAAAAGTCAGCCGATCATAAAGTTAGGCGTTATTGAAGTTGGGGCGGGAGGAAGCGCTCTGGTGCTCCTTATTATTTTGATCGGCGGGTTTGGCGCGGGGTATTGGTATTTCAGAGAGCGGCAACGAATGCTTCATATTGATGTCGCGATGACAAGCAGAGATCAGTCGCATCTTTATACCTCGCTGAATGATGACCTTGAGAAATTAATGAAGAATTTTGATGGCATACATGAAGACGAGAAAAAGTTTATTCTCGGCAGAATTCATGAAAATGTGCAAAAGATGGAAAAGTATATTGTGGAAGAGATCAAGAACATCGGGAGCGGAAAATAGAGATGCTCAGATCGTGTCTTGTACGAAAGGGGGTTATGCGATAGAATTTACTGAGTATTTATTTTACTATATTACGTATATGGCAACGATCCTTGTCGTAGAAGATGAAAAACCGCTGTCAAGCATTCTCGGCAGGGCGCTCAAAAAAGCCGATTATACCGTCGGGTTCGCGTACGACGGCGAAGAGGCGATAGTGAAAGCAAAAACAATGAATCCAGACCTTATTTTATTGGACCTTATTTTGCCAAAAGTGAACGGGTTCAAGGTTTTGGAGCAAATAAAAAAAGACCCCGACGTTTCTCATATTCCGGTCATCGTGCTCTCCAATTTGGGAGACGACACAGACATTAAAGATTCGCTTAGATTGGGGGCGATCGATTATTATGTGAAAGCACAGCACCCGCTTTTGGAGATTGTGGAGATTGTAACAAAATTTCTCAAAACCCATCGAGTTCCGACAAAAGAAGAATAAATATACCAAACACCGCCGCGTTGAACGCGGCGGTGTTTATGTTATAACGCAGAGAGGATTAACATTTCGAGCTCTTGCCGAGAATTGTTTTTAATCCGCTCACGCCCTTTTATAAAAAATAAAATGAAGGGCTGCTCTTCCGTTAAGATAAAAAACAATTCTCGGCAAGAGCTCGAAAACATGATTCATCCGCGTAACATTATCTCCCTTCTCTGCGCAAGATCACCAGCACGGTTTTTGCGAGAATATCGAGGTCAATGACGAAGCCGCGATGCTTGATGTAGTAAAGGTCGTATTGCAGTTTTTCAATGCTGTCCTCAACCGATGCGCCGGCAAGCGGCTTGTGGATCTGCGCCCATCCGGTGAGACCGGGTTTCACAAGGTGCCGCATCTGATAATGAGGGATCTCTTGCTCCCGCTCTACCACGAACTCCAGTCGTTCCGGCCGGGGACCCACAAAACTCATGTTTCCTTTGAGCACATTCCAGAGTTGAGGAAGCTCGTCAATGCGTGTTTTGCGCAAAAAGCGCCCGATCTTCGTAATGCGCGCATCTTTTGCCTGCGTCCATTGAACACCGCCTTGCTCCGCATTTTCAACCATGGTCCTGAATTTTACAAGACGGAACGGCACGTTGTTTTTTCCAATGCGTAGCTGTGTTTTAAAAACAGGCCCGGCACTATCGATGCGGATGAGGATCGCGATAAGCGGGAGAAAGGGGAGCGCGATGATGCTTCCGAGAAATGCGCATACCGCATCAAACACGCGTTTTTCCGTTTCAAAAAAACTTTTTTCCGATTCGATAAGATTCTCAAAAAACCACGCCTCGCCGATAATGGAAACAGGTATTTTATTGGTAACGCGCGCGTAAAATGTCGGGAGGTCGATGATGGTGATGCCTAAAGGAAACAGCGTGTATAATATTTTTGATATACTGCCCGCATCGTCATCGCGTGTGTCGTATTGCGCATAGACGAGCGTGTCGATGCCGTATTCTTCTATGAGGTCGATAAGTTCCTGCGCATCGCGCGGGCGTTCCACGACCATGGCTACGCGGTATCCGAGTTGCGGGTGCGCGCGGATATGTTCGGTGATAGCGCGCATCTCTTTATTTGACCCAATAAACATGGTAGGATGCAGGAGATGAGATGAGCGGATAAGCATGTTATAACCATGCCGCCACGCAAGAAACAGCGCAAAAAAGATCATTCCCATTGCGATGAGATTGGTTTTTGGCGTAATGCCGAATGCGGGTATAAGATAAAAGAGAACGACCGTTGCTACAAGCGCGGTGGCTACGGTGGTGACCGCGGAGGAATAGAATGCATAATTGTTCGCCGCGGTACGCCGCTCGTAGAGGCCTGCAATATAGAAGATGGCGATCCACATGATAAAAGATACCGTAAACGGAAATAAGTGGTCGTTCCAGATATCCTGCGTAAATTCCTTGCCGTATCGCATCATAAGCGCGAGATAGAGCGCAAGGTACAGCATGGAAATATCGCCGATGACGAGTATGAGTCTTTTTGACTGATCAAAGAAGCGTTTCATGGGGTTATTTTACAGCAGGGCTATTATACTATAGATTTTTCTTTTTATCAAACATGTACGTATGGCGCTGAATTATTCACGGGAGATCAACAAAACAAAGATAGTCATGGTGTTTTTTATTATTTTTTCAGCGGTAACGGCGTATGCCGCAACACAGCTTTCAAAAACAATGCGCCCGATGACGCTTGAAGAATATGAGCGATATGACGGCCGCCGGCCGGCACAGCAAAAAACCATTTTTGACGTATTCATGCCGTTTTCTTTATAATGTACACCGTGAAGCTTGAAAAATTTGAAGGGCCGCTTGAGCTATTGCTTGAGCTGATCGAGAAAGAGCGTCTTGATATTTCCGATATTTCGCTCGCGAAGATCACCGATGAATTCGTGGCGTATTTTTCCCGTTTTCAGGAAAAAGACCCGGTACATCTTGCGGATTTTTTGGTCATTGCCGCAAAACTCATTCTCATCAAGTCAAAGACGCTTCTTCCTTCGTTTACGGTGAGTACCGAAGAAGAACAAGAGCTTACCGAGTTGAAGGACCGGCTGGTGCAGTATCAGCGCATTCGTGCGGCGGCGCACGCGCTTGGCGTGCACGAGCGGCGGCAGTATAGCGCGTATCATCGGCAGTCAGACCTGCGCCACATATGCGTATTTGCGCCCCCAGCCGATATTACTTCAGGAACGCTTCACGAGCTCTTTCGTACCGTGATGCGATCGCTCACACAGGAAGAAAAGCTGGAAGAAAAACGCATTGCGCATATCGTGTCGTTTGAAGAGCGGATACGCGATATCCGCGCGCGCATTGAAGCGGGCCTCAGCATGAGTTTTTCTGCGGTTGTTGATGCGAGCTCGAAGGTGAATATGATCGTGTCATTTCTTGCGATGCTTGAGCTGGTGCGGCAAAAGTTTTGTGAGGCGGAACAGGACCGTGTTTTCGGGGAAATTACATTAGCGAGGAAAGTATGTCATCAATAGCATCAAAAATTGAGGCGATCCTTTTTGTATCCGGCGAAGAGATGAGCGTCCACAAGATACAGAAAGCGCTCGGCGATGATGTCACAAAAGAAGATGTTCTTGCTCAGCTTGGCATATTGCAAGAGGCCTATCAAGGAAAAGGGATCCGTATTATCATGAAAGACGAAAAAGTGCAGATGGTGAGCGCGCCCGAGCATGCAAAGACCATTCAGGCATTAGTGAAGTCGCATCTCACCGAAGAGCTGACCCCCGCGGCGCTTGAAACGCTTGCGTGCATTGCGTATCGCGAGCCGATCGCAAAACAGGAGATCGATGAACTGCGCGGCGTGAATTCTATTTTTTCACTGCGGAGCCTGCTGATGCGGGGGCTTATCGAAAAAACAAAAAAAGAAGACGATGCGCGTACGGAGTATTACCGCGTAACGCTGGATTTTTTAAAAAAGCTGGGGATCGAAACGATCACCGACCTTCCCGACTATGACATTTTTTCAAAGAATGCGTGAGAAAATCGATGCGATCGATCATTTCACGATCAATCGCATACGGATCACGGCGGTGCTTATGGCGGCGCTTGTATTTGGCGTGGCACTCCGCGGACATATTTTTTCGCAGGAAACGCTTGCCGTGAGTCCTGTTTCTCTACAGCCGGCGCTTGTATATCAACCGGCAGACACGCGTGACCACGAAGAGAAGGCGGTGGTAGTTGAAGAAGAGACCCAACAGGAAGGAGATATTACATTTGTGCCGGAAGAACCCGCGGATGTTGTTACCGCAAGTAATGATCCTGCACCTGCGGTTGTAAAAGAGTTCACCTCGGAAATCGTACCATCCGTCGCTGTGTCACCTATCGCGACTGAGCTTTCCGCCAATGCGTTTATTGTCGCGCGCGGCGCAAGCGGGCGCGATGCGCTCTATGAAAAAAATGCGCGCGTGCAGCTTCCGCCCGCAAGTTTGACCAAATTGATGACCGTAGTGATCGTTGCCGAGTACGCCGATCCAAGCGATGTGATAACGATAACGCCGCGCGCGGTGAATGCGGAAGGAGTGGCAGGGTCGCTGCGTGTTGGTGAAACATTTTCTGTACCCGACCTTTTGAAAGTAATGCTCGTGGTTTCAAGCAATGACGCGGCAACCGCATTTGAAGATCATTTTTCCTCACACGGACTCGATCTTGTATCGCTGATGAATGAAAAAGCGAAACTGCTTGGCATGGTTGATACGCACTTCGTAAACCCCACAGGGCTTGATGATTCGGATCATTATGCGAGCGCGGCGGATCTCGCGGTGCTCGCGGCGTATTCTCTGCGACACGAAGAGATATGGGATATTCTTTCAAAAACATCGGAGAATGTTCGTTCGCTGAATAAAAAGATATTACATACGCTTGTGTCAAACAACGAGCTTTTACATAAAAAACGGCCGGATGTGTTGGGCGGCAAGACCGGGTATACAAAGAACGCGGGCGGTTGTATGATAACCGTACTCAATTCCGGCGAAGTGATCGTGGTGCTTGGCTCGGATGATCGGGCGGGGGACACTCAACAACTAATAACTAACAACTAATAACAGAGGATTCGTAAGTTTTTGTTATTTGTTTTTAGTTATCAGTTATCTGTTAATTTATGATCGATCCATTCGTAATCGTAAAAATCCTCGGATTTTCAATGCTTGCGTTCGTGGTAGCGCTGTTTTCCACGCCGCTGCTTACGCATTTTTTGTATAAATATCGTCTCGGGAAGCAGATACGATCGGCGGAAAACGCGCCGATATTTGCAAGCATGCATGCGCCGAAAGCAGGCACCCCGACCATGGGCGGTATTTTGATATGGGGAACGGTGTTGGTGATTGCGGTGGTGTTTTCCGCGCTCGCTACGCTTGCACCCGATACGGTATTTGCAAAACTGAATTTTCTCACGCGCGAACAGACCTATCTGCCGCTGGGCATCATGGTCCTTGCCGCGGTCATCGGCTTATTTGATGATCTGCTCGGCGTCCTAAAGATCGGTAAAAACGGCGGGGGATTGCGCATGCGCGAGCGCCTTTTGTTTTATCTTGCCGTCGCGTTCATCGGCGCATGGTGGTTTTACTTTAAGTTGGACTGGAGTTTTATTCACGTGCCATTCATCGGCGATTTTGAGATCGGGCTGTGGTATATTCCCATTTTCGTATTCATCATCACCGCAACGGCGCATTCGACCAATATCACCGACGGCCTCGACGGACTCGCGGGCGGCGTGACCGCAATCGCGTTTGCTTCGTATATAGTCGTTGCGGCGGCGCTCGGAAAGCCGGAGCTTGCGGTGTTTTGTTCCGTTGTCGTGGGGGCGTTGCTTGCGTTTTTGTGGTTCAACATCAATCCCGCGCGGTTTTTTATGGGCGACACAGGAGCGATGGCACTTGGCGTATCGCTTGGCGTTATCGCGATGCTCACCAACACCATGTTCTTTCTCCCGTTATTCGCGTTCGTCATGGTCATGGAGTCGCTTTCCGTATTGGTTCAGTTGTCGTCAAAAAAAATCCGCGGCGGGAAAAAGATATTTCTCTCCACGCCCATCCATCATCATTTCGAGGCAATCGGCTGGCCCGAAACCAAGGTAACGATGCGCTTTTGGATCGTTTCCGCCATCGCGTCATTTCTCGGTCTCGCATTGTTCGTGCTTGAGCAGAGTATGTAATAGAGAGAAGGAATATCCCCGCGGACACGCCGTGTCCGCGGTTTTTTATTACGGGAGGGAATGTAGTATAATGAGAGCATGTACGATCTCATCATAAAAAACGGAATTGTTATAGACGGTACTGGCACGAAGGAGAAATACAAAGCTGATATCGCCGTGCTTAATGGCGTTATTGCGAAGGTGGGTGATGTCGGCACTGCGCAAGCAAAAAAGACGGTGGACGCAGAAGGGCTGTATGTCGTGCCCGGATTTATCGATGTATTGAGCCACTCCGATACCAATCTGACGCTATTTACCGCGCCCGGACAGGAAAGCTTGATAAGCCAAGGGGTGACCACGATCATCGGCGGCAACTGCGGGTATTCGCTTGCCCCGCTAATTTCGGGGAACGTGATCGATACGGAACAGCGATGGACAGATCCGACGCAGATCAACATTGATTGGTTGCGGACGTCGGAATTCCTTGCAAAACTCGAAGAAAAAAACCTTGCGGTGAATTTCGGCACGCTCACCGGCTACAACACGCTGATCAAGGGGATACTCAAAAAAGAATATCGCCAGCCGTCGCGCCAGGAGAACGAGATCGCCTCTTTTTTGCTCGATCAGTCGTTGCATGAGGGTTCGGGCGGGATGTCTATCGGGTTTGCGTATCTCTATCAGGATAAAAATTTCGCTGATCATCTTGAGAGTCTGTTTGCCGCGGCAAAAAAACAAAAAAAGATCGTTACGGTTCACCTGAAGGACGAATCGGATAAATTTCTTGATTCGCTGCACGCGGCACTTGCGCTTGCGCGGGAGTTTGATACGCCGCTGCATATCTCCCACCTGAAAGTGGTCGGGAAGCAGTTCTGGCATAATTTTCAGAAAGCACTCCTCGCGATCGAAGAAGCGGCGTCCGCGGGCGTTTCCGTTACCTTTGATATATTCCCGTACGCTTCAAGCGCGCTTTCGCTGTATGTATTGCTGCCCGCATGGGTGAAGGTTGGCGGCCCTGAAATGATCACGAAACGGCTCAAAAATTCGTTTGAACGCGCACAGGTGATCAAAGATCTTAAAGAACAGGCGCTCGAGTACGATAAGATCACTATTGCTTCGCGTGCGCCCGACCAGGTATTCACGGGAAAGACCATAGCGGAGATCGCGAAGGGATTCGGGACGAATGAAGAAGAAGCGATCATTCAGCTCCTGCTTGGCTCGAATCTCAAAGTGATCGTATTTGCGCATGTGCTTGATGAGGGAAATGTCCAAATGGGCATCGCGCACCCGCTTTCCATTGTCGGTTCTTCCGGAGCAGGATATGCCATGCCATCATCAGCTCAGCGGGGCGACCTGCCGCATCCGCGCTCGTTCGGCACGTTCCCGCGCTTTCTTAAAAAATATGTGGCAGGGAAAAATTTGCTTTCATGGGAGCAGGCAATTGCAAAGATCAGCGGTACGCCTGCCCGTTTGTTTGGCATCGTGAATCGAGGCATAGTACAGGAAGGGAATAACGCGGATATCGTGGTGTTCGATCCGCGCACGATCGAAGATGTCGCGACATTTCAGAATCCTTATCAGTATAGCAAGGGTGTGGAAGCGGTTTTTGTGAACGGCGCGGTTGCATACGAGAAAAAAGGTTGTACGAATGTTTTCTCGGGGAAAGTGCTTCGCTTGTAAACAATGGAACGCACGGCATCCTACAACCATATGTTTCTCGCTTCCGTTGCCGGTCTCGTGCTATTTGGGCTCGCGGTGCTTGCGACCGCGTCTGCGGTGCTTGCGTTCAATCATACCTCCGATAATTATTATTACCTGAAACAGCAACTGGTAAACGGCGTCATTCCCGGCGCATTGTTTTTCTTTCTGGCAAGCCGGATCCACTATGAAAAACTGAGAAAATTCGCTTCCCTTTTTATGGTATTGTCGGTGGTACTCACGGCGCTTGTGCTTGTACCGCAGTTTGGCATAACAGCGAACGGCGCGACGCGTTGGCTTAGTGTTGGTTCGTTTTCATTTCAGCCTTCCGAGATCTTAAAGCTTGCATCGGTGGTGTATCTTGCGGCGTTGTTTGAGCCAAAAAAGAAGGATGTCGCAAAGGAAGGGTTTACACCATTTCTTTTTATTAGCGGGGTGGTGGCGTTTCTTCTGATCTCGCAGCCGGACATGGGGACGCTCGGCGTTATTTTGCTTACTGCGTTTGCGGTGTATTTTTTTGCAGGCGCGAAGCCGGCTCATTTGCTTGCGGTTGTTTTGATAGGCATAAGCGCGCTCTCTGTGTTTGTATATTTCAACGAATACGCGCAAAATAGGGTTGCGGTGTATTTGAATCCAAGCGAAGACGCGCAGGGGGCGGGATATCAGGTCAGCCGCGCGCAGAACATGATTCGCTCAGGCGGGGTGTTTGGCATCGGGTACGGTAAGTCACAGCAGAAATCTACGATGTTTCTGCCTGAACCGATGGGGGATTCCATATTTGCCGTTATTGCGCAGGAACTCGGTTTTATAGGGGTTATGGGGGCGGTTGCGCTTTTTTCGGTGCTGGGGTGGCAGGGGTTTGGAATCGCGCGGAATTCCCGCACCGCGTTCGGAAGGATGCTTGCCGGTGGCATCACGGTATGGATATTGGCACAGGCATTCATCAATATTGGCGCGATTTCCGGCATTGTTCCGCTCACCGGTATCCCACTTCCTTTTGTAAGTTATGGCGGGACATCCCTCGTTGTTTTGTTGACTGCGTGCGGCATAGTTTATAGTATACAGAGGACAACTCATAACAACTAATTATGAAGTAATGCAGTATCAGTTTTCAGGTATTGGTTATAAGATATTGGTCATATGTTAATTATACTAACCGGCGGGGGAAGTGGGGGGCATATTTTTCCGCTTATTTCCGTGGCAAAAAAAATAACCACGCTCGCAAAAGAGTGGGGTATTGAAGATATCCGATTTCTCTATGTCGGACCGAGGTTCGGCGATATTTCGGAAGAAGTGTTCCAGCGGGAAGGAATAGCGAGAGCATATATTCTTTCGAGTAAGTGGCGCCGGTACATGAGTTCTTTGAATATTCTTGATCTGATCAAACTGCCCTTTGCCATCGCGCAGGCGATATGGATATTGTTTTGGCATATGCCGGACGCCGTATTTTCAAAAGGCGGCTATGGCAGTTTTCCGGTCATGGTGGCGAGCTGGATCTTTTTTATTCCTGCGCGGGTCATTCATGAGTCCGACAGCGTGCCGGGTATGGCTAACCGCATGGCGGCGCCATTTGCAAAGCGTATCGGGACGGCGTTTGAAAGCGCGGCGTTGAAATTTCCGGTGAAAAAAACCGCGGTAGTTGGTCTGCCGATTCGGGACGATTTATGCGGGCAGGACCCGAAAAAGGCGCGTATATTTTTTGACATTGTTTCTACGCGCAAGGTGGTATTGGTGATAGGAGGGTCGCAAGGATCAAAAAAAATAAACGATGCGATCACGCAGATACTATTGAAACTGATTTCAAAATACGAAGTCATTCATATATGCGGACCACAGCAGTATGAAGACGTCAAAAGCGAGGTTACCGTGATCGCGGGAGCAAATTTAGGCGGATATTATCACCTGTATTCTTTTCTTACGGAGGAAATAAAATTGGCATTGACGCTGGCGGATGTTGTGATATCGCGCGCGGGCGCAAGCAGTATCTTTGAAATTGCCGCATGCGGCAAGCCGAGCATTCTTATACCTCTTCCCACCGCCGCGCAAGATCATCAGCGGAAAAATGCATATGAGTACGCGAAGTCAGGCGGAACGATCGTCATCGAAGAAGATAATCTTACCCCGAATCTCCTGTATTCCACAATCACCTCAGTAGTGGATGACCAAGCGGCGACAGCAAAGATGTCTTCGGGCGCGGCGGCATTCGCGATGAAAGACGCCTCAGAAACGATCGCAAAAGAAATTTTGCAATTGCGGGGGGTGATATAAAGTCTGTAAAGCCTATAAAGTCCTTAAAGTTTGTAAAGTCAAAGGGAAACACTCATGGAAATAGTGATAGAAAAACCGGTGCGCGTGCGCATTGCCCCGAGTCCGACCGGGTTTTTACATGTGGGAACCGCCCGTGCGGCGTTGTTTAATTTTCTCTACGCGCGAAAAAGAGGCGGCACATTTATAGTGCGCATCGAAGACACCGATGCACAGCGTTCCGAAAAGAGATTTGAGGATAATATCTTTGAAGGGTTTGCATGGCTTGGGCTGACGTGGAATGAAGGGCCCGATGTCGGAGGGCCGTATGGCCCATATCGGCAGAGCGAGCGGAAAGACCTGTATCGCACGCATCTTGAGCTGCTGCTTGAGCGCAACCTTGCGTATCATTGCTTTTGCACGAAAGAAGAACTTGAAGCGCAAAAAAACCACATGCTTGCAAGCGGCATCCCGCCGAAATATTCGGGCGTGTGCGCGGGACTGGAGAACAATGAGGTCGCGCAAAGGATCAACGGCGGCGCGTTATCCGTGATCCGGTTTCGGGCATCAGCGAAAAAACTTGCTTTTATTGATGGCATCAAGGGGAAGATCGAGGTAGACACGGAATTGATCGGTGATTTTACCATCGCAAAAAACACAGAAGAACCGCTCTACAATTTCACCGCCGCGATCGACGATGAGCTGATGCGCATCAGCCATGTCATCAGAGGGGAGGATCACATTTCCAATACCCCAAAACAAATACTTATCCAGGAAGCATTGGGGTTTCATACCCCGCAGTACTCCCATCTTCCGCTTATTTTAGGTCCCGACAAGAGTAAGCTTTCAAAACGGCATGGTGCGGCATCTATCCTTGAATACCGGGATGAAGGATATCTTCCGGAGGCGCTTATAAATTTTCTTGCGTTTTTAGGATGGCATCCGGGCGGGGAAAAAGAATTCTATTCTCTCGACGAGCTTATCTCTCAGTTTGATATCATCCACGTGAATACATCAAATGCGGTATTTAATATCCAAAAACTTGACTGGTTCAATGCGCATTATATCCGGCAAAAATCCGATGACGAGCTTTGCGCGCTGTGCCTCCCGTATTTACAGAAGGCGGGAATGATCAATGCGTCTACAGATAACGAGCAAGTAAAAAAGATCGTGGCACTTGAAAAAGAGCGTTTGAAAAAACTATCGGACATCGTCCCTCTTGCGGAGTTTTTCTTTACGCTTCCCGACTATGCCTCGGACATACTCGTATGGAAAAAAAGCGACAAAGGAACGATCGCAAAAAGCCTTGTGGCGTCATGCGCGGCGCTCAAAGCAGTTGATGCGGCGCAGTTTACTCATGAGTCGATAAAGAACGCGCTTGGTTTGGTTACGGCGGAATTCGGCAACGGAGCAGTATATTGGCCGGTGCGCGTGGCGCTTTCCGGCAGGGAGGCATCTCCGGGCCCTGTTGAGATCGCGGAAATTTTGGGAAAAGACGAAACAATACTAAGAATTCTCGCAGGCATGGCACGTCTGAATACGGCATGAACACCTTACGCAATCGCATAGCAAAACCGCTTTGCTTCGCGGTACTATGTTCCATGGTATTTTTTACCGCGGGCAGTTCCTATGCGTCGCTCATAGACGATTTGAAACAGCAGATCGTGGAAAAAGAAAACGAGATTAAGGAGCTGGAAAAGAAGAATGCGCAATATCAGGACCAGCTTACGACAACAAAGCAAGCAAGCTCGTCGTTAAAAAGCGAGATAACAAAAGTGGAGCGGGAGATCAATGAACTCACAATCACTATTAAGAAAACGCAGACTAAGATATTTGAAACGAATGTTCGCGTAGAAGAGCTGAGCGGCCAGATCATCGTGAAGGAAGAAGAGATAACGACCTCACGGGAACGGCTTGCGCATATGATCCGCGCGCTGAATTCTCATGATGATACGGGATTGCTTTCCTTAGTGCTGTCGGTGAGTACATTTTCCGATGTGTTCAGCCAACAGCAGTATATCGTTAATCTCCAGCGCGAAGTACAGGCGAATTTGACCGATCTGAAGGACTTCAAGCAGGAACTGCAGACATTTAAAACATCGCAGGAAAGGGAGAAAGATTCTCTTGACACGCTGGAGGATAATTTAAAAAATCAGCGCGAGATCGTCACCGATCAAAAAAGCGGGAAGGAGACGCTTTTGAAGCAGACCAAGAATAAAGAAAAAGAATACCAGCGGCTTATTGCGGCGATAGAAAAAGAGCGCCAGGCGACCGAGAAAGAAGTAAACGTGCTTGAAGCGAAACTGCGGCTTGCCATTGATAAGGCAAAACTGCCGGTGGGTTCCGGCATCCTGAAATGGCCTCTTGATGACGTGCGTATTACACAAGGGTACGGCAAGCCGAATTGGAAAGCGGCGTATGATTTTCATAACGGTATCGACATCGGCGCGCCAACGGGAACGCCGGTGCTTGCGGCGCTCTCTGGGAAAGTGGTTGGCGTAGGAAATAACGGAAAATACGCGTACGGGAAATGGGTGAGCATCGACCATGGGAGCAAAAACATCACAACGCTGTACGGACACCTTTCACTGCAGAAAGTGAGCGTGGGACAAATAGTGGCGACGGGGGATATCATCGGGTATGTCGGTTCAACCGGTTATTCGACCGGCCCGCATCTTCATTTCACCGTGTTTGCGTCAGAGAGTTATACCCTGCTCAACAGCTCCTCCGTGTCCGGGTTGAAGATTCCCGTCGGCGGGACGATCAATCCGATGGATTATTTATAGGATTGTTTTTGTGCTCTAAAACACCGCATTGTATGCGGTGTTTTTTTATTTGTGAGCTTTATCTGTGCATAACTTCATGCAATGTTTTTTTGTGCCGCGCATGAGTATGCAAAAATACTGATAAATAAAAGGTTTTTTAGTGTTGTATCGTGTAGCGTGTGTAATGGTTATAAGTGGTTTGATTTGGATGCATTGTGGTGTATAATGGGGTGTATGTGGGGGAAAGTGGATAAAAGTGGGGATAACACATGAGAACTGGGGATAAGATTTATATATGTTCATAGGCGAATATCACCATACGATCGACGAGAAAGGAAGAGTCGCTATACCGGTAAAGTTTAGAAAAGAACTTTTCAACGGGGCGGTGGTGACAAAAGGGCTCGACGCATGCTTATTTCTCTATCCTCTCTCAGAGTGGGAATCGCAGGCGGTGCAGATAGCAAAACTTTCCATCACGCGGTCTGATAACAGGGCATTCAACAGGCATATGCTTTCAGGAGCGATGGATATAGAGATGGACAAGCAGGGGCGCGTGGTCATTCCGGACTATCTCAGGCAATTTGGCGGTATCAATAAAAAAGTGGTAATCACGGGTTTGTATAATAGGATTGAAGTATGGGATGCGGAAAAGTGGGAGCAGTATAAACAAACAACCGAAGCGGAGAGCAATGCTATCGCAGAGAGAATGGGAGAGATGGGGATATAAAAGTTTATGATACATAAGCCGGTTCTTTTACAAGAGGTGTTGGATATGTTGCATCCCGTCCCGGGGCAGTGTTTTATTGATGCGACCGCAAACGGCGGAGGGCATACGTTCGCATTATGGGAGCGCGTGAAGCCGCATGGCACGATACTTGCGATCGACAAGGATAACGATCTTATTGAATGGCTTGCCGCAGAAGCGAGAGAGAGAAAGGCAAACGTGATCGCCGTATGCGGCAGTTACGGAGAGCTTACCGCGATCGCATCGGCGCACGATATAACGCAGGCCGATGGCATACTGTTTGATCTCGGATATTCAAGCTATCACATTGACCGGTCGGGGAGAGGATTTTCATTTCAGAAAGACGAGCCGCTTCTCATGCGATATGAGCCGGAAGGGCATGTGCAGGAAGGGATGACTGCTGCAGAAGCGGTGAACCAGCTTCCCGAGCAAGAGCTCGCCGATATCATTTATCAGTATGGAGAGGAGCGGTTTGCGCGGAGGATCGCAAGCGCGATCTGCAGTGAGAGGAAGAAAGAACGGATCCTGACCACGAAACAGCTTACGGATATTATCGCCCGGGCGTATCCGAAAAGAGCGTTCTCCCGCATTAATCCCGCAACAAAAACATTCCAGGCCCTGCGCATATTTGTGAATCAGGAGTTGAGAGAGCTTGAAAGAGCGTTACCTCAGGCTCGCGATATTGTGAAAAAAGGAGGAGCGGTCGCCGTTATTACCTTTCATTCCCTTGAAGATAGGATCGTCAAACGCTTCTTTCAGAACGAAAAAAATACACATATGGATATCATTACAAAAAAACCGATAGTACCGACCGCAGAGGAAGCCCGCGAGAACCGGAGAGCGCGATCGGCAAAATTACGGGTTGCAGTTAAAAAATAAGCATTACCATGAGTCATACGTTTGCCTTACATAAATATTACACCCCCCGCGCAACGCGTTCTGCGTCTGGTCGCTTTGATGGCGCTCGCGAGCACGCACTCGTGACGTTCGGCATATGCGCTGTTGTGGCGCTCTCAGCGCTGTATGTCGTTGAGGTGAATATGCTTATGTTCCAACAGCGAAGTATTCCCATGAAAGAGAGCGTTGTTCTTGATGTGAAAAATGACGTACAAGGGCTTGAAATACAAGCGACGCAACTACAATCATCGCAAAAAGTACACGAAGCGGCAACGGCAAAGGAAATGGTATCCATCAATTCCGTACGGTATGTAGATGTGCGTGAAACATCGGTCGCGCTCGCGGGGGTTGGCAGATAAATGCATGTAAAATAGTACATGAAAGGAGGAGGCGTACAACATCAGCAGGATAGCGCGCAAAGGGTTTATTGGATATGTGCCCTTTTTTTGTTTTTTGCGGGCATGATCCTTGTGCGATTTGGAACACTGCAATTTTCCGGAAGGCATACGGGCGCCGCGCGCGGCATGTCGTTTGAAAACGGGCGCAGTTTCCATGAACGAGGAGAGATTTTTTTACAGGATCGCTTTTCCGTTCGCACGCCTCTTGCGATGAATAAGGACTTTTTTACCATTACCGCAGACCCTCGCCATGTTGCCGACAAGGAAATGGCAGCGCGCTCGCTTGCCGAAATACTCGGTATGCCGCACGAATCGGTCACAAGCAAGCTTTTAAAAGAGAATGATCCGTATGAGGTGCTTGCGACGAAGGTTCCAAGCGAGATCGCAGAGCGCATTAAAGACCTCAAGCTCGACGGGATACACTTTGAGATGGAACGAGGAAGATATTATCCTTATCAGCGCATGGCGGCACATATCACGGGGTTTCTTGGTACGCGGGGAGACGTGCGCGCCGGACAGTACGGCCTCGAAGGGTTCTATGATGATGAACTTAAGGATGAGAGCGGTTTAGCACAGCTTATTCTTTCGATCGATCCGAATATTCAGTTTAAGATTGAAGATTCCCTGCGTCACGTGCTTGATAAATGGGAGGCGAGTTCCGGATCGGTAATAGTCATGGATCCGGCAACCGGCAAGATCCTTGGTATGGCAAATTACCCTGATTTTAATCCGAATGAATACTCAAAAACGGAAGACGCGTCTTTTTTTGTCAATTCGTCCACTGCGCGGCAGTTTGAGCTCGGGTCTGTATTTAAGCCGATCGTGATGGCAATCGGCGTTAACGAGAAAGTTATAACGCCCGATACTACGTATGAAGATACAGGGCAGGTTGCTATCTCCGGGTATACCATCAGGAATTTCGACGGAAAGGCGCACGGCGTTAAAACGATGACCGAGGTGCTCGAGAACTCACTCAATACCGGGCTTGTGTTCGTCCAGCAAAAAATTCCGAAGGAAACCATGCGAACGTATATAGCGCAATTCGGCTTTGGCGCAAAAACAGGCATTGATCTGCAAGGAGAAGCAAAAGGGGACATGAGCAATCTTAAGAAAGATAAAGATCTCGAGTTTGCGACCGCGGCGTTCGGGCAGGGCATTTCAATAACGCCGCTGCAAATGATCACCGCATTTTCTGCGATTGCAAACAAAGGCATGCTTATGAAGCCGGGGATCGCGGATAAGAAAGTATTCCAGAACGGGAATGAAGCTACGGTTGATCCGGTGGCGGTGCGCCAGGTTATCACCCGCGATACCGCAAGCGCACTTACGAAGATGCTTGTTTCTACCGTAGAAAACGGGTATGATAAGGCGAAAATAAAAGGATATTTTGTCGCGGGAAAGACGGGTACCGCCGAGATTCCCGATCAAGCGACGGGAAAATATCTTTCAGATGAGACACTGCACACGTTTGTCGGGTATGCGCCGGCGTATCACCCCTCCTTTTCTGTTCTTATCAAGATCGACAGACCACAAGGCGTGCGGTTTGCCTCGAGTTCGCTCGCGCCGGTGTTTGCGGATATCATGTCGTATCTTTTAACGTATTACGAAATTCCTCCCGATAGTAAATGAAAAAAATTCTTCACATAGTTCTTGCAGTGCTCGCGCGCCTTACGCTTCGCCGGTATACGCCGATGGTTGTTTGCATTACCGGCAATGTCGGCAAAACAAGTACGAAGGAAGCGGTATTTGCAGTGGTGAGCGGCTCTTTGAGCGCGCGAAAGAGCGAGAAAAATTATAACAATGAAATAGGGGTGCCTCTCACGATCCTTGGCATTCGTTCGGGCGGTACAAATATATTTTTGTGGGTTATGCAATGCGCGCGCGCATGCGCCAAGCTCGTGTGGACGAAATACCCGAAAATACTTATCCTTGAAATGGCGGTTGATAAGCCCGGTGATATGGAATATCTTCTTTCTATCGTAACGCCGACAATCGCGGTATTCACGTCAATAGGAGAAATACCGGTGCATATTGAAAGCTTCGCGAGCGCACAAGCGATGGCGAGAGAGAAAATGAAGCTCGCGCACGCGGTGCCAAAAAATGGATTTGTAATCGTGAACGATGATGTGGCGGCGTGGAAGGAAATAAAAACAAAAGGAACCGTGGTGCGCTATGGCGTCTCGCCTGAGGCAGATGTGAAGATCTATACCTCAGAATACAGATTCTCAATCGATGAGAATGGAGTGTCGGTGCCGATCGGCATCACTTTTAAGATGGAATACAAAGGAAGTCTCGTACCGTTCCGACTTGACGGCGTATTTGGTATGGCGAGCGGTACCTATGCGGCGGCCGCGGCATGCGGGGTAGGTATGGTGCTTGAAATGAATCTTGTTGAGGTAGCCGGCGCACTGCAAAAGTATACGCCGCCCAATGGCAGGTTGAAGATCATTGAGGGGATCAAGGGAAGCTTTGTGCTGGATGACACCTATAACGCTTCTCCTTCTTCCATGGATGTCGCGCTCGAAGCGCTCTCTGCGTTGCCTGCCGGAAGAAAGATAGCGGTGCTGGGTGATATGCTGGAGCTCGGGAAATTCACCGAAGAGGCGCATCGGCAAGCAGGAAAAAAAGCGGCACGCGCGTGCAGTATCTTAGTGACGGTCGGCGAGAGAATGCGGTTTGCCGGAGATGAGGCAAGGGCACACGGCTTCATTGAAAACAAAAACCTTTTCTTATTTGACACCGCAGAGGATGCGGGAAAGTTTGTGGCGGGTAGTATGCAAGAAAACGACCTTGTCATGGTGAAAGGTTCGCAGGGCATGAGAATGGAGCGCGCCGTAAAAGAGATCATGGCGCATCCCGACCACGCAGAGAAGCTTCTTGTGCGACAGGACAAAAAATGGTTACAATCATGAAATAGGGCGCATTCGTCTAGTGGTTAGGACGCTTGGTTCTCATCCAAGCAACAGGGGTTCGATTCCCCTATGCGCTACAAGAATATTTTAATAATGGGGAATCGAAAGGTATTCTCAAAATATAAACTGCTTTATGTTTTGAGAAACCCGGGCTCTCTGGGAGAAATGAAGCGTGTCCTGATCCGCCGGCTGGCGGAGAAGGACGGCGAAGTTCCGGATCTTTACAAGATATTTGGAATATGCTACACTTTTCCAGTAACAATCTTCAAGAAATCATGTTTAGTATTATTGAAACAGGCGGCAAGCAGTACGTTGCTGTAGTCGGCAAGAAAATCAAAATAGAAAAGCTGGAAGCGGAAGAAGGGAAAAATGTCGTATTCGACAAGGTGCTTTTGGTTGCGTCTTCAGATGACGATGTGAAGGTGGGCAAGCCGTATGTTGCCGGCGCGAAGGTCACGGGAGAAGTCGTGAAGCAGGGGAAAGGGGATAAGGTCATTTCTCTCAGATATAGGGCGAAGAAGCGCATACGGGTGAAACGAGGACATCGCCAGCTGTTCACCGAAGTGCTTATCCAGGAAATAAAGTAAAAGAATAAACAAAACAAAAAATCAGCTTCGTATGAAGCTGATTTTTTGTGAGTATTCGCCAATTTCTATTTTCTATTCGTAAGTGCATTGATCAGTGTCTGCTGATCGGCGTATTCAAGTTCCGCACCTGAGGCAAGACCTCGGCCGAGACGGTGCGAGGCAACGCCAAGCGGTGCGATCAGTTTCGCGAGATACAGCGCGAGCGCATCGCCTTCGACGGTTGCGTTCATCGCAAGCACTATTTCCATATTTTTTTGTTTTTCCGGAGGAAGCTGTTTTGTGATGTAGGCGATCCTCTCGAGCAGCTGCGCGATGCTTGGTGATAGTGCTTTTTCCAGTATGTCGACATTTTCGCCGATAACATGGTATGTGCCATGAAATACGCCTGTTTTTTCGATAGGGTCAATATCCGATTCGCGCTCTACCACGCAGATGGTCGTTTTTGTGCGCTTTGCATCAGCGCATATCGCGCAGGTTTTTATGTCGTTATTTTCTTCAAATCCCGCAAGACACACGGGGCATACCCTGATCTTTTCTTTCAGAACAATGATGTCGTGCGCGAATTTTTCCACAGCCTGTTGTGGTAATTTCAGGAGATGGAATGCAATACGGGCCGCCTGCCGCGGACCGATGCCCGGCAGAGCAGCAAAGTGATCAATAACGGCCTGCATTGTTTTTGGAGTCATGAGTAACTTCCCATTACAAAGCGTCAGATGCGAGGCGCGCCGAGTAGTGAAGCCGAAGCTGTACTGTGCAGTACTGCGAGGCGAGACACGGAGGCGGAACGAAGCAGATGGCGGTTTATAATGGGAAGATATTAAAAAATATCCTGAGGGATTTGCGAATCTTCAAAGTGCGTGGTAGGATTTTCAAAGCTTGAGCGCCGTTCATTGAAGAAAAGCTCGACACTGCCCAGCGGACCGTTGCGGTGCTTCGCAACAATGATATCTGCCATATTTTTTCTCGAGGTATTTTCTTTATCGCGGTCTTCGCGATAAATAAACATCACGACGTCCGCATCTTGCTCGATACTTCCGCTTTCCCTGAGGTCGGAAAGCTTCGGACGGCGCACGGTGCGCTGTTCTACGGCGCGCGACAACTGGGAGAGCGCGAGCACCGGTACATTCAGCTCTTTCGCGAGTCCCTTGAGCTCGCGTGAGATTTCGGTAATCGCCTGAACGGGGGAGTCATACGAGCTTCGCGGCTGGATGAGCTGGAGATAGTCAATGACTAACAGACCAAGCCCATGAGCCGCCTGTAAGCGGCGCGCCATGGTGCGGATCTGCAGGATATTCAACGAGGAAGAATCTTCGATAAAGATAGGCGCTTCGGAAAGAGATGAAAGCGCATCATTTATTTTCATGAAATCATTGTATTCGCCCTCATCGGAAAGCTTGCCGGTTCTCAGCTTCCATACATCAACATGCGCTTCGGCGGCGATAAGACGGTCTACGACTTGTTCTTTTGACATTTCCAAACTGAATACGCCTACGGGCAATTTTGTTTTTGCCGCGACGTGGCGCGAGATATCAAGCGCGAGCGATGTCTTTCCCAAAGAAGGGCGCGCCGCAAGAATAATAAGGTCGGAGCGTTGTAACCCGGCAAGGATATTATCGAGCGCGGGGTAGCCGGTCGGTACGCCGCGGGTGAGTCCCTTTTGCTGATGAATGCGTTCAATTCTTTCAAATGCTTCTTCGAGCGTATCTTTAATAGGCGTCAGTTCTTCGGAAAGCGCGTCTTGCGAGATGCTGAATATTTTTTGCTCCGCTTCGTCAAGAAGCACATCGGTGTCTTCGTCCTCGCGGTAGCCGAGTGCGGCGATGTCGTAGGACGCATGAATAAGATCGCGCAGAACGCGCTTGTGATGCACGATCTTCGCGTGCGACACGATGTGCGCGGGCGTGGAAACGGCATTTACCAGTGTTGTAAGATAGCCCATGCCGCCGATCTCTTCGAGCGCGTTGAGCGATTTCAGCCGGTTTGAGATATTGATAAGATCGATGGGTTCTTGCGCTTGAAAAAGGTATACGATCGCGTCATAGATGATCTGATGGCTCTTCTGGTAGAAGTCGCGCGTCTGGATGATATCCGCGACTTTAATGATCGCTTCTTTATCGAGCAAAAGAGCGCCCAGTACCGATTGCTCCGCTTCGATGTTTTGCGGAGGGATCTTTCCTTCGAGAGGAGGCGATGATTTTGCGTATCGTGGCATAGTCATCGTATCTTACTTGCCCGCGGGAATAATTTCAAATCCGCCTTTGGTGTCCTTGACTGTGTACCCTTGTTCAATGATACGCGCGCGGACCATGTCCGCTTCAGCCCATTTCCCTTGTTTTCTCAAGGTGTTTCGCTCTTTTGCGAGCTCGGTAATGGCCTGTGGTATGCGTGTGGATATGGTGTTTGTAAGCGGAACCCCGATGACGCGTTCCACATCCTTTATAAATGAGAGTATCGCCTTCGCGCTTTTTGCCGGAAGCGTTTTTTTCTCGATAAGCGGGTTTGCGGCACGGATCATGATAAACACTGTCGCAAGCGCGGCGGGGGTGTTAAAGTCGTCATCCATGGCCGCGAAGAATCGTCGTATCTGGACGGCAACAGCAAACGTTTTTCCGCTTTTTTGCCGTACTGTTTTTAGCCGGCGGACAAAATCTCTGATCGTTGCGAGGTCGCGTGCCGCTTGCGTGATCAATTTTTCAGAATAGGGAAGCGGTGAGCTGTAATGGCGCGATACCACCATGAAGCGAAATGCGTCAGGGTCATACCGGTCGGTCATCTCTTTTCCGGTAATGAAATTGCCGAGCGATTTGGACATTTTCGTACCGCCGACCGTTACGAGGCCGGTATGTAGCCAGTATTTCACGAACGGTTTTTTGCCGGACGCGCTTTCCTGCTGGGCGATCTCCGCCTCGTGGTGGGGAAATTTCAATTCTCCCGCGCCGCCGTGCAGGTCGTATTGCGGGCCGAAAAATTTCTCCGAGATCGCGGTGTCTTCAATATGCCACCCCGGTCTGCCTTTGCCCCACGGCGATTGCCACGCCGGCTCGTATTTTTCTCCGCCAGCTGGCGGATGCTCTCCCCGTGCTTTCCACAGTACGAAGTCGTACGGATGTTTTTTATTTTCGTCTTTTTCAAGTCGCGTTGATCGGTGCAGTTTCGCAAGATTCTGGCCGGAAAGCTTTCCGTAGTTTTTGAATTTCTTCACCTCAAAATACACACTCCCGTTTTTCTCGTACGCGTATCCTTTGTCGATCAATCGTTTCACTTGCGCGATGATCTCAGGGATGAAGTCGGTCGCTTTGGCGTAGTGCGATACCTGCGTGATGTTCAGTTTTTTTCCGACCTCGAGGAATTCGGAGAAATAACGGTCGGCTATTTCCTTCCAGCGGACATTCTCCGCTTTTGCCGCAGTGACGATCTTGTCTTCTATGTCGGTGACATTTTGGAGATAGAACACGGTGTAGCCGCGCGCGCGGAGATAGCGCGCGATAACGTCGTAATTGATGTAGGTTTTAATATTGCCGATGTGCGCGGAGTTGTACGGCGTAATGCCGCAGACAAACATTTGTACGCGTTTGCCTTTGCGCGGCTTAAAAATCTCTTTTTTTCTGGTACGCGAATTGTATACCTTCAACATGGGCTATATTGTAGCATAGCGAATGATGATTGACAAAGCTGTTTTATTGTGATATACAGAAAGTCTGAACATTTAAAACATACATTACACGGCGTGGACCGAAACCCTAAAAGGAGGAAGGAAAATGAATGCTTTTTATGAGTATTTAGATGGGGTTGAGTACGTGTTTGTTTTTTTGCTCGTCATGGCATATATAGGATTTATGCTTGCCACGACGGCGTGGCGCTTCTTTAAAAGTAATACTAAGAAGCACCCGCTGAAAGAATGCGCGGTGTGCGACACGCGCGCCTCAAATTTTCTAGTTCCCAGTTTATACGGTGGGAACAAAAAGATTTGTCCGAATTGCGCGGACAAGGAGTGGGAAAATCGTCCGCGGAGCGCATAGCGCCTCGGGACAAAGAATTACGAAGGCAGGTTTTATAACCTGCCTTTTGTTTTTTATCCTTGTGCATTGCGCGAAAAAAGCAGATAATACGGATACTAAAATTAACTCGCGTACTATGCCGTACGAAGCGAAAAATTTTGACCATCTTGTCGGTATGGAGGGTTTCAGCGAACAGCTGTTGAAAGACCATTTCACGCTGTACCAAGGGTATGTCGCGAATTTCAATAAACTCGATGAAACGCTGACGGCGATGGAAAAAGTGGGCAATTTCAGTTCGCCGGAATTTGCGGAGCTCAACCGCCGGCTCGGGTGGGAATTCAACGGCATGCGTCTGCATGAGCTGTATTTCGGCAACCTTACTAAAGAGTCCCGCGTTGTGGATGCCGGCTCGGCGTTGTACGCGGCGATTGTGAAGGAATTCGGCTCATACGAGTTCTGGGAGAAAGATTTTCGCTCCATGGGCGCCCTGCGCGGCATCGGGTGGGTGGTGCTGTATCATGACGCACCAGCCAGCCGGCTGTTTAACGTGTGGGTGAACGAACACGATGCGGGGCATTTTACGGGCGCGGTACCGCTTTTGGTGATGGATGTATTTGAGCATGCGTATATCCGTGACTACGGCATTACAAGGAAGGACTATATAGAGAAATTCATGGCAAGCATCGATTGGGCATCTGTCGAGGGGCGATATTCTCAATTATCTTGAATTACAAAACAACATCTTTTGAGTCGCCACCGCCTACAATCTTTCTTTAATCCTCTCACGCCCTTTATATAAAATACTAACAATGAAGGGCTGCGCTTCCGTTAAGATAAAAGAAAGATTGTAGGCGGTGGCGACCATAGAACAGTGCGCAATTCAGGGTTAATAAAATAATGAAAAAACAGCATACTAAAAAAACAGAGATAGTGTTTTTTGTATTCAGCGGCCTTGTGGTCATCACGGGGCTTGTTTTTTATATTGCCGACGCGCGGCAGAACGGCACGATAACGGTTACAAACGAAGGCAATACCGTGATTACCGAAAAAGTGAAAGAGGATGAGCAAAAAATAGAGCGAAAAATTCCCGATGTGGTGAAGGCGCTGTATGTGACAATGTATACCGCGGGCAATAAAGAAAAAATAGACGCGCTTATTGCGCTTGCGAAAGATACGGAGGTGAATGCGATGGTGATAGATGTAAAGGGGTCTGAAGGGGAGCTTGTATTTGATTATTTTGATGTCGGGGCGTTGCTTGAGCGATTGCACGAGGCGGATATCCACACGATCGCGCGCATCGTGGTGTTTCAGGATAACAGTGCGGTGGCGCGCTCACCCGACACCGTCATTAAAAAAGCAGGCGGGGGAGTGTGGCGTGATCGGCGCGGTTTCGCATGGGTTGACCCTGCCGCAGAAAGCGGGTGGGAGTATGTGTTTGAGGTGTCAAAGCGCGCGCTTGATATCGGGTTTGATGAGATCAATTACGATTACATCCGCTTCCCGACCGACGGCAATTTAGACGCGATGGTATATCCGTCATGGAACGAACAACAGGAGCCGCGGCATGAGGTCATCAAAAAATTCGCGATGCGGGCGCGTGAAGTGTTGAAAGCGCACAAGCCGCGCGCGTCGCTTTCTATTGATATTTTCGGATATACATTCATACAACAACATGATCTCGGTATCGGCCAGCGGCTTGAAGACATGATAGAAGCGTTTGATTTCGTGTACCCGATGGTGTATCCGTCGCATTACAGCGCGGGGAATTTCGGCTTTGCCAATCCCGCGGAACATCCGTATGAGGTAGTAAAGGGCACGCTGGAAAGCGGACTTTCAAAGATGGGGGAGAGCGCGACCAGCTCCGCGCACCGTATCCGTCCGTGGCTACAATCGTTCAACCTCGGTGCGATATATACCTCCGATATGATGCATGCCCAAATTCAAGGAACGCGCGACGGACTCGGCGATCCGCCAGCTGGCGGATCCGGGTGGTTATTGTGGGATCCAAAAAATCAATATGACAATGCGCGCGTATATCTGAAAAAAGAATAGGGTTGTATTGCTTTACAAATACTCACTGTGTTAAAATACCCTCATATGCCTATACATCTTCTCCCTCATCGTTCATTTCTGCGCTTCCTTCTTCCCATAGCGGTATTTTTGTTCTCCGCGGTAGCGGGCATTTCGTTTGCCGCATGGCTTGACGCCCCCAACGCCCCGCCTAACTACGGCATCGTTGGCTGTACCCCGCCATGCTCGCAGGAGGACTTCAAGCCGATGAATCTCAGCGCCACTCTACAAACGAAGCGCGAGGGAGCAATCTTTGAAGGCAATCTGACCGCGCGTGGTCTTTTTGATTTCGATAATTCCGGTTACTTTATCGATCCGAACTCGGCAGGCACGGCGGCAAATCTCTCTGGCAAAGTTATCGCAAGTAGTTTTTATGACTCGCAGAATAACACTTACTATCTTAATCCGGCATCGCCGGATGGGATAGCGGCAAATCTCTCTGGCGATATTATCGCAAGCGGTTTCTATGACACGGAAAACATCGATTATTACCTTGATCCCGCTACCGCGATAGGATACTCCGGCCTATTCGCTGGTAAAGTCGGCATCGGGACGAAGGAACCGGCGGCGATGCTGGAGGTCACTGATAGTTTGAGAATCACGCCACGCGCCAGCATACCTTTTGTGTGTGATGCTACAAAAAAAGGCTCAATGTATTTTAACAGTACCACCAACAAACATATGCTTTGCAATGGTACGAGCTGGGTGGATTATACGGGGCCTCAAGGTTCAACAGGTGCAACAGGTTCAACAGGTGCAACCGGTGCCCCTGGTGCCACTGGTCTCACGGGTGCCACTGGTCTCACGGGTGCAACAGGACCACCAGGTCCTACTTTGTTCCCGCGGGCGGTTGCTAACGGCAGTGGCGCGTGGTATTCATGGACGCAGGTTGTAAATAACACTGTCGGTGATGGGTATTCTTTGCAATGGATGGGTGGTTCAGTTGCTCTTAGCACGACCGCGGCGGTATTTGGTCTCAGAATCACTGGTAATAGCGATGACGGCGGAATATGTGGCGCCGGGGTAGGCGGATATTTTTGGGGTTGGACGAGTAATGATGCGTTCTTTGAGAATGCTCAATATGATACATGGGGAAATATCTCAGGGTTTTCTGTTTCTAATGCGGATGCGGAACCTTTAGCAGGAGGTGAATGGATTTTTGAAAAGGTTTCCCCTGGAAAGACTTTTTATAACGATACTTGGAATGATCAAGGCATCAACAAGGCGGCGGGAGTTGTTTATATTCCTCCAGGAAAAATTTTGAGCTATTGGCAACTTTATAATAATGGCGTCGGACCGGGACACAATACCTGCGTGGTAGAGGTTTTATATCAAAATCAATGGTAGTAACACCAAAAAAATGTTAATTAAAATATTAAAATTAAAATATACTTTAATACCAATTATTTTTGCGGCGGTTATGGTTTTGAGCGGCTTGACATCGTACGCCCAAGATAGCGACGTAAGAGAAGGCAAAATAGTGGAAGCACCACCTTCGATAGCTCCTCAAGTACCTGTTCCGCAAACTGAGACGATACAAGATTTCACTGTTTCGGCCGACGGAAAGGAACCGTCGCGTATTGCCGATACATTTGGAAGGATAAATGTTGAAGAAAAAATTATTCAACTTGAACAAAAAGTGAATCAATTAATGTATCTTAATGCGATATTGCTCTTGCTTATTATGGTGGCGGCGGGATCTTTTGGTATTGTTAAAATGAGAAAAAAGCTTCAGTAAATCTTACGAAGTCGGATTTCGTAAGCTTTCGGAGCGGCGCATGACTTTACTGGAGTCAAAAGTGAGGAAGTAGGACTCTTAAAATTCTTTTTCGTAAAAGGGTGCATTGCGCTTTTTTTGTATCTTTTCGCTCGTGATACGGTGTGCTACACTGCGCGTATGATGTACCCGATACACAACGAAAAAGGGTCTGCGCTTCCGATAGGGAATATTATACTTGCAACAGTTGCGGCGATTATGCTGGTGAGCGTGGTATGGTATTTCGGCGGTCCTCGAGGAACCGAAACTAAGAAAAAAACAACGACGGTATCTCAAAAAGACGGGGATAATGCGCGCGTAAACATTGAAGCGGGGGATTCTCCTTCGCTCGGGCGCCGCGATGTGAAGGTCGCGATCATAGAATTTGCCGATTATCAATGCCCGTTTTGCGCGGTGCTTCATGCGGGCGCGGAAGCGGCGATAATAAACGAATACGTGAAAAAAGGGAAAGCGCGGTTTACCTTCAAACAGTATCCTTTTTTAGGGGAGGAATCGGTGCGTGCCGCTGGCGCGAGCAAATGCGCGCAGGAACAAGGGAAATTTTGGGAATATCACGACGTGCTTTTTGACCGTCAGATGCAGAATGCGGGCGAGAATATCGGCGTCTTTTCAGCTGAAAATCTGAAGCGCATCGCGGACAATGTCGGGCTCAACGAAGGGATGTTTGAAAAATGCCTTGCATCGGGAAAGTATACGCAAACGGTGCTTGATGAAATGGAAGAAGGCAGGCAGGCGGGCGTAGAAAATACCCCGACCGTGTTCATTAACGGACGAAAAACCGAAGGCGCGCTGACGTTTGACGCATATACGGCGATCATAGAGGAGGAATTGAGCAGATAGAGAGATGCTTGGCGTTTTCCGCGAAGACGGATATAATAAAATCATGTATGACTTGATCATTATTGGCGGCGGACCTGCGGGGACCGCGGCGGCGGTGTATGCCGCGCGAAAAAAGATAAAAACCCTGCTTCTCACCGAATCGTTCGGGGGGCAATCGGTCGTGTCAGATAATATCGAAAACTGGATAGGCGAAAAAACCATCAACGGTCTTGATCTCGCGAAAAAATTCGAGGAGCATGTGCGCGCGCAGGAAGGGATCGAGATAAAAATGACGGAGCGCGCGGTATCGGTTCGCCAGTTGGAGAAGGGCGGGTTTGAGGTTGTTTCAGAAAAGGGAGAAGCGTACCTTTCAAAAACAGTACTGGTGGTTTCGGGCGGGCGACGGAGAAAACTCGGCGTGCCCGGAGAAGAGGTATTCTCGGGGAAAGGGGTTGCGTATTGCGCGACGTGCGACGCGCCGTTATTCAGGAATAAAACAGTTGCCGTCGTGGGAAGCGGCAATTCGGCGCTTGAAGCGGTGATCGATCTGTTGCCATACGCGGTGCATATATATCTGCTCGTACGCGGGACACAGCTGAAAGGCGATGCAACGACGCAGGCAGAGGTGATAAATTCGCCGAAAGTAACCGTACTTATGGGCGTTGTGACCAAAGAGATCACGGGGGATACATTCGTGCGGGCGCTCACCTATGCCGATAAAGCCACGAATGAGAAAAAAACGATCGCTGTGGGTGGGGTGTTTGTCGAGATCGGCTCAATGCCGAATACGGAGATGGTAAAAGATGTCGTGAAGTTGAATGATTTTGGGGAAATCGTCGTTGACCCGGTGCACGGCACGACATCACAGGCGGGTATTTGGGCGGCGGGGGATGTGACGGACTGCCCGTATAAGCAAAACAATATCGCGGCGGGAGACGCGGTGAAGGCGGCGCTTTCCATTTACGCGTACCTCTTAAAGCAAGAAAGGGAAGTGTTGTGTACATAACATGCAATTACGCGATATGCGTGGTTTCGGGAAAAGCATGAATATCTCAAAAAGGCGCATGAATAAAAGAGAAATAACTATTATTAACCGAAAATATTAACCTACATAATATATGGTACGAGTCGCGATAAACGGGTTTGGAAGAATAGGACGCATGTTTTTTCGGGTCGGATTTCCCCGGCAAGAGTTGGAGATCGTTGCTATTAACGATCTGGGCGATATTGAAAATCTTGCGTATTTATTGCGGCATGATTCGGTATATCGCGACTGGGGGCATGACGTGTCCGTGAGGGAAGGAAAATTGATCGTGGACGGCAAAAGCATCGCGTTCATCCAGGAAAAAGACCCTACAAAACTCCCTTGGAAAGACCTTGGCGTTGATGTCGTGGTGGAATCAACGGGTCTTTTTGAAACATTTGAGAAAGCAAAAGTGCATGTGGCCTCAGGCGCGAAACGCGTCGTGATCTCCGCGCCGGCGAAAGACGATGAGTGCGACGATGCGAAAACAGTTCTGATGGGCATGAATGAAGATGAGCTTGAGGGTGTCACGGTGAGCTCGAACGGTTCGTGCACGACCAATTCCGTACACCCCGCCATACAGGTGCTTCATGAAACGATCGGCGTGAAGAAGGCGATGCTCACCACGGTTCATGCCTATACCGCGACGCAAAAATTGGTGGACGGTCCCGATAAGGGCGATTGGCGCAGAGGGCGCGCGGCGGCGCAAAACATTTCGCCGTCTACAACGGGTGCCGCTATTGCGGTGACGCGTGTCGTGAAAGATCTCAAAGGAAAATTTGACGGCATTGCGGTGCGGGTGCCGGTGATATCCGGCTCGCTTTCAACTGTTGTGTTTCTTGCGGCTCGTCCGACCACTATTGAAGAAGTGAACGAAACGCTTAAAGAAGCAGAACAAAGCGCGCGATGGAAAGGGGTATTTAAAACCACAACCGACCCGCTGGTGTCTTCCGATATTATCGGCATACCGTATGCCTCGCTTGTCGATCTGTCGCTTACGAAGGTCATCGACGGCGACCTGGTAAGCATCGGCGCGTGGTATGATAACGAGATGGGGTACACGCATATGCTGGTTGAGCATGTGATCAAATCGGGAGCATACGCGCAGAAATAATTAAGGAATAAAAATATGTTCGACAGCTACCACTACTACATTTTTATTCTTTTATTGCTGTTCAGTATTTTACTGCTCGTGTTTAACAGTTTTGTGGTGCACCATTATTTTATTGACATCATTTCGGGAATTCTGCCACTCATCCCGATAATCGGCTTTGTGTATCATCTGCGCTTCCGCGACGGAACGGTGACGCCGTTTTATATGCTGTTTTGCGTATTACTTACAACGTATATCGTTGTGTTTGTCGGCACGAAGATATATGCGATGTTTAATCCTTCCCAAGGACTATGATCATTTATCTTGGCGCGGACCACGCGGGATTCGCGCTGAAGCAAAAAACGAAAGAATTTTTGGAAAGCAAAGGATATGAAGTCGCGGATATGGGCGCGTATGCAAACAACGATGGCGACGACTACCCTGAGTTTATTATGGCGGCGGCACAAGCGGTCGCCAACGACCTTATCAAAGGCGTTGATTCACGCGGGATCATTTTTGGCGGGTCGGGACAAGGCGAGGCAATGGCGGCAAATCGCATTCATGGTGTGCGCGCGGCGGTGTTTTACGGCCCTTCGACTTCGCTCAGGACAGACGGCCCGCTTGAGATCATAAAACTTTCAAGAGAGCATAATGACGCGAACATGCTTTCGATCGGCGCGCGGTTCGTTTCCGAGCAGGAAGCGCTTGATGCGGTGAAGCTGTGGCTTGACACTCCGTTTTCCAACGAAGAGAGGCACAGAAGAAGGATAATGAAGTTTTAAATGATAGAAGTCGTTCCGGCGATCATTGCGCACGATATCGAGGAAGTGAAAGCGAAGCTTGCACTTATTGAGGGCGCGGTAGCATGGGCGCAGATCGACGTGATGGACGGCGTATTTACGCCGCCGGTGACCTTTGGCAATCCTGCGGCATTGCGCGCTATCGCGACCACGGTGCGGCTCGAAGCGCATCTTATGGTGGCGCACCCGGAAAATGTTATTGATGCATGGATCAATTCGCCCGTTGCGCGTATTTTACTTCACTACGAATCAACAACGCCTGAAAAATTAGTTGAGCTTGCCGCAAGAATCAATGCCGCCGGCAAAGAAGCCGGTATTGCGCTTAAATTGGAAACCCCGATCTCAGTTTTAGATGCTTTGTTTCAGGTTTCAGGTTTCACGTTTCATGTTGTTCAGCTCATGGGTATCGCCGAAATCGGGTATCACGGGCATCCGTTCGATGAGCGCGTACTCGGCAAGATCCGCGCGTTGCATACACGCTATCCGAATGTTATAATAGCGGTTGATGGCGGTGTAAGTCTGGAAAACGCCGGTATAATTTTAGAAGCGGGCGCTTCTTGCTTGGTTGTCGGGAGCGCTATTTTCAAAAGCGATAATGTGAAGGAAACGATTAAGAGGTTTCAAGCCACAACTCTAAAAGCTAACGAAGCTACACGCTAAAAAAGCTAAACATATGACCACCCTTCACGAAGAAAAAATAAAATTGCTCGAGGAAAAAGCAAATCTCATCAGGCAGAGTGTTATTGAGATGCTTATTGAGGCAAAAAGCGGGCATTCCGCGGGACCGCTTGGCATGGCGGATGTATTCGCGCTTTTTTATTTTCATATCCTGAAGCACGATCCGAAAAACCCGGCGTGGTCTGAACGGGACAGATTAATTTTATCCAACGGGCATATCTGCCCCGTGCTGTATGCCGCGATGGCGCATGCGGGTTATTTTCCCGTGGAGGAACTTAACACATTACGAAAATTCGGTTCTCGTTTGCAGGGGCATCCGCACCGTGAATGGCTGCCGATGGTAGAAACGAGTTCCGGCCCGCTTGGCTCGGGGCTTTCACAGGCGGTGGGCATGGCGCTTGCCGATAGAATGGATAACGGCAAGGCAACGCAGAAATTCTTTTATTGTTTCATGGGAGACGGCGAGCTTGATTGCGGGCAAGTATGGGAGGCGACGATGCTCGCGGGGAAAGAAAAATTGCATAACATCATCGGCGTTATTGATCGCAACAATATCCAGATCGACGGGTTCACCGAGGATATCATGCCGCTTGAGCCGCTGAAAGAGAAATTTGAATCGTTCGGCTGGCATGTGCTTGAGGTGGACGGGCATAATTTTGAAGCCCTTTCGGACGCTATCGGGCAAGCGCAGGCTGTTTTTGAAAAACCGTCCATGATCATCGCGCACACGATTCCCGGCAAAGGTGTTGAATTTATGGAGCGTCGGTTTGAGTGGCACGGAATCGTACCGGGCCAAGGACCGGAAGATAAAGTAAAAAAAGCAGAGCAGGGAGCTGTAGCGCTCAACGAACTGCGCACGCTGTGCGGAAGAATTAAATCAGAGCATGAATAATATGGACACACTTAACCCTAAATTGTTCGATAAAGATGTAGAACAGCTTCCTATCCGGAAAGGGTACGGCGACGGCTTATTGCAGGCGGGAAAAGAGGACGAGCGGATTGTGGCACTCTGTGCCGACCTTACCGGCTCTACGATGACGAGTGTGTTCTCCAAAGAATTTCCGAAACGATTTGTACAGATGGGCATCGGCGAGCAATCGATGGCATCGGTCGCTTCCGGGTTGGCGGCAATGGGAAAGATCCCGTTTCTTGCTTCGTACGCGATGTTCTCGCCCGGACGAAATTGGGAGCAGATCCGTACCACTATTTGTTATAACAATTCCAATGTGAAAATTGCGGGTGCGCACGCGGGCGTTTCCGTGGGGCCTGACGGCGGTACGCATCAAGCAGTTGAAGATATCGCGATTACGCGCGTCATTCCGCGTATGACGGTCATTGTGCCATGCGATGCGATTGAAGCTAAAAAAGCGACGCTGGCGGCCGCAAAAATGACGGGGCCCGTGTATATCCGCCTTGCGCGCGAAGCGACGCCGGTCATCACCACCGAAGCGACGCCGTTTGCTATCGGGAAAGCGCAGTTATTTTTCACGCCGAGAGAAAAAGCGCAGGTTGGTATTATTGCGGTCGGCGCGCTTGTTTATAATGCGATCATTGCGGCGCATGAGCTTGAAGCGGAAGGAATATATGCCTCGGTCATGAACCTCGGCACCGTGAAGCCGATAGATGAAGAGGCGGTTATTGCGCTCGCACAGGAGATTGGCGCATTAGTGACCGTGGAAGAGCATCAGGTTGCGGGCGGCGTCGGGTCTGCGGTTGCGGAAGTTCTTGTCAGGCACCAGCCCACCCCCATTGAATTTGTCGGCGTACATGATGTATTTGGCCAATCGGGGGAACCCAATGAGCTTATTGAACATTACGGCATGGGGGTGAGCCATATCAAGGATGCGGTGAAGAAAGTAATAGGAAGGAGGTAATTTTATGTATGATGTTATCACTATGGGCGCGGCGACGCGGGATGTTTTTTTGCTGAGTGACCATTTTCGCGTGGCAAAAGACAAGCATCTCTCGGCAGTCGGAGAGGTGCTCTATTTTAACTTGGGGTCAAAAAACGAGCTTCAGGAAGTTATTCTTACGACGGGCGGAGGCGCGACGAACGCGGCGGTAACATTTGCGCGACAGGGGCTGAAGACGGCGTGTATTTGCAGAGTGGGCGATGAGGAAAGCGGCCATGACGTGGTGCGGGAACTTGAACGCGAGGGGATCGCGACGGAATTCATCCAGCACGATAAAAAATCACCGACAGCGTACTCGACCATTCTCACGACCAAAAAAGGGGAGCGGGTCATTTTAACAAAGCGCGGCGCATCGGATCATATCGACACGAAGGCGATCCCCCTGAAGCGCGTGCAGGCGAAATGGCTTTATATTTCTTCGGTTGCGGGCGACCTCGCATTATTAAAAAAAGTTTTTGCCGTGGCGCACGCGCATGGCATACGCATCGCGATCAACCCCGGGATTCGTGAATTGGAAAAGGGATTGCGCGCGCTTGAGCCGCTTGTGCGCGGTGCGGACGTGTTGTTCATTAATCAGGAAGAGGCGGCACAGCTCACCGGTATTTCGTATCGGAAAGAGAAAATTATTTTTGAAAAACTTGATGCGATCGTGCGCGGTATCGTGGTAATGACAAAAGGGCAAAACGGCGTTGTGGTGTCTGACGGTAAAACAGTATATCATGCGGGTATTCCGAAAGCACCCATTATGGGAAGGACGGGGGCGGGGGATGCGTTTGGCTCCGGCTTTATCGCCGGGCTCGCGCAGGGAAAGGATATTCCGTTCTCGATACAATTAGGCACCGCAAATGCCACAGCGGTCATTCAGCATCTTTCTGCAAAGCGGGGTATTTTGCGCAAAGGCGAGTGGGGGAAATGGCCGCGTGTAACCGTACAAGAAATTTCACTGAAAAATCATGGATAAATCAATTGAAAGAATTGCCCGCGTACTGCGTACCGACAAAGATACAGTGGGGAATTTATGCAAACGGATGGAAGAGGTGACGGGAAAAAGAAATATCCCGCAAAAAGTCATGGAGGAGAACGATATACTCGTGGAGAAATCACTTACTGCGCTTGGCGTGGGGGGAAAAGCATTCAATTTTGAGGTATATCAGGCGCTTATCGCGAAAGTGAAGAAAAACGACGCGACCATCTTTGATCTTTTTCGTAAGCCGCGATGCATTGATTATAAAGGGTGCAAGACACTGCTTGATTTCGCAAAAGAACTCGCAAATGTCGGTGACGGGTTTTTTCTCAAAAAAGAAAAGGCGATAGAGCTGTTGAAAAGCGAACCGCCGGTGAACATCATGAAAGCGCTCGGGTACAAAGAGATAGGCGAGCTGATCGAAAAAGAAGACATTGACCAGGTGTTTGCGGCGCTGCGGTTCGGAGAAGAGCGGGAATGGCTGAATGAAGTATTTTTCGCGCAGTACCGCGATCTTACGGTCAATGATTTTGAGCGCAGAGGCATACGGCTCGAAGTGCTTGATGGGAAATGGCTTACGATCGCGGAACAATTCCTGAAAAAGAAGTATCATAATGTGTCTCATCTCAAAGAATTGGGAGTGATATTTGTGATCCCGCTCGAATTAAAAACACCCGGAGAAACCATGCGCGTATTCGGACTTATTTTGCATTATCTGCACGAGGTGAGTTTTTATGCGAAATTATTTACGCTGTACGCGCAAACACCTTCTAATTTTTCGGAGCGCATCATTTCCTGTTTGCGCGGCGACGTTCTTGATGAGCAGATGCATAGCCATGTGGTATCCAACTGGCTTATCGTACAGCGGTATCTTGCTAAAGAAGACGAATATGACTGGCGGCTGTTCGCTCCGCATGTGAACCCGGAAGCGCTTCACTGGACGAAGGCGGAGGAAGATGTTGCGCGGCTCAATGAGCGGTTTGAGAATCTTGATCTGCATTTCTGGCACAACCTTGATTTTGTGGGAGAATTTTACCGCACGGAATCCGGCGTCGATAATCTTGTGAGTTTCAACCTGATTGACACTGTGATGTCGCTGGTCATGGAAAAGGATATGATCAAATATCTGTATCATCATCAGGAAGCGATGTGGAACAAGTTATTTATGGAATACGTGGGCGGACGCGACGAAATGGAACGGCTTACCGTCGAAAACTTTATGAAAGGGTATATCGCGTTTTAATGCCATGAATCTCAATACAAAACAATTTTTCAGCGATGCGGAGAGGGGGAAATATGCAATCGGGCAGTTCAACGCCTCGACCGCAGACCAAATACGGGCAATTATGAGGGTTGCTAAGGATCTCCGCTCGCCGGTCATTATTGGAACGTCGGAAGGCGAGTGCGCGTTTATCGGCGCACGACAGGCGGTGAAGCTGTGCGAGGCATACGAAGAAGAAGCAGGCGTCCCGGTCATATTGAACGCCGATCACACGTATAAAGACGTACAGGACATCAAAAATCTTGATACGATACAAGCATTGCTTGATGCGGGATATAATTCTATCCACTTTGACGGCTCGGTGCTTTCGTTTGAAGAGAACGTGAAATGGACAAAACAGGTGGTCGCGATGTGCAAGGAAAAAGATCAGGGAATATCTGTTGAGGGAGAACTCGGATTTTTGCCGGGTGCATCGCAAATTTCTAAAGAAAAAGTGGAAATAAAGCTGGAGTATTTGACCGATCCGGCGCAAGCGCTCGCATTTGTTGAAGCAACCGGCATTGACCGGCTTGCGGTGTCGGTCGGCAACAGTCACGGCATCTCATTTCAGGAAGATCGGCTTGATATCGAGCGCATCGCGGCGATCAAAAAAGCGATCGGTGATCGCGCGGTGCTCGTACTGCATGGCGGATCGGGGATACCCGATGAACAGATACAGGCGGCGATTAAAAACGGCATTCGAAAGATCAATATCAACACCGAGCTTCGCGTCGCATTTCATGACGCGCTCAAGGCAACGCTTGTAGGATCGGAACAAACAACCCCGTACAAATTTTTGCCTTCAGCTATGGATGCGGTTGCGCGCGTGGTGGAGGGGAAAATAAAACTTTTCGGCAGCGGCAACGCTGCTTTGTGATCATGGCGGATACATTCATTATCAAAGGAGGAAAAAAGCTGAAAGGAGCGATCGAGGTGCGCGGCGCAAAGAACGCCGCGTTTGCGGTGCTTGCCGCAACACTCCTTACAAAAGAGACCTGTGAGATCGACAATGTACCACTTGTCAAAGATGTTTTCGTTATGCTGGAAATATTTACAAGTATCGGCGTGGAGCATGAATTCATCTCCGAGCGAAAACTGCGGATCTCTACCGCGAATCTTTCCCTCAAAAACATCCGGCATGATGCGGTGGAAAGGATCCGCGCATCGGTGCTGTTATGCGGCGCGCTTCCCATGCGCGCACCGCGCTTTGCGCTTACGAAGCCGGGCGGGTGTTCGATCGGATCACGGATACTTGATCCGCATATTGATGCGCTTGCGCAGGTAGGCATTGAAATACGAAAACGCGGCAAATATCTTGATGTCGTGAAACATGCAAGCGCGGGCGACCGCGAAATCGTGCTTTCTGAGATGTCGGTGACGGCGACCGAAAACGCGGTGCTTGCATCAGTGATGCGCACAGGCACGGTAACGATATATTGCGCCGCTTCCGAGCCATATGTGCAGGATCTCTGCCATATGCTCGTAAAAATGGGGGCTCACATTTCTGGCATCGGCACCAATACGCTTGTTGTTAACGGGGTCGCGAAATTGCATGGCGTAAGCCATTTTATTATGCCCGACCCGATAGAAATGGGAACCTTTATTACGCTCGCGGCGTGCACGAAAAGCCGTATCGTCATTAAAAATACCGTGCCGGAATTCATACGGTTCGATATGTTGAAGTTTGCGGAAGCGGGTGTTATAGTGAAGATGAAAAACCGCAGAAAAAATGCGCATGGATGGGGATATGAAATGGCGGATATGGAAGTTATGCCGTCCGCGCTGGTTGCGGTGAAGAAGGTGCATAATATGCCGTATCCCGGGCTGTCTCCAGACCTGCTTCCGATGTTTGTGGTGCTGATGACGCAGGCGCGCGGGATCAGCTTGATCCACGATTGGATGTATGAAGGAAGATTAAAATATATCGAAGAGCTAAAACGCATGGGAGCGGATGCATTCATATGCGACCCGCACCGCGCGCTCATTACGGGGCCGACGCCGCTTGAAGGGAAAGAGATCACCAGTTTTGATCTGCGGGCGGGAGCGGTGCTTATCATCGCCGCGCTTACCGCACAGGGAACGACCGTCATACAGAATGCGTATCAAGTCGACCGAGGATATGAGGATATTGTAGGACGATTAAAAAAAATGGGGGCGAATATTAAAAGAATTTCTAATTCATAATTGACCTGATTTCTAAATTGGGCATTGGGATTTAGGATTTAATTAGAAATTAGACATTAGGAATTTAAAGTATGTTTATTCGAAAGATCGGCATTGATCTTGGCACTACCAATACACTCGTATTCATTCCTAAAAAGGGGGTGGTGGTGAATGAACCGACCGTTGTGGCGGTTTCCGCCCATGACCGTTCGGTGATGGCGGTCGGAGCGGAGGCGAAAGAAATGCTCGGAAGAACGCCCGATGCGATTATCGCACTGCGGCCATTGAAAGAAGGAGTGATTGCCGATTACAAAATCACCGAAGCGATGATTTCTTATTTTCTTACGAAAGGATGTGGTAAAATACGGTTTTTTAAACCAGAAATGATGATATCGGTTCCTGCCGGCATTACCTCTACGGAGCGCCGCGCGGTGGTTGATGCCGCGATCCAGGCGGGCGCAAAGGCCGCGTATGTCGTGAAAGAACCGGTACTTGCCGCAATCGGCGCGAATATCCCTATTAATGAAGCATCGGGAAGCATGATCGTGAATATCGGCGGCGGTACATCGGAGATCGCGGTGATCTCGCTGGGGGGTATTGTGGCGTGGGCATCGGTGCGTGTTGCGGGAAATAAGATCGATCAGGCAATCGCCGAGTACGTGCGCAAAACGCACAGCCTTGAGATCGGCGAGCGGACGGCCGAAGATATTAAGATAGGGATCGGCTCCGCTGTTCCGGTGAAAGAAGAGGACTCCATGGATGTACGAGGACGCGACATGATCACGGGTCTTCCGCGTACGATCCGCGTAACGACGAACGAGATCGCGGAAGCAATCGCCGAGCCATTAAAGGAAATCGTGCGCGCGGTAAAGTCTGTGCTTCAAGAAACACCTCCCGAGCTTGCGGCGGATATTATGCATAAGGGGATGATGCTTTCGGGCGGCGGCGCGTTGCTTCGCAATATCGATGAGCTCTTATTTAAAGTGACCGGCGTATCGTGTACGAAAGCGAACGAACCGCTGTTATGTGTCGCGAAAGGGACCGGCATCGTGCTTGAAAATCTTGCTGTGTATAAACGAAGTGTGATGAGTAAAAAATAGAAAGCATGAAAATCGGTATTCACGCAAAAGGCGCATTTAAATATGAACGTACCGGGGTTGAGGAGTATGTGTATCAGCTTCTCAAGCATTTTGCAATGCTTGATGAGTCGACGAGCCACTCGTTTCTTCTCTATACCCCGTATCATAAAGATACCCTATATCTGCCGAAGAATTTCTCTGTTCGGCAACTTCGCAGTTTGTTTTTTTGGACGAAATTCCGTCTTTCGCTGAAGATGCTTTTTGACGCGCCGGATGTGCTTTTCATACCGACAAATTTTTTGCCTTTCTTTTATCCCAGCCGTACGGTCGCGACGATTCATGGATTGGAATTTGAATATTTTCCCGAGGCATTTGCGCCTTCACAAGTGGCGTATCTGAGAAAAGGAACGCGTCGCGTGGTGCGTTCCGCAAAAAAGATCATCGTACCGACGAATGCGGGAAAAAAAGACCTCATTACATTCTATAAAGCGGATCCGAATAAAATTATTGTTATTCAGCATGGCGTTAATCCGCAAGTGGCGTATCACCACCGGTATCCGCCGATCGACGAGCAATATATCTTATTCGTCGGAAAGCTTGAAAAGAAGAAGAACGTGCAGAGTATCGTGAAAGCATTTGCAGTATTGAAGGAGAGATATAAAATCCCGCATAAATTGGTGCTTGTGGGGAGTCCCGGGTTTGGGTATCATGAGATACAAAAAGAAATAGAGGGCACGCTGTATAAAACCGATATCGTGCTTACCGGATACATCAGCCAGGAGGAAAAAGAGTCGTTCTTCAAATATGCGGACGTGTTCGTGTTTCCGTCGCTGTATGAAGGGTTCGGCATGCCGATCCTCGAGGCCCAGCTCAGGCAGATTCCGGTGGTCACGTCGCGTATTCCTAATATTATGGAGGTTGCCGGAGAAGGGGCGTTATTTGTCGATCCTATGAGTGTTGAACAGCTTACTGAGGCGATCATGAGCGTGGTTTCCGATGATGCCGTACGAGGTAACCTTGTTGCGAAAGGAATAAAAAATGCCCAAAAATACAGCTGGTTTAAGTGCGCAAAAGAGACGCTTGAAGCATTGATCACCTAATTTTGTGCGTGTTGTTCTCATTCACGACTTTTTGACGCAATATGGCGGCGCGGAACGATTTCTGCAGGCGCTTGCGTCGCTATTTCCTGATGCGCCTATTTATACTCTTTTATTCGACGAGAAAATCGTACAAAAGCATTTTCCCGGACGAGACGTGCGCGGATCTTTTTTGCAGTCGCTTCCGGCAGGCATACGCGCGCGGCACCGGTTGTTATTGCCGTTGTACCCGTATGCGCTCGGACGGTTCA
>ERZ1292633.518-Hain-H41-02um-R1-518-length-44326-cov-6_pt1 | contig 44326 bp, 48 predicted proteins | sample MGYA00564406_ERZ1292633 | MGnify/ENA primary metagenome ERZ1292633 (study PRJEB36523, sample SAMEA6512639) | groundwater metagenome | collected 2019-01-08 | study: AquaDiva: Metagenomics assemblies of 32 groundwater samples | reverse complement strand
TGTTCGACGCGTGAGCTAGAGCTTGGCGATGATCATGACGGGATTATCGAACTCGATAGCGACGCGCCGGTCGGTGAAGTTTATGCGCTATGGGCCGGGCTTAATGATCCGGTGATTGATGTCGCCATCACGCCCAACCGGCAGGACTGTATGGGCGTGCGCGGGATTGCGCGTGATCTGGCGGCGGCGGGCCTTGGCACGCTGAGACCACTCGCCGAAGTGTATCGGATGACTGCGCTTGCTCCAGTCGCGGGTGCAGACCCGGCACCGTTGGTGCGCACCGATGATGCCGAGGGCTGCCCGGCGTTCTTCGCGCAGGCGGTGTCAGGCGTGACCAACGGGACGTCGCCCGAGTGGATGCGCGACAAACTGGTCGCGATTGGGCAAAAGCCGATTTCGGTGCTGGTCGACATTACCAATTTCATTTCGATTGACCTTGGCCGGCCGCTCCATGTTTATGACCGTGCAAAGCTCAACGGGCCGCTCGTTGCGCGCAAGGCGATGGAGGGTGAGCAAGTCGTCGCGCTCAACGGGAAGACTTACACACTGGGTGCAGGCATGACAGTGATCGCCGATGACGTGGCGGTGCACGACATTGGTGGCATTATGGGCGGCGAACATTCGGCCGTATCGCACACCACCACCGACGTGCTGATTGAATGCGCCTATTTTACCCCTGAGCATATTGCACGGACGGGGCAAAAGCTCGCACTGACCAGCGACGCGCGGCAACGGTTCGAGCGCGGGGTTGATCCGGCGTTTCTTGATGACGGACTGGCGATCGCGACCAAGCTCGTCCTTGACCACTGCGGCGGTACCGCGAGCGCGATTGTCCGTGCGGGCAATCCGCCTGTTGCGCCGCGCACCATTGCTTATGATACGGGGCATTGTTTGCGGCTTGGCGGGATTGACGTCAGCCCCGATAAACAGAAGCAAATCCTCACCTCGCTTGGCTTTTCTGTTGATTCGGCGTGGCAGGTCATAGTGCCGTCATGGCGTCGCGACATTGATGGGTCGGCTGATCTCGTCGAAGAAGTCGTCCGCATGGTCGGGCTTGATAATGTGCCCTCAACCCCGCTGCCGCGCGCCGAGGGTGTCGCCAAACCAACCGCAACCCCGATCCAGAAGATCGAGCGCAAGGTGCGGCGGAGTGCTGCTGCACGCGGGCTTAACGAAGCAATCAACTGGTCATTCCTGCCCGAAAAAGAAGCTGCTGCTTTCGGGGGAGGTCATTGGAGCCTCGCCAATCCGATCAGCGAGGATATGAAGGTGATGCGGCCATCGCTGCTTCCCGGCCTGCTATCAGCGGCACGGCGCAATATTGATCGCGGTGCGGAAAGCGTGCGGCTGTTTGAAATCGGGCGGCGCTATCTGGCTGATTCGGAACCGCTGACCGCCGGGGTTGTACTTGCTGGCAATAAAGCGCCGCGCGGCTGGGCAGACGGCAAAGCGACCAAGTTTGATGCCTTTGATGCCAAGGCCGAGGCGCTTGCGCTGCTCGCAGCGGCAGGTGCGCCGGTCGATAATCTCCAAGTGATGGGCGAAGCAGGCGATCATTATCACCCCGGCCAATCGGGCACGCTGCGGCTTGGCCCCAAGACGATCCTTGCGCGCTTTGGTGCGCTTCACCCTGCAACCGCCAAAGCATTTGATCTTGATGCCATGGTGATGGCGGCCGAAATTCACCTCGATGCGATCCCGGTAAAGCGAACGAGCGGATTCATGCGCGCGGCCTATGCGCCGCCTGCGCTTCAAGCGGTGACGCGCGATTTTGCGTTTCTGGTGCCGGTTGATTTACCCGCAGGCGATCTCGTCCGCACCGTCAAAAACGCTGACAAAGACAATATCGTGGCCGCGCGGCTGTTTGACCAGTTCATCGGCCAAGGTGTGCCTGAAGGGCAAAAATCGCTCGCGGTTGAAATCACGCTTCAGCCTGCCGAAAAAAGCTATGGCGAGGATGATCTCAAGGCCGTTGCTGACCGTGTGATTGCAGCGGCGAGCAAGCTCGGTGCCATATTACGTGGGTGATGCAATTGGCCAAGGACTATGCTTTATTAGCGTTTAGCCCGACCGGAGTGTAGCCAATGCGTAGCCTCGAAAAAATCGTTTCAACCTTCGCAATCGCGGCGTTGCTCGCCTCATGCGGTGGAGGTGGTGGAAGCAGTGGTGGCGGCGCGACCGGGATCAGCCCGCCACCACCACCGCCACCACCGGTCAGTACCGCTTGTTCACTGCGCAGTCGTCAGGATTTTGTGCTGTCCGCGCTTAACGCCAACTATCTCTTTCCCGAAACGCTGCCCGCCAATAGCGACCCCACGCCCTTTGCCACCGTCACCGAATATATCGACTTCTTGACAGCAACCGCACGCAGCCAGCGGCGCGACCGTTTTTTCACATTCATCACCTCAATTGCCGAGGAAAATGCGTTTAACACATCGGGTGCCACTGCCGGTTTTGGCATAAGGCTGATGAATGATGCGACGGCGCGGCGCACTTTTATTATTGAAGCCTTTGAAGGCGCGCCCGCGCTCGCCGCCGGAATTGATCGCGGCGCAGAGATTATCGCGATTGGCACCACCCCAGATGCGCTGCGCAATGTAAGTGACATTATTGCAGCCGAAGGCACAGCGGGCGTCAGCAACGCGCTGGGGCCGAGTACGGCGGGACTGACGCGGATCTTGCGGATTACAGATGCACAAGGGACGCGCGATTTGAGCGTGACCAAGGGTAATTTCTCGCTTTCGCCAGTCTCATCGCGCTACGGATCACGGATTATCGAGGATAATGGCAGGCGGATCGGCTATCTAAACCTGCGCACCTTTATTTCTTCGGCCGATCCGCAATTGCGGACTGCGTTTGACCAGTTTCGCAGCAGTGGCATCAGCCAGTTCATCATTGATTTCCGCTATAATGGCGGCGGGCTGATTTCTACGGCCCAACTGATGGGGGATTTGCTCGGCGGCAACCGTTCGCAGAGCGAGGTGTTTTCAACAACGGTTTTCCGCCCCGAACGCAGCGCAAGCAACGCAATCAAGCGCTTTAACCCGCAAGCACAATCCGTAAGCCCGCTCAAAATCGCGTTTATCACCACCGGCGCAAGTGCATCCGCGAGCGAGCTGGTGATCAATTCGTTCGTGCCCTATCTTGGTGCGAATCTTGCCCTGATTGGCGGCAACAGCTTTGGCAAGCCCGTCGGCCAGATCGCGGTTGACCAGGCCGCGTGCGATGACCGGCTTCGCGTTGTGGCCTTTTCAACGCGCAATGCGGCTGGCTTTGATGATTATTTCAACGGGCTTGCCGCAAGCATTGGCACCACTTGCCAAGCCGCCGACGACGTTACCCGTCCACTTGGCGATGCACAGGAAGCCTCTGTGCGGACAGCGCTTGATTTCCTTGCCGGGAGAAGCTGCACACCGATTGTAGCAGGCGGGCAAACCAGCCAATCGTCACGCACAGCCGGGCCAACCATGCTCTCGCCCGCCAATCCAACCGTTGCGCAGCGCGAAATACCGGGGCTGTTCTAAGCCTAACGGCTGAGCAAAAACACCGCGTGTTCGGCGAGCAGGTTTGCGCCTGCCGCAGAGGTGGTTTTGCCGCCGCTTAAGAACCACTGCCCTTCGATGCTGACGCTGCGTTCCTTGAGGAAGCCCCGGAAATCATCAATCGTGACGTGGTGGATGTTGGGCGTATCATACCAGCGCGCGGGAAGTTGCTGTGTGACCGGCATCCGTCCGCCCCACATCAGCGACACGCGAATCCGCCACTGCGCAAAATTGGGGAATGAGACAAACGCCTTGCGCCCGACACGCAGGAGCTGCTCAAGCACAAGATCGGGCCGCCGGGTGGTTTGGAGCGTCTGGCTGAGGATCGCATAATCAAATGCGGCCTGCGGATAATCGAGCAAATCAACATCCGCATCGCCCTGAATCACCGAAAGCCCGCGTGCCATCGCGGCCGAGACATTGCCCGAGTCAATTTCCATGCCGCGTGCATCGCAGCCCTTATCATCGCGCAGTGCCGCCATAAGGTCACCATTACCGCAGCCGACATCAAGCACGCGCGCGCCGGGTGCGATATTGGCGGATATGATCGCAAGGTCAGGGCGCAGGATCGTCATAACCCACCTGCCCGGATGAACCCATCAACCACCCGGTCAAACTCGGGCACGTCAAGGAAAAACGCGTCATGGCCAAAGGGGCTGGCGATTTCGACAAAGCTGACCGCCGCCCCAGCAGCGTTGAGCGCTTTGACCACGGTGCGCGATTCCGCCGTGGGATAGAGCCAATCCGTATCAAAGCTGACGAGGCAAAAGCGGGTTTTCGTGGCCCGAAACGCATTGGCGAGAACGCCGCCATAATCTTCGGCCAAATCCCAATAATCAATCGCGCGGGTGATATAGAGGTAGCTATTGGCATCAAATCGATCAGTGAAGCTCAATCCCTGGTGGCGGAGATAGCTTTCCACCTGAAAATCGGCATCAAATCCGAACGTCTTGGTCTCACGGTTCTGCAACTGCCGTCCGAATTTCTCGGTGAGCCCTTGTTCGGAAAGATAGGTGATATGCGCCGCCATCCGCGCAACCGCGAGGCCCGCGTCAGGCGTCTTACCGCCACCGTAATAATCCCCGCCACGCCAATTGGGATCGGCCATGATCGCCTGCCGACCGACTTCATGAAACGCGATATTTTGCGCCGAATGGCGCGACGTGGAGGCAATGATCAGAGTGGCTTTGACCCGATCAGGATAAGTTGCGGCCCAGCTCATCGCCTGCATCCCGCCCATTGACCCGCCGACAATCGCATGAAGCCGCGATATCCCGAGATGATCCATGAGCAAGGCCTGCGCGCGCACCATGTCTCGAATGGTGATCACGGGAAAGCGCATCGCGAAGGGTGTGCCATCGCCACTATCGGTTTCGGGGCCAGACGATCCCATGCAGCCGCCGATGACATTGGTGCTGATTACACAGAAACGGTCAGTATCAATCGGTTTGCCCGGCCCGATCATCCGCGTCCACCAGCCCGGCTTACCCGTAATCGGATGGTTTGATGCCGCGTGCTGATCCCCCGTCAGCGCATGACAGATCAGGATTGCGTTTGAGGCATCCGCATTCAAGACGCCGTAGCTTTCATACGCAATCTCAACTGGCGCAAGACTGCCGCCACCATCAAGCGCGAGCGGCCCGAGCAGTTTTACATGGGCATTAAGGCCAAAACGCTGATCATCTTTCATTGGTTCAGCGGGCTAAGGCGCGCACCCCTATCTTGTCAATCAATCGCGGCCTGCCTAAGGCACAGCATCATGACAGCACCACAACCAAAACCCTGGATTATGGCGATTGCCCCCTATGTTCCGGGCCGATCCTCAACCGACGATGGCCGCAAGGTGATCAAGCTTTCGTCAAACGAAAACCCGCTTGGCACGAGCAAGGAGGCCATTGTTGCCTTTGCAGAGCATAAGCTTGACCTTGAACGCTATCCCGACGCGAGTGCGGCCGATTTGCGCGAAGCGCTTGCGGCAAAATATGATCTTGATCCGGCGCGGATCATCTATGGGACGGGATCGGACGAAATCCTTCACCTCATCACTGGCGCTTATGCCGGGCACGGTGACGAAGTGATCCATGTCAAATACGGCTTTGCGGTCTATGAAATCGCGGCGCGGCGCGTCGGTGCGACTGTGGTTGTTGCGCCCGATAATGACTATGCGAGCGATGTTGACGCGATCCTTAGCTGCGTGACCGAGAAAACCCGGATCGTCTTTATTGCCAACCCGAATAATCCGACGGGTACCTTCACGCAGCGCAGCGAAATTGCACGGCTTCATGCTGGTTTGCCACCACATGTCATGTTGGTGATTGATCAGGCTTATGCCGAATATATTGAAGCTGATGAGGATGATCACGGCCTCGAAATGGCGCGTGTGCTACCCAATGTCGTGATTACCCGCACTTTTTCAAAGATTTACGGTCTTGCCGCCGAACGGATCGGCTGGGGCTATGGATCAGTTGAAGCCGTGGCCGCGATGCACCGCATCCGTGCGCCGTTCAACATCACAAGCGCTGGCCAAGCCGCCGCGATTGCCGCGATCAAGGCGTGCGGTTTTGTTGATAATAGCCGCGCACACAATGCGCAGTGGCGCGAATGGCTTGCAGGCGAAGTTGCCAGCCTTGGCAATGCCGGTCTGCGCGCGGTGCCGAGCAAGGCTAATTTCCTGCTCGTGCTGTTTGAAGGGGCGCTGACCGCCGAAACAGCGTATAAAAAGCTGATGGATCATGGCTATATTACCCGCTGGCTTCCGGGACAGGGACTTGGCCAGGGATTACGCATTACGATTGGCACAGAGGCTGAAACGCGCGGTGTGGCAGAAGCGCTAAGAGCAATCGTGGCCGAAACCGCCTGATGCTGCCGTTCGCGCGGATTAGCATCATCGGGTTAGGACTCCTCGGCTCGTCAATTGCGCGCGCGGTGCGCGCGCGGATGCCGGGCGTCGTGATGACCGGCTATGATGCTGACCCTGAAACACGCGAAACCGCGCGCGCGCTAGGACTGGTTGATGATATTAGCGATTATCCCGGTAGCGCTGTCACTGATGCCGCGCTTGTTATCCTCTGTGTGCCCGTAGGTATTATGGGCGAAGTCGCGACAAGCATCGCTGCGGATCTGCCTGCCGATGCACTGATCAGCGACGTTGGATCATCCAAAGCCAGTGTCTTGGCGGCGCTGACGGCGGCGCTCCCTAACCATGCCGTTATCCCGGCACATCCGGTTGCAGGCACAGAACGAAGCGGGCCGGAAGCGGGTTTTGCCAGCCTGTTTCACAACCGCTGGTGCATTTTGACCCCGCCCGAGGGCAGCGACGTGGCCAAAATTGCGCAATTGCAGGCTTTTTGGGAAATGCTTGGTGCCAATGTCGAAATTATGGAGGCAGGCCATCATGATCTCGTTCTGGCGATCACCAGCCATTTGCCCCATCTGATTGCCTACACCATCGTTGGCACGGCCTCCGACCTTGAATCGGTTACACAGTCCGAAGTGATTAAATATTCGGCGGGCGGCTTTCGCGATTTCACCCGGATTGCCGCGTCTGATCCGACGATGTGGCGCGACGTATTCCTGACGAACAAAGACGCCGTGCTTGAAATGCTCCAGCGGTTTTCAGAGGATCTGACCGCGCTCCAGCGCGCGATCCGCTGGGGTGATGGTGACGCGCTATTCGATCTTTTCACCCGGACACGCGCGGTGCGGCGCAGCATTATCGAACAAGGTCAGGATGACGAACGCCCCGATTTCGGGCGTGCAGATCACTAATCAGTGATTGAGCGCATTGATCGCGGCGTGGACGCGCGCTTCAATCTCTTCGCGTTTTAACCCCGGCGGGATCATCTCGCCAACCTTGAAAGTCACAACGCCTGACTGCTTGATAAAGCGCCCTTTTGGCGCGAGCCGACCGCTATCAAGTGCCACTGGCACAATCGGCAGGCCGAGCATCCGGTAAAGCCCCGCCATTCCGGCTTTCAGGGCTGGCTGCTCCCCGTGCGGGATACGCGATCCTTCGGGAAAGAGAATAATCGGCCGGTCTTGTGCGATCGCGGCCTTGCCTGCGGTGAGCATCAACCGGACGGCGGCGGCACCGCTTTCACGGTCAACCGGGATCACGCCGTGCCGGACGGCAACATAGCCCCATACCGGAATCTGGGTCAGCTCGCGTTTGACGACAACGGCGGGTTGATCAAACAGCGCCAGCGTTTCGACCGCTTCATACATTGATTCATGTTTCATGACGACAAGCACCGAATGCTGCGGCAAGACGCCTTCTACACGCGTTTCAATCCCGAGAATATGCCGCGCACACCAGCGGTGCCACAGCGCCCAACGGCGCGATCCGCGAACGATCGCGGCCTGCCCGAAGGGGATCATAGCCATCGCCGAAAGCACCGTCGGGATGCAGCCGAGATAATAGATGATGGTGAAAAGAAGACTGCGGAAAAGCGCCATAGTTTCAAAGACCAACTTTAATGGCAAGCCAGCGCAGCCAAAATTTATTATATTCGCGCACGAGGACAATCAATCCCGGCGCGCTTTCAACCGAATCGCCGACCACACGAATATTTTTTCCAACCGCGCGACCCAATTCAAGCCGGGCGCGCGGCATGTGCCAATCGGTTGTCACCAATCGCACCGACTTATAGCCGCGCTTATCGAGCCAACGCGCGGTTTCATCAGCATTCGTGCGAGTATCAACAGCTTCCTTGCCAAGATCAACACAGCAGCGGAACAATGCGGGCGGCGCGCCCTTAAGCGTAGCCAGCTCTCCTGCACGGACCGAAGGGTCAACCCCGGAAACCAGCATCCGTTGCGCCTGATGCTGGCCAAGCACTTCAAGGCCGCGCTCGATCCGGCCTTTTCCACCTGTCAGGACGACGATAGCATCTGTGAGTTCGCCACCCGCCGGCCCCGGCAGGCTGACTGCAAACACACCAAAGCCGAGCGCCCATGCCAGGACAAACAGCGAAGCAATGCGGCGAATCATAGGATTTGCCTTAACGCACGGAGCACTGTTATGCGCGCCGAAACTGTTGACAGCGCGACACCGATGAGCGGCAGGAGAAAAAGAAGCAACCAATCGCCCCACCCAAGGCTTGCCGAGCCAAGCAGCTCCGAACCAAGCGCGCGCATCCGATCGCCAATCAGCAGCATCACGACGAGCGCAATCAGCAATCCGGCAAAGCCTCCGAACAAGGCATCAAGCGCGATCCTGCGTTGGAAAAGCCCCGCAATCTGATTATCACTCGATCCGAGCAAATGGAGGACATCAATCGTCGCGCGGTGGGTGTTGAGCGCCGCGCGCGCAGCCAGAACCACCGCCGCAGAGGTTGCAATCGTCATCAATGCAACGAGCGCAATCGCCAGCCATATGAGCGATTTGAGAAGATTGGCGAGTGGTTGAAGCCACTGTGCCTGTTGATCCACGCGTGCCGCAGGCGCGATCATCGCCACTAATTCGCTTACAACCGCAATATCGGCATCACCTGCCCGTTTTAATTCAACATCGATCAGCGCTGGCAGCGGCAGGCTTTCATCAATCCCTTCGCGCCCAAGCCACGGCTCAAGCAAGGCTGCCAATTGCGCCTGCGGCACAGCCTCAGCCGATTTGACAACTGACAAGCGCCGCAACCCGATCAAAATCTGGCTTGCCTGTGCATCGCGAAGGCCTGCATTGGGTTCAGGCAATTGCACCGTTAAGCGCGCCTGCATATCCTCTCCAAGGGTATGCGCCGAACCGGCGAGCGCCATCGCAGCGGCGGCAGCAAGGATCGTCAAAAACATCATGATCGCGATTACCCACGGCATTGGCCCAGCCATCCGGCCCTCGGGGAGCAAACGCCGATCAGCAGCCGATATCAGAAGCGCGTTGGCCATCTACTGCCGCTCACGTATTTGTGGTGGGTGGCGCAGTGCGCCTGTGGGATCAAGCAACCGCCCGGCATCAAGCCGCATCATCGTTGCATTGCCAATCCGGCTGAGCAAATGGAGATCATGCGTCGCGACAACCACTGTTGTGCCGAGCTTGTTGAGGCCGTCAAACAGATAGAGCAACCGCGCCGCCATTTCTGGATCGACATTGCCCGTTGGTTCATCAGCGACCAGAATATCGGGCCGCGCGATCACTGCGCGCGCGATGGCAACACGCTGTTGCTCACCCCCTGATAGCGTGGCGGGGCGGGCGCTTGCGCGATTTGAAAGGCCAACCCAGGCCAGCATCTCGCTGACCGGCTTTTCAATATCGCAGTCATCCCCCCCGGCAACGCGTAAGGGGAGGGCAATATTATCAAAGGCCGAAAGATGCGGCACGAGGCGGAAATCCTGAAAGACCACACCAATCCGCCTGCGAAACAGCGGCAATTTTTCGCGCGGGATCGTTACCATATCCTCATTGAAAAGGCGGATCAGGCCACGACTTGGCCGCTGGGCAAGATAGAGCAGCTTGAGAAGTGAGGTTTTGCCTGCCCCGGAGGCGCCCGTCAGAAAGTAAAACCCACCTTTGACCAGCGAGAAGCTGACATCGGAGAGCGTTTCGGCACCCGTCCCGTAGCGCAGACCGACATTTTCAAACTGAACAATTGTCGCCATAACTCCGCACCCATATTTGCGCTTATTGCCCCATTGCACGGCGGCGTTGCGCAGGTAAAGCACGTCTTGTCGGCAAATGCCGTTCGCGTTGCGTGTCGGGCTTGCATCACAGGCGCGATCAGTGCTTAGGAAAATGCCATGATCCTCAACTGTCCGGCTTGTAAAACCCGCTATCTCGTTCCCGACACTGCAGTCGGCGCTACGGGCCGACAAGTGCGCTGCGCCGCCTGCAAGCATAGCTGGTTTCAAGATCCGCCGCTCGTTGAGCCTGCAATTGCTGCCGAACTGCCGCTGCCGCTCCCTGCGGCGACAGAACCGCAGCCGGTTATACCACCCCCGATCCAGCCCCCGGCCTGGCGCGAGCCAGACCCGGTTATCGAACCGGATTATGATGCGTTCGCACATTCGCCGCCGTTCAGGCCACGCGCCCACCCGACGCGGCGTTGGACAATCGCGGCAATTGGCGCGGCGGTATTGCTGCTCGCGGGGGCGGGGGCCATCCAATTTTTTGGAACGCCGACGATTGCCGCAAAGCTCGGAATTCCGATTGGTCAATTTGAGGTGCCCTTGCTGCTTGAAGTGCCCTTGAAACCTGAGCGGCAGACGCTCCAGAACGGCAATGAGATGATCGCGGTGGTCGGCAAGATCATCAATCCGACCGACACCAGCCAGCGCGTGCCCGATATTCTAGCCGAATTGCGCGATGCGCAGGGCCGTGTGGTCTATAGCTGGACGATTAGCCCGCCCAAGCGGACAATAAGCCCGCGCGCGACAGCCGAATTCAATAGCGCCGAGGTCAATATCCCGCGCGGTGCGCGTGCGCTCAATCTCAGCTTTTCGGGTGCCGAAGCCAAATAGCGGATTTTTTCATGGAAATTCGATCAAACCCCGCCGGATGATCGCTTCCGCCGGGTTAAGCGCCGGATTCCGCAAATTGATTCGCGTTCCACGGATGATCCGTGCGCGTGCAGGAACACTGATCCGTAGCGGAGGCGGCGAAGCAGGAACAACCACAGCAAGAGCAATCGCGAACAACATAAAGATGCGTTAACATTTTGTTTACCCCTTTGGGCAGAGACAAAAAGGGTTAAGGCCAACGCGACTTCTTCCCAAAGCGATATCAGCCATTGCGGTGCCCGCACAGCTTTGCTAGGGGCGCTTGCCTACCAGCCAGCCGGACATGTCCGGCAGCGATCATGAGTGTGCGGCCATGGCGGAACTGGTAGACGCGCAACGTTGAGGTCGTTGTGGCCGAAAGGCCGTGGAAGTTCGAGTCTTCTTGGCCGCACCACTCATTCGTGATTGATCAACCTATTGATTTAGCGCGGTTTTGGTTAGCGCGGGCCGTGCAATCACCGCCCCCATATGAAACAGTGGCGTTTCACTGTTAACGGTCGCAATACCCGCAAGCGCAGGCGCAAGCTTGATCGCATCAGCCATGGTTTTCGCGATACGCAGCGTGTAGCGGCCATAAGGCACGCCCTCAAACAGGAAGAAGCCATCAAAATCTGTGCGTGTCTTGCGCGCAACCCGCCCTTCAACATCGACAAGTTCAAGATCCACGCCTTCAAGACCAGTGCCGCCATCACGGATCAACGTCCCGTCGATTTCACCAGCACTGCTCAAAGGCAGGTCGATGGTAATCGAAACACCCGGTCGCGGTGTGACCACGATGCCCGAACTCGCGGGCTGAACATAGGGATCGGGCAGTGAAGAAGCATCGATCCCGATCAAAACCGGCTGGAACGGCTCAAGCGCGTCAATCAGCACAACCCCGTCAGCACCCGTTAGCCGCGATACCGGCACACGCCCCGCCGAAAGCTGAACATCCTTTTCCTGCGGCTCGCCGCTCTGCCAGCGGCCGTCGCCGTTAAGATCGCGAAACACCCGGGCAACCGCTTGTCCCTGGGTTGCAAGCCGATCAGAAGTAACGCGCACGCCGCCGCCGCGCGGATTGCGGCCAAGGCTGAAGGCCAGATCAAGCCCTACCGCAACCGCGCCGTCAGTTGCGCCTTCAATCGACGCGGTCAGTGCAACTTTTTCAAAGCGGCGGATATAGCCAAGCCCGGCGCGCGCGCGGCGGAGCGGCTGATCATAGCCAATTTCAGCGCGCCAGTCATTGCCGAAACGATTATCACGGCCCGCCGACCATTCGGCCACCAAATTAGCACTCTCAAACCGCGCGCCCGCGCTCAAGCGGTAACGCGCTTCACCGCGCAGCCGTACCCCCTTGATCCGGGCATTGGCAAGCAGTGACGCCTCGGCAACACCATCGGGATCAGGGCCAAAGCGCTGACGTTCGTCGCGCCAATCAAGCTGCGCGGTAAGCGCAATCCGGCCAAGACTGGCTGATACGCGCGCGGCAGCATCGAAGCTGTCATTGCCGGTGATCCGTTCGGTATAGCGCCCTTCGAGATGCACCGGCACGCTGCGCCGACTGCCGCCGATCGTGCGATCAACCGATAGCGTGTGGATGCCCGTAATATCCGAAAGCACGCGATCCGAACGATAGCCGCCGCGCGCGTTGATCGATTCAGCGCTGACCGAAGCACCCAGAAACTGGCCAAGCAGATTAGCGCGCAGCGCAGCGCCGCCATCATCGCTGGCTGCGCCCGAAATTTCCAACAGGCTTGGCCCGAGTGCGCGACGCAGCGATAATTCGCCAAAATTGCGGCGACGGCCATCTTCGAGAATCAGGCTATGTCCGAAACCGGCAATTGATGTTTTGACGTCAAGCCCGCGCTCAAGCCCGAATGAACCACGCAGCCCCTGACGTGGAAAGCGCTTTGCTTTGCCAAGGGTGATCAGATCCCGGCCCTCTTCATCAATCACCGCCCAATAATAGGTTTTGCGCGGCGGGATTGAATCAAGCCCGACGGGCACGACCCGCCGCTCGCGTCGAACTTGCCCTTGAGGGCCATAAAGTACGACTTCAAAGTCATTCTGGCCATAAAGCAAGGGTATATCGAGAAATTCATAGCGGCCATCGGCGCGGTTTTCGGCAAAGCCAAGCAATTGGCCGTTGCGGTAAAGCTCGGCGTCCCAACCATTGGGCAGTTCTCCGCGAAAATCGGTGCGGTCAAACGCGTCACGCCGTTCAACTGGGCGATTAGAGATAAAGCCCCCCCGGCCAACGCCCGATTGGCTGACCAGCGCAGAGGAAACCCCCGAAACATCGCCGATAGCGGCTTGGGTCGCCTTGAGCGGCCCTAACAAGCGGCTCTGCGGATCGGTGCGATAAGCCTGAAGCCGGAGACTTTCGGGCACGCCGCTGCGATTCGACGACAGCCGCGCATTGTAAGCCACTGGCCCCGCTTCGCCTGCGACATAAAGCTCATAACCGGCGTTAAGCCGGGTTCCCCCGCGATTAGCCCCCTGGTGAAGCCCGCCAAAGCGGACAACCGCATCAAGCGATGGCGCTTTGACCCCCCGGAACGGCGCATCGGCCTGCGGCAGCGATTTGAGATCAAATTCGGCAATACTGCGAATTTTAGCCGCACGGTTGCGACGCTCAAGCGCCAATTCGACCGGCAATTTGAAGCTTGAGCGGATAAACAGCAGCGCATTCGCCTGATCAACCTCGAACATGACCCCGAACCAGGCCGAGAGCTTTGTGCTGGCTACGCACCAGCCTTCGGGCGTGTCATAAATATCCGTTGCCGTCAGCTTTTCGACCTTGTTCATGATTTGTACTATGCCAGCTTCGCGATCAATCACAACGGTACGGCGCTCCTCAAACACCCAGCCAGTTGCGCGGCGCAACTTTTTGTCGAGACGCACCGGCACATCAAGCGCAATGATAATATCGGCAAGATCAAGGCAACTGCCTTCGGGCGTTTGATAGCCGCGCACGCCTTCACCCAGCCGGTATTGGCCAAGCCGGACATCAAATAGCAAAGCATCATCGGGGTTCGCCGTCCAGGACGGCGCGGCTTGCGCGGCCGGAATAGCGCACAGGATCAGGAGCGCAGCAAGCGCACCGAACAGATAGGAGAAGAATGCGCGCATGACGTGCGCTGTCCCTCGGACCTTCTTCGCTCTAACGGATCACGGTCTGGAGTTCGGCAATCACGCCGCCGCCCGCGTCGATATCTTCAAGATATTGGATCGTGGCCGGGCCTTTCAGTTTGGCGGCAAGTTCGGCATCGACCGGAAAGACCACGCGGCGATCAGAAATATCGGCATAAACCGCGATCCCGCGCGCATCGATCAGCGGTTTTTCAAAGCCAGCCCTGATCACGCGAATCCGCCCGTAAGTCGAGCGGGTGCCGGTGCGCGAAAGCGCAAAGCTGAAGCTATCACGTTCGGCCCCTTTTTCAACGCGCGCATCAGAAATCGCAGCCTTTGCGCTGAGATTACCCTGCCGGACGATGATTGGAATGGTGACCCCGTAAATCGGCGTCAGAGCGATCGATACCCCCTCTTTCGGGCTCTCGTTTGCAACGGCAGGCTTACTATCAGGAATCGCACGGAACAGCATGTGTGCGCGATATTCGCCGTCGGGCAGCGATTGCGGCGCACGAATGCCAATGCGAATCGATTGCGGCTGATTGGGCGGCAAGGTCACACGGCGTGGTGCGTAACTGATCATGCCAAGCGTCGTCGCCTCAACAGCATTGGCTGCGCTTGGCTCAATCTCTTCAAGCGATCCATCAGGACGCATCCGCCGAAGTTCAAGCGAAATTCGGTAGGTTGCAGGCGCAGCGCCAATATTGTTGAGAATAACTTCGGTGCCACGCGCGCCATCAAGCACGACACGCGTCGGGGCGACAAGCAAATCACCTGCCCCCTGCGCGTGTAGCGACGAAGCATGGGAACCAATAAGTGCGACCAGAGCAAGCGCCCTGTTATTTGCGAATTTTCGCATTATATTTCCTTACGCAATACTAAATCAACGGCGCGACTAATATCCGTTATGGACATACAATGACGCCAAATGGTTAATATAAGGCAAGCAAAAGGCCTGCCTCCGCATGAAGCGAAGACAGGCCCTGAAAATCATTTCAAAAAAAATGACTATTGATAATCAGCAGTCACGTTGAACGTGCCCTCATAATCACCATCACTTTGATCGGCACCAACATTGAGCGTACCACCAACCGCGAAGCTGCCGGAGTTGCCCGAAATCGTCAGTGATGTTGCGCTGGTTGCAAGATCAGCGACCATCGAAAATGTACCCGATGTCAGCGTAACCAAAGTAGGCACTGAAACCGACACAACCTGGTTATTCGTGCCAGTAACATTAAAACCAGCCGCTGTTGACGTACCCGAGCAAACCAGACCTGAGCCGCATGTGCGAACCCCTGTTGTCGAGACCAAAACCGTCGAAGCCGTTGGCGAGGAAACAATCGTACCAAATTGCAGATCACTCGTGTTTGTCAGTGTGACCTGACGAAGAATTTTTGCTTTCGCAGTAGCGCTTGCAGTAGCGGCATGTGCAGCAGTTGCACCCATACCAAGTGAAGCAACTAGCGACCCGGTGACTATCACCTTTAGGATGTTTTTATTCATTTCAATTTCCCCTGAGAAATCTTTACGCAGAATGGAACAACTCCATTCCGGACACATCTCTGGCGTCAACTGCCTTCACAAGTCACTTCGGAGAATAGTTAAGAGATAAGAAATTTTTGGCGTCAGCGCGCCAGAGCGTTTTATTGATATTCAGCCGAGATCGGGAAGCGCCCTTGAAACTCGCCCGCTTGACCGTCTGAAACGGTCATTCGCCCACCAAAAGAAAATGTGAGCTCTCCATTCGCACCGATTACCGGATCGGGCGATAATGTTGTTTCAATCTGCGATATCCGTGCGGTTGCGCCGCTTATCGCGCGCAATTCCAGCGAAGCTGGCAATCGAATCGCGATCCTTGCAAAAGGCTCACCCGTCACACGCACGGTGCCACGTAGTGCTGGGCCGCCAAGCCCGATTAAACCGCCCGAAACGCGGCGCGTGCCTGAATGCGAATCGACTTCGACTGCGCCGCTGCCCTGTGTGCGAATTGCGATGCTGCTGAAATCAAGCATTGAGTCGACTTCAATGCGCAGCACACGGCGCGGGTTGGCGCTCTCGGCCTTATCTTTATCTTTCTTTAGCGGGCAAAGCTGGCAATCAGCCGCCTGAGCTGGTGCAGTGACCAGCAAGAGCAATCCAAGAGACAGAATGCGGAACATCGGGCAGGATTTAAGGTTCAACTTTCAATATCTTGTTAATTGTTTCATGAACCTGCTTCAAGGCCGCCCGGTGTGGCCAAACTCATCGGATAGAATGCGTGCGATCTGAACCTGCGAGGATAATTGCGATTGGGACTGCTGTTCCCGAGCATGATATCCATCATGCCTTTATAAACTGGGCGGCGGCACGGCTTGCCGACCCGGATCACACCGCCTTGTTCAAACGGATGGCCGCACGTTCAGGGATTCAGCACCGCTATTCGGTGCTGCCGGTGGGCGCGGATGGCGGGTCGCCAATCGCAGCCGGTTGATTTTATGAACATCCGCTTCTCCCGCCGACTTCGGCGCGGATGGCACTTTATGCGCAATATGCGCCTCCGCTTGCGATTCAGGCCATTACCGCACTTGGCACACAGACCAACCTTGAGGGCATCACCCATATTGTTGTTGCGAGTTGCACTGGATTTATCGCGCCGGGGCTTGATCAAATCATCGCGCGCGAAATGGGACTATCCGATCAGGTTGAGCGACTGCTCGTCGGGTTCATGGGCTGCTATGCCGCAATCGCGGCACTACGCAGCGCGCGCCATATCGTTCGTTCCGACCCGGCTGCATGCGTTCTCGTGGTAACGGTCGAACTTTCCACCCTCCATTTGCAGGATGATGTCGAGATTGAACCGCTGCTCGCGATGCTGCAATTTGGCGATGGGGCCGCTGCTGCACTCGTGACCAGCGGCGGCACAGGCCTCAGCATTGAACGCCCGTTTGCGATCAACCTGCCCGACAGCGCGCAACTGATCCGCTGGGAGATTGGCGATCAGGGTTTTGCGATGCATTTATCTGGCGAGGTGCCGGGACGAATCGCCGACGCACTCCGCCAAAGCCATGTCTGCGATATATTGACGGCGGGCGAAGCGCCGGACGCAATTGCCGATTGGGCGGTTCATGCCGGGGGCCGTTCGATCCTTGATGCGGTGGGGAGTGCACTGTCGCTTGGCCCCGATGCACTTGACACCTCGCGCGCTGTGCTTGAGGCTTATGGCAATATGTCTTCGGCAACTTTGATGTTTGCACTATCTGCCAGCTTTGCCAAACGTCCGCATTCTGGCGTTGCGATAGCCTTTGGCCCCGGCCTTGCCTGCGAAGGCTTTGGCTATCGTTGGGTCGATAATGCTTAAAACCCGCGCCACTGCAGAAGAGTTGATGGATGATCCGTCACTTGACGCAGATGTTTACGCGCAGGTGATGCACGACCTTGGCAAAGTTAACAGCATCACGATGGCGCGTCTGCCAACGCTTGAGTTTCTTGGCCGGGCGCTGGCGGGGCGCAAGCAGTTCCGCTTGCTTGATGTCGGTTACGGCGGCGGCGATATGCTGCGCGCGATTGCAAAATGGGCGGCCAAGCGTGGGATTGTGGCTGACTTGGTTGGGGTTGACCTGAACCCACGCAGTGAGGCGGCGGCGAAAAGCGCCACGCCTGCGGCAATGCCGATTCGCTATATCACGGGTGATTATGCCGACTTGGCACATGAAGACTTTGATTTTATTGTCTCAAGCCTTGTGGCCCATCATATGTCGCGTGCCGAGCTGATCGCATTTTTGCGGTTTATGGATCGCAACGCCGCGCGTGGCTGGTTCATCAATGATCTGCACAGGCATAGCTTTGCCTGGCTTGGCTATCCCTTGCTCGCCTGGCTGATGCGCTGGCATCCGATAGTCCGCCACGATGGGCGGCTGTCGATTGCGCGTTCATACCGGCCCGAAGAATGGCCGCCACTGCTTGATGAAGCCGGGGTGGGTCGCGCGCGGGTGCGCCGTATCTTCCCATTTCGATTATGCGCCGAAGCGATCCATTAATCCTTGGCGGCGGGCCGGCGGGATCAGCCGCTGCGATCATGCTCGCGCGGGGCGGAGCAAAACCGCTGATCCTCGAACGCAACCTCGAAACAGGCGATGCAATTTGCGGTGGGTTTATTAGCTGGCAGACGCTTGCCACCCTAGAGCAGCTTGGGCTGGGGCTTGATGATTTAGGCGGGAACCCCGTGACGCGACTCCGGCTGTTTACTGCCAAACGGAGCGCAACCGCGCCGCTCCCAAAGCCTGCGATTGGCCTCTCGCGACGACGGTTTGATACGCTGCTGCTCGCCCATGCACTCAAATCGGGAGCCACCCTCGAGCGCGGCGTTACCGTTCGCGAGATTTGCGCAGACGGCGACGTCCGCACCTCGGACGGGGCAAGGCTTTCAGTGGCCAATGTCTTCCTCGCCACGGGCAAACATGATGTACGCGGTGCAGCGCGACCACGCTCTGACAACATCACACTTGGCCTTCGCCTCATGCTTCCCGCGCGACCGGCAATGACGGCGCTGATTGGCGATGCCATTGAGCTGCATCTTTTTGAAGGTGGCTATTGCGGCGTGATGATCAACGAAAATGGTGAAGGCAATCTCTGCATGGCAGTGCGCAAATCGCGGCTGAGCGCGGCGGGCGGCGATGTAGGCGCGCTGATTACCCAGCTTGGCCAGGAAAGCCCTGCGCTTGGCGAACGGATCAGCTTTGCAGGCGGAGCACCGGTTGAGGCGATTAGCGCCGTCCCCTACGGCTGGATCGCGCAGAATACACGGCCCGGCCTATTCCGGCTTGGCGATCAAGCGGCCGTAATCCCGTCGCTTGCAGGAGAAGGCAATGGCATTGCGCTGGCCAGCGGGATTGCAGCGGCCAAGGCCTGGGCGGAAGGGCGTAGCGCCCAAGCCTATCAGGCACGCTTTGCCAAGGCGGCAGCAAAACCCGTGACCACCGCAATGCGGCTTTGGGAAATGGGCGAACGACCGCTCACCGCCGGGCTGGCTACGCGTTTGATGGGGCTATTCCCGAAGATTGCGGGGCATTTTGCCGGACTCACCCGGATTGATTCTTGAACTTTGGCGAGGCTGCGGCCATCTTGGGCCTATGGAAAAGCTGACCCTTACCGAATCGGAATGGCGCGCGCGCCTCTCGCCTGAGCAATATCATGTGCTGCGCGAAGCAGGCACCGAGCGGGCGTTTGCCGGATCGCTCAATTTCAACAAGGCCTCGGGGCGCTATGATTGCGCGGGCTGCGGCAATCCGCTGTTCACGAGCAACCGCAAATATGACTCAGGCTCAGGCTGGCCAAGCTTCACCGCGCCGGTTTCCCCTGATGCTGTGATCGAGCATGTCGATACCAGCCACGGGATGCGCCGCGTTGAAATCGTCTGCGCGCGCTGCGAAGGCCATTTGGGCCATGTTTTTCCCGATGGTCCGCGTGACGACACGGGTTTGCGCTACTGCATGAACAGCGTGTCGCTTGACTTCAAAACAGAGTAATCGGTAATGCTTGTCGTGCGGGCCGTTCGCACCTATTAACTACATACTGATGGCCAAACGCACCGCCCGAAAGCCTCCAAGAGCCTGGTTCGCAAAACTGTTCCGCATTGGGCTGTTTGGCGCAGTTTTGGGTGTTCTTGCACTCGGCATTGCGGTTTCAATCGCCTACTCGACGCTGCCTGGTTATGATGAACTGAAGCAATCACCCAACGGCCAGATGATCCGTGTTCGCGCAGCCGATGGTACGGTGATTGTCTCGCTTGGACCGAGCTTTGGCGCGTGGATGCCCTATAACCAGATTCCGACGATTATGAGCGACGCGATGGTTTCGGTTGAGGATCGCCGCTTTCGCAGCCATTTCGGGGTTGATCCAATCGGCATCGCACGGTCGATCAGCGTTCGCATTCAGCGCGGGCGTTTTGCCCAGGGCGGCTCAACGATCACACAGCAGCTTGCGCGCAACATCTTCCTGACCAACGATAAGACATGGGGCCGAAAACTCCGCGAAATCATCCTTGCGCTTGCAATGGAGCGCAAATTTTCCAAGGATCAAATCCTCGAACTTTATCTCAACCGGGTTTATTTCGGCGGCGGCGCTTACGGCGTTGACGCCGCCTCACGCAAATTTTTCGATCACCCGGCAACAACGCTAAGCCTAGCTGAGTCGGCAATCATCGCAGGGCTTGTGAAGGCTCCGTCAAATTACTCCCCGACCGCAGATGCCAAAGCGGCAGTTGGCCGCGCCAATGTTGTCCTAGGCGTAATGCTGAAAAATCGAACAATCAGCCCCGGCGAAGCGCGTGGTGCAAATCTTTCAAAGATAAAATTCGCGCCCGAGCCCGAACAGAATAGCGTGCGCTATTTCACGGATTGGGCACTGCCGCAGCTTGACACATTGATCAGCGAATCAACGGCACCGATCGATGTCTGGACAACGCTTGATCTGGGGATGCAACGCGCGGCCGATGCGGCCATCCGCGCCAACGCACCAAGTGGCGCACAGGGCGCTCTGGTATCGCTAGACCGTGACGGTGCCGTCCGCGCGATGGTTGGTGGCACTGATTATGTAACCTCGATCTACAACCGGTCCACGCAGGCCGTGCGTCAGCCGGGCTCTGCCTTTAAGCTATTCGTCTATCTCGCAGCGCTTGAATCGGGGATGACGACTGAATCCGCCGTTGTTGATGAAGCAGTTGATATAAACGGTTGGAAACCACGCAATTCAAGCGGGCGTTATTCGGGCGCAATCAACCTGCGCACCGCCTTCACTTATTCGGTCAATACCGTTGCCGCAAAAATCGGTGCAGAGGTTGGCACCGCAGCGATTGCCGATATGGCGCGGCGATTCGGGATTACAACACCGATCAACACCCATCCTTCGATGGTGCTTGGTACATCCGACGTCCGGTTACTTGATATGACGCGGGCTTATGCATCGGTTGGATCGAAAGGCATTGCAGTTGTGCCCTTCGGCATCGTGAAAGTGACGACCGACAAGGGTGAACTACTTTACCAACACCAAGCCGATAATTCACGCGTCCTGGTTGCGCCCTATGTCGCCGCAGGGATGACCGATCTGCTGCAAACCGCCGTTAGTGTCGGCACGGGCAAGGCCGCGCAAATCGGGCGACCAACTGCGGGCAAAACGGGTACGACCACATCGAACAAAGATGGCTGGTTCATGGGTTTTTCGAGCGGGCTGACGACCGGTGTCTGGATGGGACGCGATGATGCCCGCCCGGTAAAAGGGCTGCAGGGCGGCACAGCCCCCGCGCGCGCATTTGCCGCCTTTATGAAGGTTGCGGTGGCCAAACGCCCGATCGAACAATTTGATACCGAAGTGACCCTGCCTGAATGGCAACTTGAGCCGGATGAAGAGGCCTATTTTGGTAAACCCGATGAGGGTGCCTTTGTTGACGGTGATGGCAACCCGATCGAGCAGCCAACAGACGCAGCAATCGTTGAAGACATTGAGCGTGACGCAGTGCGCGTTGAGCGGGGGAACGATACGCCAAACCCGCCGACTGATTTAATGAATCAGGACGACCGACCAAACCAGTGAAGTGTTGAACCGTTGGCGCGCAGCCATTTTCGCGCAAGATCTGGATCTTCGCCAAGAATCGTTTTGACAAGCGCGTGAAACTGCGCACCGTGGTTCATATGCACACGGTGGGCAACCTCGTGCGCGACAGTGGCGCGACGCACAAAGCTGGGCGCAAGGATCAACCGCCAACTATAGCGAATCTGGCCTGAAGATGCGCAGCTTCCCCAGCGCGAAACCGGATCACCAATGCTTATCGGCGGCACTATTACTCTGATTTTTGCAGCAAATTCTTGCGTTTCAAGGTCAAGCAGCGCGCGCGCCTCATCCTTTAACCAACGGAGCAGCCTTGCCTCCAACCGTTCAGCCGGGCCACCAATTTGGAGGCAACCGTGATGCCTGACCGGTTTGCGGGGATGATGCTCTGACCAATCAAGCCCCAGCATTTCGCCCGCAACCTCAAACCGCATCCCGTGCACAACCGGAACTGCGACCGGCAACCGCGCAAGTTGCGCTTCAATCCAGCCGCGCTTGGTTTCCGCCCAATGAAGACCATGATCAATCTGTGCCCGGCGCGGCAGAGTCAGCCGGACACTGCCATCGCGTGGATCAACCGCAAGCCGCATCTGGCGTGCACGGGGTGAACGCAAAACGGTGAGCGCGCGACTATGCGCCCCGCCGCAAAATTGTGGATTAGTCTTCACGATCAATCAGATGATATTCAAGCTCACCCGCATCATCCTCCGAAATCGTCCAGCCACGCACCGATTTACCCGCAGCATGGATGCTTTCACGGTCACCGCTCATAAGATAATGCCAATCTGGCAGCGGCTTGCCTTCGGCACGCAAAACATAAGCACAACTGGATGGAAGCCAATCAATCTGCTTAAGCTTGGCCGGGGTCAGGCGGATACATTCAGGGACGAAGGCATGGCGGTGTTTGTAATTTGAACATTGGCCCGAACGGCGATCGAGCAAGCGGCAGGCAACATTGGTCGGGTGTAGCTCGCCAGTGTCCTCATCTTCAAGCTTGTGGATGCAGCATTTACCACAGCCATCGCACAGCGCCTCCCACTGGGCCCGGTCAAGCTTATCGAGTGGAACATCCTCCCAAAAGCGCGCGCGATTGCTCACCGCACCCAACGCGTGAGTTCATCCGAAATGGTTTGCGGGGTGCCATCCTGCGGAATCAATGCAACCGGGCCACCGTCAGGCGCGTAAAGCACCGCCGTCCGGCTATGATCCATCAGATAGGCATCCTTTGTCCCGCCTTCACCCCTTTGATAGACAACGGCATAGCGTTTGGCGATCTCGGCAATTTGTGTTTCGCTACCCGTGAGGCCAATCAGCTTGGGATGAAAGGCAGAAACAAATTGCTTGATGACCGGCACGGTATCGCGCTGCGGATCGATCGTGACAAAAATCGGCTGGAGCTTTGCCGCCGCTTTCGGATCGGCCTTTTCAAATACACGGTAGCCTTGCATCAGATTCTGGACATCAACCGGGCAGACATCGGGGCAAAAGCTGTAACCAAAGTACATCAGGCGATATTGTCCGGTAAAATCCTTATCGGTAACGGTTTTGCCATCCTGATTGGTGAGCGTGAACGCTCCGCCCATCCGTGCACCAGAGAGCGGAGCCTCTTGAACCTTGGCAGGATTACAGCCGGCAAGGCTCGCGCAAGCGAACAATAAAGCAATATAGGCGTGTTTGTTCATAGCGTCGCTACCCTTGATTTGCTAAACGGCTTTGCTCAACATGAGCGTCAAATGCAACGGGATCATCATCATGCGGAACAGAATAGCAAATGGACTTGTCTTTATTGCATTCGCGGCGATGATGCCGGGTGCTGCAACCGCGCAATTTTCCGAAGCTTATAATTTCATCAAAGCCGTGCGCGATCGTGACGGTAACAAAGCCACCGAGATTGTTTCGAAACCCGGCTCTATCATCATCAACACGCGCGATGATAAAACCGGCGAAAGCGCGCTCCATATCGTGACCAAGGGGCGCGATCTTGGCTGGATGAATTTCCTGCTTTCGCGCAATGCCAAGACCGATCAGCGCGATAATCAGGGCAATACGCCATTAATCGTTGCGGCCCAGCTTGGCTTTATCGAAGGGGCACAGCTTTTGATCAAGAATAAGGCGAGCATCGATCTTGCCAACGCATCAGGCGAAACACCGCTGATCCGTGCTGTGCAACTTCGCAACGGGCCCATGGTGCAATTGCTCATGACCGCCGGAGCAAACCCGGCCAAGGCCGATACAATTGCCGGGATGTCCGCCAGAGATTATGCCGAGCGTGACCAGCGTGCGGCATCAATCCTGAAAATCATCACCAACGCCAAGCCTGTGAAACCGGCGAAAAGCTTCGGCCCCAATTAAGGCTGAAATCAGAAGGCGGCATCGTCTTCAGCCTCGATTGACGCAAGCAATCGCCGCGCCGCCCGGCGGGCCAGCCGCAGGGTTTCCACCTTGCGCCGCGCAGGCGATAAGGGCGTGCTCGCGGCTTCCCGGACAATCGCAGCATCATAGCGATCCGCAACGATCAATCCGGTTCGTTCAGGCTGCATCATCGTTCGGTCAAGCAGAGCAAGATCGAACCCCTGCGGCACTGCCCAGAAATAGCGATCACAATAGTCCAGATAATCCGTCCATTTGGTATCACCAAGCAGATCAGCCTTTGAAACCTTGATTTCGACGATTGTTACCAGCCCCTTTGGTGAAAGTGCAAAAAGATCGACACGACGGCCATTGCCAAGCGGGACTTCGGCAATCGACAGCAAATCATGCCGCAAAAACATGCGCGAGACGCCGCGCGCAACATCAGCCGCCAATATCCGGTCTTCATCGCGTTCGATCATAAGAGTTGATAGAACATGTTGGGAACATTTGCGAGGGAAATCTTGGCGGTAACGCGCCCCTATCGGTAAAAAATATGATTCCCGATTGAAGCTACGCGGTTCAAACGCCATTTTGGATTGACGCGGGTTGCATGGAAAAACAGGGCATTTTCTGCGCCGCTATGATGAAGTTTAGCTTGGGCAATGCGGGCGACCGAAAGTGCTTCTCGCCAATCCTGGCTATTGGGATTGATCGCGGGGATTTTGCCGCTGCGTACAAATGAAAATTGCGCAGGCTGACGGACAACACCGCAAATCGAGCTAGCGAAGCGCCCCGATTCGACGCGATTGAGAATGACCTGAGCCACCGCAAGCTGACCTTCGAACGGTTCGCTGCGTGCCTCATAAAAAATCGCGCTGGCAAGACATTTTTCTTCCGAATCGCTTGGCGCTACGGCCGCATTGCTTTCAACAAGCGCTGCGAGTGTTGGCGTTTTCAAGGCAACCGGCGCTGTTTCAACGCTGGCTTCGGGAATAAAATTATAGTCGGTTGGAGATTGTGCTTCTGAAAGGGCAGCATCGCGAACCGATTGCGGCAACAATGAAACACTGGCCAGACTTGCATCACTAGCCGCACCGAATGCGGCTGTAGCAGCGGCTCCACTGATTGTTACAGTGAGCAAAAATGTAGCAACCGCAAATTTTGCGGTTTTAGGGGTAAAACGCATGCAAACACTTATCTATGCAGTGGGTCGATCAAACATCAGAAGCACAAAATAAACCAGCTTCTGGATCTTCCCCCTGTCTACGTCCCCGCCTGAAAGCCCATCTTGTGGGTAATCGCGAGGCTACGCACCAAATATCGTGTTCTCTTTATTGTGCGGCGCAGCAGAGTCAATCGCGCGAGGCGAAATCAGCGATGAACCGTTCGGCATGCGCGATATCCAGTTCAATAATCCATAAATCGGGGTCAAATCCGGCGCGGCGCGCACATAGCGCTTCCACCATAGCCATATTTTCTATCGCTTCAGGCAAAACACCAGCCAAGGTGTAATGCCCGGAAAGATTAAGAACATAGTCGTAAATGCCTGTGACACATCCTTTTTCTGCACAGAGCAGGAGCAAAGCTCCCGATGTTTGATCACCTTTGCGAATCACCACCCCTGTGCCACCGCGCGCATGAACCTCTCGCAAGAGAGCGCTTACAAACAGGCCCGTCGTAAGCCGCGCCATTACTGTCCGGTAGCGGCCTGATAATCCTTGAATGACGAGAGAAGTATGCTTGATGGCGCAAATGTTCCCGTACCCCGCGCCACAACCTCACCGTCACCGTCAATCAACCGCGCGTCTGCGATGAGAATACGCTTCCGCCCGCTCACCCAGCGGCCTTCGGCAATCAGTGGGCCAACAATAGCAGGCTTGACGAAATTAAGGTTGAAAGATGATACCAGCAAAACCCGATCAATGAACAGGCTGTTTGCCGCATAGAAGGCAGCGTCACTCATCGCCTTATAGTGGACAACGCCGTGAATACCGCCGCCAACATGAAACAGCTTGGTATCAATCGGAAATTCAATTCGTGCTTCACCTTCACCAAGGATGGTCAGATGCGAATCGATCACCTGATTGATAGGTGCTGCCCGAAACATAGCCTCAAGCCCGCGATAATGCGCTTTTGCATTAAAACCGAAGGGTGATCCGATATCATCATCAGGCGGCATTGCGCGTCTCCGTTCCGGTTAATAGGGCAAACACTGCGTCAGCAGATGCTGTGCCGCGTAGTTTTGCAACGAAAAGCGGATCGCGCAACCAGCGGCTTACCTGAGCCAGAGCCTTGAGATGATCAGCACCCGAATCAGGCGGCGACAACAGGCAAAAAACAATATCGACCGGAATCTGGTCAATGGAGTGAAAATCGATCGGTTGGGCAAGCTGAACAAAAAGGGCTACAATATGGCGAAGTCCTTCAATTTTTCCGTGAGGAATGGCAACGGCATTGCCAAACCCGGTCGAGCCAAGCCGCTCACGCTCGGTCAGCTTGTCAACAACGTCATGCGCCAAAATGCCATGTTCGCGTTCAGCCACTGCCCCAAAATGCTGAAATAGCGATTTTTTATTCGTAACCGACAATCCAACCGCAACAGCGCCGGGCGTCAGCATCTCACTCGATATCGTCATGAATATTCCATATGTCTTGCCAGACTGGCAATTCGTACTTCAAAGGGCCAGCCAATTTATATCAACCCCGCTGCGGCTCTACCCAACCTATCGTTCCATCACCCCGACGATATACCATGTTATAGGTACCGCTCGCGACATTTTTGAAAAGTAATCCGTTTGTATTGCGCAAATCAAGCATCATTACCGCATCGGATACGCTGGCTTCGGGCACATCAACCTTGGTTTCAGCAATGATTAGCGGATATTCGCCGGTGATTTCATCAACAGTTTCAGCGGAATCAAATACGGTGTAGCCTGCATCTGCCTCTTTAACCGGAACAGCATCAAGCCCTTTGCCCTGATGATCTTTCAGACGGTGCTTGTAGCGCCGCAATTGCCGTTCAATTTTATCGGCAGCGCCTTCGAAAGACGGATGCGCTTCCATCGCATTGCCCGACCCTTTGAGGACAACGCCTTGCATAACATGCGCGATAATATCGCACACAAATCCATTATCATGCGGCCCTTTGCCAAAGGTGACATGGGCTGAATGTGCACGCGAGAAGTATTTTTCTGCCATCGTTTGGAGACGCTGGGCTACATGCAATTTAAGAGCATCACCCGTATCCACTTGATGCCCCGAAACACGAACGTCCATGTTCAGCCTCCTTTCAAAAAGCCGCGCCTCTAGGCGGCGACCACATCTTCGTCAATCGCTACCATATTAGCGGATGATGAAAGCGCAGCCACATCATCAATCCACAATGGGTTGGTTAGTTTTTTGAGAAACGCACGGTGACATTCAAGCTCTTCCGCGCTCGGCTCAAATATCCGCATAGGCCTCTGAATCGCATTTTTCCGGGTAGAATCCCCTCCCATCTTGGCCGTATCATCAATAAAGCCATTATTTTTGCTTTCGGTAGGAAGATGCAAACCAATCTGTCGTCCACCTGTTAGTTCTACATACACCTGTGCAAGCAACTGGGCATCAAGCAGCGCCCCGTGCATAACCCGAAGGCTGCGATCAATGCCAAAGCGGCTACAGAGCGCATCAAGACTGTGCTTGGCCCCAGGATGGCGCGCACGCGCAAGCACCAGCGTATCAACCATGCGGCTTTCGGAAATATGAAGCCGACCGCAAGCGCCAAGTTCATGATTCAAAAATGAAAAATCAAACCGGGCGTTGTGCGCAACCAGAGGCGAGTCATCCAAAAAGTCGAGCAAATCCTCAACTTTATCCTCAAACAAAGGCTTGTCTGAAAGAAATATGTCACTCAACCCATGTATCGCTTGGGCTGCGGGATCCATTGCCCGTTCGGGATTGAAATAGCAGTGAAAGCTTTTGCCAGTCTCAACCCGGTTGATCAGCTCAATACAGCCAATTTCAACGATCCTATCACCGTTTGCGGCACTCAGCCCGGTCGTTTCAGTATCAAAAACAATCTCACGCATTTCAAATTATCTTATCGGCCTGTTTGGCGCGTTAGGCAAGCGATGACTTGCCTAACCTCTGCAATTGTCACGGTGCGTAAAGTGCCTGTAGTTATAACAAAATCGGCTCTTTTACGTTTCTGTGCGTCAGGAAGCTGGAGCTTTCTAATTTTGGCAAATTTGGCGTAGCTCATCCCCGGTCGGGCCAGGACGCGCCTGCGCTGTTTCCATGCAGGAGCAGAAACAACCAAAATCTGGTCAACCGATTTCCACCCCTTCTTCTCAAACAACAGGGGAATATCGAGGACAACAATCGGGCGCGAACGGTTCCGGCGCAGAAAGTCTCGGCGCAGCGCAGCAACTGCCGGATGAACGATCCGCTCAAGCACCCTGAGCGCTTCAGCATTGCCAAAAACTACACTGCCAAGCTTTTGCCGGTCAACGCCTGATGGCCCGGTTGTACCTGGGAAACGCGCTTCGATTTGGGGAAGGAGCGCGCCATCTGGCCCTTGTAATTGATGCACCGCGCGGTCAGCATCAAACAGCGGAATACCCGCACGAATGAACATCGCCGCAACGGCAGATTTGCCCATGCCGATTGATCCGGTGAGGCCAATGATGATCATTTGACGAGCAACACCCTAAGTTCATCGTCATGATCGCGCGGCGCGGGCACGCCAAAGAAAAGTTCAAATGCTTCGGCCGCCTGAGCAACGAGCATTTGCAGGCCATCGATTGTCGAAAAACCTTCACTTTGCCCCTTTGCGAGTAGCGGGGTTTCGAGCGGGGCGTAAACCATATCGAAGATGATTTTCGGGGTTTGGCTACCCCGCATGGCCTCAAGTGAAAGATTGAGTGGATCTTTTCCAACCATCCCAAGCGGACTTGCGTTAATCAGAACTGTAACACCCTCAAGCGCTGTATCATCAATGGGCCATATATCAGCTACAATACCGATCGTCAGCGCCTGTTCGGGTCGCCGCGCGAGAATGCGAATTAACCAAGCTGGAAAGCGCGAACCTACTGCCGCGACGGCAGCGCACGCGGCACCGCCGGCACCAATAATCGCTACATTTTGCTGAGGAAGCAGGCTGCCACCGAAAAGCCGGGTCATCAGAATATCGAGTGGCTGTGTGATTCCGACAATATCAGTATTCGCCCCAACAAGCTGATCATTCCACTTGATAACCGTGTTAATCGCACCAATTTCGAGTGTGCCGGGCAATAGGCCATCAACAGCAGCCGCAGCGACTTGTTTATGCGGAATCGTTACGTTGCAGCCACGCCAATCAGGGTCTTGTCGGCGGTTTGCAAAATAATCTGCCAATTGATCAGGGCGAACATGGCACGCGTGATATTCGGCGTCAATCCCAAGCTTTTCTAGCCAGAAATTATGGATGAGCGGCGATTTTGAATGGGCGATCGGATCCCCAATCACCTCAGCATAAGCGCGGGTCATGACGGAATCACCCCGCGTATCCGCAGGATATCGAGCAGTGGAATGAGTGGAAGCCCCAAAATCCCGAAATGGGTGGCTTCGATATGATTAAAGAGCTGAATCCCAAATCCCTCGATCCGGTAACCACCGACGCAGCCAAGCAAAACATCACCTTCGGCTTCGATATATTGATCAATAAAGCTTTCAGAAAGCGGCCGGATCGTCATCTTACACCGCTCGACATAGCGCCAAATCGCGGTTCCGCCCTGCGCAAGCACCGCTGCGCTCCACAGATTATGGGTTTTCCCGCTCAGAATAGTAAGTTGCGCTTTGAGAGCAGTCAGCGATTCCGGCTTGTCAAACATTGTGCCGTCGTCAAGCGAAAGCGTTTGATCGCAGCCAAGCACGAGATCAGCAGGGAAGCGTTGCGATAATTTACGGGCCTTGAGCTCTGCAAGCGCATCGGCCAAATCACGCGGGCTAATGCCGTCGGCGCGAAGTGCAGCCTTGGCGCCATCCTCATCAACCATTGGCGCCATCGCTTCGAATGTGACCCCTGCGGCGTCTAGGACAGCGCGGCGGGCACTGCTTTGGGATGCAAGGATCAACCGCATCACAGCGTTGCCAAATGGCGTTCATTAACGAGATTGACGATCGCAGCCGCCGCTTCCTCAATTGATTTGCGTGTCATATCAATCACCGGCCAGCCATTATCGGCAAAAATGCGCCGTGCAAAACCAATCTCGCGCGCAACGGCGGCTTGATCAACATAGTCAGTCTCTGGTGCTTGATTGAGCGACAATAAGCGGTTGCGCCGCACCTGAATCAGCCGGTCAGCACTGGTAATCAATCCGACAACCAAGGGGTTTTTGAGCGTGTAAAGCGAAGTCGGCGGCGGGGATTCAATCACAAGGGGGATATTGGCGGTGCGGTATCCCCGGTTGGCGAGATAGATTGATGTCGGGGTTTTCGAGGTTCGCGAGACGCCGGCAAGAATGATATCGGCCTGCTCCCAATTCTCCCAATTAAGCCCGTCATCATGTGTAATCGTGAATTGGATGGCTTCAACCCGCGCAAAATAGGCGGCATCGAGCATATGTTGACCGCCAGGTCGGGCTTGCGCGGTCTGCCCGAGCATTTCAGAAAGCTGATTGGTGACGAGATCAAGGGGGGCAAGCGCTGGCAAACCTGAAGCACGGCATTTATTCTCAAGCGTCCGCCGGGTTTGGGGATTCACGAGCGTGAAGAGCACAAGCCCAGGATTTTTGACAATATCGGCAAATATCCGTTCAAGATGGCCTTCAGAACGTACCAGCGGCCAAAAATGTTTGACCGTTTCAACCGCATCAAATTGTGCCAACGCAGCCTTAGCGATCGTTTCAATCGTTTCGCCGGTCGAATCAGAAACAAGATGAAGGTGGAGCCTTGGCATGATAGCCTAACTTTGCTTGGGGATAAATTTGTGGAGAAGGCCTAGCGCAAACCGAGGTATGAATCCAAGCGATCCGATTATCCCCGAAGGCAGAAAATCTATCCACAGCTCAACCCACAAAATCGCTTTAGACAACGAAACTGTGGATAGAGGGGATGGATTTAGCGACTCGCCTACGATTCAATAGCTTTGCAAAATGCAAACTGTTGGCAAATGGGTGTGCAGCCCATAAACACCGATAAATGCCTGCCTACTATCCTCAACAGACTCTTTATAATTAAGATTGAATTGAATATACATGCCAAGCCAAATGCCCGAAAAAAAGCTGCTATCGGTTCTAAAAGGTAAGCGAAGTGAAAATTTGCCAATATGGCTGATGCGTCAGGCGGGACGGTATCTGCCTGAATATCGCGCGCTTCGTGCCCAAAAAGGGGGCTTTCTCGAATTAGTTAATGACCCCGAAGCGGCGACCGAGGTGACGCTTCAGCCGATCCGCCGCTTTGGCTTTGATGGGGCGATCCTTTTTTCCGACATACTCGTGATCCCTTATGCCTTGGGCCAAAAACTCTGGTTTGAAGAGGGTGAAGGGCCAAGACTTGCACCAGCACTTGCCAATCATGATCTTGCATCGCTTACAACAGCCCCAGAACGCCTCACAAGCATCTATGAGACGGTAAGGCAGGTGAAGGTAGGTCTGCCTCCCGAAACGACTTTACTTGGCTTTGCAGGCAGCCCGTGGACGGTAGCGACCTATATGATCGCGGGGCAAGGGAGCAAAGAGCAGGCCGAAGCACGCCGCTATGCCTACCGTGATCCACAAGCGTTCAAAACCATCATCGATGCGATCAGCGATATGACGGTCGATTATCTTTCAAAACAGATTGAAGCAGGGGCTGATGCTGTGCAGCTTTTTGACAGTTGGTCGGGCAGTCTTTCGCCTGCACAATTTGAGCAATGGGTAATCGCCCCAACCGCAGATATTGTCGCGCGTTTAAAAGCACTTCATCCTGAAACCCCGATTATCGGTTTTCCCAAAGGTGCCGGTGGAAAACTTCCGGCATATGCGCGCGAAACCGGTGTTTCAGCGGTTGGCGTTGATGAAACGGTTGATCCGCACTGGGCGGCAGCGGCACTTCCGGCGGATATGCCGGTACAGGGCAATCTTGATCCACTTGCGCTGATTGCCGGGGGTGAAGCGCTTGATCGTGCTATTGGCCGGATTATTGCCGCTTTTGCGGATCGCCCGCATGTGTTTAATCTTGGTCACGGGATTCTCCCCGATACCCCAATTGCGCATGTTGAGGCGTTGCTTGCGCGGGTGCGCGGATGATGTATCTTTGGTTTAAAGCGGCCCATCTGATTTTTGTGATATTCTGGATGGCGGGGCTATTCATGCTGCCACGGTTTTTTGTCTATCATCAGGAATCTGCGCCGGGATCGCCCGAAAATGCGCTTTGGATCGAGCGTGAACGCCGCTTGATCCGTATCATTCTCAATCCGGCGATGATTATGGTCTGGGTGCTTGGTCTTGGCCTTGCCGGGATGATCGGTGCCTTTTCGCAAGGCTGGTTTCTGGCGAAGCTACTCGTCGTATTTGGGCTAACTGCCTATCATGGGTGGATGATAGGCTATGCCCGAAAATTGAGCCAGGGTGAGCGTAGTGCTTCTGGAAAAATGCTGCGTTTGATCAATGAAATTCCCGGTATTGCAGCGGTAGTGATCATTATCCTGGTGATCGTAAAACCGTTTTAATTGCTGTGGCTTGACAGGTTTTAGCGTGCGGCCTAGGGCCGATTTATCCGCTTTGCCATTCGTGCAATTTCGTTTCAGCCAGACTATTTCGCTGTTCGCGGCCTTCCAAATTTGAACCATAATATCACCCGGAATCAAACCATGCATCTTAAAGACCTTAAAAAGAAAACCCCCGCCGAACTTGTTGAAATGGCAGAGGCACTTGGCGTGGAAGGCGCATCGACGCTGCGTAAGCAGGATTTGATGTTTGCAATCCTCAAGGTTGAGGCTGAAAACGGCGCCCAGATCATGGGTCTTGGCACGATCGAGGTTTTGCAAGACGGTTTTGGTTTTCTGCGTAGCCCCGAATCCAATTATCTGGCCGGGCCCGATGATATTTATGTTTCACCCAATCAGGTGCGTAAACATGGCCTGCGAACCGGCGATACGGTTGAAGGCGAGATTCGCGGGCCAAAGGATGGTGAACGCTATTTCGCGCTGAACCGGGTTACCGCGATCAATTTCGATGATCCTGAAGTGGTTCGCCACCGGGTGAATTTTGACAATTTGACCCCGCTTTATCCTGATGAAAAACTATCGCTCGATACACTTGATCCCACGATCAAGGATAAATCGGCGCGCGTGATCGACATTATCTCGCCGCAGGGCAAAGGCCAGCGCGCGCTGATTGTCGCGCCGCCGCGTACCGGCAAAACGGTGTTGCTGCAGAATATTGCCAAGGCGATTACCGACAATCATCCTGAGGTATTCCTCATCGTCCTGCTCGTTGACGAACGGCCAGAAGAAGTGACCGACATGCAGCGCAGCGTGAAGGGTGAGGTTGTTTCCTCAACCTTTGATGAACCGGCATCGCGTCACGTCCAGGTTGCTGAAATGGTGATCGAAAAGGCCAAGCGGCTTGTCGAGCATAAGAAGGATGTGGTTATCCTGCTCGATTCGATCACACGGCTTGGCCGGGCTTACAACACGGTTGTCCCTTCATCGGGCAAGGTGCTGACCGGCGGTGTTGATGCCAACGCGCTCCAGCGCCCCAAGCGCTTCTTTGGTGCGGCGCGTAACATTGAAGAGGGTGGCTCGCTTTCAATTATCGCAACTGCTTTGATCGATACCGGCAGCCGGATGGATGAAGTAATTTTCGAAGAGTTTAAGGGCACCGGCAATAGCGAAATCGTGCTTGACCGTAAGGTTGCCGACAAGCGCATTTTCCCCGCGCTTGATGTTGGCAAATCGGGCACGCGTAAGGAAGAATTGCTCGTTGAAAAGGGCAAGCTTTCCAAGATGTGGGTGCTGCGCCGCATCCTCATGCAGATGGGCACAATCGACGCGATGGAATTCCTGCTCGATAAGATGAAAGATTCGAAGACCAACGAAGATTTCTTCGACTCAATGAACCAGTAGGGTAGCTTCATGTTTGATCTCATTCTCGCTGCCGCAGCGTCAGCAACCGATCTTGGCGGGCCTGCCGATATCTGGGCGGCCATCGTCAAGGATTTCTCGAATATCGGCGAACCTGCGGCGTTTGCAGCCTTCGTTCAGGTTTTGATGATCGATCTGGTGCTTGCGGGCGATAATGCGATTGTCGTTGGCGCGCTGGCAGCGGGTTTGCCGGCGGCCCAGCGCAAAAAGGTCATTCTCATCGGGGTGATCGCCGCACTGGTGTTGCGGATTATCTTTGCCCTGATGGTCAGTTGGTTGTTGGGTATTGTCGGGCTGGTTCTTGCCGGTGGGTTACTGCTGCTGTGGGTGGCGTGGAAAATGTACCGCGATGTTACGCGCTCGGAATCGACCGAATCATCGGGCTCGCCCGAAATTGCAGGCGATGAAAATTCGGGCATACCTGCGGCAAAAAGCTTTGCGGCAGCGGCTTGGTCAGTGGCGATTGCCGACGTTTCGATGAGCCTTGATAATGTTCTTGCGGTCGCCGGTGCGGCGCGCGAACATCCCGGAATCCTGATCGTTGGACTGATCTTTGCGGTTGCGTTGATGGGGGTCGCCGCCAATGTGATTGCGCAATATATTGAGCGTTACCGCTGGATCGCATGGGTTGGCCTCGCCGTTATCGTTTATGTTGCGGGCAAGATGATCTGGGAAGGCTGGCACGAGGTGCAGCCGTTCGTGCTTGCTGCGGCTGGCATGTGATTTGAGTGCCGGATTGCGTTTGCTCTCAAATCAGTAAGTCTGATCCGTAACGATACGACTTTCCTTGCTCAAACGCGATGAGCCATGCCTTGGTGCGCGGGCCTTCTCCGCCTGAGTAAAACTCTTGGGCGCCCGCTGATGTGACGCGGTGGCAGGGGATGATGATCGGGAAGGGGTTACGCCGGCAGGCTTGACCGACTGCACGCGCGGCTGATCCAATCTGTGTGGCAAGTTCGCCGTAGGTCAGCGTCTCGCCGTAGTTGATCGCCGCAATCCCGGCACGTAGGGCTTTACCGCGCGGGGTGCTGAGTGGAGCGAGTGGAAGGTCAAAGCTTTTGCGTTTGCCTGCGAACCACTCCTGCATTTGAATTGCTGCTGTTTGCAACAGGCGATGCCCCGCCGGGATGTTGCTGGAGCCATTATCCGCCGGATCAATCCGTACGCCGATTAGACACGAATCATCGGCGGTGAGTTCAACCAAACCAATCAGGGTTGCGATTCTGGCGATTGCGCAAAAGCTCTGCATACGGCACATCTTATCCGCTTTATTCCCTCTGGCTCAAGCGAGATGCCCCATGAAATTCAATATCGAAGTTGACTGCACCCCCGAAGAGGTGCGCCGTTTGGTTGGCCTGCCCGATCTGAGCGCTGTGCATGATGTGTATTTGAACCAGGTGAAAGATGTGATGACCAAGGGGGTGAGCCCTGACATGGTTGAAGGCATGGTGCGCAATTGGGTGCCAATGGGCGGGGCAGGTGTTGACCTGGTCAAGGATCTGATCGGCCAATTTGCGGGCAGCGCGACAAAGCCCAAGAGCAAGAAAACCGAAACCTGACGCCAGTGACCGACACGATTTTTGCGCTGTCGAGCGGACTGCCACCCGCAGGAATTGCGGTGATGCGGATCAGTGGGCCGGCGGCGGGGGCGGCGCTCATGCAATTGGCCGGACGGATACCGGATGCCCGTCGTGCGACGCTTGCGCGGCTGGTTGACCCTTTGGATGATGTGCCGCTCGATCAGGCGCTGTTGCTCTGGTTTCCCGGGCCAGACAGTGTGACGGGGGAGGATGTCGCCGAACTCCACCTTCATGGCGGTCGCGCGGTTGTTGCGGCAGTGCTGGCGGCACTTGGCCGTATTGCGGAATTGCGCGCGGCAACTGCGGGTGAATTTACCCGCCGCGCGTTCGAAAATGGCCGGATCGATTTGGCTGAGGCCGAAGGCTTGGCCGATTTGCTTGCGGCGGAAACAGAAGGTCAGCGACAATCAGCGATTATGCTTGCCGAAGGTGCGCTTGGCCGACAGGTGGCGTCATGGCAGTCCGCATTACTGCGGGTTTCGGCTTTGGTAGAGGCGACGCTCGATTTTTCGGATGAGGGTGATGTTGGCGAAGGTGTCGCCCATCGTGCGATATTGGTAGAATTGGTGGACGCGTTTCAACTGGCGCTGGCATCGCCGCCTGCCGAACGGCTCAAGGACGGTGTTAGGGTTGTGCTTGCAGGGCCGCCGAACTCAGGAAAATCAAGCCTTTTCAATAGTTTAATTGATAGGGACGGTGCGATTGTATCGGAAATTGCGGGCACAACGCGTGACCGAATTGAGGCGCCGATCGTTATCGCGGGGGTGCCGCTGCTGTTGATTGACACCGCAGGTTTACGCGCGGAAACCGATGACGCAATTGAGGCGATCGGCATCGCGCGGACGGGCGAGGCGATTGCGGCGGCGGATATCATCCTGTGGCTGGGGGATGCGGACGGCGCACCCGCGAACGCTTTGCTGCTTGCCGGAAAAGCCGATTTGTCAGCGCAGCGCGACGGCCTCCCGGTTTCGGCGGTGACCGGGCAGGGGGTTGAGGCGCTCAAACAGGCGATTATCGTGCGCGCAAAATTACTGCTTCCCAAACCGGGTGCGCTCGCGCTCAACGCGCGCCACCGCGCGATATTGGGCGACGTTTTCGCTGAGCTTATCGCGGCGCGCGAAAGCGCTGACGGACTCATCACCGCCGAGCATCTCCGCCTCGCCCGGACAAAGCTTGATGCGATTACCGGCAAGAGCGGGGTTGAAGATATGCTCGATACCTTGTTCGGGGCATTTTGTATCGGGAAGTGAAGAGAAAGATTGCTGTTGCATCAACCTTATCGCTAGATTATGTTCGACAAATGTTCTTATGGAGTTGATAGGATAATGACTGAACTCAAGCCTGTTCATTTGGTTGAGGACGGTGATAGTGGGGCTCGTTTTTTGATTTATGGAGCTGATAAAGGTCCGGTTGTAGAGTTGCGTTATGAAGGCGATCGACTTTGGATGACTCAAGGTCAAATGTCCGATCTTTTTGGTCGTGATGTATCTGTTATCTCGCGGCATATTTCGGCGATTCTGGAAGAAGATGAGTTGGACGAGAGCAATTTGCAAAAAATGCAAATTGCTACCTCCGCTAAGCCTATCACACTTTACAGTCTCGATATGGTAATCTCTGTTGGCTACCGCGTGTCCTCTGCGCAAGCTACATTGTTTCGTCGTTGGGCGACTGACAAGTTGGTTCAGTTCGCGACCAAGGGCTTTGTCATTGACAGGGTGAGGCTTAAGAAACCTGATGCGCGTGATCGCGTGGCTGAGTTGCGTGAGATCATTCGAGATATCCGTTCGGACGAGGCGAATGTTTATCGTGAACTTAGACAAATATGTTCAATGTGCCAGGATTATGATCCAAAGTCTGAGATTTGGACGGAATTTTATCGGAACACGCAGGCCAAGCTTGTTTACGCGGTATCCTCTCTTACGCCAGCAGAGGTTGTAGATTCGAGGGTCGATTCGTTGCTACCCAGCATGGGTTTGCAAAGCTGGTCAAATGACAATATTCGAAAATCTGACGTAAGTACCGCAAAAAATTACCTGTCTGGAACTGAGATTAAGGAGTTGAATCGTTTGACTACGATCCTGCTCGATATATTTGAGGATCAACTCGATATTGGCCGTCTTAAAACCATGGCTGGTGCGGGCATCCTACTCGACAGACAATTAGGGGATTTAGGCAGGTCAGTCTTGAAATCAGGTGGAAAAGTATCAATGATTGATGCGAAGCGTCATGCTGAGGATGAATACGGAAAGTTCAAACAGCGTGTTAAGCTGGCGCGACACCATGAAGCAGATCAGGCAATTGCAGAGGTAAAACTCACTTTGAAGAAGTTACGTTGAATCGCCGTTCCACGTGAAACATTGACCGAATCCCCGCGCGGGCTTACCGCTTGGCGCTATGCAGAGCTTTGATGTTATTGTGGTCGGTGGGGGCCATGCCGGTTGTGAGGCGGCGGCGGCGGCGGCGCGGATGGGGGCTTCGGTCGCGCTTGTGTCTTTTGACTGTGCGCAGATTGGCGCGATGTCATGTAATCCCGCGATAGGCGGGCTTGGCAAGGGTCATTTGGTTTGTGAGGTGGATGCCTTTGACGGGCTGATCGCGCGCGCGGCCGATGCGGCGGCGATCCATTACCGGATGCTCAATGCGTCGAAGGGGGCGGCTGTACGCGGCCCACGGATTCAGGCTGACCGGAAATTGTTCAAGGCGGCGATTCACGAGATGCTGGCTGCGCAGCCCAATCTCGAAATTGTCGAGGCGAGCGCAGAGGCGCTGACTTTTGACGGGGTGGGCGAGTCTGTAACCGGGCTAAGGCTTGGTGATGGACGGACGTTGGCAGCGAAGGTGATCATCCTTGCTACGGGGACATTTCTTGGTGGCAAGATGTTTTGCGGCGAAGCGCGGACAAGCGGCGGGCGGATCGGCGAAGCCTCTGCCGAAACGCTCGGGGCGCAACTGCGTGCCCGTAATCTCCCGATTGGACGTTTGAAGACGGGGACGCCACCGCGCCTTGATGGCCGGACGATTGATTGGTCACGACTCGAAACCCAACCATCTGACGATGGAGCCTGGACATTTTCGGATCTGACCGGGGCGCGCGTGAACCCGCAGCTTTGGTGCGGGGTGACGCGAACTAACCTAGAGACGCACGCGATTATCCGGGCGAGCCTTGATCGCTCCCCGCTGTTCAGTGGCGACATTGAAGGGCAAGGGCCGCGTTACTGCCCATCGATCGAGGATAAGGTGCACCGCTTTGCCGACCGCGATGGCCATCAGATTTTTCTTGAACCTGAAGGTCTTGATGATGGTTGGGTTTATCCCAACGGGGTTTCGACGTCGCTTCCACTCGATGTCCAATTGTCGATGCTCCGTAGCGTTGCGGGGCTTGAAGCTGTTGAAATAGTGCAGCAGGGCTATGCAGTGGAATATGATCATATCGATCCACGCGCGCTTTTCCCGACGCTGGAGCTTCGCGAAATCGGTGGATTATTCTGCGCAGGCCAAATCAATGGAACGACGGGTTATGAGGAAGCGGCGGCGCAAGGGCTGATCGCGGGGATCAACGCGGCGGCGCGTGCGCTTGGTCGTGATCCGCTGATCCTCGATCGCGCCTCATCCTATATCGGGGTGATGATTGATGATCTCGTGCTTCAGGGAATTACCGAGCCTTACCGCATGCTTACGGCACGCGCTGAATATCGTCTGCGACTGCGCGCTGACAATGCGGCGACGCGGCTGACGCCGATTGCTATTTCGATTGGTTGCGTCGGGAAGGCGCGGCGTGACTGGTTTGGCGCGCGTTATGCAGAGCGCGATTCGCTGCTCACGCTGCTGGACAGCCAAAGATCGCCCGACCCGCGCGCACCAAAGCTGTTTGACTGGATCCGTGTGAGCGGGGCTGATCGGGCAGGGCTGATCGAGGCGCTCCCTGCACTTACTGGCTATTCATCATTTCTGGTTGACGAGATTATCGAAGACGCGCGTTATGCGCCCTATCTCGTGCGGCAGGATGCCGAAATCCGGTCGATGCGCGCCAATGAAGGTATCCGCCTTGGCGCACTCGATTATGGCCGGATTGCCGGACTTTCAAATGAGATGGTGGAGAAGCTGAACGCGGCGCGCCCGGCGACGCTTGGTGCGGCCGAACGGGTGCGCGGGATTACGCCAGCGGCACTGGCGCTGATTCTGGTTCATGCAAAACGGAAAGCAGCCTAAGTGAACGAATTTGAAGCCAAGGCATGGCTCAGCGATACGCTTGATGTTTCACGTGAAACACTCGCACAGCTTGAGCAATTGCGGGAATTGGTCGTCGCCGAATCAGCCCGGCAAAATTTGGTGAGTGCTGCGACGATCCCGCATTTTTGGGCGCGGCATATTGTTGATTCGGCGCAACTCTTGCCATTGGCAAAAGATTCGCAGCCCGGTGCCTGGCTTGACCTTGGCACCGGCGCGGGTTTTCCGGGCATGGTGATTGCGATATTGTCTAATCGCCCGATCATTCTTGCCGAATCGCGGCGCAAGCGGTTTGAATTTTTGCGCGAGATGGCGGTGACGCTTAAGCTTCCGCATGTTTCAGTTCATGGTGGGCGGCTTGAAACTTTGGCGACGCGCAGCGTTTCGGTGATTAGTGCGCGTGCTTTTGCGCCACTTCCCAAACTGCTTGACCTCGCGATACGATTTTCCCGAAATGAAACGGTCTGGTTGCTGCCAAAAGGACAAAGTGCACAAGACGAACTGGTATTGATTGATCAAACGTGGCACGGTAAATTCCACGTTAACCGATCGATCACCGATCAAAACGCTGCAATCCTCGTCGGAGAAGGCGTTTCGCGAAGAAAGTAGGCGTTATGATTCGCATAGCCGTTGCTAACCAGAAAGGCGGTGTGGGCAAAACCACCACCGCAATCAATGTCGCGACGGCGCTTGCTGCGACCGGATGGCGGGTGTTGCTGATCGATCTTGACCCGCAAGGCAATGCCTCAACCGGGCTTGGTATCCATCAATCCGAGCGGGTTCGCTCAAGCTATGACGTGTTGCTCGGCGATTCGCCGCTTGCCGAAACGGTTATAGCAACGCGGATTCCCCGGCTTGATCTGATTGCTTCAACGCCTGATCTTTCGGGTGCCGAAATCGAGCTTGTCGAATTTGAAGAGCGGACGCACCGGCTTTCAAAGGCGCTTGACGGAGCGCCGCTGGGTCGCTGGGATATTGTGATGTTTGATTGCCCGCCCTCGCTTGGGCTGTTGACGCTCAACGCGATGGTTGCCGCCCAGTCTTTGCTCGTTCCGCTGCAATGTGAATTTTTTGCGCTTGAGGGGCTTAGCCAGTTGCTCCAGACGGTTGAGCGGATCCGGGCGCGGTTCAATCCGGGGCTTTCGATCCTCGGGGTTGCTCTCACCATGTATGATCGACGCAACCGCCTGACCGAGCAAGTTGCCGATGATGTTCGGGCCTGCCTTGGCAAGGCGGTGTTTGAGACGGTGATTCCGCGTAATGTCCGCCTTTCCGAAGCGCCAAGCCACGGCCTGCCTGCGCTGATTTATGATTATCGTTGCTCGGGATCAGAGGCATATATGGCGCTTTCACGTGAACTTATCGGGCGGCTACCCAAAGCAAAGGCGGCGGCATGAACGAGGAAGACAACCGCGTGGTGCCACTCAAAAAACGCGCGATGGGGCTTGGCCGGGGGCTTTCGGCGCTGCTTGGCGAAATCGAGCAGGAACAGCCGGTTGGTGCAGACGTAACGCCGTCGGATGGCATCCGGATGGTTCCAACGGCTGATTTGTCACCAATGAAGGGTCAGCCGCGCAAGCATTTTGACGAGGCCGCGCTTGAGGAACTTGCGCAATCAATCGCGGCGCGCGGTTTGCTTCAGCCGATCGTCGTGCGGACAGCGCCGCTAGGGATTGTCGGTTACCAGATTGTTGCAGGCGAACGGCGCTGGCGTGCGGCGCAGCGGGCGCAGCTTCATCATGTTCCCGTGATCCTCAAGGAATTTGATGACCGGACAGCGCTTGAGATTGCGCTGATCGAAAATATCCAGCGCGAGCAATTGAACGCGATTGAAGAGGGGCAGACCTATGACCGGCTGATCACTTATTATGGCCATAGTCAGGAGGCGCTTGGCCGGATCGTCAATAAATCGCGTAGCCATATCGCCAATCTGATCCGCCTGCGCGATTTGCCGCCGATGGTTCAGGAGCTGCTTGCCGAAGGAAAGCTTAGCATGGGCCATGCCCGCGCGCTTTTGACCGCGCCCGATGCTGAAAATTTGGCACGCGAGATCGTTCGCCGCGCGCTTTCGGTGCGTCAGACCGAGGCATTGGTGCGCAAGACCAAAAAGCCTGCTGGCGCAAAACCGGCCAAGCTACAGGGCGAGGCCAATTCGGATATTGCGCTGCTTGAGCGACAGCTTGGTGACTTGCTTGGCCTTAAGGTCGGGATCACGCATGATGGCAAGAGCGGCAGCGTGATGCTGGCCTATTCATCGCTTGAACAGCTTGATATGATTTGCCAGCGCCTGAGCGGTGAACGGATTTAAGTCATTGATATAGTTGGATTTTATTGAAGGTGCCCCGACGAAGGATAGACCAAGGCGCGTAGCCCGCTGCGGTCAAACGGCGTCCAGCCATCGGCAGGCTGTGCCAGACGGTCAGCGATGGCGAGCAGCACCACCGGATTGACACCAAGGCCGCAGTGGCTCCCGCGCACTTCGATATTGTCGGTTTGCGGATCTTGCGGTTCGATGCAATTGCGCCATGCGACGATGCCATCATTCTTTGAATAGATTGCGGTTGAAGGCACAGGTGGGGCGAGATGGCTTTCTTTCATCTGCGCCTGCGTTTTGGGATCACGGATTTTCTGGCCTGTCAGCCGCTCATAGGTTTTCCAGACATTGGTGGCGCGCGGATCACCCACGATCGGCGATCCAAGCGAAATCACCTGACGGACTAGATCGGGGCGCCAACGCGATAGCTGCCGCGCCATGACACCGCCGAGGCTCCAGCCGACAAGGCTGATTTTCTCGCCAGTTTCTGCGTGAATTTCTTCAAGCCGCGCAATGAGTTTTTCGCCGTCAACCCCGATTGCTTTGGGGCCAAGGTTGCGGCCAAGCGCCCAACCGTAACTGTCATAGCCAAGTCTATCAAAATAGCGGCGCAGCAACCGTGTTGAAAAATCGCTGGTAATAAATCCGGGCAGCACCATCACGGGATGGCCGTCGCCCTTCGGTGCGCGCGAAAGCAGCGGCGAGGCCCATGGCAGTGCGCCAAGCTCAAAAATCGCGCGCGGCAGCTCGGTCAATGCGAGCAAAAGCGAGGGTGGCGTAATGGCTGCGCTGGTCTGGGTCATAAAATAGCGTCCTTCGCGTTCATTTTGTACGATGCTGCGCGTAACATCGTTGCGCTGCAAGCCCAAAAGCTCATCCCCGCTGTCCTGCGCCTGAATATCTTTTGAAGATCGTCGTTGGTTCACCGTCATAGATGATGTCATCCACGGGTGAAAAACCGATATAATCGGCGACACGTATCGAAGCCTGATTATCGGGGGAGATAATACACACCGTCTCCGCGACGTCAAAATTGGCATCACCCCAAGCGGCGAATGCGGCGACGGCTTCTTTGGCAATGCCCTTTCCCCATGCGCTTGGCATTAACGCCCAGCCCATTTCGGGGACAGCATCGAGCGCGGGAATGCCCCGCCGGAAATCGCTAAACCCACCCTCGCCGAGAAATTTTCCACTGGTTTTGTCAATAATCGCCCAAAATCCGTAGTTTAGTAACGTCCAGTGCCCGGCATAGCGCAGGATACGGAACCACGCATCCTGGGGTGGACGCGGTGATCCGCCGATAAAGCGTGTGACTTCGGCGCTGCCCCACAGTGCGGCGCAATCTTCAAAGTCATCAGTGGCGTGCGCGCGCAAGACCAAGCGCTCGGTTTCGATGCGCGGCGCGCGCACCTAGCGAACGCCATCAGGCGGCATGGGCCTCAATCGCCTTTTGTCGCCGTCGCTGAACCGACGATCCAATTCCCATGGCTTCGCGGTATTTGGCGACCGTGCGCCGTGCGATATCAAAGCCCTTGCCCTGAAGCAGTTCTACCAACGTATCATCCGAAAGGATCGCCTTGGGGTTTTCATCATTGATCAGCGTGCGGATCACACTTTTGACCGATTCCGCCGAGACCGCGTCGCCACCGTCCGAGGCCGCAATTCCGCTGGTAAAGAAATATTTCAGTTCAAATATCCCGCGTGCGCAACTGAGATATTTGTTCGATGTGACGCGGCTGACGGTTGATTCGTGCATCCCAATCGCTTCGGCAATCGTGCGCAGCGTGAGCGGGCGGAGATGCGCGATGCCTTCGCGAAAGAACGCCTCCTGATGCTTGACGATTTCTGAGGCGACCTTGATGATCGTCCGCTGACGCTGATCAAGCGCTTTGATGAGCCAGTTTGCACTCGCCATACAGTCACTCAACCAAAGTTTTGATGCCTTGTCCTGCGCGCCGGAGGAAAGCTCACTGAAATAGCTGCGATTGACGAGCACCCTTGGCAGCGTTGCGCTGTTGATCTCAATCGCCCAGCCTTTGGCGGT
>ERZ1292633.516-Hain-H41-02um-R1-516-length-44335-cov-7_pt1 | contig 44335 bp, 38 predicted proteins | sample MGYA00564406_ERZ1292633 | MGnify/ENA primary metagenome ERZ1292633 (study PRJEB36523, sample SAMEA6512639) | groundwater metagenome | collected 2019-01-08 | study: AquaDiva: Metagenomics assemblies of 32 groundwater samples | reverse complement strand
ACTGATACCTCGGGGCTTTGCCCCGAGGAGCTTTATTTTCTATATTCTGCAGGCTATTTTAATATTTCATCAAGCTTCTTATCAATTGCCTCAATATCTACTGGTTGCTTCGGCTCTTCTTTTTTTCGTTGCGTATATTTTTTTTGCTGTTGAAGTGCGCGCTCATTGCGTCCCATAAGATGTCGTGGGAGCGGTCGTTCACGAACGTTTTTATTTATTTTAAGCGCAGAAACAATCATAAAACGGATAATGTCTTTTTCTTCGTCGGCGCAACGCTTCAGTGTGTTCATAGAGGCTTCTTCAAGATTAAAGCTACTATAGCCAAAATATCCATACCCGTGTTTTTTAACAAAGTAGGCAAATTTTCGTTTTTTTGGTTCTTCAATATGAATAATATTTCCTCCAGATTTTTCAATCGCCTGAGTAATCTTTCCAACACAAAGAACCGCATCTTCCTGCGAAAGCCCCGGGTTTAAAAGATATGTAATTTCGTATGATTTCATTTTCTTTATTATATAGTGCGTATCTTGTTATTGTTTCTGCCTAGCTCCTGTAGCATATTTCAGGCTCGTTGTACGCCGTACTTGTATTAGCGTTTTATAGCGTATCGGAAAATCTGATATTTTGCAACCGACAAACGAAGGTGAGGAGGTACTGAGGCTCGCAAGCCGAATGCGCAAGACGAACGACGGTATATACGCGCCCTGTGCCTAACGCTTTGCCGTTGGACGATTTCGAAGACCAGTGCCAGCAGGAATCAGGTGTCCAATAATAACATTTTCTTTCAATCCACGGAAATAATCCCTTCTTCCTTCAATTGCCGCTCGAATAAGCACGCGCGTTGTTTCAATGAATGAGGCCGCCGCAAAAACAGAATCGGTATTAAGCGCAGATTTTGTGACTCCAAAAAGAAGTTGATATGCAGTTGCTTTTCTTTTTCCTTCTGCAATCACGCGCCGATTTTCCTCACGAAAACGATCCTTGCCGACAACCTCACTTACGGTAAATGGCGTATCTCCGGGATCTTTTATTTTTACGCGCGTAAACATTTGTCGTGCGATAATCTCAATGTGCTTGTCGTGGATTGAGGCGCCTTGGCGACTATAAATCTTCTGAACTTCTTTAATGATATAGCGTTGCGTGGTTGCGGAATTCGTAAGCTTATAGAGAAGCGTTAAGTCGGCGTGTCCGTCTGTTATGATCATTCCGCGAGAAACCGTTGAGTCTTTTTTAATCAAAAGTCCAATCCCGCGCGGAATATGAATTTCGTGAATTTCACCTTCTTGTGGAACTGCTACCGATTTCTTTTTTGTTTTTACAATGCTTTGTCGGGGTTTTTTAAGACTTGATCGAACCTTAATGCGGACAACTTTTTCGCGATTCAGTTCAAGGATTTCAATAACCTCACCGTCAACATCTGAGAGAATAGCCTCTCCTTTTGGATGACGCGCTTCAAACACTTCTTCAACGCGAGGAAGGCCAGAGGTAATATCTCCTGATCCGGCGACACCTCCGATGTGGAATGTACGCATTGTAAGCTGTGTTCCAGGCTCTCCAATCGCTTGAGCCGCGACAATTCCAGCCGCTTCTCCAATGCAAATTTCTTTATTATGCGCCAAATCAAGGCCGTAGCATGTTTTGCAAATTCCACGAAGACTACGGCATGTAATCGGAGATCGCACAGCAATGCCGTCAATGTCCGATTCGTCAAGTTTTTTAGCGAGCTCCTCGTCAATAAGCGCATTTCGTTTTGCAAAAAGTTTTCCAGAGGAATTTTTGGTATCTTCCGCGATATAACGGCTTATAATTCGTGACGCGATTGGTTTGCCAATTTCATCTGAGTCTGACCGAAAAATACGAATTCCATTTTTAGTTTCACAGTCATCTTCTGCGATAACAACATCCTGGGCCGTATCAACAAGTCGACGGGTTAAATATCCCGCAGTTGCTGTTTTAAGTGCGGTATCCGCAGTGCCTTTGCGGGCTCCGTGAGTAGATATAAAATATTCAAGCACATTGAGTCCTTCCTTGTAACTTGAAATAATCGGGAGTTCAATGATACGACCAGAGGGATTAACGACAGACCCTTTCATTCCTGCCATTTGGTTTGTTTGTACCCATCCACCGCGAGCACCCGAATCAATCATGCTATATACGGCTCCGTGTTTTGGAATTGATTTTTTCAGTTCGGCAAGAACCGCTTCTTTTGCTCCAAGCCATACCACAACAATACGGCTATACCGTTCCCAATCAGTAAGAAGTCCGCGCTGATACTGATCTTTAATCGTGGCAACTTCTGCTTCCGCGCGTTCAATTATTTTCTTTTTTTCAGGTGGTGATTGCAAATCGTGAATACCCCAGCTAATGCCAGATCGCGTTGCATATTCAAACCCAAATTTTTTGATGCGATCAAGAATTGACGGGATCATTTCATTTCCGTACCGTCTAATGAGGCTAGAAATAAGCGCTTCCAGATTCTTTGAGCGCATTTCTTCATTCACAAAATCAAAACCCGCGGGCAAGAGTCTATTGAAAAGAATGCGTCCAACAGATGTCTCAATAATTGGCGGTCGTGATTCAACAGAGCTTTTTTTCTTTATGTCCGCATTTTTTAGCATTGCCGTATGATGAGCGCCGATACGAACTTTTATTTTTGCTCGAATCCCAATAATTTCAAAATCACACGCAAGAACGGCATCCTCTTCTGATGCAAAAATTTTACCTTCGCCTACGGCATTTTCTTCAAAGACCGTAACCCAATAACAACCAAGCACCATATCCTTGGTTGGGTTTATGATTGGAGTTCCGTTTGCCGGTTTTAATAGGTTTTTTGTGGACGCCATAAGGGTCCTTGCTTCGTTTTGAGCTTCGTCGGTCAACGGAACATGTACCGCCATTTGATCGCCGTCAAAATCCGCGTTAAACGCCGTGCATACCATTGGATGGATTTGGATAGCGTGTCCTTCAATAAGAATCGGCTGGAACGCCTGGATGCCTAATCTATGAAGGGTTGGAGCGCGATTCAAAAGAACCATTTTATTCTTGATGACATCTTCAAGAATTGCCCAAATAACAGGGTGCCTGTCTTCAATAATACGCCCTGCTCCACGAATATTATGAGCAATTTCCTGTTCAATGATTTTATGGATGACAAACGGCTTAAAAAGCTCAAGGGCCATCTCTTTTGGAAGACCGCATTGATGAAGTTTTAAATCTGGACCAACGACAATAACGGAACGACCAGAATAATCCACTCGCTTGCCAAGAAGATTTTGACGGAATCGTCCTTGTTTGCCTTTCAAAATATCAGCAAGTGATCGCAATGGACGCCGTTGAACTTGAGACGCTACGGGAGCGGAGCCTCTGCGAATGCTGTTATCAAGTAATGCGTCAACGGCCTCTTGGAGCATTCGTTTTTCGTTTCGCGTGATGACTTCAGGGGCGTTTAATTCATTGAGCTTTTTTAAACGATTATTGCGATTGATAACACGACGATAGAGATCATTGAGATCAGATGATGCGTATCGGCCTCCGTCTAACGGAACCATTGGACGGAGATCAGGGGGAATAATCGGAATAACCGTCATAAACATCCATTCAGGGTGGACGCCTGATTTTAAAAGACCTTTAACGATAATAAGGCGTTTTAATATTTTTTTCTTTTGAATTGGATTTGCCGTAAGAAAGTCTTTTTCAAGTTTTTTCCGAAGCTCGGGAAGATTGATGTGCGATAAAATATTTCGAATCGGTTCAGCGCCAATACTTGCTTCAAACACTTCCCCATATTTTCGCGAAAGTTTAAAATATTCAATTTCCGAAACAACGCGAAGATGTGTTAAACTCTTTAATTCATCGCGCGCATAATCCCGCGCTTCTTTTATTTCCGCTTCTGCTTTTTTATCGTCTAATTTTTTAATTTTTGATTTATATTCTTTTTCCAAAGAATCCATAATTTGATCACGCGCTTCAATGTCAACTTTTGTAATTATGTAGCTGGCAAAATAAATTACCTTCTCAAGATCAGACACGGAAACATCCAAAAGCGCCCCGATTCTTGAAGGGGTGCCGCGTAAAAACCAAATATGAGCAACTGGGCTGGCAAGTTGAATGTGTCCAAATCGTTCACGCCGAACAATTGAGCGGGTAACTTCAACGCCACACTTATCACACACAATGCCTTTGTAACGAATACGGCGATATTTTCCACAATAACATTCCCAATCTTTTACAGGACCGAAAATGCGCTCATCAAAAAGCCCGTCGCGTTCAGGGCGCGCCGTCCTATAATTGATCGTTTCGGGACGAACGACTTCTCCGTGAGACCATTGCAAAATATCCTCAGGTGATGCGAGGCGCAATTGAATTGATTCAATGGTGCTCGGGATTTTATTTTCTGTTGGACGCATATATTTTTAAATAAATTGAAAATCGCTAAAACTGTTTTGATCAGATAAAATTGATCAGACTTTTTTTGTTAAAATGACCCCTTCTTCAGCTTCGACCGTTTTTGTTTTTTCTGATTGCGCATACGGTGTATCGCGTTCATGAATCAGGACATTGATCCCAAGACCGCGAAGTTCACTTGTTAAAACATTAAATGATGCCGGGATATTAGGCGCTCTAATTTTCTCACCATTAATAATCGCTTCATATGTTGCCGCGCGACCAACCACATCATCTGATTTTATTGTAAGCATTTCTTGCAAAGTATAGGCGGCGCCGTATCCCTCAAGTGCCCATACTTCCATCTCGCCAAATCGCTGACCGCCAAATTGCGCTTTACCGCCAAGTGGCTGTTGAGTGATAAGCGAATATGGACCGATTGACCGCATATGAATCTTGTCTTCAACAAGGTGATTTAATTTCATAATATAGGTATAGCCAACCGTTACCTTCTCTGCGAACTTTTCGCCAGAACGACCGTCGCGAAGCGTAACTTTTCCGTCCGCAGAAAATCCGGCCCGTACCAGTTCTTCGCTAATCTCTTTTTCGCTCGCTCCAGCAAGCGAAGGACTTATTGCGTAATACCCAAGCGTTTTTGCGGCAAGTCCCAAATGCGTTTCCAAAATCTGCCCCAAATTCATACGAGATACAACGCCTAATGGATTTAAAATAATATCAACTGGACGGCCGTCAGATAAATAGGGCATCTCCTCTTCGGGAAGAATTTTAGAAATAATACCTTTATTGCCGTGCCGTCCAGCGAGTTTATCGCCGACCGCAATTTTACGGAGTTGCGCTATTTCAACTTGTACGCGCTTAATAACGCCCGCGTCCAGTTTATCGCCTTTGTCGCGTTCTAAGACCTGAACGCCAATAACCCGTCCGCGTTTTCCGTGGGGAACAGTCATTGATGTATCTTTGACATCGCGCGCCTTCTCGCCAAAAATCGCTCGAAGAAGGCGCTCTTCGGGGGTGAGATCGGTTTCTCCTTTTGGAGAAATTTTTCCGACTAAAATATCTCCGGAACGAACTTCCGCTCCGATACGAACAACACCCTCCTCGTCCAAGTTTTTTAGTTTTTCTTCGCCGACATTAGGAATGTCTGGAGATGTTACCTCGGGTCCAAGTTTTGTATCACGAACATCAATTGCATAATCTTCAATGTGAATAGAAGTAAATCTTTCATCTTTTACTAAGCGTTCAGAAATAATAATCGCGTCTTCATAATTCGCTCCCGACCAAGAAACAAACGCGACTAAAACATTTTGCCCGAGGGCTAAATTACCGTTGTCTATTGCTGAGCTATCAGCAAGAACATCTCCTTTTTTAACATGCTGTCCAACACGGACAATGGGGCGTTGACGAATACAAGTAAAATCGTTCGTACGGGCAAATGAAATAAGCTTGTATTCTTTCTTTTGCTTTGACCCATTTTCTTTAAAAACGATGTGTTTTGAATCAACCTCCGCAATCTCGCCATCGGTATCAGCAAGAATAACCCGTCCCGAATCACGAGCTGCCGCGCTTTCACGGCCAGTACCTACAAGCGGAGCATCTGCTCGAACGCAGGGGACCGCCTGTTTTTGCATATTTGAACCCATAAGCGCGCGATTCGCGTCATCGTTTTCTAAAAATGGAATGAGGCTCGTCGCGATACTGATTGATTGTTGAGGTGAAACATCAATGTAGTTAATTTTTTCTCGTTCAATAACGCCAGGTTCAATAACGCCGGGCTGACTATGACTATGAATACGCGCTTCAACATTTTCATCAATAATTTTGTTGTTTTCAACCGGTACGCCGGCATGAGCGATATTAAACTTCGCTTCTGTGGTAGCGTCCATATATTCTATCTCGCCGGTAATGTGCCCGTTCTCAACCCGAATATATGGCGTTTCAATAAGACCAAGCTCGTTTAAGCGAGCAAAGCTCGCAAGGTGCCCGACAAGCCCAATGTTCTGCCCCTCTGGAGTATGAATTGGACAAATGCGACCATAGTGCGAAGTATGAACATCGCGAACTTCAAATCCAGCCCTTTCGCGAGTTAGTCCTCCAGGACCCATTGCCGAGAGACGACGACGATGTTCAAGCTCCGCTAATGGATTTTTTTGATCCATAAACTGCGAGAGTTGCGATGATGTAAAAAACTCTTTCAGAGCAGCGGTAAATGGTCGCGCATTGATGAGCTGAGCGGGTGTAAGTGTATAGATATCAAATGTGGACATGCGGTCTTTAATGATGCGAACCATACGCGAAACTCCAACGCGAAGACGACCCTGCAAGAGTTCGCCCACTCCTCTGATGCGACGATTTCCTAAATTATCAATATCATCTTCAACGGCGTCCCCGCGATTGTTAAGAGAGATAATTTCACAGACCACCGCGCTTAAGTCATCGCAGTCAATGACATGGTTTGTGCGTTTTTTATTATTAAAAAGTCGTTGATTAAATTTGTACCGTCCAACATCCGCAAGATCATATCGCTCATCAGAAAACATATTCGTAATGTGCGTCTTGGCGTTATCAACGGTTGCTAAATCGCCCGGACGAATACGCTTGTAAAGTTCAATAAACGCCTCTTCTTTTGAGGTTGTTGAATCGTGTTCAAGGGTTGATTTAATATATCGGATTTCTTCGGTATCAACGGTTTCAAACCGCTTCATAATCGCTTCGTTTGACTCCATTCCAAAAATACGAAGAAGGGCTGTTATAGGGATTTTGCGTTTTCTGTCCAGCTTTACGGTAATAACTCCATCAGCATCGGTTTCAAGCTCAAGCCACGCTCCACGATTTGGAATAATTTTTGCACCGAAATATTTTTTTCCTCGTGTTACATATGCCGTAAAATAGACCCCCGATGATCGAATAAGTTGAGAAACTACAACGCGCTCAACGCCGTTTACGATAAATGTTCCGCGTGGTGTCATCAGCGGAAAATCGCCCAAATACACTTCCTGATCTTTTATTTCGCCTGTTCGTTTATTGGTAAGACGAAGTTTAATACGAAGCGCGGCTTCATATGAGAGATTCCTATTTTTTACATACTCCTCGGAGTACTTCGGTTCATCCATGGAATAGTCCATGAAATCAAGCTCTATTTCTTTTCCAGTGTAATCTTTTACGGGAGATATCTCGGCAAATAATTCTCGCAAGCCTTTATCAAAAAACCATTTGTAAGAATTAAGCTGGAGTTCCGAAAGATTAGGAAGCTCGAGCAATGGCTTTTTAAACTGAGAAAAAAGTTTTTGTTCCACGATATATAAATCTTCCCGTGAGCAATATGATGCATCTGAAAGAGGGGGGCGTTCAGATGAAACTTTCGCTCCGCAGTGGATGTTTTAACTAAAGAAATAAAAGATTTCTTGCGCAATATATAACATTTTCATAAGAAGCTCGTGGAAAATATTTTTCCAACGGACGAATGCTTTCTTAAACGACTACAAGGATATCAATACACTAAATAAGTTAAGGAGATCAAGCGTGCTTTATCAGTACTAAAAACTAAATCATTTCTGAATGATTATAACAATACATGGTATGTAAAATTTTTATACACTTGTCAAACAAAAATACACAAAAATAAAATAAGCTAAACCCCCTCTTCTTTTGTAAGGGATAGACTAAATTTTTGCCAATTACTAAGTGCGATTAGGCAAGCTATTTACGATATTTAAGGGTTTTACTATAAACACTCAAAAAATAAGCATTTATACCAAACTATTTTTAAACCCAATTCTATTAAGAATGGTATAGGTAAGTGGATTTTTTGTCAAACAAGAGTTATCCACATTGAACCCGGCACTAACACGATGCAAAAGGGAAATTTTTCTTATTGTTTGAAATTAATCTGCGGGGCTTTCTTTTCTTCCTCGCCGTTTTCCAGCTCAAAAAATTCTCTTGGAAGCATTGCAAACATCTCCGCGATTAGATTTGTGGGGATAACCTGAAGTTTTGTATTATATTCTAAAACGGTTGAATTAAAGAAACGGCGTGATGCCTGAATTTTATTTTCCGTATCAGCAAGCTCTTGTTGAAGATCTAAAAAATTCGCATTCGCTTTTAGATCCGGATAATTTTCGGAAACAGCGAAAAGAGTTTTGAGCGTACCTGAAAGGATGTTTTCGGCTTGAGCTCTATCTTTTGTCGTATGCGTTGACATTATTCCCGTTCGCGCGCTCGTAACGCTTTCAAGGACATTTTTTTCATGTGCGGCGTATCCTTTTACTGTTTCAAGGACATTTGGAATAAGATCGTAGCGTCTTTTAAATTGTACTTCAATATCCGACCACGCTTCGTCTACATGATTACGCGAAGAAATAAGCGCGTTATACATCAGGATAAACCCGATGCCCACAAGTAGTATAATGCCGATAAGTATATATCCAATCATATTTATAATGATACCGCAGATAAAAAATGAGTCAACCGACTAAGACAATTAAGCCACGCAGGACTGTTGAAAAATATTAATTTTAATCTCTATTTGCAAAAAGCTCGATGTTCGTTAGAATTATGATATTGTAGACAGCGTGCTATGAAACGATCTTCAAGAAACAAAAATAAAAAAACGGAGGATTCCTCAGCTCATTCCATTCGTTGGCACCACGCCTTGCAGGAGGAAACAAAACGCGGTATTGCCGCGATTATTTTCTTTACGCTTATGGTTATTTCCCTGCTGAGCTATTGGGGGCGGGCTGGACTTGTCGGCGGGTATGCGTTTTCTTTTCTTGACCTTCTTTTTGGTAAAGGATACTTTTTTGTGCCGATTGCGTTTGTTCTTATTGGATTTTCTTTTCTTTTTTCTCCGCGGGAATCTGAAAAAAATGATATTCTCCACAAGCACATTCTCGCCACAACAATTATTGGAGGAATGGCAATGTTGCTTTCGTCGTTAGGGCTTATGGATATTGCATTCGGCGATAGGGTTGCTGGACTTGTCGGTTTTTCAATCGGATATCCATTTCTTATGTTTTTTGATTTTACCGCATCAGCCGTAATTCTCTTTGCGCTATTTGTTATTTCGTTTCTTGTTCTTTTTAATATCCCGATTTGGAAGAATCATCTAGAAGAAGAATCCGAAAACGCCCACAACGAAGAAGAGCCGCTTGGCAAAGCCGTTGCGGGAATTGCCGCAGTCGCTGAAACAATGAAAGAAGCCGTCAATAAAGTCGCGGAGGGATATCAGAAGCTTCCATTAAAATCGGGGTCAGATGAAGCTCACACGGCAAAATCAGAAGAAGATACGCTCATAATGAAAAATTTCGAAAAACGAGTGAAAAAAATGCTCTATGTTCGTCCGCCATTTAATCTTTTACAATCCGATAAAGACACCCCTTCGTCTGGAGATATTCGCGCCAACGCAAATATCATTCAGCGAACTCTTCAAAGTTTTGGAATAGATGTTGAAATGAGCGAAGTTTCTATTGGCCCTACGGTTACTCAATACGCCCTCAGACCAGCTGACGGCGTCAAAGTCACAAAAATTACCGCTCTAAACAGCAATCTCGCCATGGCTTTGGCGGCTCACCCAATTCGTATTGAGGCTCCAATTCCGGGAAAATCGCTCGTAGGAATTGAAATTCCAAACCGATCAATCGCACTCGTTGGACTTCGCGCACTTATAGAAACCCCTGATTTTCAAAATGGAAAACCGCTTACATTTGCCCTTGGCCGTGATGTTACTGGTACGCCAGTTTACGCAGACCTTTCTAAAATGCCTCATTTGCTTGTCGCTGGCGCTACTGGATCAGGAAAGTCGGTAAACATTCACACGATTATCACTTCCCTTCTTTACAAAAACCCGCCGGATATTCTTCGCTTGCTTATGATTGATCCGAAACGCGTTGAACTCTCTGCGTATAACGGCATTCCACATCTTTTGAATCCCGTCATTACAGACGCAAAAAAAGCGATAATGGCATTACGGTGGGCGGGAAAAGAAATGGAAAATAGATACATGCTTCTAGAAGAAGCAAAGGTTCGGGATATCGCAAGCTACAACGCTGAAATTGCAAAAAATCCCGAGGAAAAAATTATGCCATATATTGTTATTGTCGTTGATGAGCTTGCTGATTTGATGCTTTCGTATCCGCGTGAAGTTGAGGCAACGGTCGTACGGTTAGCGCAGATGGCGCGTGCGGTCGGGATTCATCTTATTATTTCAACCCAACGACCGTCAGTAGAGGTTATCACAGGCCTTATAAAGGCAAACATCACTTCACGCATCGCCTTGCAAGTCGCCTCACAGATTGATTCCCGTACAATTCTTGATATGCCAGGAGCTGAAAAACTTCTCGGACACGGAGATATGCTTTTTATGGCAGGAGATACTAATAAACCAAAACGCATTCAAGGGTCTTTTATTTCCGAAAGTGAAGTAAAAAAAGTAGCACGATTTATTGCCGACCAAAATGAAGTGAGCTCCGAAAACGAAAATATTGCCGAACTTCCGAAGAATGAAGAATTTACTCTTGGCGATGATATGGAAGACATTGGAGAAGCTGTTGATGATCCAGCGTATGGAAGAGCAAAGGCGCTTGTAATAGAAGCGCAAAAAGCATCAACTTCCCTTTTACAAAGGCGCCTTGGTTTGGGATACGGTCGTGCTGCAAAAATTATTGATATTCTTGAAGATCACGGCATCGTTGGTCCTGGATACGGGAATAAACCCCGCGAAGTCCTTGTGAAAAACGATTCCGTCCATCAATACGCCGAAGGCTCGGAAGAAGCGAAGTTTATGAGCGAACAAAGGAAAAATTTACCCGAAGAAATATAAAAATACGCCACACTATAAAAAATAGAAATTTTTTATAAATTTCTATTAAGTGCATAAAACTAAAACACGCGGTCGAGTTTAGGCGCGTTAAACTACCAGAATATTACAACAAATTCGTTTGTGTTATAACGAAACACCCTTATATTTATGACTTTTTCAGCCACTGTCCCGTGTATGACGCCGAAACTTTAGCGACCTCTTCGGGCGTACCTTCGGCGACAATCGCCCCGCCTTTTTCTCCACTTCCTGGACCTAAATCAATAATCCAGTCCGCGTTTTTTATCACATCAAGATTATGCTCAATCACAATGACAGAGTTTTTCTTTTCCACCAACGCCTTCAAAACCTGCAACAATTTTCTAATATCTTCAAAATGAAGACCCGTGGTTGGTTCGTCTAAAACATAAAGCGTGCGCCCCGTATCACGACGGGAAAGTTCCGTTGCCAATTTAATGCGCTGTGCCTCGCCTCCGGAAAGTGTCGTCGCGCTTTGTCCTAAGCTCACATACCCCAAGCCAACTTTCATCAAAGTTTCAAATTTATCTTTGAGTTTTGGAATGTTTTTAAAAAATTGAAGCGCTTCCTCAACGGTCATCTGCAAAATCTCGTGGATATTTTTACCGCCATACTCTATTGAAAGCGCTTCCTGATTGTAGCGCTTCCCGTGGCATTCTTCGCATTCAACAAATACATCAGGTAAAAAATACATTTCAATCTTTTTTGCCCCCTGCCCCTCACACGATTCGCACCGCCCACCTTTTACATTAAAAGAAAATCGTCCTGGATTAAACCCTCGCGCGCGAGCTTCGTTTGTCATTGCAAAGAGCTCCCGAATTATCGTAAACGCACCCGTATAGGTAACGGGATTTGATCGCGGAGTTCTCCCGATTGGCGATTGATCAACGATGACGACCTTATCAATTGCCTCAAGTCCATCAATTTTTTTATGTTTTCCTGGAATATAATGCGCATTATAAAAATACCGTGAAAGTTCTTTGGCAAGAATATCATTGATTAAACTACTCTTACCAGAACCAGAAACTCCCGTGACAACGACGAATCGTTCAAGCGGAATTTTTGCGGTGACATTTTTTAAATTATTGTGCGTAGCGCCGACAATCGTGATTGATCGCGTGTTTTCGCCTTTTGTGGACGACGCGACTGAAACGGTTTTTTTGCCTGATAAATATTCTCCCGTAAGAGTTTTTGCGCGCCACGCTTCAGACGGGGTTCCTTCAAAGACAATTTCCCCTCCGTGCTTTCCAGCTCCAGGACCCATGTCAATAATCCAGTCCGCTGAACGCATAGTTTCCGCGTCATGCTCAACGACAATAACCGTATTCCCAAGATCACGAAGATTTTTCAGCGTTTCTATGAGTTGGTGATGATCGCGGGGATGAAGACCGATTGACGGTTCGTCCAAAATATAGAGGACTCCGGTAAGCCGTGAGCCAATTTGAGTTGCGAGCCGTATGCGCTGTGCCTCGCCTCCGGAGAGCGTCGTGGATTCGCGGTCAAGCGCTACATATTCAAGACCAACATCCTTTAAAAACGAAAGACGCTTCATAATTTCTTTTATGAGCGGTGATGCAATAATTGCACTTGATCGCGATGATGGAGAAAATTTCTTGAAAAAAAGTTCAAGCTCTTCAATAGAGCGCGAAGAGATGTCGGCAATATTTTTTCCATCAATTAAAACCGCGAGCGATTCCTGCTTCAGTCGTTTGCCGTTGCAGACCGGACACACACTCACAATCATGTACTTTTCAATCTCGGCGCGCGACCATTCCGAATCAGTTTCTTTCCAACGGCGTTTTAGATTTTTTGCAATGCCTTCAAATGGGCTGTGTTCTTCTGTTTTCGTCAGCGGGCGGATTTCAGATTGCGCGCTGTTTTCGCTTGTGTTCGTTTCGTCTGTTGGCGTATCGCCCTTTTCTCCATATAAAAGAATTTCAATAATTTTTTTAGGCAGGTTTTTGACGGGATCGTTTAGTGAAAATTTATACCGTTGAGCAAGATCAGACAAAAGCCAGTAATACCACGACTGTCGACCTGCGCGATTTGCTGTTGATGTCCATGGGCGAATTGCCCCTTCCGCAAGCGTCAGGTTTTTATTTGGTAGAACTAAATTTTCATCAATTTCAAGCGTTGAGCCGAGCCCTGTACAATGAAAACACGCGCCATAGGGACTATTGAACGAAAAAATACGCGGTTCAATTGAGGGAATGCTGATGTCGCATGTCATGCACGCAAAGTGTTCGGAAACAATGGTATCCGTTCCGTCTTTTACAAGAGTCATAAACCCTTTACCAACTTTTAACGCAGTTTCAACTGAATCAAAAATCCGTGCGCGATCAATGTCGGTGTTTTTACTGAAGCGATCTACGACGATATCAACAGAGTGTTTTTTATTTTTATCAAGTTTTTGCACAATTGCATCTTCCATACGATATAAATCTCCGTCAATACGCACGCGAACAAATCCGGCAATTCGCACCTCTTTAAGAATGTGGGCATGCTCTCCTTTTTTATCACGAATTAACGGAGCAAGAATCAGAACTTCCGTTTTGTTTGGAATTGCCTGTACCTGTTTTACGATTTGCTCCGCAGTTTGATGCGCTACTGGTTTTTTACAATTTGGACAATGCGGTTTACCTATCCGTGAAAAAAGAATCCGAAGATAGTCGTAAATCTCCGTTATCGTCCCAACTGTTGACCGTGGATTTTTTGATGTGTTTTTTTGATCAATTGCGATGGCAGGAGACAGTCCCTCTATTGAATCAACATCAGGCTTGTCAGAAACGCCTAAAAACTGCCGCGCGTAGCTTGATAAAGATTCTATAAAACGCCTTTCCGCTTCAGCGTAAATCGTATCAAACGCGAGCGAAGATTTTCCGGAGCCAGAAAGCCCCGTAATAACAATAAGTTTATTTTTTGGAATTTTTAAGGAAACGTCTTTAAGATTATGAACGCGCGCCCCTTTTATGATAATGAAGTCCCTTGAATTGTTTTTCATGATGTAAAAGCAAATTTAAAGAATTGTACATGAAAAAAACGGCTTTTGCAATGAAGTGCTTGTAATATAAAAGCCCGTCAATGGACGGGCGTGAATCAGGCGGAATCAATGTTATGGGCTTTGGTAATGTGTTTTGGAATATACCGTGCCCGAAGATAACGCTTTTGAGAATCGGTGAGGCGAATGTATAGAATATTCTCAAGCTGATGAATTCGTCGCTCTTTACTGCCTGGCATCATCACATGAAGTACTTCATGAACAAGTGTTGAAACGATTGGCTCATTAATCTTCTTATGACGAGCTACATTGAGATAAATCATTGCTCTGTCTGCGGAAATAATTCCGCAGATATTCTTTTCGTGTCGATTTTTAGGATTATAGATTTCTCGGGCTTTTCGCACTGAAATAGAATCTAAAATCCCGACAATCATGCGAAAGAAAAAATCAGTAAGCCGATCACCCCCAGAAGGATATGATCGGCGCTTTTTAATTGTCATACGCCCCTCCGTGCATTCATTAAACGACCGTTTCAGCAGTTAAAGCTTTTTCATCGGCGCTTTTGCGCGCGCTTCCGGCTATACCATCAAAAAGTCCGTGCTCAACCGCTTCTTGGGCGGTCATTGTTTTTGATTCCATAGAATATCGTCTAATGTCAGCCAATGAAAGCCCCGTTCGTTCATGAAGAATTTTATAAAGCATTGTATTCAATATCTTCAATTCTTTTTCAAGTCGTCGAAACATGTCGGCGCTTTTTTTAATATCAAGAACATCCTGCATAATCGCGTTTCGTTGATATGATTCGGTATTTTCAATATGCGCGGAATGAAATTGAATGAACGCGTTAGGATAAATTAAACGGGTTCTCCCTGCTTGCGAAAGCAAAAGCGCGGCAGACGATGCGTTTCCCTTAACGATCGTCCATACCGGAATTTTGCGGTCAAGCTCGCGTAATGTATCATACATTCCCAGAGCGGTTGAAATCGTGCCACCAGGGCTATGTATGTATACGCGAAGCGGGATCTTTCTGCTCTTTGCCGAACGCTTAAGCACGGTATCAATTGCCACTTCAAAATACGGAAGCGCTTCTTCGTCAATTTCATTCGCAATAAAAATCTTTTTTTCTTTTTCAAATGAAACGATCAGAGTTTCTGTTTTTTCATACGCCGTCGATTCTTCCCGCTTTTTATCTTTAGCAATTCTCATACAGTACCTCACTTTACAAGTGCTAGAAAATTAGGTTAAGTTTTTAAAATACAATACAGTAGCTAGAACATACCTTTTTATAAAAAAAACGCAATGGCAGAAACGCTTCTTAAAAAACCGACTAACATTCCAAAAGTTCCCGGAATTTATATCTTCCGAAACGCGCATACAAAACCGCTCTATATTGGTAAAGCGGCAAATTTGCGCGCGCGGGTACGGTCATATTTCCAAAAAAATATTTCCGATCGGATCCTTCGTCTCCGCAATGAAGCCCATTCGCTTGAATTCATTGTATTACCAAATGAATTTGACGCGCTTATAAAAGAAGCGGAGCTTATTAAACGACATCAACCAAAATTTAATATTCTCCTCCGTGACGATAAAAGTTATTATTATGTTCAATTTTCTAACAGCCCGTTTCCCCGCGTCATCGTTGTTCACCGTCCGACATCTCACCGCGCGTTTGGCCCCTATACCGAAAGTACATCACTCTATGCCGTACTTCGTATGGTGCGCAAAATTTTTCCTTACTGTACTTGCAAAACTCTTCACGCGCGTCGCTGTTTGAATGCTGAAATTGGACGGTGTTTTGGATTCTGTTGTGAAAAAGGCGCAGTTGCATCACGAGAACAAAAGGTGCTTTATGCAAAAAATATTTTTGCAATTAAAAAAATGCTTGCCGGAAAATCACAAGAGCTTATTCGCACGTTCAAAAAAAATATGCTCCGCGCAGCCGATTGCCGTGAATTTGAAAAAGCAATTGAATACAGAAATAGCATTCGGCATCTTGAAAATATTTTCTCTCATCGAGCGATTATTCGGGATCATAATCCATTTATTTTTAATAATGCAAAAGCCTCATCAAACCTCCAAAACATTGTAAGAGCAAAAAATCCGATTATGCGTATTGAGGGATACGATGTGTCTATGCTTGCCGGTACGGCGGCGACAGCATCAATGGTCGTTTTTGAAAATGGTCGTCCACAAAATCAAAAATATAGGCGTTTTCAAATCAAAGACGCCAAGACAACGAGTGATTACGATATGATTGGGGAAACGCTTGAACGGCGCTTTCATAACCTTGATTGGCCCCTTCCCGACATGATTCTTGTTGATGGTGGCGCGCCACAACTTCAAAAAGTGGCTTTGGTGGCGCAAAAATTTTTCGGCAATCAATTGCCTTTTGTTCTTACGGGACTGTCAAAAGCAAAACGGGCAAACGGCACAACCATAAGAAAAGCGTCCGAACGGGAACTTTTTCATATATGGAACGACCCAAATAAATCAAAAATATCTTCAAAAGACAAACGCACAATTGTCGTTGGAAAACTCCCGCAAGAAGTCATGCATACGCTCCAGCATATCCGCGACGAAGCTCATAGATTCGCGCGCGTATATCATCACCTGTTGCGTAAAAAAGCAATAAAGAGTTAATCAGTTATGAGGAAAAATCAGCATCTTCGCAAAGCTTTTTTGAGATTTAAAAGATCCTTTAAAACGAGCTTACACGGCCTTTTTCTTAAAGTTCGCGTTCTCTCTTTTGCTGGGAGAGTTTTTCATTGACTTTTTTTTTGAGTACGATATACTTGTATACATTGTCAGTTGCACATTCGGCTTACTAGCCTCGGTATTTCGTCGCTTACGCCCCTCAACTGCGCTTCAGTATTTTGTTACATTCGCGTTGGTACGCTCAGCATTTCATCGCCTTCGCTCCTCAATCGCTCAAAAAACAGCGTTATACTCTATAATAGAGAGAACTCATGAAGTGGCTTTTAAAAGTTATTGTGAAGGTGGCGATAAACGCCGGAGCATTAATTGCGCTTGCTCGGTTTTTTTCTGATTTTATAATCCAGGACGATTTTGTGTCCATCGCCATTGCAGCAACTATATTGACCGCGCTTAATGTTTTTGTCCGACCGCTTTTAAAGATTGTTACATTTCCGCTTATTCTTTTGACTTTTGGGCTTTTTAATATCGTTCTCCATGTCATTATTCTCTATGTGGCGACCCTTATTACGCCGACAACACTTACCATTGAAAGCATCTCAACTTTGTTTTGGTCAGCGCTAATTTTAGGAATTCTTAACTCAATTATTTAATTTTCAATATAAATGAATTTTCTTGCTATAACGCAAATTATTGTTTCAGCAGTACTCGTTGCTTTAATCCTTCTTCAGCAACGAGGATCGGAGGGGCTTGGGTCCGCATTTGGCGGAGATAGTTCTGGGGCTTTGTACCGTACGCGTCGCGGAGCCGAAAAAATCATTTTCCTTTTTACGATTATTCTCTCAATTTTTTTTGTAGCCCTTGCAATTGCAAGTTTTTATTTTGTATAAGTGATTCGCTCGCGAAACATCAAAATTCTTAAGCCCTAATCAGGAAAAAATCACTCCCATAGAGTAGTTTTGACTTGGTGAGCAGAAAAGATTATTTCACAACCAAACGAACAACTAAATGAAACGGCGGAAACGCCATCAGCCGACACGCACATCGCGCACATAAACTCGCGCCCGTCATTTCTTCAAGTCGCACGATTTTGGTCGGTTTTCTCTTTTAAAGAGCGCGGATTTTTTTTATTTCTTTTTATTATTGCTGGTATTGCTGGTGGGCTTTTTATAACCTCGTTTTTTCAAAGCTTTATTGATGCTGTTCCTGAGGTTGGAGGAAGTTATGCGGAAGGCGTTATAGAGGAAGTTAGATTTATCAACCCGATTCTTGCTTCAAATGAACCTGAACGAAGCATTTCAAAACTTCTGTTTCGCGGACTTTTTCGTTACAACGCATCCGGAGAGCTCGTGCCTGATGTAGCGGAGTCATATTCCGTATCAGATGACGGAAAACGCTATACTGTTTATATAAAAAAAGATGTGACATGGCAGGACGGAAAAGCATTTACAGCAGACGATGTTTTGTTTACCGTTGCGATGATTCAAAATTCTGACTTTAGAAGTCCTTTTCGCCCAAATTGGCAGGGGGTGCTAACCGAAAAAATTAATGAGTTCACTGTGGTTTTTATCTTGCGACAGGCATACGCGCCTTTTATTGAAAATCTAACACTTGGCATCATCCCAAAACATGTATGGGCAACGATTCGAGCGGAAAACAGTCTGCAAGCAGAACTCAATATCAAGCCCGTTGGTTCTGGACCGTATCAATTTAAAAAACTTATTCGCTCAACAACAGGAACAATAACTGTGTATACCATTAACCGCCGAGATGATCTTCGCGAAGACGACGCTCCATATTTAGAAACTATTTCATTCAATGTGTTTGGATCAGAGGAAACGATGATATCTGCATATCAACGGGGAAAAATTGACGGAATGAATTTTATATCAGCAGAAAACATTGAAAACATAAAGAAAAAAAGCGAGGTATATTCCGTTCAGCTTCCTCAAATATTTGCGCTGTTTTTTAATCAATCAAAAAACACATTGCTTGGCGATGATAGCGTGCGAGAAGCGCTGGACATATCAATTGATCGCGATCTTTTAATCAAAAAAGTATTTACAAATAACGCAAAAGCTCTCGGCTCTCTCTTGCCCCCGGGCAATATCTGATTTGATAAAACTGCTTTCCCACCAAAAAAAAATAATGATCGCGCGGAAAAAATCCTTGATTCTGCTGGTTGGATTAAAAATTCTGTCACTGGCATACGAGAAAAAAAGATCAAAAAAACATCAAAAACACCTGAAACAGTTAATCCATTGCGCATTGTTATAACGACATCCGTATGGCCAGATCTCGTTAAAGTTGCGGAATTTGTCCGCGATGAGTGGCGCGCAATTGGAATTGATGCGATTGTAGAAGCGTATGCAATTCCAGAGTTGGAACGACAATTCATTCGGCCAAGAAGCTACGAGGTGCTTCTTTTTGGAGAAAGCTATGGACACGACTCAGATCCATTTGCATTCTGGCATTCAACGCAAATTAAACATCCAGGTCTTAATGTGGCGCTCTATTCAAATAAAAAAGTAGACAGCATTCTTGAAATGGCGCGACAAGAAAAAAATCGCGATGAAGTCGCAAAAAAATATCACGAACTTCAAACGATTATCGCGAAAGATCGTCCAGCAATCTTTCTCTACACCCCAAATTATTTTTTTGTCATGAGAAATCTAATTCGTGGCGTACAAACAAATTTGGTCGTTAAACCCTCTGATCGTTTTAATTCTGTCGCCGAGTGGTTTGTGCATACGGATTGGCAACTTAAACAAGATAAATAAGGCGCATTAAGGATTGGGGAGTGATAGGAAATGGACAGTTCCCCGTCCCGCGTTCATGGGCGAGTGGCGAAACGGCAGACGCACTGGCTTCAGGAGCCAGCGGGTGAAAACCCATGGAGGTTCAACTCCTCTCTCGCCCACACCAACTAATATATAAATTAAATAATATTATGATGATTCAAAAAAAATTGGAGCGTTCGCGCTCCCATAGAGCTCCTGCGCGGCATATTCGCGTGTTGAACCAGCGCATGGACTCTATTAAAAAAACGCCGGTAAAAATACCGGAAAGAAACACGCTTCGCATTATTCCAATCGGAGGATTGGAAGAGGTCGGACGCAATATGACCGCTTTGGAATACAACGATCATATCCTTATTATTGACATGGGTCTTCAATTCCCCGAGGAGGATATGCCTGGAATTGATTATATTATTCCAAATATCAAATACTTTGAGGGCAAAGAAGATAGAATTGACGGCGTGATTATCACGCACGCACACTATGATCATATTGGCGGAATCCCGCATCTGATCCCACGGCTCAAAAATCCGCCTTTGTATGGAACGGATTTGACATGCGCGATTATTAAAAAACGCCAAGATGATTTTAAAAATTTCGGTCCAGCGCTTGATTTAAACATCATAAAAAACGACACAAAACTTCGTTTAGGAATTTGGAATGTAGAGTTTTTTGGCGTAAGCCATAATATTCCCGCATCTTTGGGGGTTATCGTCAGAACCCCTGAAGGAATTGTAGTTCACACAGGAGACTTCAAAATTGACGAGCGAAGCGATATTGCGGGGGTCACAGAACTTGATAAGCTCGCAGCAATTTCAAAAGAAGGCGTACTCCTTTTAATGTCAGACAGTACGAACGCGCGCGAAATCGGTCATCAGTACAGCGAAGTTGAAATCAAGACGGAACTTGAAGAAATCATAAAAAATTCTACAGGCCGTCTTATCATCGGGACATTCGCTTCTCTTCTCGGACGCTTAAATCAAATCATTCAAGTTGGGGCAAAATATGGCAAAAAAATCATTATTGAAGGACGAAGTATGAAGGCAAATATTGAAATTGCGCGAGAACTCGGATACATTACGATTCCTAAAAATACCGTCATTCCAGCAGAAGAAATGCACAAATATAAAAAGAGCGAAATTATGGTTTTAGGTACCGGAGCGCAGGGCGAAGAAAACGCCGTTCTCATGCGCATCGCAAACCGCGAACATCGGCTGATCAATGTTGAACGCGGGGATACATTTGTATTCTCTTCCTCGGTTATTCCCGGAAACGAGCGCACCGTTCAACGACTCACGGACAAGCTATACCGCGAAGGAGCCGATGTCATTAATTATCGCATGATGGATATTCACGCCGGAGGACACGCAAAACAAGAGGACCTGCGAAAAATGATTGAAACCATTAAACCAAAATTCTTTATGCCGATTGAAGGAAATCACTCTTTTCTTCAAATTCACGGCAAGGTCGCACAACGCGCAGGATACACGAACGCAAATATTCTTATTGCCGATAATGGACAAATTGTTTCCTGTAAAAACGGTATATGTGCGGTAACAAAAGAACGCGTTCCTTCCGAATATGTTTTCGTTGACGGATTAGGAGTGGGCGACAGCGGAGAAGTCGTTTTGCGCGATCGTCAAATGATGTCTGAACACGGCATGTTCGTAATCATTGCCCTTGTTGACGGTAAGACAGGAAAAGTAAAAGGAAGCCCCGACATTATTTCCCGCGGATTCGTGTATCTTCGCGAATCAAAAGAACTTCTCCATGTGACGCGCCAAAAAATTCGTGAAATTATAGAGCACAGCGCCTCAACCGAAGGCACGATTAATTGGTCGTATGTTCGGGATGTTGTTCGGGAAAAAATTGGGCAATTTCTCTTCACAAAAACAAAAAAACGCCCAATGGTACTTCCGGTAATTGTTGAGGTATAGTTTTAAAAAAGAAAATCCCGCTCATATGTATGAGCGGGATTTTTTATAGTCGAAATAAAAAACCTCTACTTTATTTTTTGTAATTCGGCGCGCTGTCGTTTTTTCTTCGGTGTGAGAATCACTCCGCGCACAGGGTCAATTATGATTCCATCTAAAAGTTCAACCAGTTTTTGAACCGCTTTTTCTTGAGTATCAAGAAGTTTTCTGCACTTTTTAATACGCTTTTTTACGGCAACTATTTTAAGGAGTTTTTCTTCCAAAAAGGTTCTGCTTTTTCTCATTGTACCCTCTGTTTGTTGTAAAACTGCTATAAAAACGGTATCATAAACAGTGTCGGATTACAATAAAGCTCATCGGGGCAAAGCCCCGAGGCATTGACCTTTGTTCCTGTTGCTTTTCGCCTCCTCGGCGAAACACTGGGAAATTTTTTACGAGAGCTAAAGCTCTCTAAATTTCCCGTTAAAGCTTCCCCGAAGCTTTAACCTCGGAAGCGTACACTCAGTGTTCGCTTCCCGATATTCGCTAGGTAATATAGCTGGGTACAATTTTCCCGTCGCTTGCTCGCAAGCAGACACTGCTGTGTCCGCTTGCCGATCTTCGCTAGGTAATAAAAACATAAAACAATGAGAATTTTAAGTGGGATTCAGCCGTCAGGCGAACTGCATATCGGTCATTATGTCGGCGCAATGAAACAGTGGATTGAACTTCAAAATACCAACGAAGCGATTTTTTGCATTGTTGATATGCACGCCATCACCGTGCCACAAAAACCGGAAGAACTTCGGCAAAGAATATTTAATCTCACCGCGTTATATCTTGCCATCGGGATTGATCCGCAAAAATCAATTATTTTCCAGCAGTCATGTGTGCCGGCGCACGCAGAACTCCAATGGATTTTAAATACCATAACTCCGCTCGGAGAACTTGAACGGATGACGCAATACAAGGACAAGCGCGAAGATAAAAAATCGGTACTTGCCGGACTTTTAAATTATCCAACGCTTATGGCATCCGATATCCTTCTCTATCAGACAGACGAAGTACCTGTAGGAGAAGACCAGCTCCAACACATTGAATTTACACGGATGCTTGCGGATAAATTTAATAAACGCTTTGGCGCATCGTTTAAAATTCCTAAACCGCGCATAGCAAAAGAAGGCGCGCGCATTATGAGCTTGCAGGATCCATTAAAAAAAATGTCAAAAAGCGATCCTGACCTCAACGCTTCAATTCTGCTACTTGATGATCGCGCTACTATAGCAAAAAAATTAAAAAGCGCGGTTACTGATTCGGGCAAAGAAATCGCATATGATCCAAAACAAAAACCCGCCATTTCAAATCTTGTAATGATCTATAGCGTTTTTTCCGGCAAAACAGTTAAAGAAATAGAAATGGCGTATAAAGAAAAAACTTATAGTGAGTTTAAAAACGCGCTTGCCGAAATCATTTCTCACGCGCTAACGCCCATGCAGGAACGGTTTAATGGTTTTCTAAGTAATCCAAACGAGGTGCGAGCGGTGTTAGAAGAAGGCAAAGAACGCGCCATAGCAATTGCAGAAAAAACACTTCATGATGTGCATCAAAAAATAGGGTTTACAATATAAAAAATTTGTTCTCGCGTAAAAAAGTGTGTGAAGTTAGAGTAAAAAATTATTTTCTTCGTAATTTATAAAAAACCTTATTTCCAAATCTAAGGTCAATATACTGAAGTTCGTCCAGTTTCCCCTTCAATTCAGTTGCCATAATCAATTTTAAAACTTCGGCAATTTTTTCTGGATCAGCGTCTCGCGCGATTAACGCGTGCCACTTCCCCGCATATACCCGCGCATCCCGCGGGATGTCCATTTCAAAAAGCATTGCCATGACAGAGGTATCAGTTGCCTTAAAAGATCGGATCATGTTTTCATACAAAAGGATTTTGCTCTCGGAAACGGCGTTTTCTCCAATCTTAATATCTGACTCATTAATAAAAATTTTTTTTATTAAAAACCCATCCAAGAAAGGCGCTGGCGCAAAAGCAAATCCTCCATCATCAATATACGCACATGATTTATGTTCAATAGGTATTAATGATTCCGTAGATTCAGAATCTTCGGAGTTTTTTTTATCAAGAGTAGATTCGCTTTTGGCAGAAAAATTACAAACCGTTCCCCACACCGATCGCTCGTGAATAGTAATGCGCATCGCTCGTGGGAAATCCTTTGTTATTGAAACGCTCTTAATCCGAGGAAAACGGACATATAGAATCTCTTTAAGCGTTGACGGTGAAGCAAAAAAATATTGCCGATACGAAATACCAAAAAAAAATTTCCGTGAAAAATACTCGTCAACCGTTTCCAAAACCGTATTTTTTGTAAGGGCGTTTGTTCCATCAAGAGAAACTTCTGTGATGGTAAGTTTTTGATGTGAAAGCGTCCAATATATTCCAAAACTAAGTCCTAAAAAAATAAGAACGGCACACGCGATCAAAACAAAAAACCGCAATTTCGTTTTTGGGGAGCCAACATTCTTTGGTCCGTATACAATTTTTGTTTTATTGTTCCATTCCATAGCTATATATAGTTGCGCTGAATGAGCGGATTGATGCGCGTTAATACCTCATACGCGCTCGTTCCTTGCATATCGGCAATCTCTTCCGCAGATATACTTTCTCTGCCATCAACGCCGATAATAGTCACCTGATCTCCGATAGCGACATTCTGAATATCCGTGCAATCAACCGTAATCATGTCCATTGAAACGCGACCGATAACTTTTGCCCTCTTTCCGCGAATTAAAACGAAACCACGCGAAGAAAGCGAACGATCAAACCCGTGCCAATATCCAATCGGTATGATTGCAAGCATAGAATCTCTTCGCATGCATTCGGTAAAATAATATCCGACACTCTCGCCCTTCGGAATTCGCTTTATCTCGCTCACAATACTTTTCCACGAGAGTATCGGATGAAGTGAGATGCCGCGCGCACGAACACGCGCTTTATGCGACGGAAAATATCCGTACAATCCAATTCCAATGCGAACCATATCACAACGAGTTTTTGGACAAAGGATCGCCGCCCCTGATGCCGCGGCATGAAAAATCGCGTTTGGATAAATAGGCGCTATAACATTCTTTACGAAAAAAAACTTCTCATACTGTTTGCGCGTCAGAGCCACGCGTTCTGGATCGGCAAAATGCGTATATACACCCTCAATAATTATTTTTTTTAATTGAGGAAGAATGCTCGAAATCTCTTCCGGGAAAAATCCTTGCCTGTGCATTCCGGTATCTATTTTGAGATGAATGCGCGGACTTTTAGAAATGGCGGTGAGATGACGAAGTGTTTCCAGCGATGAAACGGTTATTGATATGTTATGATTGACTGCGTCTGATATAAACCGCGGAAGAATATATCCTAAAACAAGAATTGGCGTTCGTATACCCTCCTTTCGCAAGCGAACTGCTTCAACAATTGAATCAACGGCGAACCATCCTCTTTTTTTGAACTCTCGCATTTTTGAAAGCTCACGGGCAATCCCAACAATACCATGCCCATACGCGTTTGATTTTACAATAGCGCACACGCGTGTTGACGCGGACACAAGAGTTAAAAACTCCGAAACATTTGCTCGGAGTTTTTTGACATCAATTTCAATCCATGTACGAAAACGGGCATCATATAAATCCCGCGCTCTTTTCATAATAATTTTTTTCTTGGAATAATTCTGGTAATGCCGTGCATATACGGAATAAGAACATCCGGAACATCAACGCTTCCATCTTCATTCTGATAATTTTCGAGAATAGCGATAAGCGTCCGTCCAATCGCAAACGCCGTCGCGTTTAAAGTATGAACGAAATTTTTTGAACCATCCCTCGCCTTATATTTCATATTGAGCCGTCTGGATTGAAAATCCGTCGTATTTGAAGCTGAATGCGTTTCACGATATTGATTTTGTCCCGGCATCCACGCTTCAATGTCGTACTGTTGCGCATCGGGCCACCCCATATCGCCAGCGCATATAGAAACAACCCGATACGGTATTTTTAATTCTTGCATAAGCGCTTCTTGTATCCCGACGAGAAGTTTGTGCTCTTCTTGTGATTTTTCGGGATGCGCAAAAACAAAAAGCTCAATCTTATCAAATTGATGCACGCGAATAATTCCACGAGTATCTTTCCCGTACGCTCCTGCCTCCCGTCGAAAACAGGTTGAAAACGCAACATGACGATGAGGAAGCGCGTTTTCGTCAAAAACTTCTTCCATATGCATGGGACCAGTCGTATGCTCACCGCTCCCAACGAGATATAAATTATCTTTCGGCAAAAAATAGCGTTCATCTTCCTGCCCTGGATCAAGCCGTCCCATCGCGCGATATACTTCTGGGCGAATCATAACGGGAGGAACAAGAGGAATAAACGGTTTTGGTGGAACGCTAAGCTTTTGTTTTTTTGTATTTTTTTCAATCCACCCCTCGTTTAAAAGTCGTGAAAAAACAAATTGTACAAGAGCAAACTCAAAAAGTGGCGCTTCGTGTTTTAGATAGCTGAACCGTGCACCCGAAACCTTTGCCGCCCGTTCAGTATCAATGAGATCAAGCGCTTCGCCTAAAACAATATAATCTTTTGCAGAAAACGGAAACGACCGCTTATCGCCAACTTCGCGAATAACTACATTGTCCGCCTCGTTTTTTCCGATGGGGGTATCGTCAAAGGGAATGTTCGGCATTTTATACATCCAATTTTGAAATACATCTTCTGCAATTTTTAACCCCGCTTCAATTTCAACAAGTTTTATTTTTACCGTTTTCATTTCAGATAGTGCGTCTTCTTTGTCTGTTCCGAAAAGTTTTATTACCCGTTCCGAAAACTCGTTTTGTTTTTTGCGAAATTCTTCGTATTGCTGTAAAAAGCCGCGACGGTTTTGATCCGCTTCAATAATGGCATCAATAACATCTGGAGCGATATTTTTTCGACCCAATAATTCCTTGACCAATTTTAAATTTTCACGAATGTATTTGATATCTAACATATAACTTAGATTAAGAAGCAAAAATCATAAATCAAGAGGTCTACGCACGGCTCTTTGATTCTATGGCTTATGCGGTCTCATGAGCGGAAAAAAAGTTGTTTCACGGACAGACTCGTTCATGATAATAGAAAAAAACCGTTCTGAAAGCCCGAAGCCGGCAGCAGGGGGCATTCCATATTCAAGCGCTTCAATAAAACCTTCATCAAGTCGTTGCGCCTCTTTATCTCCGGCCTCTATTAATCGCACCTGCTCTTCCATTCGCGTTCTTTGATCAATGGGATCGTTTAATTCAGAAAAACCTTTCCCAAGTTCAGTTCCGCAGGCGACCACCTGAATCCGTTCAACGCGCGATGGATCATCCGACATTCGCTTTGCTAATGGCTCAATATCAATCGGCGGGTTTATAAGAAAGCCAGGCTGAATAAGGTATGGCCGAACGGCCTTTTTAAAAATAAGGTCAATAACTCTTCCGCGTCCTAAATGTTTCTGTGGCTCAAGGCCAAGTTTTTTCGCTTCAGCGCGAAGATGCATCTCGCTTATTGAACGCAGATCAATCCCCAATTTTTCTTTTACACATTCAAAATAATCATACTCTTCCCATTTCTTTCCCCAATCAATAACCGTTTCATTCCATGTATGCGTAGAAGTTCCAAGCGTATCTATAACTGCTTTTTTATAGAGCGCCTCAACAAATGGCTTCAAGTTTTGATAATTCGCATACGCCCAATAAAATTCAAGCTGAGTATAATCCTGAAGATGCTCCCGATCAATGCCCTCATTTCTAAAAATCCTGCCGATCTCAAAAATCTTATCAAATCCAGCAACTAAAAGTCGTTTCAAAGAAAGTTCCGGTGAAATACGAAGATATAAATCAATATCAAGAGCGTTTAAATGGGTAATAAATGGTTCCGCGTCCGCTCCACCCGGCGACGCTTCAAGAATTGGAGTTTCAACTTCCATAAAACCGTGCGCGTGCATAAAATCACGGATACTTTTCCAAAAGCGCGCTTTCTTTTGAAATAGATCGCGTGCCGTATCATTCATAAGAATATCAAGGTATCGCTTTCTATATCGCTCTTCGGTGTTTTGAAGACCGTGCCATTTCTCCGGTAACGGTAAAAGCGCTTTAGTGAGCACGCTCCATGCGCGCGCTTCTATTGTTTTTTCACCACGCTTGGTAACAAAACAAATTCCCGAAACATCAATAAAATCACCAATATCCACCATGCTCATAAAAGCATCATACAGCTCTTCGCCTAGCGCATCTTTTTTAAAAAGAATTTGAATCTTCCCCGTCCCATCAAAAAGATCGGCAAAGACGATTCCTCCATGCTCGCGTAGCGAAAAAATCCTTCCCGCAATAACAACTGGTTTTTTTGATTCCTCCAGCAGAATAAAAGCCCCGAGAACTTCGGAAATTAAATGGTCCCGTCCAGACGAGGAGGGATATGGATTGCGATTTGTCTTCTTGAGCGCGTCAAGTTTTTTTATCCGTTCACCGCGAATATCTTCAAGCATAGAATGTATAATTCTGCTTTGTATAATAGCCTTTTTATATTTATTGGTCAAAAAAGCCGAGCCTGACAATTAGCAGGCTCGGCTTAAAACAACGCATCGCACGCATTCATAGCGTCTCGCAAGAAACTAAATATATAACCAGATTATTTAATCTCAATAATAGTATATTGAATGGTCCCCATTGGGGCTTTCACTTCAACGCTTTCTCCTGCTTTATGTCCTAAAAACGCCTTCCCCAAGGGTGATTCATTAGAAATTTTATTCTCGCTTGGGTGCGCTTCCTCTGAGCCGACAATCGTATACGCTTCTTTTCCGTTTGAACCGGACACTACAACGGTTGAACCGATACGCACTTCGTCTGTATCTCCTTTTGTAATTAAAATGGCATTCCGAAGAGTATCTTCAAGCTCCATAATCTTTTGCTCAAGAAGTTCCTGTGCTTCTCGCGCTTCCTGATATTCAGAATTTTCCGAGAGATCCCCAAGCGCTTTCGCGTCTTCAAGCCGTTGGGCAATCTCTTTTCTCCCTGCGTTCTTTAATTCTTGAAGTTCTTTTTTTACTTTTTCGTGTCCCTCATCAGAAAGATAATTTGGCATAGTATGTATATAAAGTGATTAATTTTTACAACCGCATAAGTATCAGTATCGGATATTTTGAAAATAAGTCAATTCTACATATCTCGTTGTGTTACAACGCGCTTGTAGAAGTTGCCTGTTTAAAATACCACTCAAGAATCTCACGAGCAATAGGAACCGCGACAGAGCTTCCTTCACCGCCCTTTTCAACAAGTACGGTTATCATAATTTTCGGATTTTCATATGGAGCAAAACCGGTAAACCACGCATGAGTTTCGTTTAGTCGTCCGGTTTCCGCAGTGCCCGTCTTGCCCGCCACCGTAACAGAAAGAGCTGAAAGCTGGCGAGCAGAGCCTTCTGTAACGGCCATACGCATTCCCTCACGCACAATTTGAATCGTCCGTTTATCTAAAAAATCGCTACGAATAATTGACGGACCAAACGAAGCAAGAATCGTTGCCGTTTCAGGATTATAAATTGATTGAACAATTCGTGGCTGAAAAAGAGTTCCTTGATTTGCAAAAACCGCCCCATATGAAGCAATCTGCAACGGCGTCACGAGCGTATCGCCCTGACCAATGCTTGCGTTATAGGTATCGCCAATGCGCCACAGTGGATCATTTTTCTTTGTAGTGGCCTTCCTCAAGGGACTTGGAATAATTCCATCTTCTTCACCCGGAAGATCGATGCCAAGTTTTTTTCCAAGACCGAACAATTCTTCATATCTTCCGATCCTCTCAATTCCAAGTCCCTGCTGACCCTGATATCCTCCGCCAACAGTATAAAAATACACATTTGAAGAATACGCAAGCGCGGAACGAATATCCATCCAACCCAAAGGCTTCCAATCCTTAAAAACACTGAATTCCCCAGCCTTAAAAGGATTTGGTATTTGAATAAAACCAGCGCTAAATATTTGTTTCTGCGGATCAATAACACGCTCTTCAAGCGCAGCCGAAGCAATGATTGGCTTAATGATTGAGCCAGGCGGATATTCTCCGGAAATTGCACGATTAAAAAGTGGCATATCGGGATTCTTAAAAATTTTCTCAAAATCTTTTTGAGAAAGCCTGTTTTTAAAAAAAGAATTGTCAAAAGACGGGTATGAGATAAGCGCGAGCACTGACCCATCACGAGGATCAATGGCAACAAACGCTCCGGCTCGTTTTCCACCGTCTTGAATGTGTTTTTCCAGAACTTCATATGCCTTTTTTTGAAGTTCCGCGTCAATTAAAAGCGTGACTGTCGCGCCACCAAGAGCAGGTTCAATGGTTTTAATTCGCTGAACAGAGCGAAGCGCGTTAATTTGAACAATTTTTTTCCCTGGGACACCGCGAAGATATTCATTATACGCCCGTTCAAGACCAAGTTTTCCAATTAAAACATCTGTATATTCTGAATATTTTTCGCGTTCTTCTGAAAGTACAATGCCCATATATCCAACAAGTTGGGAAAAGGCGGGTCCGCCATCATATGTCCGTTGAAACCGTTCTTCAGAAAGTATTCCAGGCAAAAACTCTTGCTGGGCTTGAATAAGAAGAATTGTTTTTTGATCAATGTTTTGGGCAATAACGGTCTGCGGTTTAATGGATCGTTCGTCTTTTGGAAAACCTTCGGCAACAAGCTCTAATTCGGACTTTTCTAAAATTTTAGTAAGTCGTTTTTTCAGAGCATCTAAAGAAACAGCGCCCCGTTTAAATTCTGTCCCATATAATAAAAGATCAAATGAAGGACCGTTTCCAGCAAGAACGACCCCATTCCGATCAACTATGCGGCCACGCGGTCCATCGGTTCTGGAAACAAGCACGCTTTGAGTTCTTGCCACATCATTTAAAAAGGTTCCGGAAACAACCTGCAAATAAAAAACGCGAAAAAAAAGCGCGAAAAAAATAAGAAAAAAAATCACCAAAACCCTACTGGAAAAGGTGTACTGAGATGAACGCTCAAGGCGTCCCTCGTGCCGATCCCGATCAAATCCAAGAAAATTTAATGAATCAAGAAAAATTTCCTCAGGTTCTATCATCCGCCCTTTTTGTGAAAAACGAAACCAGTTCATACGAGATTTTTTATCAATGAGCCGTATTTTGAATAATTTGAAATGATAATGAGGAGAAAAAAAAGAAAAATTGAAAAAATTAATATAAAACCCGCCGAAACGAGAAGAAACCAAACAGAAACTTCGTATACTATAAATCCATACATCCCCGCGATACCACCTGCGCCGTACATACCCGCAAGCGCGCCAAGAGAACTTAATGTGATAGAAATTGTATCAGCGGTTGGGGTGTGATGTTTTAAAAAAAATCGAAAACAAACATCAGAAAAAATAAATCCAAAACAAATCGCAAAAAGCACATGCCAAAATGAAAGAACCCCGATAAGCGCCAGAACATACGAAAAAAGAAAAAACAGAAGCGCTTTCTGAAAAAAATGCATAAAAAACACGACCGTCATCATGCTAAAAAAAATTAATGTCCACAGCGCCGTACTTGATTGAACAAAAAAGGATCCTGAAACAAAAACTAGTATCAGAAAAAACAAAACGAGCGCGGATGCAACAAATGAAAATCGAGAAAAAAACATATTAATATATTACAATGCGCCTCCAATCACAAAAACAGAACGAAGAAATGACGGTGGTATAATGTCTCTGATAAAAATATCCTGAAATTGTCGCGTTTCATTTTTTTTTGCAAAAACAACCTCGCCGACAATAAGATCAGAAACTCCTAATTCTATAAAATCATTGGTAACAACTAAATCTCAAATTTGAACTGGAACCGTATTTGGCACAAGATCAATCGCCATTGAATCACCTCGTCCAATAAAAAGTCCTTCAACTCGTTCTCGTACTGTTGTCGTCGCAGGAACGCCATCGTCCAATGGAATTATAACGACACCGAGGGTTGTACCCACATTGCGAATAGAAAAAACAGACGAAGCTGTTCCAAAAATTTTTGAGATGCGCCCGATAAGTAATCGCTCGTTGGCAATGACAAGGGCGCCTTTCGTCATGCCCTGATCGCTTCCGCCGTCAATAAGAATTGTGGAGCCCGCAGGATCAAAAAAACGACCGAGAACGCGCGTACTGATGCGCGATCGCTTTTTTTGCTCTATAAACGGAACGATCTTTTTCATACTTACGTTTTCTTCACGAAGCGCGTCATTATCAATAACACGTTCTTTCAAACGAATATTTTCTAAAATTAATTCCGCGTTATCCACTTCTAATGAACGCAACGCCTGAAAATACTTACCAAAAGAATTAAGATGGCTACCTCCCTCAGCTCCAAAGAGAAGAATCGGACGCAGGATAAAAAAAACCCCCTTTCCAACGCCGTCTCGCGTAGGGGTAATGAAAAACAAAAACCCAAAAATAATAAAAGGAATAAAAAAACGCCAATTAATTCGTTGAAAAAAATTCATAAAAAATGCTATGCAAAAAATAATTCTTATACAATAAAACGAGAATGAGAAAGTATTAAAAGCGCTTTTTATATGATCGGGGATTTTTCTCGTTCAATTCCAACAAGCACGCCCTTTAAGGAGTCTAAATCCTCAAGAATAATTCCCGTACCACGCACGACAGCTGTCAAAGGATCTTCTGCGATGTGAACAAAAATCTTTGTTTCTTCCTGCAAAAGGCGATCAAGTCCACGAAGAAGCCCGCCACCACCGACAAGCACGATTCCTTTCTGCATTATGTCGGCAATAAGCTCCGGAGGGGTTTCTTCAACGGCGGTTTTTACTGCGTTTACAATTGTTGTGATTGAATGACGAAGTGCGCGACGAATTTCCGAATCATCTAAAATAATCTCTTTTGGGAGACCCGTAATAAGGTCTCGCCCGCGCGCGCGCGCTTCAAGGGGTTCTGCAAGTTCATAGACTGACCCAATAGCAATTTTAATATTCTCCGCTGTTCGTTCGCCCAAGAGGAGTTTGTACTCGTCCCGAACGAAGCGAATAATATCTTCATTAAATTTATCGCCGGCAACCCTGATATTTTTTGAGACGACAATTCCCCCTAACGAAATAACGGCTATATCGGTTGTGCCTCCGCCGATATCAACAATCATTGAGCCGATCGCTTCTTGAATTGGAAGTCGCACGCCGATAGCGGCTGCCATTGGCTCTTCAACAAGATACACTTCTCGAGCGCCTGCATTCTTTGCCGCATCTTCAACTGCCCGCCGTTCAACTTCAGTAATCTCTGATGGAATCCCAATAACAATCCGTGGCCGCGCAAAAGGGGCTGATGTCTTTTGATGAACTTTTTTAATAAAAAACCGAAGCATCTCTTCTGTTACCTCAAAATCAGAAACGACTCCCTGCACCAACGGACGAGTTGCCGTAATATAGGCGGGAGTTCGTCCAACCATTTTTTTTGCATCGGTGCCAATGGCAAGAATCTGTCCTGTTTTTTGATTTACCGCGACAACGGATGGCTCATTAATAACAATTCCCTTACCACGAACATACACAAGCGTATTTGCGGTTCCAAGGTCAATTCCAATGTCGTGCGAAAAATAACTAAAAAATTTATTGAGCATTTGTTTAACTTCGTCGCTTTGTTAGAAATTAAAAACGCGAAACAAACGATACGAGATATTGAATTTTCTTATTATGCATCATCTGATTCTTGCTCTAAAATCATAGCATTTACGAGCTTTTTGTATACTTGACTTATTGTAATATTAGTAGTATAATTGATTTACCATCTAGAAGTACAAGCCTACTCATGAGTTCCGACACAATGGCAAAAACTTTAGAATTCATATGTTATTCTCTAAAATATAAAGTTTTTCCGTGTTTATGTATTCGGAACTCATGAGTAGGCTTGCGTGGATCTTTTAAATTTTCTCAAAAAAAAGGGGGGGGTAAAATGTTATCAAAAAACAACATTCAAAAGTTTTGTTTTGAGGGAAAGGACTGCTTGGTTTGCATGACTCATTTCAATGAAGTTCCGTGCACGCAGTGCACGGACGAAGAAGAAATGCAGTCCGTCGGTTTTGATGAAGATGAAAATGAAAAGGCAACCGAATAAAAAAGCAGTGTCTTGCGAGATAAAAGGGGGGTTAGTATCAAAATGTCAAAACAAGGCTTTCGACCAAAGACGCTAAGCGTGAAAGAAGCGCGTAGTGGAGAGAAAGAATACGCATACCAAAATGCGTACGAAAAAATTGGGAACAATGCATCCACGGAGGCTTTTCAAGGCGTAAAATACGAACAGGAACAAGGGGGCGTTGACTTGCTGTGGGAAGAAGACATTGACTGGTTTCATGAATCAGACATTGACTGGTGGGATGGAACGAGTCCTTTGCAGAAGAGGCGGACTGGCGGTGGTACAACAAAGCTATTAGCCCCAACTGGATTTATGGAAGATGGTTTCATTTGATGGTGTGATGGCAGACCTAATAGCCCGACGCTGGTAATCAGCGTCGGGTGTTTTTTTAATTTAGTTTTTTCCGCCAGCACGCTTATCAACATCAAACGAAGATCTATTTTTTTGATGAAAAAAATGCAACAATCTTTTCAAGAGCAACTAGTTTTACCACATCAGAATTGCGTCGCTTTATTTCAACTGACTTTTTCGCGATGGTTTTTTCCGAGAGCACGCAACGCACAGGGATCCCCAAAAGATCCGCGTCGGCGAATTTCTGTCCAGGGCTTTTATCTCTGCGATCATCATACAAAACCTCAACACCCTTTTTTTGAAGTTCTCCGTATAATTTTTCACCTGCTTTTTTAATTTTTATATTTTCTGTAGCGTCTTTTGATTCAAGCAAAATAAGGTGTGCAGTAAAGGGCGCAATACTCTCCGGCCAAATAATCCCTCGCTCATCACTCATAATTTCAACAACCGTTCCCATCAAACGCCCCGGTCCAATACCATAACTTCCCATAACGACCAATTTTTTATTTCCATCCGCATCAATATACTGAAGATTAAAAGCGTTGCTAAACTTGGTCCCGAGTTTAAAAATATTTCCAACCTCAACACTTCTTCCAAGCGCGACCGTTCCAAGGCATTTTGAACATCGCTCTCCTTCTTTTAGCTGGCTAATCTCTTTATTTTGTGCGTATCCGCATACCGCGCAATACAATATCCAATCTTCGCCCGCATCCGATAAAACCTGAAACTCATGGCTAAAACTTTTTGTAAACGATCCCCCAGACGCCTCGGTTATATATGTTTTCAGCCCTAACCGTTTAAAAATCCGCTCATATGCCATTTTTGCAATACTATAAAATCGTTCAAGATCAGCTTCGTCCGCATGAAAACTATACAAATCTTTCATTAAAAATTCGCGTCCGCGAATAAGTCCCGATTTTGCTCGTGGCTCATCACGAAACTTTGTCTGGATTTGATATACCGCGAGTGGCAAGTCCTTGTATGAAAAAATAGATCGGGTGGCGATTTCAGCAATTGCTTCTTCGTGCGTAAATCCTAAACCAAACGAATGCCCAGAATTATCAGTAAGCCGATACATCACGGCGCGCGCGGAATCCCAGCGGTCAGTTTTTTCCCATCGTTCGCGTGGCTGAAACGCCGAAAGAAATATCTCCTGCCCGCCAATACCGTTTATTTCTTCACGAATAACAGCATTAATCTTTGAAAGGACTCTCAGTCCAAGCGGAAGAAAGTCGTGAACCCCCGCCATAGTTTTATATATAAAACCGCCACGTTCAAGAAATATAGCGTTTTTAGCTACTTCATCTTTTGGATTTTCCTTAAGTGTTTTTCCGAAAAGCTGTGATTGTCTCATGTATTGCGTTAGGTAGTGTGCTATAAAATATGTTGCCCATAGCATAACAGAGCGTTTACATTTTTCAAGAAGGATTGTTATTTTAAAAAAGAAAAACCCCGATTGCTCGGAGCTTGCATGGATTTACATGAATTTAAACCTATGTAATGAATCTTTAATGATCCCGATACATTCTAAAAAGCGTTTGCACATTGCCACTAAAACGATAACACAAAAAAAACTAAATGCAAAAAAAAGCACTAACCCACCATACATTCCTCCGATAAAAAACCTTGCGCTTCGTCCTAAATTGCGTTTAACAAAGCTATCAACGGCAAAAATGAGCATAAAAATTATCTCCTGCCATATGGTATCAAATTACTAATTTAAAAATACAACAAAAATTTGAAATTGTAAAAAAATTATGGGCGAGTTTAATGAGCGATTCCCTTCCCCACCCTTAACACATGCTCCATAAGCGTCGCGGAATATCCCCATTCATTGTCGTACCACGCGAATACTTTTACCAAATTTCCGCCAACAACGCGCGTGAGCGATAAATCAACAATTGCACCGTACGGTTCACCGATGATATCCGATGAAACAATTTGATCGCGGGTAGTTTTCAAAACTCCGCTCCATCGCGGTTGGGATGCCGCTTTTTCAAATAGGATATTTATCTCTTCAACGCTCGTATCTTTTTTTAAAAGCGCGGTAATATCGGTCAGCGATCCCGTAATAGTCGGCACCCGAATTGATACAGCGTCAAAAAGCCCTTTCATACCCGGAATAGACTGAATAACGGCTTCAGCTGCACCAGTGGTTGAGGGCACGATATTCATTGCCGCCGCGCGACCTCTTCGTAAATCCTTATCATCAACGCCATCAACGAGCTTCTGCGTCGCCGTATATCCATGTACCGTGGTCATTAAAACTTTTTCAACCCCAAATGCTTCTTGTAAAATTGCAATTACTGGCGCTGTGGCATTTGTGGTACACGATGCGTTAGCAGAAATCCCATCTGCCTTTTCAAAACGATCGTCATTTGTCCCAACAAGAATAGTCATAACGTCGCCTTTAGCGGGGGCTGTGATGACGATCCGTTTTGCGCCGGCGGAAAGATGCCCTCGCGCCCCGTCTGCTGTCGTAAAAAATCCAGTCGCTTCAACAACGACATCAACCGCGAGTTCTTTCCACGGAAGTTTCACGGGCTCTTTTTCTGCTGTATGTAAAATCTCAATACCGTCAACAATCAAAAAATTTTCCTTTGTTTCAATTGATTTTTTATATTTGCCATACACCGTGTCATAGCGCAAAAGATATGCGAGCGTATCAAGCGCGCTCAAATCGTTAATCGCAACAATTTCAATTTCTGAATGTCCAAATGCCTGCCGAAAAAAAGTCCTGCCGATGCGTCCAAATCCATTTATTGCTACTTTAATTTTTTTCATCTTTTTAATTGACTCACTGTTTCTAATTTTATTTTACTGTTTTTCCGTCGCAGGAGATCGCTTTTTTAATTGCAATAAGTATCCATACGCCGAAAGAGCCGCTTTTACTCCATCTCCAGCTGAAATGTTATTTTGCTTGAATGGATCATCAGTAATATCTCCCGCGGCAAAAATTCCGGAATATGAAGTTGCCGAAAACTTATCAACAACAATCTGTCCAAATGCGTCAATTTTTACCAAATCCTTAACAATTTCAGAATTTGGCACCGAACCTATTTCTACAAAAATACCACCTATCGCAAGTTCTTTTTTCTCATTCGTAACAGCGTCATGGTACAAAAGTCCCGTTACCATGGAGATACCCTTAATCTCGTCCGTTATTGCATTAAAAATAATTTCAACTTTTGGATTTTTCTTTATTTCGTTCTGCGTTGATTCATCGCCTTTCAAAGAATCTCCGCGAATAAGAAGATAAGTCTTTGTCGCGTATGGAAGAAGGTCAATAATCGCTTCCAGTCCGGCATTTCCACCACCCACAACCGCAACAACTTTGCCAGAAAATAATGGCGCATCGCAGGTAGAGCAATACGCAACACCCTTGCCATTGAACGCCTCTTCCCCTGGAATGCCTAATTTTCTTCTGCGGGCTCCCGCGGTCATAATAATGCTTTTTCCCTCATAGCGATTCCCCAGCTCAGTTTCCACTTCAAAATCACAGGAAAAACCGGCGCGTTCACACTTGATCGCGCTTATTTTTATGGCTTTTTCCGGCGATTTTATTTCAACGATATCGCCAAAAGAACGAACATGCTCTTCAAATTTTTTTGCAAGATCAAAACCAGAGATGTGCTGTTCTCCTATCCAATTTTGAATATCATCGGAAACAATTGATTGCCCGCCGAAAGATTCTGTAATGACAAGCGTTTTTAATTGTTTGCGAGCGGTATAAACAGCCGCTGCCGTAGCCGCGGGTCCTCCACCAACAATAATAACATCATAGAGCATAAAAAGTTAATACTGAGCATTTACCATATAGAAAAATCTATGTGGCAAACACTTCCGCAACAGTACTTGTTATTATTCTTAAACTTTAAGAAGTTCGGAAAGTTTTACCTGATCAAAGCCAACCGTAATCGTGCCATTTATATCAATTACGGGGACGCCCAACTGACCTGATTTCTGAATCATTTCTTCACGCGCAGTGGCGTCTACCGCAACATTGACTTCTTCATATTGAACATTGTTTTTAGCAAAAAACTCTTTTGCCATTTTGCAATATACACAGGTTGGAGTTGTATAAATTTTTATAGTCATTTTTCTATTCTAAAAACGCTGAATTAAGAACTTTGAATTATGAATACTCATAATTCCCAATTTTTAATTCTGTTTATTTAAGCTTTGATTCAATAATTCGTTCAAATTCCTGAAATGGAAGCGCGCCCGTAACTATATCCCCGTTAATTATAAATCCGGGAGTTCCTGTGATACCAAGCGAACGACCCAGTTCCGTACTCGCCTCAACAGCGCTTTTATATTTTTCTGAATCAAGGCATCCATTAAAATCGCCGGCATTAAGACCAAGTGTTACGGCAAATTTCTTAAGATTTGTCTTTTCAAGCGCTCCGACATTTTCACCGTTCTTTCCTTTGCTATAATAATTATCGGAAAGATATGTGTACAGATAATCGTGATATTGCCAGAATTTTCCCTGATCATTGGCGCACCGCGCGGCTTCCCCCGCATATCCAGACTCCGCTCCTAAAAAAGCAAAATCATGGTAGAGAAAAAGCGCTTTACCTGTTTTTATGTATTTTTCAACAAGTTTTGGTTTTATTTCGTTCGTAAATTTACCGCAAAACGGACATTGATAATCAGCAAACTCGGCGATAATCACCGGCGCGTTTGGATTTCCCAAAACCATCGCGTTTTTCAAAAGATCTTCTTTGTTTGTCTGAACGGTTTTTTGTGGGGGTGTTTGTTGTAGTTGCTGTGCGGATTTTCCGTCTCTGTCTCCGTCATTTGAAAAATAAATTCCTGCTCCAATAAGAACGCCTGCGATGATAATCGCGATAGGTACTAAAAACTCACTCGCCTTTGACGACGCGCCAGAATCTGAAATCTCTGATTTTTGAATATTATTATTTTCCATATTTAAATTATAGCATACGCATTAAACTCGTTCAAGCAAGAATAATCCCATAGTCTGCTTTTTAAAAATTTCAAAACAGTCTTCTCGTATGGCTTCGCGAATATCAGCCATCAAGCGATTAAAAAAGAACATATTATGAATCGTCGCCAGTCGTCCGGCGTTCGCATCTTTTGCCCTGAACATTTCATGCAAAGTTTTACGCGTTGTCGTCTGACACCCGTCACACTCACACCCGCTCTCAAGTGGAACATCAACAGTGTGTTCAACTTTACGAATATCATATCGTCCAGCGCGAGTCCAAATAGACCCGTGCCGAGCTTCACGGGTTGGAATAACGCAATCAAATGAATCAATTCCACGAGATACCCCATCAAAAATATCTTGAATCAAGCCAATCCCCAAAAGATGCCTTGGCTTGCGCTCATCCAAAAGCGGGATCGTCCAATCTAGTGTATTTCGCATTTCATCATGTCCGAATGAACCGCCGATAGCATGCGCGTCAAAATCCAACGAGTTTACAAACTTCGCGCTTTTTTCGCGCAAATCACGCCACCGCCCTCCTTGTATAATTCCATAAAGTTTTTGATACGATCGTTTTTCCACTTCTCTGCATATTTTTGCCCATGAGTGCGTTCGTTCAAGGGCTTTTTTTACATATTCATAATCGTGAAACGGCGAGGTGCATTCGTCAAAAGCAAAAATAATATCCGCGCCGATTATTTTTTGTATTTCAATTGAACGGGCAGGAGTAAGCATTGCAAGCTTTTTCTGTCCGTTCTCTTCAATGGAAAAGCGAACGCCCGTATCGGCAATCGTAACCATGTTTTTATCTTTTCCCTCTCTTCGCCGTACACTTCGCTCTTTCTGCGTCTTCTGCACGTTTGAAAATGCGCCTACCTTGCCGACATCATGCTCCCTTGAAAACCCATAACTAAAAACTTGAAATCCACCGGAATCTGTCATTATTGGCATCTCGTTGTGCTCGAAATTGTTGTGAGGCGCGTTTTCTGTGGTTGCCCATCCGAATTTCTCGTGAATACCGCCAGCTTTTTCAATATCAGCAAACGCTTCACGCCATAAATGAAAAGTATTGGAGATCAAAACCTGTGTACCTGTGCGATACACCTCTGTATTCGTAAGCGTTTTAATGGTTCCGCGGGTTGCAACCATTACAAACGCAGGAGTTTCAATTTCTCCGTGCGCCGTTTTAATAACGCCAACTCGCGCACATGAACCGCTGTCTTTTTTAGTAATTGAAAACATAATTAATAGCGTTCAGCGAAAAGCGTCAAGTGTTTTCCGCTGAAAATAAAGCTCCTTCAGCGGAAAAATTTCTGAACGTCAAACTCTCAACACGGCTCAGTGAACGCTACTTATTCTTATCACGCAAAGAACGCGTAAGATGCCGTTTGCGAAGGCGAAGATGCAACGGCGTTACTTCCAAGAGTTCATCGTCTTCAAGAAAATCCAAAGATTGTTCCAATGTCATAATGACGGGTGGCGTAAGTTGAGTGGCAAGATCATTAAATGACGAACGGACATTTGAAAGTTTTTTTTCTTTGCAGGCGTTAATCTCCAAATCTTCTTCGCGAGAATTAAGCCCGATAATCATACCTTCATATACATTTGTTTGTGGGCCTATAAATGTTATACCGCGACCCTGCGCGACCTCAAGTCCATAGGCGACTGTGATCCCAGTCTCTGCAGAAATAAGAGCTCCGTTCCGTGCTGTTTCAAGAAGTGGCGTTTCAGGAGCATATTTTAAAAATACGCTATTTAAAACAGCTGTACCCTTCGTCTTTGTAAGAAGGACATTGCGAAGACCTAAAAGATTTTTTGTCGGGATATGAAACGAAAAACGCATACCCCCCGAATGAGGCGCCATCGCCTGCATAATTGCTCGCCGTTTTTGAAGTTCGGCGGTTACCGTTCCCGCGTGCTCACTTGGCACATCAATCACAAGCTCTTCTATTGGCTCCATTCGTACTCCATCATTTTCCTTAATAATGACTTCGGGTTTTGAAACCTGAATTTCAAAACCTTCGCGACGCATCGTCTCAATAAGAACAGAAAGATGAAGCTCTCCACGACCCAACACGAGAAAACTTCCGCCATCCAAAGACTGAACGCGTAAACTCACATTAATTTCAAGTTCTCGGTTCAATCGATCTCCGATCTCGCGGGAAGTAAGTTTTTTTCCATCCTTTACAACAAAAGGCGATGTGTTTGGACCGATGGTTAATTTTAATGTCGGCTCAGCAACCGCAATGGGGGGTAACGCTTCAGGGTTTTGTATGTCGGTAATCGTTGTACTAATATGAGCATTTGAAAAGCCCGTAAGCGAAACAATGTCTCCGGCAAACCCTTCAGGAACCTCAACGCGCCCCAATCCTTTTGATACAAAAATCTTTTCAATTCTTCCGTTTTCTTTTGTTCCATTAGGATGAATGAGAGCCACTGCCATTCCTGCTTTTGCAATTCCACGATGAACTTTTCCGATAGCGTATTTCCCCTTAAAAGAATCCCAGTCTAAAGCGGTAACTAAAAGTTGGAATCCTCCTTCATCAGAATTTTTTGGCGCTGGAACGAATGAAATAATTTTTTCAAAAAGAGGGCGAAGATCGCCGTGCGCATTTATTGGATCAATAGGCATCTCGTTAAACGCCTTACCCTCTCGTCCTACGGCGTACATTGTCTGGAACTCAAGCTCGTCGGCAGATTTTGCGAGATCAAGAAAAAGATTCGCGACCTCTTCAAGCGCTTCCGCAGCACGCTGGTCTTTTTTATCAATTTTATTTATAACAACAATAATTTTTAATTTTAGTTGAAGTGCTTTCTGCAAAACAAAACGGGTCTGTGGCATCGGTCCCTCTTTCGCGTCAACAACCAAAATACATCCATCCGCCATATGGAGCGTTCGCTCTACCTCTCCTCCAAAATCAGCATGTCCAGGTGTATCAATGATATTTATTTTAATTCCGCCGTATTCAATTGATGTATTTTTCGCAAGAATAGTGATTCCCCGTTCCCGCTCAAGCTCATTTGAATCCATAATCAGCTCTTGCTTCAATTCCTCCGCCTTCTCATGAAATGTATGCGACTGCTTTAAAAGACCGTCTACAAGAGTGGTTTTTCCGTGATCAACATGAGCGATGATGGCGATATTGCGAATTTGTTTGTCCATACTCGTTTGCAAGTTTTGTTTGGGATAAAAAAATCCCGCCAAAGCGGGGCATACCCTTATCTATAATGTATTATTTTAAAAAAATTGCAAGGGATTGCGCCATTGAAAAAGCTCTTCTTTTTTTTCAACATATCCGCGAATATCAGGAATCGCCCCTTGTCCGTCAACAAAGGATCCGTTTCTGACGGAAAAAAGACCGAAGTGAAGATGCTTTCGCTCTCCGCCCGCATCGTCTGAATACGCCTCACCCAAAACCCCGATAATATCGCCCGCCTTCACTTGATCGTTTGGACGAATAATAACGCTTGAAAGCCGAATGTGCCCGTAGATTCCATATATTTTTTCTCGTTTTATTTTATTCATATTATGACCATCGGTCTTGTTTGGAATCAACTCTTCAATTTCGTGTTCAATGACCACAAGCCCACCGTATCCAACAGCAAATCGCGCGGAAATCACCGTTCCATCGGCAACCGCTGATACAAAAATATTTTTCTTTTCTTCTCCGGGAAAAATCTCGGCATCTGCTCCCGTGTGATACCCGCGGAACTTTTCTGGTGAAATCGGAGAATTTTCCGGCGATATAAGTATTCCAAACGGTTTTTTAAAAACTCGCTTAGCAAAATTCTCAACAGGCTCAACGAGTCTTAATCTTGTTTCTTGTTCAGTGCTCGGCGCATCACCAGAAAAAAATAATTTTTTTTCTTTCTCAGCAATGCCCCCCTGCTCCATAAAAGAACGAGAAAAAAAATCGGGAAACGGCGTCTTCCGATATACCGCAAACGCAAGAAGAAGAAAAATCGCGACTAAGGCCCCAATGATTGTAAAAAAAGTATTTCTCCGCATATTTTTCATTCAATATCAACGAGCTCATTAAGAATCTCAAGTGGAATCGGATTTCGTTTTGGACTTATACCCGGATATCTCCACGCGCTAATAATTTTTTTCTGCGCTTGCTGCAAATTTTTAATTTTTAACTTTTCATTTTTTCCGCCGAAGGCGGATCCGCCTTCGGCGGAAACTTTTTTTATTTGATACATAACCCAAATTTCATACGGATTTTTCTTTGAACCCGCTTGCTGCATAACGGCAATTGTTCGCGGAGCAACGCCTTCTTCTTTTCGTTTTGGACGAAAAATAACTCCGCGTATTTTTTGTTCGGAAAAACCATATTGACGCATCTTTCCGATGCAATGGCTCGTCCACATAAACTCTTTTGAGTCCTTTGGCTTTTTGCGCTCCATACCATACAGCATACCAGGCGATATAAAAAAAACCACCCATAACGAGTGATTAAGGCCCAAGATATTCATCGCCTGTAATATCAATGTCTTGGATATTGATCGAGTCGGCATGAACGGTAAGCTGATATCCTCTTCCGCATTTTTTGCAATTCGCATAAATCACTACTTGCTCCCCAGGTAAAACAGAAAGTTCTTTCGTTACATCCAAAGTGCTTTTTATGCCTTGAGAATGGCAGTTTCCACATGCAATGCGAAGCGTGAACCCTTTTTCGTTTTTAAGTACTGAACAACTAAACATAAGACGCCTCCATATGCGCGGTTAAGGAACAAAAAACCATGAAAACGCGACTGAACCGATAATAACAAAAAATTGGAGAACGCTCCCAGAAACCCACCGCCCATTGAGCTGTACATCAGTATGACACCAGTGGTGAAATTTTTGCAATACCACAAACGGCTGACAACGAAATTTAAAATACACGAATTGCAAAAAATCAGGAAGGACACCGCCGACTACTCCCAGCACTATAATAAAAATCTGCTCATTTCCAATAGGTTGAAAAATTACAAAAGAAAGAAAAAGCCCAAAAAACGCATCAAAAGCGATTTTTACAAAATCCAAAACAAAATATTTATTGAGAACGATGTCATTGTTGAGATGATTATTTTCATCGCGCCGTGCGGATTTTAAATCATAGTCCCAGTGCGGAAGAGCGTCAATCAGATAATGACTCAAAAATGCCATAAAAAACGCGCTAAAAAATCCGCTTACAGGGTGCCACGCAAAAACGCGCGCAACAGCAACGCCAACGATTCCATGAGTCGTGAGAGTCATA
>ERZ1292633.513-Hain-H41-02um-R1-513-length-44522-cov-6_pt1 | contig 44522 bp, 39 predicted proteins | sample MGYA00564406_ERZ1292633 | MGnify/ENA primary metagenome ERZ1292633 (study PRJEB36523, sample SAMEA6512639) | groundwater metagenome | collected 2019-01-08 | study: AquaDiva: Metagenomics assemblies of 32 groundwater samples | reverse complement strand
CGCGCCAAGCCGAGGGACTTCTACGACCTCTACTTCATCCTGCGCAAGCCGATGGGAGAGAGGAAGTCGATCGCAGCACGGCGCAAGGAGGTCTTGGAGAAGCTGGAGGCGGCCGACAAGAAGTTCCTCTACAACGAGCTCAAGGCTTTCCTGCCGAAGAGCCACTGGGCCATCATCCAGCAACTACCCGCTCAGCTCAAGAAGGAGCTCGAACGCCTGTGAGTTCGCGGCGAGGGGACCCGCGCGGAGAAGATTTGATATACTTTTTTCGCTCGGTTGTGGCGCGGTTGAGGAGCTTCTCCGCGCCGCGGCCGGGCGCCGTTCTTTGACCGCTTTTTTGGAAAACTCGACACAAAAGTCGACAATAAATCCGCGAAAGTCGTTTTTTGGGAGCGCGGATTTTAGCGAATAGTCATTAAAAAACAATCGTTTTCGCGGGTGTAGTTCAATGGTAGAACGAGAGCTTCCCAAGCTTTAGACGTGGGTTCGATTCCCATCACCCGCTCACTCTTTCCAACAAGACCGTAGGGTTTTTCGTTCATCCCACCTATGCTTTCGACGCGGAAGTAGTACGTGCTCGCGAGATCGAGACCTTGACAAAAAGGTCTCTCAAGGCTATTCTAGTTAAGTAGCGATTTAGCTACTTATATGAAATGGGCAGAGACGCATAAAAAGCTGGCGGCCTCCGGACTCCGCACGTTCACCGATCGGGAGTTTCAGGCGGTGACGGGCTCGACGCCCGCGTCAGCCAAGTTCCTGCTGATCCGTTACACGAAGAGCGGACTTCTGCGGCGGCTTAGGCGAGGACTGTACGCGGTCGAAGGAGAGCTGCCGTCCCAGTGGACACTCGCCAACCGGCTTTACAGGCCGTCCTACATCTCCCTTGAGACGGCCCTGTCCCATTACCACCTGATCCCCGAGACCGTGTATTCCGTGACCTCCGTGACCACGCGAAGCACGCGCGAGTTCGACGTCATGGGAATCAGCTACGGCTATCGGACGATCAAGCGTCGCTCTTTCTGCGGTTATCGCGCGATTCAACAAGGCGGCGAGACTGTTTTGATCGCTGAAAAAGCGAAGGCGCTGGCCGACTATCTGTATCTTGCCTACTTGAGAGGTTCGCCTGTAAACAGCAGGCTCAAACTCAAAGAAGTTCCTCGCCGCGAACTTCTGGAATACCTCGCGGTCTTCGAGCACCCTGGTCTCATGGAGTGGTTCAAGAATGATCTCAAAATCGCAGATCACAGAATTCAGCACTAGCTGGCAGACCCAGGAGTTGAGCGTCGCTCGGGAATATGTCCAGCATGTCCTGCTGGACATCCTCTTTCAGCTCAAAGGCGTCGACGCCAAGCTGGCCTTTAAAGGAGGCACGGCCCTGCGCCTCCTGCGCAATAGCCCGCGGTTTTCTGAGGACCTCGACTTCACCGGCTGGGTCAAGCCCTACCATGTGGGGGAGTGGATCAAGCAGACCGCCAAGGAAGCCTCGCGGCACGGGCTGGATTTCAAGAAGGTGGAGTCCAACGAGACCTCCGGCGGATGGTTCGCCCTGATGGACACGCAGGTCTACGACTGGCCGGTGCGCATCGAGTGGAACGTCTCCCTGCGGGCCTCGGGCAAGCCGGCCCCTCATGAGACGACATTGGTGAATTCTCCGCTTTGGACATCTTACTCGGTGACGGCGCTTGACGTGGATGAAATGGTCTCGGAGAAGATCCAAGCGCTGCTCCGCCGCAAGGAACCGCGCGACTTCTACGACATTTATTTCCTGATGCGCGCTCGTCTCGGTATAAAGAAAATTATCGCATCCAAGCAAGACCTGAGGCGCGAGGCCGCCAAGCTCAACGTCAAGGACGTGGAGCGCGAGCTCAGGGAGTTCTTGCCCCGCAGTCAGGTGGCTATCGCCAAACAACTGCGCGAGGCTCTCACGCGCGAGCTTGACCTTCTCTAGCGACCACTTTGCCTGGACCGTTCGCGCCGAGGTCTCTGTAATCCTGTCACTTGATTCGATGCGAGATGAGCCGAATCTTCAGTTTGAAATCATCAGTGATGAGAACGCGCGGATTATTGTGTTCAACGCCGTTTGAGCCGCGAAGACGCGAGGCGATTGGGGCAAGCGATCGAAAAAGGTTTTCCACAAACCAGTTTCAGGACGAGTTCGCGGATCAGTCACAACTCAGATCCTCCGACCGAAAGGTCCCAGCCCTTGCCGCCGCGATCCAGTTTCAACTGCACCGCAGTTGAGGTTCTCCGTCGGGAAGAACCTGGCTGCGAGCTCCGGCCAGGCTCATCGTGCAAAGTCTGCGCGCCGCCGGGCGCGGTACATCTCTTCGACGCGGCCACGGGCGCGCGGCGCTAGAAGACGCATGACCGCCTCAATGGTGCGGGGGCTGGATTCCTGGCGCAACTGACGCGCGGAATGTTAGTATCCTGCGATTCTTTGGCCTCGATAGAGTCAAACCTCAAATAGATAAAAGATTGCTGCCCATCACCCGCTTCTATTCTCGCCGCGTCCTATACGCCCTCTGTGTGGCCGTCGCCTTGCGCGCCCCTTTCGCCCGGGCCCAACCCGGTCGCGAAAATCCGGCGCAGACGCCGCCCAAGCCTTCGACCGTGACCGTCGTCTCCAAACCGGCAGCGCCTTCCAACCCCTTGGCGGCCAAGGCCCGCTCCCTGTATTTCACCTCCGACGTCCTGAAGTCGGCCGAGGCCTTCGAGGCCGCCGTCAAAACGTCTTCCAAGGATTGGACACTGTGGGTCGAGGGCGCCTTGGCCTGGGCCGAGTCCGGACGACCCGAAAAAGCCGTGTCCTGGTATCGGCGCGCCTGCGCCCTCAATGATCAGGCGGAACTTCGCGCCTCGCTGGGCTGGGCCTTGCTGCGCGTCGGCGATCCAGCGGCCGCCGACGCGGAGTTCACCCGAGCCCTGGGGATCAATCCCGACTCCGCCTGGGCGTTGCTCGGCGCGGGCAGAGTCAAATTGGCCTTGGACAAGCCGCGCGAGGCCGCCGATATCCTCCAAGCGGCGGCGCGGGCCGCTCCCGGGCAATCCATGGCGCCCTATTTTCTCGGCAGCGCCTACGACAAGCTCGGCGACGAGTCTGCGGCCGCCGAAGCCTATAAACTCGCCGTGGGCGCGGATTCTTATTTTCATGAGGGCCGGGGCATTCTCATCCGCGCCTATCTTCGTCAGCGCCGCTACAATGAAGCCTGGAAGCAGCTGCAGCGTCTGCTCGAGGGAGATCCCGGTTCAAAGCTCGCTCAGGCCTTGATGGCGAAAGTTCGCCCGATGATCACCAACACGCCGGAACCGCCGGCACCGACCCAGCCGGGGCCCACCGGACCCGCCGACGCCACCGAGCTTTTGGGGGGGAGAATGCCCGTCTTGCGCGTCGGCGTCTCCTCCACGGCCATGGGAAAGCCCCGCCCGCGCCTGTCGGCCTCATTTCGCGGAAACAACCCTTGGCAAGTCCTAGAGCCCAAAAGCGGCCGCGTCCTTTTCTCCGCGGGGGCCGGGGAATCGTGGACCTTGCGCATCGTCGCCGCCAGTAAAAAGAAAAAAAAGAGCCGCACGCGCTTGGAATTGCGCTCGCACGAGGGGCAGGTCGTCGCCATCGCCTCGGACGCCATTCTCATCAAACCGCTCGATATGGCGTCTTCGCTCATCACCATCGAAGACGATCCCGCGCAAGTCCCGCGCGCCTTTCGCGGGGAACTTGAGTTCGCATTGTTCGGCCGCCCCCGCACGATCCGCATCACCAACATCATAGGCCTGGAGGACTACACCCACGGAGTCGTCTCGGCGGAAATGCCCGTTCGCGCCCCGCTCGAGGCGTTGAAAGCGCAGGCCGTCATCGCCCGCACGCACGCCTATTTCATCAAGACCATGACCCGGCGACATAAAAAGGACGGCTACGACCTGTGCGACGGGCAGCATTGCCAAGTCTACGGCGGTCTTCATTCGGAGACCCCGCGGACTCGTTCCGTGGTGATCGATACCCGCGACCGGGTCGCTTTCTTCAAGGGAAAACCGGCGCACGTGATCTACTCATCGCATTGCGGGGGGATGACTCAAAGCGGCGCGGACATCGGCTGGGGCAATGTCCCCTACTGGAAAGGCATGTCGGATTCGGCGACGCCCGTCGCGCTTCCCGCCTCTCCCCTCGAGTTGAGGATGCTGCTCTCCGATTGGCCCAGCGGTTACGACCGGCCCTCCAGCCAAGTTCATCCCTCCCACGCGCGCTGGACCCGCGCCGTCTCCGCCAAGGAGCTCTCCGAAAAACTGAACCGGAAGTACAAGATCGGACAACTCAGAGGCCTGCGCGTTGTGCGCCGTTCGCCCGCGGGCCATGTCACCTCCCTTCTGATCATAGGCTCCAAGCGCAATAAAAAACTCACCGATGAGATGGCGATCCGAGGAGTGGCCGCCGCGGGCTCCCTGCGCAGCACCTATTTCGTCTTCGACGTCGAATACCGCAAGGAGTTCCCTCCAGGGCGGACATCGGCGAAGGGTAAAAAAATATCCGCCCCGATCCCGGTCCTGGTGCCCGAGACCTTCGTTTTCCGGGGAGGCGGCTGGGGCCATGCCGTGGGCCTGTGCCAATCCGGGGCGATGGGCCGGGCCGAGGCGGGAATCGATTACGCCTCGATCGTCAAAGCCTATTTCGCCGGAGTCGAGATCGGGACCCTGAAGTACTAAGCATGAGATCACCAAAGAGACATCTCGGCGTGGATCTGGGCGCCACCTGGCTGCGCGTGTGCCTGACGGATGGGACCGACATCCTCAGCGAGACGCGCCTGCCGGCGGTTTCCTGGCGCCAAACGCCGCGCGTTCTTCAACGCATCCTCCGGGCTGGCGGCGTGAAGCGGGTCGACGCGATCACTTTGGGAGGCACCCGGCTCGGCGCGGCGGCGTCGCGCGCGGAGCTGCGAAAATCCTTGCGGGCCCTCGCTCGGAGCGTGCGCGTGTGCCCCGACTACGAAATCGCGCACCGCGCCGCCTTCGGCTCCGGGCCCGGCGTGCTCCTCATCGCAAGCACGGGCTCCTTGGCTTTCGCCCGGGGCGTCGACGGAAAATCTCGACGGGCGGGGGGATTGGGACCCTTGTTGGGCGACGAGGGCTCCGGCTTCTGGCTGGGTAAAACAGCCGCCCGCGACGCGGTCTTGCGCTCGGCCCTGCGGCTGCCCGACCCTCTGAGCTTGGCGCACGCCGCAGATCCCGTGCGCGCCACGGCGGCGCTGGCTCCCCGCGTTCTGAATGCCCGCTTGACGCGCGCCCGTCGCTTGCGGGAAGACGCCGCCGACCATCTCGCCGCTCTGGCCGTCGCGGCCGCCAAGGGATTGCGCCTTCCCGTGCCGGTGCCGTTGTCCCTTCATGGAAGCTTGTTTAAAAACCGCGCGTTGAAAACGGCGGTCGTTCGCCGTCTGGGCCGCGTGCGCGAAGTCGAGCCGCGCGTCAGCGCCGAGCGCGCCGCCGCCGGCCTATAAGTGTTTTGTAGAATGAAGCCATGATCATCGCCCTTGGCTGCGACCACGCCGGCTTTCCGCTCAAAAAACTCCTGCACTCCTGGCTTCAAAAAAAAGGACATAGCGTCCTCAATCTCGGCGTCGACACCGACGCCGAGCCGGCCGACTATCCCGACTACGCGCGGGCCGTGGCCGAAGCGGTCGCCGCGGGCCGGGCCGAGCGCGGACTCATCGTCTGCGGTTCGGGAGTCGGCGCCACGGTCGCGGCCAACAAAGTGCCCGGCACGCGCGCGGGGTTGTGCCACGACACGTTCTCAGCGCGGCAAGGCGTCGAGGATGACGACGTCAACGTTCTGTGCCTGGGCGGGCGCATCATCGGCGTCGAACTCGCCTATGAAGTCGTCTCCGCCTGGCTTAACGCGAAATTTTCCGGTCTCGAACGCCATGTTCGCCGCAAAAACAAGGTGACCGCGATCGAGCGGGCCTACTCCAAGGAGTCCGTTCAATGACCTCTAAAAATCCTCTCCGCGATCTGCATCGTTTCGGGGTCTCGGTCTGGTATGACTACGTCTCCCGGTCTTTGATCGATTCCGGCGAGCTCAAGCGTCTTATAGAGGAAGACGGCGTGCGCGGGGTCACGTCCAACCCCACCATCTTTGAAAAAGCCATCGGCGACTCCTCCGACTACGACGAGGCCATCCGCAGTCGCTCCCGTCCGGGCATGCCTCCCGCCGAGCTTTTCGAGAAACTCGCGATTTCCGATATTCAAGACGCCTGCGACCTTTTTCGGCCTCTGTACGAGGAGACCAGGGCGGGCGACGGCTTCGTCAGCCTCGAGGTCGCTCCCGCTCTCGCCCGTGACCGCGCCGGCACCGTGGCCGACGCCAAGCGCCTCTGGAACGCGGTCGACCGCCCCAACCTCATGGTCAAGGTCCCCGGGACGGTGGAAGGTCTGCAGGCCATCGAAGACCTGACCGCAGACGGCCTCTCTATCAACGTCACGCTGCTGTTTTCCCTTGAGCGCTACTGCGCCGTGGCCGAGGCCTACCTCAGAGGCCTCGAGCGCCGCGCGGCGGCGGGCAAGGACCTCGCGAAAGTCGCCTCGGTCGCCAGTTTCTTCGTCTCCCGAGTGGACTCCGCCGTCGACGCGGAGCTGGAAAAACGCCCCGAAGCGAGCGCTAAATCCCTGCTTGGGAAGGCCGCCATCGCCAACGCCAAGCTGGCCTACCAGCACGGCAAAAAAGTCTTCTCCTCGGCCCGCTTCAATGCGCTCAAAACCAAAGGCGCCAAGCCCCAGCGCCTGCTCTGGGCGTCGACGGGAACGAAAAACCCCGCCTATCGAGACACCCTCTACGTCGAGGAACTCATCGGGCTCGACACCGTCAACACCATGCCGCCGGCCACCGTCGACGCCTACCGCAGACACGGCGCCGCCCGACCCTCGCTCGACGAATCCGTCGAAACCGCCCGAGCGCAATGGGACGGCTTGGCCCAATTCGGCGTGGATCGCGAGGCGGTCCTCAATCGCCTTGAGACGGAAGGCCTGGCCGCGTTTTCTCGCTCTTACGAAACCTTGATGGGAAAGCTCGCCGCCAAACGGGCCTTGCTCGAGGTGGAGAACGCCGCCGTGGAAGCGGGCCTGGCCGAACTCGAGACGGCGCGCTTTTGCGAACGCCTGTGGGCCAAGGATCCCTCCCTTTGGAAAGCCGACAAAGAACACCAAAAAATCATCCGCCATGCCTTGGGCTGGCTGGACGCGCCGGTGGCCGCGGCTCCCGCCCTGGGACCGCTCAGAGATTTCGTCGAGACGGCCGCGGCAGAGGGTTTTCGCCGAGCCGTCGTGCTCGGGATGGGGGGATCGAGTCTGTGCGTCGCCGTGCTGCGCTCGATTTTCTCGGCGCCGCCCAATCGCCTTGAGTTGATGATTCTCGACTCCACCCACCCCGAGGCGGTGGCCGCGCTGGAAAAACAGCTCGACCTCGACAAGACGTTGTTTCTCGTCGCCAGCAAGTCCGGTTCGACCGTAGAGCCCAACGCGCTCCTCTCGTATTTCTGGAACGCGGTCTCGCGCCGCCACGGCGCCCGCGCGGCCCGCCATTTCGTGGCCATCACCGATCCGGGGACCTCTCTGGAAAAACTCTCGCGGGAATTGAGATTTCGCAAGACCTTCCTCAGCCCGCCCGACGTGGGAGGACGCTTCTCGGCCCTGACCGTGTTCGGCCTCGTTCCCGCCGCTCTGGCCGGCATCGACACCGGCGAGCTTCTCTCCCGCGCCCGCAAAGCGGCGGCGGCGTTCTCGGCCCAAACCCCCACCAGGGACAATCACGCCCTTCGTCTGGGGGCGTTCCTCGCCAGCCACGCCCGCGACGGCCGCGACAAAATGACGTTGGTCCTGCCCCCGGCTTTGGAGGCTTTCGGGCTTTGGGTCGAACAGTTGGTGGCGGAATCCACGGGAAAAGAGGGACGAGGAATTCTCCCTGTCATCGACGAAGCCCTCGTCCAAGCTCCCTCCTATGGCCGCGATCGCGCGTTTGTCAGAATCGCCCTCAAGGGTCACGCTGAACCCCAAGTCGACGCCGCGCTCGCCGAGCTCGAACGGTCCGGACACCCCGTCATGCGCTTGGAAATGTCGAACGCGCTGGACCTCGGCGCGCAGTTCCTCCTATGGGAAATCGCGACGGCGGCGGCGGGCTTTCTGCTCAAGGTTAATCCCTTCGATCAGCCCGACGTGCAGTCGGCCAAGGATAAAACTCGGGATTTCCTCGAGGCCCAGAAGAACGCCGCGCCGGAAAAAGCAAGTCTGCGCGCCGGCGGCCTGGCCGCCTCTTGCGACACGGGCTTGCTCTTAGCCCTGAACGCAGACTCAAGCCAGGATCGCCCTTTGCGCGAAGTCTTGGAGGCGCATCTCGCCCGCGTCAAGCCCGGCGACTACGTGTCCATCCTGTCTTTTCTCGCCGGAACCGATGACAACCGCCGCCTGCTCGATGACGTCCGCCGGCTTATTCGAGCCCGCACGACGGCCCCCGTGACCGCGTCGTGGGGACCCCGATACCTCCATTCGACGGGTCAGTTGCATAAGGGCGGCGGAGCCAACGGAGTCTTTCTCGTTCTCAACGACTGGGAAAAAACAAGACTTCCCGTTCCTGATAAACCCTTCACGTTCGGGGAGCTCTGCCGCGCCCAAGCCCGCGGAGACGCGGCGGCCCTTCTGGCGGCCGGACGCCGCATGTTGCGTCTTGACTTCGGCTCGGCCGGCGACGGTTTGCGGGCCTTGGCCAACGCGTTGGCCGATTCCCGAGCGGCGGCCCTATGACGGCCAAACTGGCCGCAAAAACTCTGCGCGCCAAAGCCGCCAAGATTCGTCTTTTCCTCTGCGATGTCGACGGCGTTCTCACGGGGGGAACGATTTATCATTTCGTCGACACGACGGGAGAATTAGTCGAATTCAAGGGCATGAACGCCCAAGACTCCATCGCCCTGGCCTGGATGGCCGAATCGGGTCTGACCACGGGCGTCATCAGCGGACGATTGTCGAAGGGCACTCAGGCCCGTTTGCAAATGCTCAAGGTCAAGCACATTTATCAGCACCGCCTCGACAAGGCCGCGGTGCTGGAAGCGATCATGGCCGAGGAAAAAGTCGGCTCGGAACACGTCGCCTACATGGGCGACGATCTCCCGGACCTCGCGGTGATGTCGCGCGTCGCCCTGGCCATCGCTCCATCCAACGCCAGACCCGAGGTCAAGGCCGCCGCGCATTGGGTCACAAAAGCCCGCGGGGGGCAGGGAGCCGTTCGGGAATGCGCCGAGGTCATCTTGAAAAGCCGCAAGGCATGGGATCACATCCTGGCCCGCTACCGTTGACACGTTGACGCGGGCCCCCAAGCCAGGCTAGAATGCAAACACACGAACATGATCGACTTATTCGGCCTTAAAAATCGGGACAAGGAGTCCGACCAGCAGGCCCGGCAGGCTGACGCGCAGCCGGCCCCGCCGCGAGGCTCTCACAAACTGTGGGCGTTCCTTCTGGTTCTCGACGCGGTATTCGTCATCGTCTTCGCCGGAGCGGTCGCTGCGAAGATCTATCAGTATCGCAACGCCCCGCCCGCGGTCGTCGTCGCCCCTCGGCGTCGTCCAGTCAAGGAACCCGCCAAAGCTCCCGACGCGCCCGCCGTCGCCGCGGCCCCAACGCCCGCGCCGGTCACGGCGACCCCGGCCGCTCCCGCGGCGAAAGCCCCCGAACCGCCGTCGGCCCCCGTTAAAGCGTCCGCCGACGCGCCGAAACCTCCCAAACCCACGATGCTGACCGACGCGCCCAGACACCGAGACACTCCCCGCCCCGCCGACCACGCCGCCAAGGCCGCCCCGACGCCGCCCGCCTCAGGCGAGGTGAAAGTGAAAGCCGTGGGAGTCGATTTCAAGCTGCATGCCCCCAAAGCCCGCAGCGTCAGCGTGGTCGGCGCCTTCATCATGCGGGGGGGAAGGCAGGAAATGACGCGCCAGGAAGACGGAACGTGGACCGCCACCATCTACCTTAAACCCGGGCAATACCGGTACACCTTCGCCGTCGACAAGAAAAAGCAGCTCGATCCCGAAAATCCGCATTCCGAAAGAGGCGCCTCTCTCATATCCGTGCCGTGATGCCGAATCATCAACGCCGTTCTGTCTTGATTTTGTAACAGAGCCTCGTTACACTCTCCCCAACGCGGGCTTTGACCTTACGGGCCTGACGCGATTTCAATGAGCCGGACCAAAAACCGATATCTGATACGGTTCGCCTGCGCGGCTCTGTGCGCTTCCCTCGGCGCCCGCGCGGCCTATGCCGTCACCGCCCGCTGCGCGCACACCGCGACGCTCCTGGCCAACGACGATCTGCTGATCGCGGGCGGCGTCAACGCCGTCGGAACCACCCTCAGCAGCGTGGATCTCTTCGCGGCTTCGCCCGATCGCGCCGTCACAGCCGGCGCGATGACCGTCGCCCGGGCCTCGCACACCGCAACGTTGCTGCTCAATGGCTGCGTGCTCGCCGCCGGAGGCAACACCAACAACGCGGCACCCGCTGCGACGGCCGCAGCCGAAGTCTACAACCCGCTCACCGGCCAATGGACCAACACCGCCGTCCTCATCACCGCGCGCTACAACCACACCGCCACTTTGCTCACAAACGGTTCGGTGCTGATTTGCGGAGGCCAAAACGGCGCGGGCACCGCGCTGTCCTCGTGCGAACTCTATACCCCCACGAGCTGCACCGCCGGCTCCTTCAGCGCGGCCGCAAGTCTCCAGCAAGGCCGATACAATCACACCGCTGTCCGGCTCAAGGACGGAAAAGTGTGGTTCGCCGGCGGCGTGAATCCGGCGGTGACTCCCCGCTACCTATCGACCACCGAACGCTACGACCCGCTTTTTAACGCCTTTCAATCCGCCTCTCCTCTCATCGAGGCGCGCGCCCACCACACCGCAACTTTGATGGGCAACGGCAAGGTTCTTCTTGTCGGCGGCTACAACGCGAGCGAATTCCTGGGCAACCTCGGCACGCTCCAAACGGCCGAAATTTACGATCCCTTGTCCAACACAGCCACGCCCGCGGCCTCCATGGCCGCGCGCCGCCAGGCCCAGGCCGGCGTGCTCAAGGCGGAAGGCTACGTGATGGTCACCGGGGGCTTGGGGAATATCACGACCACCTACATCACCCCGAGCATGACCCTGGAGCCGGGAAGCACCCTCACGGGAACCTACAACGGCTCATCAACAATGACGATCACGGGCGGGGCCGTTTCGACGAAAATGGATTTTCTCCTCAGCAAACCGGTGATCGGCCAAATTTCAAACGGCGAAGTCTGGCTGTCGTCGCCGGCCGTAAAGTTTCCCACCGGCGCCGTCTACTTCAGACCCACCAATCCCTCCAATCCCTCCCAAGGCGTGAGCATGAATCTGGCGGGCGAATACTCGGGCTGCCGCGAACTTCTAGCCCGCCAGGGCAACTGCGGGAACATCAAGAACACTCTCTCCCTGCAAAACCTCTCGGGACAGGTCGTCTACTATGACCTCCTCCAAGTCAGTCCCACGGACGGCAGCGTCGTTTCCGGAGGCACCCTGCGTTTTCCCGCCTCAAGCCCCCTCACCGCCGGCGAGGGGGATTTGGAAGCCAACTCATCTCTCACAACGTCCATCACGATGCCGGTGGGCAAGGAGTTGATCGGCTTCAGCATCACCAACGCCACGGTAACCATCGTCGAAGGCAATTTCATCCAAGTCGATTCCTTCAGCGTCACGCTCAACGGCGGGGGATTCACCTTCACCGGCAGCGCCGCGGTCTCGGCCAACGGCGACAACTCCGGCGGACTGGCCACATTCAGCAACGTCACCTTCACGAATCTGACCGGAAAAATACTGTGGGCGGGAAGTCCGGGCTACAGCGTCTCATCTCCCCGCACCATTCCGATTCCCGGCGCCAGCGTACCGCTGACGCTTTCGCTCAACATGAGTTACGTCGCCAACGGCGTCGATCTCAAGGACCAAGCCTTCACGATCGACGTCGGCACGGTCGTTATCCGCAAAATGCTCTTCGCCGATGGGGAGTACTTCGATCCCGCGGCCAACGAGTGGCTTTTCGATCTTCCCAACAGCATCTCGCTGCCTTCTCCGACCTTAAACCGCTTCGGACACACCGCCACGCTCTTGGCGAACAATGACGTGGTTCAATACGGAGGCCGCACCTGCTCCGGCGCCACCTGCGCGTCTCAAGTCAGCTCCAGCATGGAAATCGGGACTCTGTCGGGTGAGGTCAACCTCGCTGCCAGCGCCAACGCCCTGACGACGGTCAGGGCGTTCCACACCTCGACCCTGCTGCCCGACGGAAAAATCCTGGCGGCGGGGGGAACCAACGGCCCCAGCGTCCTGCGCAGCGCCGAACTCTTCGACCCCGCCACGGAAACATTCTCACCGGTGGGGGCCATGCGCGCCGTCCGGGACCTTCACACCGCCACGCTGCTGCCCAACGGCCGCGTTTTGGTCGCCGGGGGATTTACCACCAACGACGTCAGCACCGGCTCGACGAACTCGAGCGAAATCTACTACCCAGAATCCCAGCTCTTCATCGAAACGACGCCGATGATCAGTTCCAGAAGCAACCACACCGCGGTTCTTCTGCCTTACGGCCAGGTCTTCGTGGCGGGAGGGTTCGGACCCAATGACGTGATCACGGGCTCCTCGGAACTCTTCATTTCCACCCAAAACCGCTGGATTGCGGCCGCGACCATGCCGGCCAATTGCGAGCGCGCCCTGCACGTCGCGGTGCAGCTCAAAAACGGGAACATCATGCTGATCGGCGGGGTCAATTCGGGCGGGGTGCTCGACACCTCCGCCCTGTACGACCCGACCTTGAACACCTGGGATTGCGCCTCAGTCGCGGTCATGCCCGAGCGTCTGCGCTCCCTGACGGCGACGCTGATGTTCGACGGCCGGGTCCTCGTCGCGGGGGGCAATAACGGCCTAGGCGAAGTCAACGCATCCTACATATACAGCCCTCTGACCAACACGTGGACGGCCACGGCCACGTTCCCGATCCTCGAGCCGCGCTTCAATCATAACGCCACGCTGCTGCCCAACGGCAACATCATGATGTCGGGCGGCTCTCATCGTCTGGGCACGCCCAGCGCCATTGAGATATTCCATCTCAACGCGAGTTCATGGAGCGCCAGCGTCTCAGGGCTCATCTATTCCGCCGGTCCAAGAACCTTCCACACGCAGACGCTCGCCCTCAACAACAAGGTGTACGCGATCGGAGGAAGCAACGGGGCCATCGGCGGTCCAGGGACCTCCTTCTGGGGTCCCGCCGAAGGCGGTTATTTCATGTCCACCCCGGATTCACACTCGAAAGACGCACCGCCCAGCCTGCGGCAATCCAGCATCACGTTGACAACCCAATCGCCGTTTTTGCCCGGCAATAACCTGACCGTCATTGGCACCCGCTTTCGCGGGGAAACGGACGCCTCCGGGGGCGGAGCCGCCTCGGCGGATTCGTCCTTCTCCCTGCCACGTCTTATCCTGCAGCAAGTGGACGGTTCGGGGGGCACGGCCTCCCAATCCAACGGCGGTTTCGTCGTCGACTTGACCACCGAGATTTACCGCAATTCCTCGAATTTCGCGACGCTCAACACCTCGTTTACCGTCGCCTTGCCCGCCACGGCAAGCCTCATGCCCTACGGTTGGTACGCCCTTCGCGTCGGCGCCAACGGAGTCTATTCCGACGGCAAACTCGTCCAAGTCGGCCCAGCCAAGCCTGCGAGCGCGCCCACCGACATCACCAGCACGATGCAGGGCGTCTCATCGATCACCTGGACGTGGAGTCCGTTGGCCGGCGTCGACGGCTACAACGTCTATAACGCAACCACCGGGGTCTTCCTCAGCACGATCGCGCCGACGGCCACACCGACCTTTTACCAGACGAACCTCGGCCCCAGCGCGACGGCCTCGATTCTGGTGGCGGGCTTCACGCTCAGCGGCGACGGCCCTTTGGCCGCTTCAGCCACGTACTACACCTCGACCTCGGGCAACATCAGCCTCTCGAATTCCCCGTTCAGTCTGACCATCGCTTCGGTGACCGCCTCGGGCGCCCTCCTGTATTGGGCCGCCAGCACCATGCCGGTGGGAACCGTGTACGAGGTCCTGCAATCGAGCGACGAGTTCGTCACCTCGTTTTCAACTCCCATTCCCCTCAGCTACGCCCTCACCAACAACGTCGTAAACATCGGCGGCCTGGCGGGCAACACCACGTACTACTTCCGCGTCCGAGCTTTCGATACCGGCGGACAATTCATCTCGTTTTCCAACGTCGTCTCGACCCACACTCCCAACGGCGGCGCGCCGCCCGGTTCCATCGCCGCTCTGCTGGAGGCACACGTCGACTCGCAAGTCTACGGGACCTTAGGCAACGGCCGCCTCGTCTTGCTTCGCGCTCCCGCTTATGTCTTCCCCAGCCCCGTAACGATCACCGTTTCCTCCTACGTTCCCACGGGAACGCTGTGCCCCAACGCCACCAACATCGCCTTCTCGATCACAGCCAATCCCGCTTTCCAACCCAACGGCAGCCTCTACTTCACCTTCAGCTACAACGCATCGGAACTGGGAACCATCCCCGCCAGCCGCGCCCTCCTGCTGCGCTATGACCCGGCCAGCGGCACCTGCATACCCTTGGAAACGACCGTGGACTCCACCGTGGGGCAGATGACGGCCCGCATCAACCACTTTTCGCTGTTTCAAGTCGGACAGGTTCCCCTGGCGGCCTCAGTGGATGGCGCCCGCCTATTCCCCAACCCCTATCGCACCGCGCGCGACGGGTACGTGACGCTTGACAATATCCCTGGAGGATCCAGGGTACGGATATTCACGCTCAACCGTGAATTGGTCCTCGATCAAATCGCCAACGGCGCCGGCGTGCTCACTTGGAGCGGCACCAACGGCGCCGGGCGTCCCGTGGCCAGCGGCCTATACCTCGTGATGATCGAGTCCAACGGCTCGAAGAAGATTCTTAAGCTGTCTTTGATTCGATGAGAACCATTCTCCTCGCCGTCATCGCCTTGCTGGCCGCCCTCGAGGGGCGCGCCGGCGATTTCAGCCGAGGGGCGGCCGGAACGTCGGGCTCGCAATTCTTGACCTTCGACACGAGCGCGCGCGGCATCGCCATGGCCGGCGCCTACGTCACCGCCAGCGACGACGCCTCCTCGATTTACTGGAACCCGGCCGGACTGACCCGCGTACGCTCCGTATCGGCGACCGTCCTGCACGCCCCTTATCTGGCCGACATCACCTACAACGCCGCCGCCGCCGCCCTGCGCATGAACCACGACTCCGTCGTCGCCGCCGGCCTGCGCTACCTCGACATGGGCTCCATACCCGAAACCGACGTCAACGGCCTGCCTCGCGGGGATTTTCACCCGCGCGCCTACGTCGCCGAGCTCGCTTGGGGACAACATGTCCCCGACCTCTCCGAGACCGGGTCCGAATTCTCCCTCGGAGCCAACATAAAATACCTGCAGACGGATATCGGCGCTCGAGCCTCGGCGGTCGCCGGCGACATCGGGCTGCTCTCGCGCATCGAACGAAGGTTCATCTATGACATGGGAGTGACGGTTCAAAACATCGGCTCGGGTCAAAAGTTCGACAAGGTCCGCGACTCGCTGCCGACGCGCGTGCGCGTGGGCGCGGGCATCCGCCCGATCAAGCCCCTTCTCCTCACCATCGAAGGCATCGCCCCGTTCAGCAACGCCCTGCACGGCGCCGCCGGAGCCGAGTATACCCTCACCATTGACGAAGACATTCAAACTTCGGCGCGCGCCGGCTTCAACAGCCTGACCTACCAGTCTTTGGGGCCGTCGTCGGCGTTGAGCATGGGCTTCGGGGTTACGGCGTTCAACCTCAGCTTCGACTACGCCTTCGCGCCCTCCGGAGAACTGGGCGCGGCGATCCACCGAATCTCCCTGAGCTTCAACCTCCCCGAACTGAATTCGATACGGTCGAGCAGGAGGTAGCGTGGACCCTCTCGAACCCAAACCTCCCGTTCCCCCGTCGCCTCCGCGTCCGGAGCTTATCGAGACCCCGGCGCGGCAACCTGCGAATTCGATGATGGATTTTTTTCAGCGGCGCCTCGAGGCTCTGGAGAAGGAGCTTGTGCTCGAGCGCGAGCGGGCCAACTCGACCCAGGCCCAACTCCAAGCTCAGGTGGTCCTCAAGTCCGAGGTCGAAAACCATCTCAAGGCGATGAGCGAACAGCTGCGCCGCGAAAAAGCCGAAAAGGATGGGGCGGAGGAAAAATCCCGGGCGCAGGGCCGCGTGGAAGCCCTCGAACTGCGCCTCGATGAAATGAACTCCACCTTCGCCCAGCTTCTCAAAGAGGCCGTCTCCCGCCAGCCCTCCGCAACGCTGGTGCCCATGGAATCCCTCGGCGCGGAGCTCAGCGTCTTTCGACGCACCATCAAGGATGTGGCCGAACAGGTGGCCCGCTGGCGCGACGACATGAAGGAACTGCCGTCCGTCCTTCCCGAGTTGCGCGCGCTGTCTGCGCGCACTTCGGACGAGGAGCGACTCATCGAGGGGGCGCTCACCCGGCGCTTCGACGAATTCAACGCCAAACTTCAAACCGCCGTGTCGGATTGGGAAAGGCGCCACGACATCGAGCGCCGAGCGCAGGACGATCGCCTGCGGACTTTAAGCGAGGAGCGCACGGCCTTGGCCCGACTTTGGGAGGAACAAGGCCAGGCCCTGCGCCAAGAATTTTTAAAGGAACGCATCTCCCGGGAAGTCGAGGTCTCGAACCAGCTCGCCGAACTCAACAAACGCCTGGAGAACTCCTCTTACGAACGATCTCCGGCCGCCGCCTCGATGGAGGCGATCAGGGAACAACTCGAGAGGCTCGCGCGCACCCTGAGCGCGGCGCCGAAAGCCAAAGATGAGATCATCGTAGAACTCGAGCAGGAAAAGGCCGACTTGATGCGCTCGATGCGGGACCGTCATGAGCAGCTGCGCTCCACTCTCGAGGAACGGCGTCAGATCGAAATGACGATGGGCGAGAGCCTGCTCAAACTGGCCGCGGATCTCGAGCGAGAGCGCGGAAAGACGCGCGCCGCCGCCGAGCAGACCGACGAGTTCAAGAGCCTTTCTCACACCCTATCGGCCCGAATCGCCGACTTCGAACGCACCCAAGCCGAGCGCGACGCGCGCGTCGTTTCCCTCGGCGCCGAGCGCGATGAACTCGTCCGGGCTTTGGTCACCGAATCGGAGAAATACCGGTCCGCCCTGGCCGAGAGAACCGCCTCCGATGAGCGCTGGCATCAACGAACCTTGGAACTTCAGCGTAAAGTGGAAGAGGAGACCGCCCGAGCCGGCGCGGCGGCCGAAACCACCGCCGACCTGCGCGCCAAGATCGCCTTGATGTCCGATCAAATGACACGGTCATTCCAGGAGCGGGACGCGGTCGTGGCGCGCTTTGCCGACTGGGAGCGCGAGCGCCAGCGCCTGCTTGACGCGCTTAAGCAAAAAGACGGCATGGTCTCGATGCTCTCCTCGGCCTTCAAGGGCTCCCTCAAGAAACCTTGATATCGTAGAATGGCGGCATGAAAGCCGTTGTTTTAAAGGCATTCGGTGGGGCGGAGAACCTCCACACGGCCGATAGGGCCGACCCGGTGCCGGGCCCGGGCGAAGCGCTGGTCCGCGTGCGCGCCTGCGCGCTGAACCACCTCGACCTTTGGATACGAGGAGGGCTTGCGGGGTCCAAGGTCAAGCTTCCCCATGTGCTGGGATCCGATATCGCCGGCACGGTCGCCGCGTTGGGGCCGGGCGTGCCGTCGCAGTCCGTCGGCGCCCGCGTCGCGATCCATCCGGGTCTTTGCTGTCGCTCCTGCCCCGCCTGCCTCGACGGACGCGAGTCCGACTGCTCCGATTACGGCATTCTCGGAGCGTATGGGGGCAGCCAAGGCGGCTACGCCGAATTGATCTGCGTCGCGGCGGACTCGCTTCTGCCAGTGCCCGGGCACATGTCCTTTATCGAAGCGGCCTCGCTTCCCTTGACCTCGCTGACCGCTTGGCGCATGCTCGCGACCCTCGGCGAGGTCAAAAACGGCCAAACCGTCGTGATCCTGGGTGCCGGCGCCGGAGTCTCGGTGGCCGCGATCCAAATCGCCAAGGCCTTGGGCGCCCGCGTGATCGCGGCCTCGAGCGACGCGGAAAAACTCGAGCGCGCCAGGACGCTGGGCGCCGACGCGGTCATTCTCCAGCCCGCGCAAGATCTTTCCCGCTCGGTTTACAAATTCACGGACGGCGCTATGGCGGACTGCGTCATCGAACACGTAGGCCCGGCGGTTTTCTCCGACGCCTTGAAATGCCTGCGTCCCTCGGGGCGGCTCATCACGTGCGGCTCGACCTCCGGTCCGCGCGTCGAGCTCGATATGCGCTACGTCTTCAGCCGACAGCTTCGCATCATCGGAGCCCGCATGGGAAGCGCGGCGGAGATGCGCGCCGTCTGGGCGCTGGTCCAAGACGGACGCCTCAAACCCGTCGTCGACCGGACATTCCCGCTGGCCGAGGCCCGCAGCGCGCACGAGCGCCTGGAGTCGCGCCGCCAATTCGGAAAGGTCGTGCTCTCGGTCGCATGAATCCTCCCGGCCGCCAGCAATCCGTTCCCATCTGGCTGCTGATGGCGGCGTTGGCTTTGCCGGCACTCGGCCTGCGCGCTCCTCTTATCGAGGTCGACGATGCCCGCTACGCCGAGGTGCCGCGCGCGATGGCGGCGGGGGGCGACTGGATCGAGCCTCGTCTCAACGACATGCCCTATGTCGAGAAGCCGCCGCTGTGGTACTGGCTCGGGGCGGCCTCCATTGGGGTCTTGGGTCCGGACGAAGGCGCGGCTCGCTTGCCCATGTTCCTGCTGGCCTTGTTGGGAGCGGCGGGAGCGTGGTGGCTCGGCTCATGGCTGTACTCGCCGCGGACGGCGAGCGTCGCGGTCTTGGCGATGTCGACGGCCGGACTCTGGCTGTTTCTGACGCATAACCTGACGCTGGATTTGCCCGTCAGCGTTTTCCTGTTGTGGAGCACGGCTTTGATACTGCGCGTTCTCGAAAAGCCCGAAGACGCGCCCTGGGCCGCGCCGCTGGCCTGGGTCGCGGCCGCCCTGGCTTTTTTAAGCAAGGGCCTGATCTCGGTGATGTTTCCCGCTCTGTGGACGGCGGCGTTGGTCGTGATTTTCCCGCGCTGGCGCCGTCCCGCCCTGAAGCTCCTGTCGCCGACGGGCATCGCCGCCTTCGTGATTTTGAGCGTGCCCTGGCTGCTCGCCGTTCAAGCTCGGCGGGCCGATTTTTTGCGCACCTTTTTCGTGGAGCAGCATTTTCAGCGCTATCTGACCCCGCGCTACGGGCGAGGGGCGCCGTGGTGGTACTACGCGGCCGTGCTCCCCGCGGGATTGCTGCCTTGGACGCTTCCGGCCTTGGCCGGATTGGCCCGCGCCCTGCGCCATCCCTTCGCCGACCCGCGCTCGACGGCGCTCGCGGCCTGGGTCCTGGGCGTGATCGCCTTTTTCTCCACCTCGCATTCGAAACTCGCCACCTACGCCTTGCCCGTGGTGCCGCACGCCGCGCTTCTGGCCGCCGCAGCGCTCGAGCTCGATTATCCGCGTTGGGCGAAAACGGCCAGCCGCGCGCTGGGCGCAGCCCTTTTGGCCGCCCTCGGCGCGGCCCTCGTTTTTAGCGGACGCCTGCCTCTGGGCGAGTTCCGTCCGCTTCTGGGACCGGCCTCTCTTTTTATCGCGGGACTCGCGCTGGCCCAGTTGATCGCCCCGTCGGCGCGCGCGCCGGCCGCGGTCTTGGGCGTTGGAGGGGTCGTGGCGGGTTGCATGGCGTTTGCCGGACTGCGCCTGGCCTCGCCTCAAATCAGCGCCAAGGAACTCGCCTTGGCCGTGCGCGACCTGGCCAGACCTCAGGACGAGGTCTGGACCTACGACTCATACCTCCACGGCCTGCCCTTTTACTCCGGGCGTCGCGTGGACAAGATCGTGAATTTCGTCGGCGAGTTCCACTACGCCAAGCGCGAAAGCGCCCATGCGCAGCGGTTTGGCGACGACACCGCCGTGTTCTCCCTGCCTCGGGCGGGGGGAAAAACGTTCGTCGCGCTCAAAACTCGCGAGCGCGCCCACTTCGAAACCTTGCCGGCGAAAGGCTCGATCGTCTCTTGGCGGGTTTTCGGCCCTTGGTCCTTGGCGGAAATCCGAGCCCGCTGACAGGTTCTTACGGACCGTCGCGCGAAACCAGGCTGCCGCGCCGGTCGCGAGCGCGCGCTCGTATGCGCCAGCCCCGGTTCCCCGCCTCCAGGGCGACGCTCCCGGTCTGGAAAAGCTCCGCCATCGCCGTTTTGAACTCACCGGGATCGCCGCTGGCTTTCGCTAATTCTTCGAGAGACGAAGCGAACGTTCCGTGTTGTTCCTTGTACACGTCCTGGATGCGCCCGATCACGACAAGACCGTCCTTGGCTCGCGCCAGCACCGCCACGTCTCGAGGTGTGGGCCGCGTCCAGGCCGAGTAGATCTGGTACGAGAACAAGGTGATCGCCGCGGCGGCCGCGGCCGCAAAGAGCAGGGCGCCCTCGACCGCGCTTTTGCGGTAGCTCTCCACCACCACGGTGCCGGAGGCGTAGTCATGCAGCGCGCGGTTCTCCCGGTTGAACAAGGCGACCAAAAATCCGGCGTTGGCCAAAGGCGTGCCCAGCATCCAAACCGCCGCGCGCGTCAAAGCGCGCATGAAGCCGGGCTCGCCGCCCTCGCGCGCGATCAGGCGCAGACCCATGAGGCGTTTGCCGAGGGTGCCGCCTCTCACATTGCCGAGCAACTGGTAGCCGAACAAAAGCGTCGTCCAACTCGCGCCGACAAGCGCCAGGAGTTGCGCAGTGGGGGAGTAACCCAGCGGGCCCAGCAGCGCCCAGACGCAGGCCGAAGCGCCCGCGACGAAAGGAAAGACGTCGAGCACGTAGGCGATGAACCGGTCGCTAAAACGCGCCGCGCGAATTCCCATGGTTTCTGGTTCCACGCCCTGAGTATAGGAGTCGTTTTCAAGTAAATCAAGAACAACGACCCCCCGGACTCTAGGCCTATTGACCCCTCCGATCTAGTGCTTAAGCCCTTTTACAAGAACGGGCCCCTCTCGTACAATTAGATATATATGAACGTTCCCCGCCGACTCGTTCGCCTCTTGGCGCCCGTCCTGTGCGCCGCGCTCATAGAAGCCAGCGTCGCGCCCCAAGTCTGGGCTCAGGTCGGCTCTATCGGAGCCATGCGCGTACCCGTCTCCGGCGCCGCCGCTTCAGCGGCCGCTCCCGCCGCCTCGATTTCGGCTCAGGCCTTAACGACCCTGCCCGGCATTCCCGCCGCGCCCATCTCGAGCGTTGCATCCTTCCTGACCTCCGGTCTTCCCACGGCTGTCACGCCCGTTGCAACCGCCCAAGGCTCCCAAGCCAAACCCGGCGTATCGGCGCTTCAGTCCCCGCTCTCCGCAAAGGCCGTCTCCAGTCCCGCGACCGAACCCGTCTCCCAGGATCAGCAGGCTGTGGCCGCGGGAGAAAATTCCGGTTCATCTCCGGTCGATGTCGATGGCGCGCCCCGCCCGGCCCTCCGCAAGATTCAAGGCGTCATCAAGGGCGTCAAGGCGTTCTTCACCGGCAAATCGCCGGAAAGCGTGCCCGACGCGCCCCAAGCGCAAGCGGATAGAGTCGGAGCGGCGGCTCATGCCGGGGCCAAGGCCCAACTCACCGCCGCCGATCAGTCTGAAGTCCCGTCGGATAAGCCCGGCGAGCCGCCGCCGCCCCCGGGCCCGTCTCAGTCCGCCCAGAAATCGATCAATTGGTTTCTAGGCGGCTTGCTCGTTTCTCAAATCGGCATCGAAATCCTTGGATTTGCCATGCCCTTGTTGATGCGGGCCACGTTCGGGGGTTTGGCGGCGGTGGCCCAGCTTGCGGTCTACACCAGCTTGGCGAGCATCGTCGGCCAATTTGCCGGCGGTAAAATCCCCGCCACAATGATCAAGATGTCTTTCCTCAGCGCGACCGTTTTACGCATGTTGTCGATCGTGACGATGGTCTTGTTTCTTTCGTCTCTTGCGGGCACGCTGCCTGCCTTCATCGCCGCGATCACTCCGCTGGCTCATCTTGTCGCGCTGTTGCAGCAGCTCCCGATCATGAGCGTTATGATCGGCTTCAACGCGTTCAACGGCTTCGTGGCCGGCGTCGCCTTAACGGCCCAAAAATCCATCGCACCCGCTATTCTTGGCAGCGACCGCGGAACTCTCGAGCGCTTCGCCTCGCTCAAGCAATGGCTGTCGGAAATCATCGGAGTCCTCGGCCCCAAGGCGGGCAGCTACATAGTGCAAACGTTCGACTTCGTGGCGGCCATCGCCATGTACCCAATCATGTTGGGCGCCGCCGTGGCCATGTACGCCTACGGCGTCAAAATTCCCAGCGCGGACGCCGAAAGCGCGAACGCCACGCGGCCCAAACCCTCGTCCAAGTCATGGCGCGCCCTCGCCTCATGGACCCGACCTGTCACCGCTTATGCGGCATCTTTTTTCAATCGCTTGGTCGCATTCATCGACGCTCTCGTCTTGAAAGCGTACCTGCAGCGCTGGATCGATCAGCTCGGCGGCAAGGGAAACCTGGACGAAGCCGATGAACAAAAACTGCTGACGCGTTCGACTCTGGCTTGGATCAAGGCCTCAATGATCACGTTGGCCGGTTTTCTGACGCTGCTGCTGCCCACGGCGCTACCCGCCTACGCCGCGATATTCGTTTTCGGCGTGGCGCAGGTGATGACGAGCGAAAAACTCTACGCCCTTATTCTCAGCCGCACGAAAGGAAAATCCGAGGCGGTCAAGGTCAACGCTGTCTCCGGCGCGACGTTCACGGGGGTTTCCGCCCTGGCACTGGTGCTCTCCGGCGTCCTGTTCGATGCGGTCCCCGGAATAGGATCTTTCGTGATCTTCAACGGAGCGCTCGCGGTCATGGCCGCCGGCCTTTTCCTACTGCGCCGAATGCTCCAGCGCACCAGCGAGGCGGGCTCGCCCGAGCCCTCACCGCGCCCTACGGGAGGCTTCGGGCTGATGTTCAAGGACCCGGTCATGCGCTGGGCGTTTCTCGCCTACGTTGTTTTGACCGTCCTCAATCCGCTGCTGTATCAAATTCTCGCCCAAGCCTTCGGTCTTTTCCTCACGGGAGGAGCCGCCCTGGCGGCCTCGGACGTGATCTCATGGCTCACGTCCATTTACAGTTTCGGGGGTCTGCTTGGAGCCCTGTATATGTGGCGGGAGTCGACCTTGATCTCGAACGCGAAAAAGCCGGCCGTTCCTCCCTCGCAATAGGTCTTAAGACCTAACTTCTTCTGGGTCTTTAGACTCTACGCCTCGCGGCGTTCAGACATTATCCTGCCCGAGTCGGCTCGATGACTCTCGACCCCGGAGGCAACGATGCTCGCGACCCTAACGCCGGTTCTGGCCCTGCTTCTGAGCGCCCCGCCCGCCGCCCGCGCCGAGGACCTCCGCGCCTTGACCCTGGACGAAAACAGCGTCTCCATCGTCGCGCTCGGCACGACGGTCAAGCCGCGCAACGCCCCCATCCCCGCCGCCGCGGCGGCGGGGGGAGCGTATACGAACTTGAACTTGATCGCCAACCTCGGCCGAAAGGTCTGGAAAGTCGTCGACGACAACAAACCGGTCGTCGGCATCAACACTCAATACGCCGCCGCGCTTCCCGAAGGCCTCGCCCATTGGGAGGATATGGAGGGCTGGAAAGCCCCCCAAGCCACGAGCTACCGGCTCACGGCCAAGAATCTCTACGGCCTGACGGTCGTCGACGTGACCTACGTCGTCATCCGCACGACGGGGGGCCGCTACAAAGGCGCCGGCCGCTACCTGAGCGCCGTGGCCGTGGAGCCCGTGCTCGTGGATGTCGCCTGGGGCTATACCTTCACGATGGACGTCGCGATCCCGGATTCGGGCATCGTCAACGTGGGAACAAACGCCGATCCCGTGGCCGCCATGACGATCGAACTGAGCTGGCGCATCTCGACCCCGCTCAAGGACTCCCGAGGCAAAGGAATTTATTACCTCCAGGGCAACGGCGTCTATCAGGAAATCGGCGCGCCCTTTGGACGGGTCGCCGTTGACTCCTCTAAAGCCAGGATTGCGCGCGCGGCCAAGGAAACGCTACCATCGCCGCAATGAAGGTCCAGAAAATAAAACAATTCAGCGTGTTTATGCCGAACAAACCCGGAGCCCTGAGCCGCCTGGGCTCGCTGTTCTTTGAAAAGGGGATCAACATCCTGGGCATCGCCTCGGAAGTCAGCGACGATTCCGGCCTGGTGCGCATCGCCCTCGAGCAAGACGCCGACATCTCCGCCATCCTCTCCAAAGCGGGCCTTTCCAGCGTGGAAACCAACATCCTTTCGGTGGAAGTGGAAGACAAGCCCGGAGAACTCCTGCGCGTGACCTCGGCGCTGGCCGAGGGCAAGATCAATATCACGACGGTCTACGGAACGTCGGTTGCGGGATCAAACACCTCCCGCATCCTGATCGCGGCGCAGAACATCGACAAGGCGCTGGCCCTGCTCGAAGAAATCGCGGCCAAGTCATAAAGTGTTAGAATCGACCCTATGTGCCGCCTCTTCGCTCAAATGTCTCCAAGCCCCGTCTCGGCCCGAGACTTCCTAATCGATTCGAAATTCTCCCTGCTGCGCCAGGTCGAGGCCGATCCCGACAATCCCCAAAAAGACGGCTGGGGCTTGGCCTGGTTCGGCGACGACGGCCGCGCGCACTTGGCGAAAAGCGCCGCCAGCGCCGCCCGCGAGCCCGAGCGATTTTCCGCCGCCGCCGAAGCCGCGCGATCTTCAGTCGTGCTGGGCCACATTCGAGCCGCCTCCAACCCGCATTTGGATGAGGCCCACGCGCATCCTTTCTGCGACGACGGTTGGGTCTTCGCCCATAACGGCACGCTGACCATTTGGCCGGAGGTCGCGCAGGCCCTCGGTCCGCGCCGCGCACGGCTCAAAACCAACAGCGACAGCGAGGTGTATTTCCAACAGTTTCTCAAGCATCTGGAACGGGAAAAGGACGCCTCGCGGGCTTTCGAGGCCTGCATCAACGAGTCTTGGAGCCTCTGGCAAACCTGCAAGGATCGATATCTGGGCGCCGATACGCCCTATACCAGCCTCAACGCGGTCGCCTCGAACGCGCACGGCCTTCACGCCGTGTGCCACGCCTCCCGCAAAGGCTTGGCGAACGCGGGCGTCTGCCACCCCGACCAACCCTGGTCGGTGATGAGTTTTTCGATGCGAGACGGCCGCTTCATTTTGGCCAGCGAGGGTCTCGATGGGGGGCCGTGGACGCGCCTGCATCCCCCCGAAACGATATCGGCCGTGGGCGACGGCGGGGGTATCGATATTCGTCGCCGTCCTCTGTCGCTTTCGTCCGCCCACGGCCCCGTCCCGGAGGTCTCCCGTCAATGAAAAAAATCATGACTCTGCTCACCATAGGTGTCGTCGGCTACCTCGCCTGGGAACGGTTAAAACCGGCTCCTCCACCGCCCCCTCCGCCGCCCCCTCCGCCGGCCATTCTCATCGAGCCCGCCCCGGTGATCGACCCTGTAGAGCAGGCAAAAATAGTCAAATCGGCGGACGATCCAGACCCCGAGGTACGCTGGGAGGCGGTGGTCTTGCTCGATAAGATGAAGTCTCCCGAAGCGATGCCCTTGATGCTGCGCATGCTCCAGAGGGACATGGACACGAACCTGCGCACCAAGATCGTCGAACTCCTGGGCGATCGAAATCCTCCCCAGGCCATGCAGGCCCTCAGCGGAGCGCTCTCTGATCAAGAACCCGAGGTTCGTCTGGCCGCCATCAGAGCCCTTGAAAAAATCGGAGACTATGCCGCAGCTCCGGTTCTCTCCGCGGGACCTATCCGCGACCAAGAGGAAGCCGTTCGCCTGCAGGCCCTGAAAACCCTCAACGCCCTGCAGGACAAGAAACACCTTGAAATCGAAGCGGCCAGAAAAGCTTACGAGGCGCAGAGCCAGGGCGCCGTGGAACAAAAAAGATAACGCATGCAACGCCTACTCATGGCAATCGTCTTCATCGCGGCGGCGAGCTTCCTCGTTTGGGATCGGCTCGCCCCCAACCCCATCGGGCTGGCGCCGCCGACGCCGCCGGCGCTCGATCAGATTCCGATCTCCACGTTCCCCGACGCCGAAATCCGCAAGGTGCGCCTGTCCTTGCAGGACGCGGATCCCGACGTGCGCTGGGCCGCCATTCAGCTGCTCTTCAACATCCACGACCCGCAAATCGCACCGACCCTGGAGCGCCTGATCGTCGAAGACTCCGACCCGGGAGTCCGCATGAAGATCGTGGCCCTGTATAAGGGACATGAGGAGTTGGCGCGCCTGGGTCCGATGATTCGCGGACTCAACGACCCGGATAAAGACGTGAGGCTGGCGTCCCTTCAGGCATTGGGCGACATCGGAGACCCCTCGATCACCACATGGGTGACGGCCCTTCTGCGCGACATCGAACCTGAAGTGCGCGTCGCGGCCCTTCACACTCTCGGCCGCTTTCAGGAGAAGCGCGCCGCAGAGTTCAAGGAGTTGGCCGAGCGGCTGCGCAAGGACTATGAGGAAGCCGTCCGCCGGACGGCGCGCCGTCGCTAGCGCGACCAGCGCGGCCCGCTTGAAAACAAAAAAAATATTTTTTATAAAAATTGAGATGGGAAGACGCACTGTTGCACTCTTAAGGAGATCGAAGCCATGGAGCTCTCGGGCATAAAGGACGTGAATCGCAAAGTCGCCGAAGACAGCCTGTTCATCCAGGAACTCAAAAGGGAAATCGGCAAAGTCATCGTCGGACAGGATGAGACTCTCGACCGAATCCTGGCCGCCCTGATCGCCGGCGGCCATGTGTTGCTAGAGGGTGTGCCCGGCCTGGCCAAAACGCTGACAATTCGGACCTTGGCCCGCTGCATCTCGGCGTCATTTTCGCGCATCCAATTCACTCCCGATCTTCTGCCCGCCGATTTGACGGGAACCCTGATTCTCGATCCGAAAAGCGGCGAATTCAAGCCTCGCAAGGGGCCCGTGTTCGCCAATCTCGTCCTCGCCGATGAAATCAACCGCGCGCCCGCCAAGGTGCAAAGCGCGCTCTTGGAGGCCATGCAGGAACATCAAGTGACGATCGGTCCCGAAACTCACGCTCTTCCCGACCCGTTCCTGGTTCTGGCCACGCAAAATCCAATCGAGCAGGAAGGCACCTACCCCTTGCCCGAAGCCCAGGTCGATCGCTTCATGATGAAAATTCGTCTCGGCTACCCGAGCAAGGCCGAGGAGAAATCCATTCTTGAGCGCATGGCGGGAACCGAGATCCCCACCGTCAAGCCCGTGACGACCACCGCCCAGCTCGGCAAAGCCCGCGCCGCGGCTGCGAATATTTATCTCGATGAGAAGATCAAGGACTACATCGTCGATCTCACCTACGCGACTCGCGAACCGGAAAAACACCGCTTGGCCTCCCACAAGCATCTCATCGCCTACGGCGCCAGCCCTCGGGCGACGATCGCCCTGGCCCAAGCCGCGAAGGCGCATGCCTTCATCAACGGACGCGGCTACGTGACCCCCGAAGACGTCAAAACGATCGGACACGACGTCCTGCGGCACCGGGTGCTCATCAGCTATGAAGCGGAAGCCGAGGGCGTCGACAGCGACCAAATCATTCAAGCCGTCTTCGAGGCCGTCGAAGTCCCCTAAGCGATGCTCCCGCAGGACATCCTTGCGCAAGTTCGACGGCTGGAAATCGTCACCGGCCGCCTCGTCTCGGAAAGCTTCTCCGGGGACTACCTCAGCTTGTTCAAAGGGCGCGGAATGGAGTTCTCCTCCGTGCGGGAGTACGCCGAAGGCGACGATCCCCGCGACATAGACCGCAACGTCAGCGCCCGGACGGGAAAACCTTTCGTCCGGCAATACGTCGAGGAGCGGGAGCTCACCGTCGTCATCGCCGTCGACCTCTCGGCCTCGCAATCATTCGGGTCGGCCGATCGGTTAAAAAGAGAGGCCGCCGTGGAGATTGCGGCGGCGCTCGCCTTCGCCGCTTTTCAAAACAACGACAAGGTCGGCCTGGCCGTCTTCACGCAAAGCTTGGAGCGATTCGTCCCGCCCCGCAAAGGACGCAGGCATGTCCTCGCCGTCATCCGCGAAATTCTCGCCTTCGAACCCCGCGGCAAGGGAACCGCCCTCTCGCCCTCCCTCGAGCGGATCACGCGCATGCTCAAACGCCGCTGCATCTTGGTCCTCGTCTCGGATTTTCGCGACTCCGGGTTCGAGCGGGCGCTCAAGCTGTGCGCGCTCAAGCACGACCTCATACCCGTAGTCATCGAAGACCCCCGGGAGTCCTCCCTGCCCGATGTCGACGCCATCGTCTCGATCCGCGATCCTGAAACCGGAATCGAGGATGTCCTCGACTTGCGCGCCGATGGAGCTCAATTCGCCCAGACGCAGGCCGCCCGCCGCGCCGAGCTCGCCAAGATTTTTCGCTCCAGCGGGCTTGAAGCGGTGCGCGTGGGCACCGACCGCCCCTCCTTGGACCCGCTCCTCGCTTTCTTTCGCAGGCGGGCGCGGCGGAGAAGTTTGTGACTCTTTTCGCCTTGATCCTCGCTCTGGGAGCGAGCGCGCCGGCCCAGCAGGACTCATGGCAGGTGCAGGCGTCTTCGATCGCCGTTCTAGCGGCCGATACGACCGTGAGCTACCGCGGGGCCCCGCCCCGCCTTCAAGCCGACACGCCAGCTTCGGCCAACGAGGACTTCGCCGTCGTCAAAGCTCAGGAAAGCGATGGCGCGTGGGTCTGGACGATCCTTCCCTTGTCGACTGGAACCGTCTCATTCGTCGCCCGATATCTCACCGAGCAAGGACAGCCGCTGGCCGCGCCGCCCGTGTCTTTTCGGGTCGAAGAGGCCGTCGTGCCCAAGGACGCGGAGATCCTCGACATCAAGGATCCGCTGAGGGCCCGCCCCGCCTTGTGGCCGTGGCTGTTGGCCGCGACGCTCATTGGCTGCGCGTGGTTCGCCTGGAAACGCCTGAAAGGGCGCCGCCGCGCTCTCGATGGGGCGTCGGCCGAGCCGGCGCCCTCGCGCGCTCCCGAGGTCATAGCCATCGAAGCGATCGAAGCGCTGCTCGCCTCGAAGTTGTGGGACAACGACCAAGCCGCCTACTATCTGCGTTTGACCGACATCCTGCGGAACTACCTCGAAGCGCGCTACGATGAGCCCGTGACCGCGATGACGAGCGTGGAGATCTCGCGCCTGGTCAAAGCGCGCGCCCAAGATCTGCGCGTGGGGGGGTCGGTTCGAGAGCTTTTGAACCGGGCGGACCTCGTTAAATTCGCGCGCGCAAAGTCCTCTCCCGATGAAGGTCCGCGCGACGCGGACCTCGCCTTGACTCTCATCAAGGAAACGACGCCCCCTGAACAGGAGCCCTCTCGATGAGGTTCGTGGAACCCTGGGCGCTGCTGCTTCTTGTTCCCGCCGTCCTGACGGCGGCCGCAGCGATTTGGCGGCCGGGAGGGGGAAAACTCGGCATGCCCGAAACGGGAATGCCCCGAGGCCGCTCCCGCGGTCTGCGCGTGCGCGCGGCGCGGCTGGCGCCCGCCGTACTGCAGGGCCTGGCTTTGGCCCTCATCGCGACGGCCCTGGCTCGGCCGCAGAAGATCCTCCGTTTATCCGGAGGGTCCGGCGAAGGCATCGACATCATCCTGGCCATCGACAGTTCCTTGTCGATGAACGCCGTCGACTTCAAACCCACCCGCCTCGACGCGGCCAAGGACACGGCTCGCCGGTTCGTCCAGGGCCGGTCTCAGGATAGAATCGGTCTGGTCACGTTCGGGGGAGCGCCCCTGTTGGCGTGTCCCGCGACGCTCGACTACGACGCGCTCCTGGGACGGCTCGATGAGATGGAGGCCGGCATGACCCGGGTCGACGGCACGGCCCTCGGCGACGGTCTGGCCACGGCCGTCTCCCGCCTGAAGGATTCCAACGCCAAGAGCAAGGTGATCGTCCTTCTCACCGACGGACGCAGCAACACTGGGATCATCGATCCGCTGACGGCGGCTAAAGCCGCCGCGACCTACGCGATAAAAATCTACACCGTTGGAACGGCCAGCAAAGGCGAATCGTCCATGACGCTCGACGATCCGCGCTATGGACGAGTGACCGTGCCGGTCCAAGACGATCTCGACGAGGAGCTGCTCAACGAAATCGCGCGCCTGACGGAAGGCAAGTCGTTTCGCGCCCAGGACGACGGCGAGCTCAAGCGCATTTTCTCCGAGATCAACCGGCTGGAAAAATCGAAAGTCTCCCTGCCGAAAATGGCGGCTGTGGGCGACCTCCATTCCTGGCCGCTGCTGATCGCGGTGTTTCTCCTGCTTTTGGAAGCGGCGCTCTCGGCCGGCCCGCTGCTGAGGTGGCCCTGATGTTCCGTCAGCCCTGGTGGCTTGCCGCGGCGGTCCCCGTGCTGCTGGCCGCTTGGGCATTGTCGTCCTGGGCTTGCGCGCGCCGCCGACGCGTCGGCGACGCGCTGGGCCGAACGGCCACCTTGGTCCGCACGGCCGCCCCCTCCGCGTCCCGGCGCGGCGCATGCGCCCGCCTGCGCTGGGCGTCTATCGGCCTGCTCATGATCTCCTTGGCCGGCCCGCAATTCGGCATCGAGCTAGTCGAAACGCGCTCGGATGCGCGGCAAGTGGTGATCGCCATCGACGTGTCGCTGTCGATGCTGACCGCCGACGTCAAGCCGAATCGCTTGGAGCGCGCCAAGGCCTCGTTGTCGCTGCTCATCGATCAACTCCGCGGCGAACGCGTCGGAGTCGTCGCCTTCGCCGGCAGCGCCCAGATCATATGTCCCCTGACGATGGACAACGACGCGGCCAAAGAACTCCTCGGCGCCGTGTCGATTGGCGCCGTGCCAAACCCGGGGACCGCCGTTGGAGCCGCGCTGCGCACGGCGACGGCCATGCTGGGCCGCTACCCCGGCGGCAAGGCCGTGGTCTTGCTCACCGACGGAGAGGACCACCGCTCCGATCCTCAGGGCGCGTCCAAAGAGGCCGCCGCGGCCGGAGTCCGGGTCTTTACCGTCGGGATCGGCACGCCCGAGGGGGAACCCATCCCCGGGGAAGGAGGCGCCTACCATAAGAACGCCAAGGGCACGACGGTGGTCAGCCGCCTCGATGAAAACATGCTGGGACACATCGCCCGCGAGACGCAAGGCGCCTACTATAGAACCACCCCAGGCACCGATGAAATCGCCGACATCGCCAAGCGAGTCAAAGAGCTCGACGCCGCCAAGGGGGTCTCCGGAACCGCGAATCTCTGGCGCAACCGCTACCGTTGGCCCGCGGCGGCCGCATTCCTCCTTCTCCTCATTGAACTCGCCTTGCCGGTTTGGCGCAACGTCGCGACCGTCGGCGCGTTGCTCCCTTTGTTCGCTTCTCCGGCGTTTTCAGCCACGGCGGAATCCGATTTACGCGCCGGCAACCGCCTGTACGGACAAGGGCTCTACGAGCAAGCGTTGGAACGCTACGCGCGCGCGGCCGAACGCCGGCCGAAAGACTCCCGCGCGACATTCAATTCAGGAGACGCGTTGTACCGGATGGAAAAAGCCCAGGACGCCGCCGAGATTTTCGAAGATCTGGCCAAAAACCCCAACAGCCCGCCCGCCACCCGCTCCGCCTCGCTCTACAACCTCGGCAACGCGCGCTACACCGGGGGAGACTTCGCCGGCGCCGCCGCGGCTTACCGCGGCGCTTTGACCTTGACTCCCAACGACGCGGCCGCGCGCCACAATCTGGCCGTGGCCATGGAACGCCTGAAAAATCCTCCCAAGACGCAAAACAAGAAAGATTCGAAGAAAGACGATCCGAACAAGCCCCAGGATAAAAAGGAGCAATCCAAGGACGGCCGGGACAACAACAACGAACGCAAGAATGATCCTCCGAAATCCCGTCCCCAGGACTCCTTGAGCAAGGATGAGGCCGACCGCGTCTTGCGCGCCGTCGACGAACGAGAAAAACAGACCCAACGCCAGGCGAAGCAGTCTCGCTCTGCCCGGTCGGCGGCTCGGCCTCCATCGGGTGAGGACTGGTGAAGACCGCCGCCTACGTCCTGCTCGCGCTCTTGTGCGGCGCCGGCGCGCGCGCGCAGGCAGTGAGCGTCTCGGCCTCCCTCGACAACGACCGGATTTCCTTGGGGGAACAACTCCTGCTGACCGTCACGGTCTCCGGCTCGGCTTCGGCGACGGTGCCCGCGCCCAAGATCGACAACGTCGAAACCTACGAGTCGGGGCGAAGCCAAAGCATGGTGATCCAAAACGGCAGCATGACGTCGAGCATCGCCTACTCCTACGTGCTGAGCCCTCGAAAGCCGGGGAAATTCCGCATACCGCCCCTCAGCGTGCCTGGCGCCGCGCCCACCGAAGCCATCGAATTCGAAGTCCTGGGCCCCGGCGCGCCCGCCCAAAGCCCGCGGCCGCCGGCGGGCGAACCTCATGCCCCAGCTCCGCCCCGGCCCGGCGCCCAGGCGCCCGATGCATTCGTCACCGCCGCTCTCGCCAAGAAGCGCGCGTTCGTCAATGAACAAGTCACGATGGTCATACGCTTCCTGACGGCCGTGCCGCTGATCGGACAGCCGCGCTACGAAGCCCCGAAACTCTCCGGCCTGTTGTCCGAGGACCTGGGCTCTTCCGGGCAGGGGACGACGACGATCGGGGGTCGAGTCTACAATTACTCGGAAATCAGGACCGCCCTGTTCCCCGTTCAAAGCGGCCGAGCCGGCGTCGGTCAGGCCGTCGTGACGGTCCAGTTGCCCACTCGGCACATGCGCACGGGCGATGACTTCTTCGACCGCTTCTTCGGCATGTCGTCCCCGGAAACCCGCCGCCTCATCAGCGATCCCCTCGAATTAAACGTGGAGGCCTTGCCGCCCAACGCGCCGGACGACTTTTCCGGAGTGGTGGGAGCGCTGACCATCGCGACCTCCATCGATCGAGCCGCGGTCAAGGTGGGAGAGGCCGTCACCCTCACGGTCACCGTTCAAGGTCTGGGCAATCTTCAGTCCGCCGCCGAGCCCAAACGCCCCGAGATCTCCGCCGCCCGTTTTTTCTCTTCCGAAAACTCGTTTACCCCGGAACGCAGCGGAGACAAGGCAGGAGGAAAAAAGATATTCCGGACCGTGATGGTCCCCCGCGTCTCGGGCACGCTGGAGATACCGGCCTTGAGCGCCTCCTATTTCGACTCGGACAAGCGCGCCTATGTCCGGGTCAAAAGCCCGCCTCTGCGGCTGAACGTCCTGCCCGGGCCGGCGAACGCGTCCTTTCCCGCGAGCGGTCCCGGCGCTGTGTCCGCTCCGGACGTGACCGCGGTCTCCGAGGACATCCGCTACATTAAGATCCCGGACGACCGCTCTGTGGTCGGCGACGCGCTCGCCGCATTCGGCGCGACCCGGCCTTGGCACGCGCTTCCGTTCCTATTCTGTTTCGGTTCCATCCTCCTCGAATGGCGCCGCCGCCTTCTGACATCGGATCCCCGCGCGCGTCGCGCGCGGCACGCGCGCGCGACGGCCGAACGCCGCCTGCGCCAAGCCGCTCAAGCCGGCTCGGACCCCTCACGCGCCGTCACGCTGCTGGCCGAGGCCCTCTCCGGTTATTTCGCCGACATCTTGAATCAACCGGTCGCGGGACTGACGTATAAATCGGTCGCCGAACGCGCGCACGGGGGGGCATCCTTGCCGCGCCTGAAAGTCGTTTGGGAGGAACTTGACCTTCTTCGTTTCGCGCCTAAAGCCGCAAATCAAGCCGAAATCGAGCGCCTCGCCTCGGACATCCAAGCTCTCATGACGGCCTTCGACAAGGAGCGGAAATGATGATCGCCATCGCCCTGCTCGCCGGGCTGTCCTTGACGACGCCCGCGCGCTGCGCGCCCGCTTTTGACGAGGCCAAGACGCACTACGACGCGGGGCGCTTCGAGCAGTCCTCGATCGCCTTCGCCGCTCTGGCCGCCCAAAACCCGCGCAACGCCGCGTTGCAATACGATCTGGGCAACGCCCTGTTGAAATCCGGAAAGCTCGGAAGCGCGGTCGCCGCCTATCAACGAGCCTTCGACCTCGATCCCCGCGACGCGGATGTCCGCGCCAATCTCGATTTCGCGTTAAAGCGGGCGGGGGAGGAACTCATCGCTCCGGGAGTCCCGCCGCTCGCTTTTTTCGCTTTCACCTTTTTATCCTCCCGAGAGCTCGCGGGCTTGCACTGGGTCAGCGCCTGGCTGACCCTGATTCTCGCGGGACTGGGTTTTATCGCCGCCAAGCGAAGCGACGAAACGTCGACGTCCTTGCGTTCGGCCGCCGCCTTCTGCTGCTCGGCCTGGATCGTCTTCGGTCTGTGGTGGGCAGGACTGCAAGCGGTGCTGCCCGTCGGACGCGGCGTCATCACGACGACCCGAGCCGAGTTGCGCAACGGACCCGGGGAAAAATTTTCCGTGGGTTATATCGCGCCGGAAGGACGTCGGGTGCGAATTCTTTCTCACAACGGGCAATGGCTGGAAGTCGGCCTGCTCAAGGAAGGGGTGAAAGGGTGGGTCTTGGCCTCCTGCGTGGAGCGGATTTGAGCGTTTTCCAAGGCCGCTTCTTCTTGACGCACCGTATCGCGACTGGTACCCTATCGCCATGAGGGAGCTTGTCGTCTACGAAAACGGACAGGGGGACCAACGCGCCTACAACCACCGAATCACCCGTCTGTTTGCCGAGCACCTGGCCAAAAACGGGCTGCGCCTGACCAGCCCCCGGCGCTTGATCCTGGAGCAATTTCTCCGAACAGACCGTCATCTCAGCCAGGAGGACATCTTCCACGCCGTTCGCCCCCATGGCGTGGGCCGAGCCACCGTCTTTCGCATGCTCAAAATGCTCCAGGAATGCGGGCTGCTCTCGCCCATCGTCGGGCACGGCGGCGCGACGCGCTTCGAGATAGAGCTGAATCGTCCCCATCACGATCACCTCATTTGCATCGAGTGCGGCCGCATTTTGGAGGTGCGCTGGCCCAATCTCGAAAAAATTCAGGACGCGGCGTGCCGTAAGGCGGGCTTTAGGCCCAAGTGGCATCGCCACGAAGTCTTCGGCGTGTGCCGAAGCTGCTCCTCGAAAAGCGCCGCGCTCTGAGGAATTGATATAATCTTCAGGGGTGACAAAACGTTTTCGTTTCGGCTGGTACGGCGACGGGGGTCTGGGAGAAAGGCTGATTTCCTCCATACTCGCAGGCCGGAAGACGGCCACGGCGTGCCCCGCCTACGATCCCGAGGACGCGGAACTGGCGGCTGGCGATGAGCTCAGTCTCGTCGATAAGCACGGCAACTTCCGCGCCAAGCTGGTGGTGACCTCCGTGGAGCTGCGTCTCTTTGGCAGTTTCGACCAGGATCTTGCCGACCGGGAAGCGATCACCCTGGCCGAGCTCAAGGAAAAGATGAACTTCGCCAACGGACGCCAAATCCAAGAGGATGAAGCGATGCGGGTGGTGCATTTCCGCGTCCTGCGGGAGCGGAAATGACGATGCGCCTGCATGTCGTCACCTTCGGATGCCAAATGTCGGCGGCCGACGCGGGCGAACTGTCGGCGCCCTTGACCGATCGAGGCTTTATCCCCGTCGCGGATTCAGCTCATGCCGACGCCATCGTGCTCAACACCTGCACCGTGCGCCAACACGCCGAGGATAAAGCCATGTCGTTCATCGGCCGCCTGAAAAAATGGAAAAGCGTCGACCCGAGCCGGGTCTTGATCGTGGCGGGATGCGCGGCCGAACGCCTGGGACCCGGGATTCAAAGGCGCTTCCCGCACGTCGATCTGGTCGTGGGTGCCAAGTCGATCGATGATTATCCCGTTATCGTCGAAAACGTCCTCGCCGACCGCTTCAACGCCCTGGAAGAAACTCGACGGAACTTCTCCCCCGAAACCGGACCTCCGGAAGTCCCCGCGGGCTGGTCCTCGCCATGTTGCGCGTTCGTCACCATCATGCGCGGCTGCAATTACTCCTGCTCGTACTGCATCGTCCCGGCCGTGCGCGGACGAGAAATCTACAGGCCGATCGAAACCATCCTCAAGGAAACCCGCGCCAGGGCGGCCGCGGGGGCCAAGGAGATCACCCTGCTGGGACAAACCGTCAACAGCTATCGCGTCCATGACGGAACGCGCACGATCCGGTTTCCCGAGCTCTTAAGGCGCGTCGGTTCGATCGAGGGAATCGAACGAGTCCGCTTCGAAAGCCCGCACCCCTATTTCCTTGATGATGCATTGATCGCCGCGATGGCCGAGACTCCGACCGTTTGCGAGCAGATGCATCTGCCCGCCCAATCGGGGTCCGACCGCCTGCTGAAAATCATGCGGCGCAACTATGACGCCGGGTTGTTTCTCGAAAAGGCCGCGCGCCTGCGCGCGGCCATCGCCGACGTTGAAGTCTCCACAGACATTATCGTAGGATTCCCGTCGGAGAGCGAAGACGACTTCAAACGAACGCTCGATCTCGTCGAAGCCCTTCGACCGTCGTGGTCTTATACGTTCAAGTACTCGCCCCGCGAGGGCACAGAAGCGGCGTCTATGGACGATGACGTGCCGCCGGACGTAAAAGAAGATCGGCTGCAGCGGCTCAACAGCCTATGCGACGCGCTGACCGAGGACGCATTGAAGGCCCGAAGAGGTCGGGTCGTCGAGGTCTTGGACGAGCAAGGAGGCTTCGGGCGCACGCGGGACGGTTTTAAGGTATCGTGGGATCATGACGGGCCGCCGGGAGGCTTGGTGGCGGTCCGCATCGCCGCAATGACCAAGCGCGTGTTGCAAGGGGAGAGACATGACCGATAAGAAAAGCGGAGCAGAACGCCGCAAGCACCGACGCTTCAGCGTCGTGGAGGGCATGATCGAGCCGATCACCATCGAACTCGGCGACGGCGTGGTAAAAAAACAGCCCGCGATCATGACCGATCTTTCCGCCGGAGGCATGTCGCTTCTCATGTTCCTTGAGCCTCCGCACGCCAAGTCCTTCGACCTGATGCTGTCCATCCCCGGCCTCGAGAGAATTCCCATCGAGGCGTCGATCCTGCGCGTGCTGCGCAAGGGGGAAACCTACAGCGTGGGGTTGTCGTTCGTGAAAATCGCCAAACGGATCCAAGACCGCATCGAGTCGATGGCCAACGACAACGCCGATTGCGAAACTCGAGTGGCCCTGCGTCTACCCGAGGCCTGCGTTCCCAACTGCCGCTTCCACACGCTTTGCGCCAAGCCGGTCAAGACTCAACACTGGCCCAAGCAATAATCTCATGATCGTCCTTGTCGGGCCGACCGCCTCCGGCAAGACCGACTTGGCCGTGTCTCTCGCCCTGGAGTTGAGAGGCGAGGTCGTTTCGGCCGATTCGCGACAGGTTTACCGGCGTCTGGACGCGGCGACGGCCAAGCCCTGCGCGTCGCAACGCTCAAAAGTCCCCCATTGGCTTATCGACTGCGCCGACCCCGGTGAAATCTTCGACGCGGCCCGCTGGGCAAAGGAAGCCGCCGCTGCGATCGTCTCCATTCGAGCCCAAGGCAAGGTGCCGATCGTTTGCGGCGGCACCGGACTCTATCTGAAGGCTCTGCTTGAAGGCCTCTCGCCTCTGCCGGCGAGAGACGAAGCCGTGCGCTCTCGCCTCCTCAAGGAAGCCGAACGCCTGGGCCGCCAAGCCCTGCACTCGCGCCTGGCCGAGGCCGATCCCGCCGCCGCCGCGGAGATTCCTCCCGCCAATATCCAGCGCGTGCTGCGCGCCCTCGAAGTCCTGGAACTGACCGGCAAGCCGATTTCCACGCATTGGAGAGAAGGCCGAACCCGCGGCATGCCCGCGGATTTGATCCTGCGATTGGAAACGACGCCAGCCGACGAGCGCGCGCGGATCGCGGCCCGCGCTCGAACGATGTGGCCCGCCTTGCTGCGCGAGTTCCAATCCTTGGTGCCGTCGCAGTATACCGGCGTCGAGCCCGGTTTCAGCAGTCTGGGCTACCCCGAAGCCAGGGCCTGTCTGCAAGGGCGATTATCGTCCGAGGACGGGCTCCAGAGAATGATCAACGCCACGACCTCGTACGCGAAGCGACAACGAACTTGGTTCAGGCATCAGTTGCCTTCGACTCCGCTCGATGCCGCTTTGGGGGCCGATCGATTGTTGGCGCAAGCCTTGAGCGCCTGGGAGGCGACCTTTGAAAAAACCTCAGCCTAGAACCTCTCCCGCGACCGCTCCGTACTTGATGGCGAGCGTCTTCCTCTCCGGAGCGGTTTGCTTGGTTCTCGAAATCGCGGGCTCGCGCCTCATCGCCCCGTTTTACGGGTCGTCGATCTATACGTGGTCGGCCATGATCACCGTGACCTTGGTCGCTTTGGCGATCGGCTACGCCTGGGGAGGCCGTTTGGCCGACCGCTATCCCCACCTGACTCAATTCGCCAGATTGTTGACCGCCGCGGGCCTGACGTTGGCCGCGATCCCTTGGCTGCGCTCTCCCGTTCTCACGGCCAGTCTGCCGCTGGGCATCCGCCTGGGAGCGTTGGCCAGCGCCTGCGTCTTGATCGGGCCCACATTGACGCTGCTCGGCTCATTGGGCCCGGTGGCGGTGAGGTTGACCGCCACGGGAGCCGCAGATTCCGGACGCCGCAGCGGCGATACCTGGGCGATCTCGACGGCGGGCAGCGTGGCGGGCGCGATGCTGACGGGCTTCGTGTTGATTCCGATGTTCCCGATCTCCAAAATTCTTTTCGCCGCGGCGGCTCTTTTGCTGGCACTCGGCGCCTTGGGGTCATGGCTGTCGTCGCGCGCGCTGCCCCTGGGAGAGTTGGCGGCCTGCGCCGCGTGTCTGTGCCTGGTCGTGCGCCCGACCGCTGTGCCCAACTCGAACCTCGTCGCGCGCGAATCGGCCTATGGCCGCATCGCCGTTTTCGACACGGCCGACCATCGATACCTTCTCGTCAACGGAACCAGTCAATCCGTGATGGAAAAAAAGAATGGAGAAAGCCAATCGCAGTACGTCCATGCTCTGGAGTGGTCGCGCGCGTTGCGGCCGAAGGCGGCGCGCGCCCTGGTCATCGGCCTTGGCGCCGGTCTATTGCCCAAGGCCCTGGAACGTCGGGGATTGGTCGTCGACTCCATCGAAATCGACCCGGCCATCGAGGAAACGGCGCGCAAGAATTTCGGCTTCAAGCCCCGCGGACGGGTCCTCATCGGAGACGGACGCGCCCTGTTGAGGCTGCATCCCGAAACATGGGACTTGATTTTCCTCGACGCCTTCGGCTCAGAGTCTCCTCCGACTCATCTTTTCACGCTCGAAGCGTTCGCGCAGGTGCGCGAGCGGCTTACCCCCGATGGAGTCTTCGCCGTCAATCTCATCAGCATCACGTCCGGCCCCAATGACCGGCCCTGGAAATCGGTTTTTCGCACCCTCTCGGCCTCGTTTCCCCACGTACGGGTCTTCATCGGCGGCGATTCCAACTCAGAACTGGCCAACATCTTGTTTTTCGCCTCCGCCGGCTCTCTCGACGCCCAAACGCCGCCGGCGTCCGATCGCGTCTCCAAGGATATCGCGCTCATGATCAGCCGCGAACTGAGTCCGTCCCCCGCCGCCCTCGACGAGGTTCCCATTCTCAGCGATGACTTCGCTCCTCTCGACGCCATGGTCGCCGCGACCTCGAGTCGATGGCGGCGCCTGCTTCAGCAGGCCATGCCCGAGGTTCTGCTCAACTGAAGCCGCTAGAAACCCGAGCTCCTTTGGAGCGCGCCGTTCTCATCGGCGTCGGCCCAAAATCGCAGACCGAGGTCATCCGCTCAAGCCTCGGCGAACTCAAAGGCCTGGTGGAAACGGCGGGAGCGCTCGTCGTCGGCGAAACCACTCAGGCCTTGAGCCGGTTCAACCCCGCCACTCTGGTCGGGCACGGGAAGGTCGCCCAAATTTCGGGGATGTGCGCCGGGCTGCGGGCGGGCACGGTGATCTTCGATCTTGAACTCTCACCGGGACAGCAAAAAAACCTGGAGCTCGCTCTGCCCAAGACGAAGGTCGTCGACCGCACGCGACTGATTCTTGACATCTTCGCCAGACGAGCGCGCACCAGCGAAGGACGGCTGCAGGTCGAACTCGCCCAGCTCTCCTACATGCTTCCTCGATTGACCGGAGCCTGGCGAGAATTCTCGCAGCAAGCCGGAGGAATTGGAACCCGCGGCCCGGGCGAACGCAAGTTGGAATATGAGCGCCGGCACATTCAATCTCGGATCAAGCATCTGCACCGCGAGCTTGAGCGCGTGCGCGCCGGCCGCCGCCTGCGCCGGGACCGGCGCGCGAGCGTGCCTGTCCCCCAAGTCGCGCTCGTAGGCTACACCAACGTCGGCAAGTCGACCCTCCTCAACGCTCTCACCGGAGAACTCTCCGCCTACGCAGACGACAAGCTCTTCGCCACGCTCGATCCCACCTCGCGCCGGGTTCGTCTGCCGGGCGGCGGCTGGGCCGTCATCACCGATACGGTCGGCTTTATTCAACGTCTGCCCACGACATTGATCGCGGCGTTCCGCTCGACTCTCGAAGAAGTCGAGGCCGCCGACTGCCTCCTGGTCGTGCATGATGCATCCTCCAAGGAGCTTGAAAGCCAACGCGTGTGCGTCGTCGAAACCCTCGAGGAGCTGAACGCGGCCGATATCCCTCGAGTCGACGTCTTCAACAAAATCGATTTATTGGACGCCTCCCAACGCGAGGATCTGGCGCGCCGGCACCCGCAGGCGGCGTTTATGTCCGCGACCGGCGGCAGCGGATTGAACGACGCGCTGAGGTTGGTCGAACACAGTCTCTCCCAGCGCTGGCTTCTACGAGAAATCGACGCTCCCGCCGAGAAAGCCGGCGAGTGGACGGCGAGAGTGTACGAGTCGGCGCAAATCATCGAACGATTGATCGTGGGGGGGACCATTCGTTTTCGCCTTCGAGTCACGGCGGAAAATTGGCGTCGATTGCAGTCCCGCCTGGCCGAATGCTAGGATTGCATTGAAATTTATGGTGAATTTTCGCGCGACGGTCTTGGGCGCGGGCATGTGGGGCGTCGTTCTCGCTCAACAGCTGGCGGGCAAGAAAGCTCGGGTGCGACTGTGGGAATTCGTCCCGTCGTTGGCGGCGACGCTCACGCGCACGCGGCGGCACGCGCATGTCCCCGGCTTGCGCCTGGACGGCTCGGTTGTGGTCACCGATGACCTGGCGATGGCCTGTCGCGACGCCGAACTTTTGATATTCGCCCTGCCCTCGACGGTGCTCGCGGCCACGGCGAGAAAAATCCGGGGCCTGGCGCTTGTGTCGGCTCGCGCCCGCGCCGTCAACGCCGCCAAGGGCGTCGAACCCGTCACGCTCTCGACGATGGGAGACGTCATCGAACGCGAGCTGCCGGCCCTGCGAAAACAGGTCTGGACTCTCACGGGGCCGAGCTTCGCGCGCGAGGTCGCCCAAGGAATTCCGACGTGCCTGATGCTGGGCGGCCCCGGCGGCGCCGCGGCCGTGACACTGGCACGCCTTTTCACCGGAGGAGCCCTGCGCGTGGAACTGAGCCGAGATCGCGTCGGAGTCGAACTCGGGGGCTCCCTCAAGAACGCCATCGCCATCGGCGCGGGCATCTTGGACGGACTTGGAACCGGAGCCAACACCAAGGCCGCCCTGCTTGTGCGGGGCCTTGCGGAAATGGGCCGGCTCATCTCCGCGCGAGGCGGCCGGGCCGACACCATTTACGGGCTCGCGGGCCTGGGCGATCTGATCGCGACCGGCACCTCGGCGCAATCGCGCAATCGGACATTCGGAGAAAAGCTCGGCAGAGGATTGACTCCGGCGCGAGCCTTGGCGCAGATTCCGACCGTCGTCGAGGGACTGGAGGCCGTCGCCTGCGCTCGGCAGTTGTGCCGGCGGCACAAAGTCAACGCCCCCCTTATCGATTCAATCTGGCGGGCCACCCGCGGCGCCGACGCCCGCGGAGTGTTGACGGCCTTAGGGTTCAGGCCGGGGGAGTAGGGGGAGGGGGACTATGGCCAAAGGCGAAAAGAACGATAAAGACAAGGCGCCCGATCCTCCCAAGGGCGAAAAAGAAGTCCGCATCTACTCGTTGGCGACGACCGTCAGCGAATGCATTATTTTCCTCGAGGAACTCGAGGGCAAACGTCTTCTTCCGATCTGGATCGGCATCACCGAGGGCCAAGCCATCGCCATCCGCTTTTCCGGCATCGTGCTGCCCCGGCCGCTCACTCACGACCTCTTGCTGTCGGCCATTCAAGAGCTTGGCTACGAAGTCAAAAAAATCGTCGTCAGCGACATCAAGGAAAATACGTTTTACGCTCGCGTCCACGCCTCCAACGGCAAGACGACGGTCCAGCTCGACAGCCGCCCCTCGGATGCGATCGCCATCGCCGTTCGCGCCGGCTGCCCGATCTTGGTGCATGAAACCGTTTTCGAACGCTGCCAGACGCTGACCAAGCCCATCTCCGAGGATGAGGTCTCGAAATTCAAAGAGGAGCTTAAAAACCTAAGGCCGGAAGACATCTTCAAGGACTTGAAAAAGAACCCCGGGGGCAATGAGCCCCCGAAGAAAAAAGACGGAGGAGACGCGCAATGAATCGACTGGATATCATCAAAGCCGTCGCAAAAGTGCTGACGACGAAGGGAGAGGCCGCTTTGGCCGTTGAAACGACCTTCGAGACTATCCGCGGAGCGCTCAATCAAGGCGACAAAGTCGTGATCTCGAACTTCGGAACGTTCCGAGTCAAGGCGCGCCAGCCGCGGACCGGACGCAATCCCAAGACCGGAGAACAGGTCAGCGTGCCTCCCCGCCGAGGCGTCCGGTTCAAGGCTTCGAAGAATCTGTTGGAGTAACAGCGTGGAACTGCCGTTCCTTCCGGATGGGGACTTTTTCACCATGCGAGACGCCTCACGCCTGGCGCAAGTGCCGCCTCACACCCTGCGCTACTGGGAAAATCACTTCGGAGACTTGCGCCCCGCCCGCAAGACCGGAGGCCACCGGCGCTACAGCCGCTCCGACATCGAACTCATTCTCGAGATCAAAGAACTGATTCAGCGCCGCAAGATGACCGTCGCGGGAGCCCGCCGGGAACTCATCGATCGACGGCGCGCAAAAAGCGGGTTCGATGCGCCGCTCACTCGCCCCGCCGGCGCCGACGGCCCGCACAACAAGCTGTTGCGCGAGGTCCGCAAAGAACTCAAGGCGATCCTCGAAGAGATGGGCCGCCAGTAACCAGCCGCCAGTAACCAGTTGCGTCGGGGTGGACAAAAAATTAGAATACTCTGACGAGTTCGGCCGGCGACCGGCCGCGTCGCGCCCGCGGTCGGGGACTGGCTCAATGGTAGAGCGCTCCCTTGGGGTGGGAGAGGCTACAGGTTCGATTCCTGTGTCCCCGATCGCGGGCGCGGCATGAGGTGCCAGACGCACACCGGGGTATAGCTCAATTGGCAGAGCGCTTGGTTCGGGACCAAGAGGTTCCCAGTTCAAGCCTGGGTACCCCGACCACTTTATCGGCGAGACGAGATCCGCCGTCTTGGCGCCAGGAACCACTTGCGCAGGCTCTTGACAAATCACTAGAATGTCAACCATCGACCCCTTGACGCGTCGACACCTTAGGGTGCTCGGACAAGTCCAAGGGGTCGGATTCCGGTGGTTCGCTCGGGAAACGGCCTCGACGCTCGGCCTCTCGGGCTGGGTGCGCAACCGGGAGGATGGGTCGGTCGAAGCCGAGGTGGAAGGAACGCAGCGCTCGCTCAACGAGTTCGTCAAGCGCTTGCGCGAAGATCATCCTTCAGCCCGAGTGGATTCGATCGAAATGCGGCCGATCGCCGCGCGCGGCGATCGGGGATTTGTGATCGAATAAGGGGCTCATCATACAATGGAACCGTCCACCGACACTATCAGCCAGTATTTCAAAGGCATCCAGAAGCTCGCTCTCGTCACCCGCGAAGAGATGCACGAGCTCTGGAAGAAAGCCAAGAAAGGCGACCACGCGTCCAAATCCCGGATCATGGAGGCGAATCTGCGCTTGGTGGTTCCCATCGCCAAGAAATATCACCGCCAGGGCATCGACTTCATGGACCTGGTCGAAGAGGGCAACTTGGGCTTGATGCACTCCATAGATAAATTTGAGCCCTCGAAGGGCTACCGCTTCTCGACCTACGCCTCCTATTGGATCGAACAGTCCATCCGCCGCGCCGTGGAAGAAACGTCGAAGACGATCCGCATCCCACCTCACGCCTGGGAGGCCCTGCGCAAATGGCTGAAGATGTGGGAGAAGATGCACCTGAAGCTCGACCGGGACCCGTCGCTAGCCGAGATGGCCCGCGCGATGCACTGGACGGCCCGGCAGGTTCGGGGGGTGCTCGACGCCGCCGAAGCGGCCAAGGGAATGGGCTCCTTCGACGCTCCGATCGATTCCGAGGACGACAACATCACCGTCGAGGA
>ERZ1292633.512-Hain-H41-02um-R1-512-length-44522-cov-9_pt1 | contig 44522 bp, 36 predicted proteins | sample MGYA00564406_ERZ1292633 | MGnify/ENA primary metagenome ERZ1292633 (study PRJEB36523, sample SAMEA6512639) | groundwater metagenome | collected 2019-01-08 | study: AquaDiva: Metagenomics assemblies of 32 groundwater samples | reverse complement strand
CATATGAGAGTGACATCAAAAGAAATAATTCATATAATGATACCAGAAAACCAGCTTTATTTCAAGTCAACATGAGTCAATCAAATCGAGGACTTTCGCAGGAGCAGGCCCAGGAGCGGATTCAGCTCCTCCGTGAGAAGATCAAGAAGCTCAATTACGACTATTTCGTCCTCGACACATCCGAGGTCTCCGAGGCCGTCCGTGACAGTCTAAAACGTGAATTAAAGGCTCTCGAAAGCGAATTCCCGCAGTTCATTACGCCTGATTCTCCAACGCAAAGAGTGGGCAGCGTCCTCTCTGGTCGATTTCCAAAAGTTGCCCACATCAGCAAGAAATGGAGTCTCCAAGACGTCTTCAACGAAGAAGAGTTGCAAGAATGGATCGATCGTATCCAAAAAATTGTTCCCAACGAGAAACTCGAATTCATCGCCGAACTCAAAATCGACGGCCTCAACATCACGCTCCACTACGAAAAAGGAAAACTTGCGCGCGCACTCACGCGCGGAAACGGACAAATCGGCGAAGATGTCACGCACACAATTCGCACAATCGAGAGTATCCCGCTCGAACTCCAGCGCCCAGAAACGATTGAAGTCTCAGGAGAAATTTTCATGACGAGAAAAGCTTTTCAGGAAATGAATAAGCAACTTCCAGAAGGTGAGGAGCCATTCGCCAACGTCCGAAACGCCGCAGCAGGAACGATTCGCCAGCTCGATCCTGCCGTCGCCGCAGGTCGTCCACTCGAAGCTTTTTTCTATAGCCTCGGCGCACATGAGCTCGAAAAAGTTCCAGAAAAACAATCCGAACTTTTGAAATTATTCCTCTCACTCGGACTCAAAGTGAATCCGCACCGCAAAATTCTCCACACCGCCGCAGACATCATGCGCTACCGCGAACATTTCGAAAAAATGCGCGACGAACTCGACTATGAAATCGATGGCATCGTCATCAAAGTCGACAGTCGAGAACAGTCAGAAAGGCTTGGATATACAGCAAAAGCGCCACGCGCCGCTGTCGCTTTCAAATTCAAAGCAGTGCAATCCACGACCATCATCGAAGACATCCAAGTCCAGGTCGGGCGCACAGGCACACTCACGCCCGTCGCGCACTTGCGACCCGTCGAAGTTGCCGGCGTCACTGTGAGCCGCGCCACACTTCATAATGAAGATGAGATCATTCGCAAAGACGTCCGTATCGGTGATACAGTCATCGTTCAGCGCGCCGGCGACGTCATCCCCGAAGTCGTGGAAGCTCTGAAAGACCTGCGCACCGGAGAAGAAAAAGCATTTATATTTCCAAAAACATGCCCAGTCTGCAATTCACACGTCACGAGAAAAGAAGGAGAAGTCGCATACCGCTGCGACAATCAAAATTGCTTCGCTCAAAAATCTGAAAGACTTTTTCACTTCGTCCAGAGAAACGCATTCAATATCGAAGGTCTCGGCGAAAAAGTGATTATTCAACTCCTGGAAGAAGGGATGATTGCCGATCCCGCAGACCTCTACATGCTCAAAAAAGAAGACCTCATGTCGCTCCCACTCTTCAAAGAAAAGAAAACGCAAAATATTCTCGACGCCATCGAAAAGAGCAAAACGGTGACTCTCGATCACCTCCTTTTCGGCCTCGGGATTCGCTATCTCGGTGAGCAGGGATCCCATGAATTTGCGACACATCTTCTCGGTGAAAAAAAAGAATATTCCGTTCGCGAGCTCCTCCATGACGCAGAAAAATTAAAACTCGAAGACCTCCTCAACATGGAAGGCATCGGCGAAAAAGTAGCGCAGGGAATGATCGGATTTTTCCAGGATGAAAAGAACAAAGAGCTGATCAAAAAACTTGATCAAGTTGGTATAAAAATCGCAGTCCAGAAGGCAAAAGAGGCGACACAATTAACCGGCAAAAGTTTCGTCCTCACCGGTGGCCTAGAAACCATGAGCCGCGACGAAGCAAAGATGAGAATCAAACTCCACGGCGGCAAAATCCACTCAACCGTCACCAAAGACACCGACTTCGTCATCGTCGGCACCGATGCCGGGAGCAAAGCCAAAAAAGCAGAGGAGATGGGGATTATGATTCTTTCAGAAAAGGAATTTTTAAAAATGATAGGATAATTCAAAAAATATTAATGCAATCATTTGACTTAATGTCAATTTTATTGTACAATTAAGTCATCATTTTCGTTTTATTTCTTAACCCAAAACAAAAATGAAAAACAAAAATGGAAGTGTCAAACACTTCGCAGCAGGTGCAGCTCTTGCACTTCTTATCGTTGCAGCAGCACCAACAGGTGCTGGGTATTTCGCGAGTTTGCTCGCACAGGAAGGCGGTATGCCACCAGCAGGTGGTAGCGCAGGCGGTCAAATGATGCCTCCACCACCAATGGGAGGTTCTTCAGGAGGAATGACAGGCGGTCAAATGATGCCTCCACCACCAATGGGCGGACAACAGGGCGGTCAATTCGGCGGTCAAATGAGTGGCCAGATGGGCGGACAACAGGGCGGCCAGACAGGCGGCCAGATGGGCGGAAGCCAAATGGGCGGTCAATTCGGCGGTCAAATGAGTGGCCAGATGGGCGGACAACAGAGCCAATTCGGCGGACCAATGGGTAGCCAGACAGGATTTGGCAATGCGTCAGCAGCAGGAAAACAAGGTTTCGAAACGCAGACTCAGTTCGGAAATCAACAGCCTGGTTTCGGAACACAGACAGCAGGAAAAACAGGACCAGCAGGTTTTGAACAGAAAGGTTCAGCAACAGGAACACAAAATCAGACAAATTTCACTCAGACAAACTTTGGTTCTTTTGACAAAAAACAACCAGCAGGAATCATTGATCCACTCTTCAAGAAAGGTTCAATGGACTCAGAATCAGGTGGATCATTTGATAAATTCCTCCAAACTCCAGCTACAGGATCTACAGGAAAATTCCAGGCTCCTGCAGCAACAAAAACTTCTTTGAAGAAAGATTTTACACTCGATACTGAAACAGACGTTGAAGATCGAGACTATGAGAATGCATTTAAATCAGTTTTGAAAAATGTAGATCTCAAAAAGAAAACAAGCATCGGTACAGCAAAAAGCCCAGCGAAGCTTCGAGCAATCATCGCCGAAAGAGCACAGTCGTTAAGTGACTATGTTTGCAGCGAAGATACCGGATTTGATTGCGAAACAGACGCTAGCGACGCAACAGATGTATTGATGGAAGTTCTCTCAGACAAGAAAGCAAAAGCAAAAGACCTCGTTGCTGCATACATTGATTATGTCAGAGCAATCCAGGATATGGTAAACGGATCAGAAGAAGAGGAAGAATAAAATTCATTACAAAGAATTTTCAAAAGAGTCTCGCCACAAGCGGGGCTCTTTTTTATTCCTCGATCACTTCACCACCAAAAATATCAGCCGCTTCATCAACAGAATGTGCTCGAGAAACAGGAGCTATCGACTCCAGATTCATTTTCTGTACGACACCGGAAACCTTGAAAGGATGAGAAAAAATCTCCTCGAGTGCATGTTCGAGCTCGACACGAAGACTGTTTTCCAGAACTTTTTCCATATAAAACTTCGAGAGAAATTCAAGCGTGAGCGTGTTGCCATGCAGCGAAGAATTTTTCACATGGCGAATGGATTGTTTCAGAGAAGGCGTTTTCAGAACCTCCAAAACACGAGCCCACGAAGCATGAATATCAGCAGTCTGAAGGGTTGAAGTCGGAGAAAATACTGGAGCTTTTTCAGCAGATTCAGTCTTCACCGGAGAAGTTTGTACAGATTGTGTGGGCAAGGCAGTCGATGAATTTGCAGTCGCTGTAGTCGCGCGCACAACTGATTCTTGTGGAATCTTTTTCAAAACGGAAGTATCCACAATTTCCACCTCACGCTCACAAAATCGAATCACCGCCATTTCCAGTGGCAACTGTGGAATAATGGTATTCTTCAGTTGCGAATACGCATTTTGAAAAATATCAATCATGCGCATCATTTCAGCAATCGCATCGATTTTTTTCTCAGCGAGCGATTGGAGAAGATTCTTGCGGACAAATTGCAAAATCTCTTTCGTAAATTCCGAAAAATCCTGTCCTTCGCGATACAAATCTTGCAAAATATTCAGCGCTGCAGCACTGTCATGACTCTGGAGAGCATTGAAGAAATTTTGAATCGTCTCGTGCCCCACAATCCCGAGAATCGTTTTGACATGATTGTATTCAAGTTTTTTGTCCTTAATCAGTTGTTCGAAAAGTCCAATCGCATCGCGAAGTCCACCTTCCACATGATACGCAACCGCCTCGAGAGCGCTGTCCTCAGCCTCAATGCCTTCTTTCTGCGCGATATACGAGAGTCGCGTCATGATGATTTTTGGATCAATTCTCTTGAAATCAAACCGCTGACATCTGGAAATAATCGTATCCGGAATTTTGTGAATCTCGGTCGTTGCAAGAATGAAATACACCTGATCTGGTGGCTCTTCGAGCATCTTGAGAAGTGCATTGAAAGCCTCTTTCGTGAGCATATGCACTTCATCGATGATATAAATCTTATTCTTCGCTCGTGTCGGCGCGAAGTAAATTTTGTCCTTCAATTCACGAATTTCATCAATACGACGGTTTGAAGCCGCGTCGATTTCGATCAGATCAATCAGACGTCCATCAGTAATATCACGGCAAATATCACACGCTTCGCAGGGTTCCGAGTCCGCCGTCAAATTCGGACAATTGAGAGCTTTCGCCAGCAGGCGCGCCGTCGTCGTCTTTCCTGTGCCACGCGGCCCACAGAAAAGATACGCATGCACCGCCCGACTCTCCGAAAGCGCATTCAACAAGGTCACGCGCACATGATCCTGCCCCACGAGATGAGAAAAGGTCTGGGGACGATATTTGCGATAAAGGGAAAGTTCAGACATAGAAGTAAGGACTTTGTAACATAGAAAGGGGGAATATTAAAGCCCCAAAATTCCCAGAATTGTGTCACGAAACCTCTCTTCCGAAAATTCCTCCGCCCGCTCTCGAATCTTCATCGCGTCATATTTCCCTTCATGCAGCACCAGACGCGCGAGGCCTTCCTCCATCGAGGATACCGTGAGTTCATCGAAAAATTCTCCCGTCACACCCGCGAGCACCGTCTCTGTCACGCCACCTTTGCGATACGCCAAGACTGGCTTGCCACACGCCATCGCTTCCACCGGTGTGATTCCAAAATCTTCTTCTCCCGAAAAAATAAAAGCGCGACAATACTGCATATATTGTGCCGTCTCTTCATCAGATTTCCAGCCGAGAATCTCCACTTTCGGTCCGGCAATATTTTTCAGATATTGTTCCTGGGGCCCGCTGCCAATCACAATGAGTCGCCGTCCAATTTTATTGAAAAGCTGCACCGCTAAATGGATTTTCTTGTAAGCACTGAGCTGCGAAACGATGAGGAAATAATCTTCATGCTTTCGATTCACCGAAAATCTCGACAAGTCCACCGGCGGATACACGACACGACTTTCACGACGATAGTACTTGGAAATTCGCTTCTGGACATGCTGCGAATTTGCCAGATAAATATCCGGACGATCCGACGCGAGACGATCCCAAATGCGAATATCTTTCATTATCCACTGCGTCAATATTTTCCTGAAAAAACCAAACTTTTGCTCCTCCAGATATTCATGTGAATAATCCCAAGCATATCGCATCGGTGAATGACAGTAGCAGATGTGCTTCGTCGTCGAAGGCACCACGATCCCATGCGCAAAAGAATTGCTGGAGCTGATGACCACATCGAACTCAGAAAAATCCCACTCCTCCACAATCTGCGGCATCTTCGCGAAGAAATATCGATACAGTCGTCGTCCAGAAAACTGCCATTTTTGAAGTCGAGAAGGTCGTACGCGCGATGCAGGAAAATTTTTCCCGCACGCTTTTTCGTCATACGCCAAAGTATAAATCGGTGCATCAGGAAACATGTCAGCAAGGGTCTTGAGAACCCGTTCCGCGCCACCGAGACGAACGAGGAAGTCATGGACGAGGGCTACTTTCATGGGAACATGGTAACACATCGAAAAAGGATTTAGGATTTAGGATTTAGGATGTAGAATGGCCGCGATTTCCTCAATCCTCAATCCTACATCCTAAATCCTAAATCCTTGCTTCTCGGCTACCACACCTCCATCGCAAAAGGCTTCCCCGCAGCTGCTCTCAACGTCGCCGACGGTCACGGCCTGAACGCCATGCAATGCTTCGTGAAAAATCCCCGCGGCCGGAGCTCGAAGCCACTCACGCAGGAAGAAGCCAACGAATTCAAAAAAATCTGCGCTGAAAAGAACATCGGATTCTTCACCGCGCACGCCAGTTACCTCGTCAACTTGAGCAAAAAGGCCTCACAAGTTCCGTGGCTCATCGACGATCTCGTCGGCGATTTCGAGCGTGTCCACATGCTCGGTGGCAACGGCGTCGTCGTCCATCTCGGAAAAGCGTCTGGTGGAATGGATCCACAGGAAGCCATCCAGAATATGATCGATAATATCCAAACAGTCCTGCAAAAAACAGAACATACGAAAGTTGATTTCCTCCTCGAAAACACCGCTGGTCAAAAAAGCGATCTTGGCTACCGTTTCGAAGACCTCGAAAAAATCTGGAAACAAGTCCAGCCGCTCTCGCCGCGCATGAAAATCTGTCTGGACACACAGCATACTTTTGCTGCCGGATACGACTGGGAAAATTCACAGGAAATTTTCCAGGAATTCGATCAGCGCATCGGTATCAAAAATATTGCCTGCATCCATTTTAACGATTCCAAAAAAGAATGTGATTCCCACGTCGATCGGCACGAAAATCTATTCCAGGGTTTCATTGGCGAGAAGAACCTTATCGCCATCGCGAAATACGCGATCAAGCACGAAATTCCTCTGATTCTCGAAACTCCAGGCGATGCAAATGGCGAGCATCATAAGGAAATTTTGAAGCTGAAAAAAGAGTTGGCAGAATAATTGAACCATCGCTGCTTGCATCAAAGCTGAAAAAATGGTATAATAAAAAGATATCGCCGAGCCCGAAAGTTCAAAAAATAAAAATAAATATATGTCATTAGATTCAGGTCCAAAGCCGCTACAAGAAGGAAAAGAATTTTGCTCCAAAAGCGATGTGCTCGTGATTGGAAATTCTCAGGCAGGAGGCGTCGCAGGATACAATGGATTCAGTAAGATTACAGAGGTCAAATACGTAGAAGGGGCACTCTTGAAAATAATACAACAGGAAGAGAGGAAAATCAGACCAGACCTGAAAGCCATAGTGCTTTTTCCACAAAGTAGAAATGGAGAAAACGCCCTGAGGGAGCTCAGAAGTGTGATGGATTTTTTGAGAGGAAAAGCACCAAACGCAAAGTTCATCATCGCAACTCCTACTCCACTAAATTCTGCTCCACCAAAAAATCCTCAGGAGAGAGAAAGAGAACTCATAAGAAGAAATGGATATGCTGCGCTTCTCGCAAGCGAGATTAGTCAGGGGAAGTTCGGAGACGGAGTCGAGCTCTATGATACGGGTGCCGCATTCAGAAGGTTCGCAGGCCCAGAGGGAATTCAATACAACGACGACAGACATCTGAAGTCCGTCGAGTATAAAAATTTTGCAAAAGACATGATGAGGCAATTTGGGATAGGAATGCCGATAGATCGCGCACGTGAAATCACAGGAGGCGCAGCAGCAGACCTCGCGAAACTCAGGCCAGCACTTCCGAAATACACGAGAAATTTCACTCCAGAGGAAACCGAGCGTTTCAAAAAAGCGACCGGAAAAGAAAAACTTGATTACGATACTGTCAGTAAAATGTCTCTCGAGGAAATCGACGCTGCAGAGAAAAAAGATCCAGGACTTTTTGCGGCAATATTCGTCGAGAAAAACACCTTCCGTACACAAGGGAACGAAAGTGCGGAATGGGAAAAAGGTCTCGCAGACATACTTGAAGAAAAAGTACGCGGCGTACGACTCTACATAAGAATAGAAAATCTCGACAAGGGACAAAATGATCAAAGGTACAAAGGAGGCAAAGGTCTCGAACGCAAAACAGTGAATGGCCAGGAGTATGTGATCGTCGAGAGCACATCGCGCGACGAAAACGGTGATTTTTACAATGGGTCCGTCTACATGGCCATCTTCGAAGGCGACTTCTGGGAAGTCACGAAAGAGTGGACTCCGGAAGAAATCAAAGCTCATCAGGAAGCAAAAATTGCCAAACAAAGAGTCGGAAGAGAGACAAAAGTTCGAGAATTTAACATTGATATTGCAGGTCTCACCGAGGTACAAATCGACGAAAAAATTGCAGAAAAACAAAAAGAAAAATATGCAGAAATGCTGAAAAATGGCGGCTGGTCGAAACTCATGGGCGATGCAATGGAGACGGTAGGTTTGCCAAAAACAGCACTCGCACAAGCAATAGGTTGGGCAATGGTGGAGGTTGAATCAGGTTTTCGACCAGATTCAAAATACGAGGGGAAAGTTATTAAATCCGATGCGGCAGGGCTAGGGGCATTTCTCTCTAAATCGCGAAGAGAAATGTATAGATTATTGAAGAGTGATAGAGTGTCTGTTCCAGAAAGCGCAGATGGCGAATTCAAAGACGATCCAAAGTGGCAACTCATGTGTCTCGCAAAGCTCATAAAGAACAATAGTGAAAGATTCAAGAAAATTGGAATCGATGTGTTTTCAGGGAAACCGCGTGACATCGCTTTTCTCTATCTCGCTCACCATGAAGGAGCGGGTGGTGTAAAAATGTATCTGAATTGGTGGAAATCAAATGGGAGTCCAGAAAATATTCCAGAATTTCCAGATCTCGAAACAGCGAATAAATTTGCCGTTGCTCGACACCAAAAAGATAGGCCGTTGGTCAGACCAAGAATTGGCGAAGGGACAAACCAGGTATTAGCAACAGCCAATAAAGTTGGAAGTAAGGCTCTCGACTACAGTAATAACCCAGATAAACTCATCGCCATTCTCAATAAAAAAGAGCAGGCATTTGTCGATCGCATGGCGGCCTAACGCTTCCAATATTCCATCATCTTTTTCAGCGGCATGGTGTTCAAAACATCCTCTTTCGTCAGCCATCCCCGCTGCGCCGTCAGAATCCCATAGCGCAAAAATTGTCGATGTGAAGCGTTGTGTGAGTCTGTCGAAATGACAAATTTTGCACCGAGATCTTTTCCCATTTTCACATGCACATCACACAGATCCATCCGCGATGGTGAGCCGTTGATTTCCAGTGCGACGTGGTGATCGACACACGCTTTCATGACCGCCTCCATGTCGTACTCGATCGCCGTGCGCTCATTGATGAGTCGTCCCGTCGGATGTCCGAGCACATGAATTTTTCCGCTCGTCACCGCTTTCAAGATACGCTTCGTCTGTTCTTCGCGCGGAAGTTTGAAATGCGAATGCACCGAGGCTACCAGCAGATCAAACTGTCTGAGCACTTTGTCAGAATAATCGAGCGAGCCATTTTTCAAAATATCGACTTCGCTGCCTTTCAGAATCCGAAACTTCGCACCAACTTTTTTCTGCACACAATCAATTTCCTGGAAATATTCCTGCGCTTTCTCGTCGTTCAGTCCCTGCGTAATCCCAACCGCTTTCGAATGATCTGTCATGGCGATGTATTCGAAACCGAGCTCCATGTAGCCCCGCGCGACCGTCTCCAATGGCTCACTGCCATCACTCCATTCACTATGAGAATGCAGATTTCCGCGCAGATCTTCGAGTTCCACCAACTTCGGAAAAGCTTTCCCCAATTGAGCCCACTCGACCTCACCGCGATCTTCACGTAATTGCGGCGGGATGAAAGGAAACCCAATTTTCGCAAAAAGATCCTCTTCAGTTTTTCCAGAAACCAGAATCTCTCGCTCGCCATGAATTTCGAAAACACCATACTCATTCACTTTGAGTCCCATCTTTTTTGCACGATCCCGAATCCGGATATTATGCGCTTTCGAACCCGTGAAATAATGGAGCGCTGCACCAAAAATCGAATCTTCCATCACGCGCAAATCCACCTGAATTCCAGAGTTGAGAAGTACAGAACTTTTCGTCGGTCCACGCGAAAGCACTTTCGAAATATCCGGATATTCCCAAAAATACGCAAAAACTTTCTCCGCTTTTTTCTCAGAAAATTTTTCAATCGAAGAGAGGATATCGACGTCGCCAATCGTTTCCATCCCGCGCCGCAAACTCCCCGCATATTGCACGCGTGCAACGCCATCAAATTTCTTCAAATATGAAACATATTTTTCGGCTTCCAGATACGCTTCATGAATACTCCGTCGTTCATGCGGCATCGCCTGATATTCCAGAATCGCCGCCAGAATTTCTTTTTCACTCTTCTCGCCCATTTTCGGAAGATCCCGGAGGCGACCTTCCTCAGCCGCTTTTTGCAGCTCTGTAATATTTTTGATCCCGAGCGTCCCATAAAACATCTGCACTTTTTTCGGTCCCACTGTTCGCACACGCAGCATGTCGAGCAAACCGGGAGGAAATTCGCTCCTGAGCTGTTGGTGAAATTCACACTGACCAGTCAAAACAAGTTCAGCAATTTTTTCTGAAAGTATCTGTCCAATCCCCGGAATTTCCCGCAACTTGGAAATATTATCCAGCACAACATCATTCAGATTGAAGCCCAAGCTCCGCACAATCTGCGCCCCACGCGAGTACGCAATCGTACGAAAACGATTCTCGCCTTTGATCTCCATCATATTCGCAATTTCCTGAAAAATGTCCGAAATTTTTTGATTATCCATAGCAAGCATCATAACATAGCATCGAGATTCAATATTTGTTTGACACCATGCGCGGGGAGTTTAAAATCCCCCTAATTCATGACATTGTTCCATGCAAAACGCTCAAAAAATAGAAGATAATGATCTCTCAGAGGAGTCTCACAACAGGAGGAGAGAAGTTGAATCTTACATCACTGCGAATTACACAAGATTGCGGTACATGGCTCAGAGGATGACACGAAATCACAGCGGTGTCGAAGATGTGCTACATGCTGCCCTTGAGAAGGCAGTAAAATACGCAAATAAATTTGATAGAGCAAAGGGGGATTTGGGCGGCTGGGTGGGGAAAATCATAAAAAATGAATTCATAAATTTTCTTCTTAGGCACCATAGAACAGCGGAGAGAGAAGATGAATTGAATGACAACATAGGAAGCAGAGGGAATGAAGAATCAAGGCTGGGGACGAGAATTACTCTGCGTAATATTTTGCATAGCGGGGAAATTATTTTTCCACCTGTTGCTTACGAGGTTATAGTAAATGGGCTCGAGTATGAAGAGGCAGCAGAAGAACTGGATATGCCATTAGGAACAGTAAAGTCACAGATCAGCAGATTTCGTGAAAAAATGAGAAAAATGAGGAGGCTTAAATAAGATTTTTGAGAACAGAAAGCGTACGCTGTGCAGCCTTATCCCAATCAAATTTTCGCAGCTGTGCAGCCATTTTATCATTCAGCTCCGCAGTGATTCTCCCGGAAATAAGTTTCTCGAGCCCATCAAAAATTTCGACTTCATCCATCGGATCTACCAGTATCGCGCTGTCACCACAAACTTCCGGTAGTGAACCTGAGCGGCTCGACAGCACCGGTTTTCCAAAAGAAAAAGCTTCCAAAATTGGCATTCCAAAACCTTCATAGAGCGAAGGAAAAACAAACCCTGTGCACCGTTGCAGCAGTACAGATTTTTCTTCCTCCGTGACATAGCCTGGCATCGTCACCGACGACCAGGCGTTGAGCGACTTCACTTCATCAAAAAGCGCACGAAACCCAACTCCGCGTCCGCCCGCGAGAATCAGTCGAAATTCAGGGTGAAGTTCGCGAAATTTCACAAACGCCCGCACCAAACGCACAAGATTTTTTTTCTCTTCCAGGCGTCCAACGAAAAGAAAATAACGATCTCCGGGAATCAGAGAGAATTGTTCCAGGGTTTTTTCTTCGTCCGCAGGAGTGATTGCCAGTGGAGAGAATCCATGGGGCACAACCTCGATCTTCGATGTATTGCAGGCAAAAAAATCAATCAAGTCATCGCGCGTTGCATCGCTCGGCACCAGAATTTTCGAAGCACATCGCACCGCGAGCCACGTCGAAAATTGCAAATACGCATATTGAAAAAAACTATACGCTTTGTGAAATCGCTTGAACGCCACATCATGAATCATCACCACCGACTTCTTCGGATGAATAACTGGCAAAGTATGCGAAGGAACAAAAAGCACATCCGGCGGACATCGCAGCATCTCACGGGATAATTTCCACTGCGTCCAGAGCGGCCCCGGAGCAATGACTCGTTGTCGACAAAAAGCAAAATCACCCCCCAGCTCCCGCGAAGAAATGACCCGCGGAGTATACAAAACCACTTCATCGATACCACAGTGTTTATCGCGAGCAATCTCACGCAAAATCGCACGAATGATGTGAAAACTATACATTTCAACACCAGTGGCATATTCGTGACCAAACCGGGAAGCATCGATTCTGAGAAGCATGGTCGTATTCTACACCTAAAAACCGGCTAGAAAACTCCGCGCGCCAAAACTATCGCACTCACCTGCGCCACGCCCACACTGCGCAGCACTTTCGCACACTCCATAAGCGTCGCACCGGTCGTACACACATCATCCACGAGCAGCACGCGTTCAGGCATCACGCCATCACGAACAGAAAAGGCATCTTGTAAATTCACCAGGCGCTCCTCCCGCGACAGCGACACCTGTGAATGCGTGAATCGATGACGAACAAGCAAATCAACAGGATGCGCAGAAAGATTCTTCGCCAAAAGAGATGATTGATTAAAGCCGCGATCATGGAGCCGTCGAACATGCAGTGGAACCGGCACAATCATAAAATTTTCCAAATGCCCCTCCATGAATCGCCGCACCATGAAACTCTGAAAAACACTCGCAAGTTCCTCGCAATATTCATATTTAAAAGCATGAATCAAAGTTCGCAGTAGGGGAGACGGCTTCAAACAGGGAAAAACAGCATCTAGAAAAGGAAGCTGGAAAGCAGCTGGTCCGAGAGTACGAATCGCAGCGTCACCCGCCGTACCGGTACGGATATCCACTGCCGCATCCAGTTTGGCAAAGCATTGCTCACACACGAAGCTCCCCGGCGTACAGCACCCATAGCACTGCTTCGGAAAAAGGAAGTCCAGGACACCTTCACGAATTTTTGACAGAAAGCCCATCAGCCTTTATCCTACTCGTCGCTTCATGAACAAAAGTTAACATTTTCATGAAAAAAAGATAAACCGCGCACGATTAGCTCAGTTGGTTAGAGCGCCTCGTTGACGTCGAGGAGGTCAGTAGTTCGAATCTACTATCGTGCACCATTTTTAGTCCCCACTCATATACCCGCCAGCCTGCAAATCCCAAAATTTCTTGTAGAGGCTGTCTTTTTTCGTGACCAGACTCGCGTGGTCGCCTTCCTCCACGATGCGACCGTCCTGCAACACAAACACGCGGTCCATTTTCAAAATCGTCGACAATCGATGTGCAATTACAAAAGACGTTTTTTGTTTCATGAGTGCCAGCAAAGCTTCCTGAATCAGTGACTCTGAATGAGAATCCAGATTACTCGTCGCTTCATCCAGAATCAAAATCCGGGCATTGCTCAGAATCGCACGCGCAATCGCGACTCTTTGACGTTCGCCACCAGAAAGTTTCACGCCGCGTTCGCCGACGTACGTCTCGTACCCGCGAGGAAATCGCCCAATAAATTCGTGGCAATTCGCCATGCGTGCCGCTGCCATCACTTCCTCATCCGACGCATCACGACGTCCATAGCGAATATTTTCCATCAACGTGCGATGGAACAGAATCGGATCTTGCGGCACCAGCGCGACCTGTTCATGCAAACTTTCCTGCGTCACCTGTGCGATATTTTGACCATCAATCAAAATCTCTCCCGTCTGAACATCGAACAGTCGCAGTAGAAGTTTCGTAATCGTCGTTTTGCCACCACCAGAAGGTCCCACGAGAGCAATTTTTTCACCAGGCTTCACCGAGAAAGACAGATCCGAAATGACATCGCGAAACTTGTCATAACTGAAATTCACATTTCGAAATTCGACTTTGCCGTGGAGCGCGACCAGCGTCGGAGCATTCGAAGCATCCCGCACTTCATGTGGCGTTTCCAGGATCACGGTCATCTCTTCCGCCTCCGCGAGGTTTTCATGAATATCACGAATGATGCGACCAAAATTCCAGAGCTGATGGAAAATTTCGAGCAAATAGGCTTGAATCAAAGCGAAATCGCCCACCGTCAGAAAACCTTCTTTCCAGTACTTCGCCGCAAAATAGAGAATGAGGAAATTTAAACCCACCATGAGAAGCGCCTGCAGCGCCTCGATAATCGATCCCACGTTCCACGATTTTTTCGTCTTGCGAAACCAATCGTCCGTCGTCGCATTGAACCGATTTTTCTCGAAAGGAAGCGCAGAAAAAAGTCTGATGTTCACCGCATTCGTGATCGTATCGGCCAGATTCGCCGTTACTTTTGTGTCAGCCTTCGATTTCTCCAGATCAAATTTGAGTTTATAGACCGACAAAAAATAATTCATCGAAACAAACAAAACGATCCAAACGCCCGCAATAATCCCGAGCATCGGCTGCAAATACGACATCACGACGAGCACCATGAAGACGCGGATCGCCATCGGAATCAAATCCCAATAGAATTTATCCATCAAAGCCTCGAAAGCCCGCGCCATGCGATTCACTCTTTTCACAAGCGCTCCCGAAAAGCTGCTATTAAAAAAATTATACGAATGCAGATGCAGATATTCGAAACATTCATTCAGAATATTCGCCATATTTCGTGGCTGCAGATAATTATTCAAAAATTGTGACACTCTCCAGCACGCCCATTCAGCCAGATCCAGGGCCAAAATCAAAAGAACGATCGTCACAAGCTGTTCAAAAACCACGCCACGATCACCACCACTCGCAATCGCATTAAAAAAATTCTTATACAAGAAAGGAAATAACATCGAAGCCACGACGGCACAGATCAGCGACACCATCATGACCGACAGTATCAGGCGGAAACGCGAGATGTGTTTCCAGAAAAACCGGAGTGTTTTTTTCGTATTCATCTTCATAGCTGAGTGATGATACAACAAAAAGAGCGAGAATGCAACATATTGGAAAATAGTCAATTTTACAAAGCTAAAAAGGATCATGGTAAGATGCCCACATGCAAAAATCCGACTTCATTTTTTCGATTGAAGAACTGGAAAAATATCTCAAAATCCCTCTCTCCAGTGAGATCAAAGACGTGCATTTCAAACTCCTGATTCCCAAATACTACGTCGATCTCATCGACTGGCACGATCCGAAAGATCCGCTCCGCCTCATGGTGCTGCCAGACGCACGAGAAAAAAACACAAGAAAATATGAGCTCGCCGATCCCATCGGCGATATTACTCACAGCCCCGTACCAGGAATTATTCACCGCCACGCCAACCGCGCACTCCTCAATCTCACGAGCAGTTGTGCAGTCCATTGTCGTTTCTGTTTCCGAAAAAATCTCCTCGAAAGTTCTGCCGCCGATCTCCAGAAATCGCTCGCATATTTGAAACAGCACACAGAAATCTGGGAAGTGATCTTCTCTGGTGGTGATCCATTCACGCTCACCGACACATTTCTCGAAAAAATCCTCAACGAACTCAGGAAAATTCCTCACATCAAAGTCATTCGTTTCCACACGCGGACACCAGCTGTCTATCCGAAGCGCGTCACGAGTCAGCTCGCACAAATCCTCAGAAAAGCCGCACCCGTGACAGTCGTACTCCACATCAATCATCCCCGTGAAATCACCGAAGGTTTCAGGAGATCAGTCCAGAAAATGCAAAAAGCGAACCTCATGCTCTTGAGTCAAACAGTACTCATGCGCGATGTGAACGACGACGTAGAAACTCTAAAAAATCTTTTTCAGGGACTCGTAAAGATCGGTGTGAAACCCTACTATCTCCATCACCTCGATTACGCCATCGGCACGCACTATTTTCGCGTCTCCGTGGAAAAAGGAAAAAGGCTCGTGCAATCTCTCCGCGACACACTTTCGGGAACTTGTATTCCCGAATACGTCATCGATACCCCCGGAGGCCACGGAAAAATCCCAGTTTTCTGGTTCCAGAACTGCGGAAAAGGCAAGTACACAGCCAAAAATTTCCAGAACAAGAAAATCCTTTATTTCGATGAAGTATAGTGCTATATTCAAAAAACAAATTTAGGATTTTCCTACATCCTAAATCCTACATCCTAAATCCTACCCAACATGAAATTCAAATGCGCATTCTGCGGAAGCATCCAGGACGAAGATCCAGGAGCATGTTGCGGAGAAATGAGAGAAGACATGTGCGATCTTTGTGAAGAAGCCATGAGCTGCTGCACGTGCGACGCCGAAGAGGAAGATGGTAGCGAAGACGAAGATGAACAATACTAATCACATCGGCCTCATCGGTCTCGGCACCATGGGTGCCAGCCTTGCGCGAAACCTCGCGCATAGAGCCTACAAAGTCGCGGTCTACAATCGTACTTTCGAAAAAACGGAAGAATTTTTGAACAAATATGCATCAGAAGGGGAGTTTCAGGGCTGCGAAACGCTGGAAGATTTTGTGAAAAGTATCCAGGCGCCACGAAGAATAATTCTCATGGTCCAGGCCGGAGCCGCCGTCGACGAAATGCTCGAAAAACTCATGCCACTCATGGAAAAAGGCGACAGCGTCATGGATGGCGGAAACTCTTTTTACAAAGATACAGAAACCCGACAAAAAAAGTTCGCAGAGAGAGGACTCTTCTTTTTCGGAGTCGGTGTTTCCGGTGGAGAAAAAGGCGCACTCGAAGGTCCGAGCATTATGCCCGGAGGTCCCGCAGAAGCCTGGAAACTTTTTCAGGAACCACTTGAAAAAATAGCGGCACACGACTTCGAAGATCGTCCATGCGTCGCATACATGGGCGCCGGCGGCAGCGGTCACGCTGTGAAAATGGTCCACAACGGGATCGAATACGGCATGATGCAACTCATCGGCGAAGCGTACATGCTCGGCGCAAACGGAGAAATGTTCGCCGAGTGGTCAACCGGAAAACTCCAGGGATATCTCATCGAAATCGCCGCAAAAATTTTCAACAAGAAAGAAATTCTCGAAAAAATCCTCGACGTCGCCGGTCAGAAAGGCACAGGCATTTGGACGAGTCAGGAAGCCCTCGCACACGGTGTTCCAGTCAACACAATCACCGAAGCGGTCTTCGCTCGAGCACTCTCTGCAAAAAAGAATCTCCGAAAACACTCTGAAAAGCCGAAGGCTTTGAAGAGCTCTGCGCCCTTTGCGCTGCCAAAAGAAATCCTCGAAAGCACCCTCGAACTCGGTTTCCTCACCTGTTACACTCAAGGTTTCGACCTACTCAACGAAATGAATTTTTCACAGAAAGCAAAGAAATCCGAAATAGCAAGAGTCTGGCAAGGCGGCTGCATCATCCGCTCACAAATGCTAAAAATGATCAAAATCGCATTTGAAAAAAACGAAGAAATCCATCTCTTCGAAAATGAAGAAATTCAAAAGAAAATTCAAGAAAATCTTCCAGCCCTCCGCGAACTCGTAAAAACCGCAGTAGAAAAAGGAATTCCAGTCACAGCTTTTGGCTCGGTCGTCGCCTACATCGACACACTCGCCACAGAAAATCTCAAAGGGATTTCCCTCATCCAAGCCCTCCGCGATTGCTTCGGCGCTCACACCTATCAGAGAAGCGACAAGGATGGTACATTTCACACGGATTGGGAATCAGAAACTCCTACATCCTAAATCCTCAATCCTACATCCTCCTCATGTCCTCCTTCCAAACCGCAGAAAAAGACTTCACTCTCATCGTCTTCGGCGCTTCCGGATCGCTCGCCAAACTCAAAATTTTCCCGTCGATCTACCAGCTTTTCCTGGAAAAGCGTCTCCCGGTGAATTACAAAGTCGTGGGCTACGCGCGCTCCGCGATGACCAACGAACAATTTCGCGAAGATTTCCGCGAAGCCGTCGTGAAAAAGTACAAAGACGTCGACCAAAAAATTCTCAATCAAGTCCTGGAAAATGTTTCCTACGTTCAGGGTCAATACGACCAAAAAGGAGACTTCGAAAATCTGAAAAAAGAGCTCGAGAAAGAGGAAAAAACAGAACATGTCCGCATCGCCTATTTAGCCATCCCACCATCAGTCTTCGACGCGGTCATCGAAAACATCGCGCTCGTGAATTTCAACACAGAAAGTTCTACGCTCCGCCTCATCCTCGAAAAACCACTCGGCTACAATCTCGAATCCGCCAAACTTCTGAAGAAAAAACTTTTTAAATTTTTCGAAAAAGAGCAGATCTATCTCCTCGACCATTATCTCGGAAAAGAAGCTGTCTTCAACGTCCTCTCACTCCGCTACGCCAACGCGATTTTGGCGCGTCTCATCCAGGGCAAGTACATCAAAAACATCCAAATCAGTGGACTCGAAAGCGTCGGCGTCGAAGGTCGCGCGAATTATTTCGACCACGTCGGCACGCTCCGCGACATGATTCAGTCGCACATGTTTCAAATTCTCGCATTTCTCACCATGAATCTCCCGGAAGAAATCGACGAATTCACGATCCACCGCGAAAAAGAAAATCTCCTGCGCTCCATCAAAATCAAAGATCTCGAAAGTTCCGTCATCCGTGGTCAGTATGCTGGATACACGAGCGAAGAAGGCGTCCAGAAAAATTCCAGAACTGAAACGTTCGCCGCGCTCAAAGTTTTCATCGACCACCAGGATTGGCACGGAATTCCCATTTATCTGCGCAGCGGAAAAAAACTTAAAAAGCAATGGAGCGCCATCGTCATCGAATTTAAACATTTACCACTCCAGCGAAACCAGGAGAAATTATCCACCAATAAACTCGTCATCCAACTCCAGCCCGGCGAGAAAATCGAATTTCAACTCCTCACCAAAAAAGGCGGAGCAGAACTCGATTTCCACGAACTCGTCACCGGCCGCGCGATCTATTGTTCCGGTGATTGTCTCGAAGAACACGGCAAACTCCTCCTCGAATGCATCAAAGGAAACCGCCTCCTCTTCCTCGGATTCGAAGAAGTCGAAGCCTCCTGGAAAGTCATCGACCCCGTCCTAGACCATTTCGAAAAATCAGAAAAAGAAGCCCATAAATACGAACCCGGTACCAGTGGCCCCAAAGAAGCCGACGATTGGATCGCAAAAGACGGTTTCCAATGGTTCAATTTCTACGAATAATTCTAATTCCTGATCATAAGTCACATGTCACATGTCACAAGTCACACGTTCCTCCCGGCCCTCCTAGAAAAAATCAACGCCACCCTTCGAAAAAATCCCACCTGCCGCATCGGCCTCTCCGGCGGCACATCGCCCCGCGCTCTCTACGCACAACTCGCACAGCAGCGACTCCCATGGAACCGCATCGAATGGATTCTCATCGACGAACGCTACGTCCCACCCACCAGCGATCAGAGTAATTTCCGGATGCTCAACGAAACACTTTTCTCCCAAATCCCATTTCAGCCAGAAAATATCTACGTTTTCAACACAACCCTTCCAATTCCAGAAGCTATAAAATATTCACAAGAACGGCTCCAAAATCTCACCAAAGCCCGCCATCCACTCATCGACATCCTCATTCTCGGAATGGGAAAAGACGGCCACATAGCATCACTTTTTCCAGGCAGCCCAGCACTCGAAACCAGCTCGATGGTGGCAAGTTCACAGACAAAAAATTCCCCAGTCGAACAGAGACTCACCCTCACCTTCAACGCACTCCTCGACAGCGAAGAAGTCCTGATTCTGGCTCCCGGCGAAGAAAAAAAGAAAGCCCTCGAAAAAGCACAAAAGCCCGGAGCAGATTTTCATGAATTTCCAATCGCAAAGATTTTGCAGAATGCGAAGTGCGAGATTTTCTGAAAAATTCAAAGCTGAATTTGACAAATTAACAATTTAATATAAAAATGCATCTCACAATATTGAGAGATGCTTTCAAAAACACCATCAGGGGAAACAGAATTACTACCACTCACCAGGGGAGTTTGCCACATAAAACATGTTCCAATCAGCCCAATTGTCAGAAGGGTGGAGGCGGGTGAACAGGAAGATGATGGGACGACCAGCGCCATCCAGGGGCTTCAGCGAGGGATTGCAATCGGACTCGGAGCAGTAGACACAATAAGAGCTGCACGTCAGGGAGGAGAAGATGAAAAAAGCATGACACATGCCCACGATAGCGTCAGGGATGTTCTGAAAGTTGAACGCAATGTACTCGTCGCCATTATTATGAGCGCCGTCATGGATCGAGCTCTCGGGCAAAGAAGCGATCACCCTCCCTACGGAATTTTCGAAATGAAAAAAGAAAACCGCGACGACCATGCTCCCAAAAAAAGATTCAAAGAAACAGTTGGGAAATTCGAAAGAACAGGACTCGGTGTCCCTCCGGAAGGAATAGGGCAAATTCGAAAAAATCAGTTCAGGTTTCTTCGTAAGGCAATGTATGCGACACTCTCAAAATACACACAAGAATTCCTGGAATCACCCTCTGCAACAGAAAAATGCAGCGAAGAAATCATGTGCCAGGTGATACGTCGATTTGAGAGAAATGTTGTAATACCAGTGCGGGGTCGCGAAGTCACCACGGATCCTTTGAAATTTATAGCTCGGGGTATCAGAACTGCGACACGATTTATGACCGGAGTTTTGAATCTCATTCCAGAACTCATGCTTCGCGAAAAGGTACAGGGAAATCCCATAGATATAGCAGAAAAAAGCTTCCCCATCATAATGGAAGCGGCCATGCTCCACCTGGAAATTTTCACAAAGATTAGGGGGATCAACGAAACGACCATGCCTTTTGAGGAAGAAAAATGGGATCCGAGGTTTTTCAAGTTCATCTGGGATGGAGAGATAGGGGTTGGAATCCCGCAAGTTGCTTTCCAAAATGGCATCGTCGACGAAGCAAAAAGAAATACAGAAGGCATCATGGAGGCGACAGAAACCGGATGCCCAGTTCGCATGCATGGCGGCATCAAAAAACTCTGGAAATGGTTCCTAGAAATCGCCCCGGACATCTACGAAGCATACCCGGTGTGGTCTAAAACTGCACCATAGCTTCGACAAAATCTATCCAAAAGCAGCTTAAAGCATTTCTCTCACGGCTTTTTCAATCTCCTTCACTCCCAAACCCGCGATTTCATACAACTCATCCGACGTCCCCGAGAGCTGATATTCACGCACGCCCATAGTCTGCACTCGCGCATTCGTGCCACTGCGCGCCAAAGCTTGCAAAACCAGAGACCCAAGACCCGTCGCCACATGATGATCTTCCACCGTCACGACACGACCAGTTTTTCGCGCACTCGCGAGAATCGTCTCTTCATCAAAAGGTCTCATGCTGCTCACAGCAATAACTTCTACAGATTTTTCTGATGCTTTCATCGCGTCCGCCACTTTCACCGCGCGTTCGACCATCGGACCACTCGCCACGATCGTCACGTCCGTCCCAGTCCGCACCACATCCGCACGCCCAGGCTGGAACAGATACGTGCCAGCAAAAAACGGCGTCCCATCCTCACGCACAATCACTGGCAATTTCGATCGACCCATACGCACATAGAAATTTCCATACACGCTCGCCACATAGCGGATCATGCGATCACACTGATTCGGATCTGCCGGTTCGAGAATATTGGTATGCATGAAACCCATGAACGAACTCATATCATCAATCGCCTGATGCGTGGGACCATCTTCACCGACCGAGAGACCGCAGTGCGTCGCCACCATTTTCACATTCGTTTCGTTGATGTCATTCACGCGAGCCTGATCTTTGCCGCGGCTCGTCATGAAAGCACCAAACGTTGAACAGAAAGGAATAAATCCGCGCAAACTCAGTCCTCCCGCCGCGCTCACCATGTGTTGTTCCGCAATCCCACATTCGATATGACGCTCCGGGAAATTTTTCTTCACACCATCCGTCTTCACCGATCCCGCGAGATCCGCCGTCATCGCCACAACATTCGGATTTCTCTTCGCCAAATCCAGGAGCGCCGTACCATACGCCCCACGACAATCAATCAATTTGTCAGATCCATACGTCACCGGTTCGCCAACATCAACGCCGTCTATTTTTGCCCACAAATTCGGCATCGCCGGCGTTTTGATATTTTTCGATAAATGTGAAACGAAATCCTGCAAAAGTGCGCTGTCTGATTCACTCAAAAACAGTTCTGTCAGGGCTTTTTCCTGTTGTTCCGCGGTCGGCGCCACGCCATGCCAATCTGCTTTTCCTTCCTTCGAAACCGCTTCCATAAAAGAAACACCTTTCCCCATCACCGTATGTCCGAGCAACAAAACCGGTTTCGTCGAACTCTCGTGCGCGCGGGAAATTGCGTTCCACATCTCCACAAAATCATGACCATTCACCTCCATCACTTCCCATCCCGCAGCCTCAAAGTGCCCTTTGATATTCAGCGGCATAATCTCTTCCAGCGACGCAGAAAGTTGAATTTTATTGTAATCCACAAAAGCGATCAGATTATTCAGACGATACTTCGCGGCAAAATTCATCATTTCATACACCATCCCTTCCTGACATTCACCGTCACCCATGAGGAGATACGTATATTCCCGAGATTTTTTCAATTTATCGCTCAGCGCGAACGCGGACGCAACCGAAGCACCCACGCCAAGCGGCCCAGTACTGTAATAAATTCCCTGCAACTTGCGATTCACATGCCCTTCGAAAAGATCATCAGGTTTGCGAAAATGCGTAATCGCGCGCTGTTTGTCCACAACTCCTAATTCGCCCAAAACCGCATACACAGCAGGGGACACATGCCCATTCGAAATCACGACCGGCTCATTCGTCTGACTAATCACAAAGCAGTACAAGAGCGACAAATAATCAATCAGCGAAAGACTCCCGCCCGGATGCCCCGACTTCGCATTCGTCACCATCTGCAGCGCCGACCGCCGACAAGACTGGCTGAAAGCCCGCAGCAAGCGAAGTTGTTCATCAGTCAGCGGCAAACCAAGTTTCGGGAGTTCCATCGAGCGGGATTATAGCACTGAAATGATTCTCCACAAAAAACAGCACCAACTTCCATTGAAATTATGAAAGTTTACTTTCTCGAGCATTGAGGGTACAATCAAATAGTCGATCCTTAGGCTGTCTTTATCATAAAAAGGAGTCCTGCTTTACGCGGGACTCCTTTTGTATTCGCCAGAAAAGTTGGTTGAGGTGACGGGAATCGAACCCGCAGCTCAAGGTGTCGATCCTTACGCTGTCCACCAGGACCACCCCAGCGTTTTCTGGCAAATCCAACGCTAACAAAAGCTCATGAACGAAACATAAATTCTTTCTGAAAAAAAGATAAACTGTAGATTTCAGCTTCAAAAAGAGGGTACTTGCAATATTCCAAAAAATAGTAAAATAAAAATCTGCCATCTAGCCAGGCAGGCCAAATCAATAATTTCTCATCCACACTGTCATGACAACCGCTGAAACCCGCACCGGCATCACCGGCGAAGTCCAAACAATCGACGACGCAGTCGCTGCCGCCCTTGAATCAGGCGACACAGAAACAGCAAGACGCCTCTATGAAAAACTCGGAGCGATCGGAGCCAGAAGAGATGCATTAAAGACATTGCTCGAAAGTGCGCTAGCAGAAAAAGCCCCCTCTATTCCAGCAACCATAGAGCACACTGAAACTCCATCCCGCCTCATCACCCCAGACGAAACCCGCGAAATCATGGGAGCAGGCCGCTTCTTCGGAGCTGGGGAAGTGAAAAGAATCTACGGTGCCACTATCACTCCCGAAGAACTCGCCCAAATTCCATTCATCCTCACCGAAACAGAAGCCCTCAATGCCAAACGCCTCGGCCACATGATCACTCTCCACACGGATACGCTGGACAATGGTCAGCCATTGAATATGCTCACCCTGAACAATCACGCAGCGAAACAAGACGGAAGAAAATTACTTTTCAATACCGACTGGTACAGACAAGGCCAGCCTTTTGCGCAAACTTCAGACCAAAAGCAATGGCGTGAAACATCCATGCAACCAGTCCCAAATACCAATTACAAAAATTACCTCCTCCAGACAGATTTAATTGTCAAATACTTCACGGAAGAAGTCTCAAAAGGAGTTCCTCTGAGACCCGCATACAGGCAGGCAAAAGCAGAATACGAAGAAAAAAGACCTGAAATCGAGAAACTTCTCCAAAGACCAGATGAAGGACATCTCACAGCCCGCCTCCCAGATGGACAACCAGCACCAAACTGGTATGTAGCCGGAGAAATGCTGGAAAGTCTCGCAGTCACAAGGCTCTTCCGTCCGACCCCCGTAAGCATCTCTCAGGACACGAACACCCTTCAAGCTTCAGGACAGGAAATACTTCAAAATGCCTATACCTGGACATCAGGCCGCTCTTCGTATGGGCGCCTCGTGGGCTTCGGCAACGCCGATTCCCACGGCGCGCGCGTCGGCAGCTGGGACCCGGATGATCGCGTGGGCGTTCTTCTCGCGGTCTTCTCCCGCGGTCTTTCTGAGCCATTGAATCCTTGATCTCCCTTCTTCTGCTATCGGTAGAAAGGGAGATTTGATAGAATCATCAAGGTTTCTGTAGATAGGTTCACGGATCTATCTCACCATACAAAAAGACTGCTTATTTCCTGTGAGTGCGGACCTCCGCCACATATTCATACAAACGATACTTCAATGACTTCTTCATTCGTCTCGTTGATGCCACAGACCACAGGAAATATGAGAAGGCCGCTCTTCGAATGGGAACCTCGTGAACTTCGGCAACGCCGATTCCAACGGCGCGAACGTCAACAGCTGGAACCCGAATGATCGCAATGACGATCTTCACGCGGTCTTCTCCCGAAGTCTCGCCTCGCTCATGATTGGGCGAGGCTTTTGATCCATCCACCGAGCATTTTACCGATTTCCTGGAGAGCTGATTCCAGTTTGATATATTTTTTTTGATCAATAACTCGGATATCGTAGGCCAATCGAACGAGTACCTTCAGAAGCTTCAGATTCGTATCAATTTTTTGGAGAAAAACATATTTTGCAGTTCCACGCGATTGATGGGCATTGAAAAGAAATTCCAGATAAAATTGATACGTCCTATGGACAATCGAGCTGTCAAAAATTCCGTTGGGGGGGTCTTATCAGGCATGTATCGTTTGATGAAATGATATCGCTCGGAAGTCTACTCGATGGCTGGCATGAATTCAAATGCGGGAAGCAGAAAAAAACTGATGTCCAGGAATTTTCTTTCACTCTGGAAGACAGTCTTTTTCGTCTCCATGAGGATTTGAAAAATGAAACCTATCAACATGGAAAATATTCTGAATTCTATGTGCACGATCCGAAGTTACGGCATATTCACAAAGCTTGTGTTCGGGATAGAATCGTCCATCATGTCGTGATGCGCGCAATCGAACCATTTTTCGAAAAGTCTTTCATTTTCGATTCCTATTCCAGTCGCACGGACAAAGGCACACATCGCGCAGTGAAACGCTTTCGCAAATTCGCATGGAAGCTGTCGCAAAATAATACAAAAACAGTCTGGATTCTCAAATGCGATATTCGTAGATTTTTCGATTCAGTAGATCATGCAATATTGAAACAGCTCATTCGAAAAAGAATTCATTGCGACAAGACACTGAGATTGATTGATGAAATCATAGAGAGTTTTTTCACAAATCAAGACAGGGGAATCCCGCTGGGAAATCTGACGAGTCAGCTCTTTTCGAACATCTATTTGAATCTTCTTGATCAGTTCGCAAAACGCACATTGCGGACAAAATTTTACATCCGGTATGCCGATGATTTCGTACTTTTGAGTCGCGACAGAGAAGAATTAGAATACATGCTCGGCTATATCCATGACTTTGTGCGCGAATCACTCAAAATGGAACTCCACCCAAAGAAAGTTATTTTCCAGAAATGGCATCAGGGAGTGGATTTCCTCGGCTACATCAGCTTTCCTCGCCACGCAATCCTCCGCACAAAAACGAAAAGAAGAATGCTCAGAAAAATGCAGCAAAGGAAAAATCTGCTTCAGGAAAAGAGAATCACACCCGATTCATACAACCAGTCACTTCAGAGCTATCTCGGCATCTTGAAGCACGCAAGCAGCAGGAATTTAAAAATTCAGATGAGGCTATTCTCAGAAAACTTCAACTCAAAAGCCTCTTCGTCAATACCTTCCCCAACTCCACCCCCGGTTGATCAAAAGCATCAATTCCACAGAGCTCGCCCAGAAAAGCAACGCTCTCCTGAAAAAGCATGAAAAGCATGCCAAGATGCTCACTATCCAATTTGGAAATTTTCACCGTCGCATTCGGGCGGCCATACTGTGTGAGCGCTTGTTCCGTCGCACGTTTTTCCGTGAGCAGGAGTTGATGAAACGACACACCATGCAAATACGAAAAATCTTTTTCTGACTCGTACATCACCGGAATTTTCAGATCGAAATCACTTTCCGAAACTTCAATGAAAAGGAGAAATTTATCAAAAGGCCCAGACGTGAAAAGTTGAACTTGCGCATGTTGGTCTGTCACACCAACGGCTTTCACTGGGGTCAAGCCGACATTCACCGTTTCGCCACGAAGATTTTTTTCTTTGCCAATGCTTTCAGAAAGCAACTGCACATACCAATCCGAAAAAGTCGAAAGTTGCGAGCTATACGGCATGATCACGGTCATCGGTACACCGCGCTCTTTCCAGAGCAGATACTGAATTGCTGCCAATTGATACGCATGATTTTCTTGAAACGAAGTGTGGAAAATTCCTTCGCGCTGTCTTGCAGCCCCCCGCAAAAGTCCATGAATATCAATGCCGAGCAGCGCCGCTGGCAGCAGTCCACACGCCGACAACACCGAAAAACGCCCACCAACTTCAGGAGGAATTTCGAAACTCCGGATTTTTTCTTCGCGAGCAATTTTTCGAAGGAATCCTTTCTCTGGATCCGTCACAAAGACAAAATGTTCCGTCGCTTTCAGACCAGTCGCTTCAGTTTTCTCTCGAAAATAAAAATACTGCGCCACAGTCTCCGGCGTCCCGCCAGACTTACTCACCACCAGAAAAAGCGTCCGCGCTAAATCCAAACCAGCAGTCGCATTCGAGAGAAGCGCCGGATCAACATTGTCCAAAATAATGAGTCGCCCGCGCTCACTCGCACTCGCCAGCGCGTCCGCGATGCAGCGCGCGCCCAGAGCCGATCCACCAATCCCAAGCAAAACAAAATGATCAAATTTTTCACGAGCCTCACGCGCAAATTCCGCAATCTCATCGGCCAATTTTCCATTCTCCGGCAAATCATAAAAACTATATCGCTTCCCAGAAGGTTGCGGAAACCAGGACATATCCGGTTCTTTCAAAAGCCCATGATCACCGACAGAAAAAACATTTTTGAAATCGAAAGTAAGCATAGTAAGAACGTGTGACAATTGACTTGTGACGTGTGACTTTCTAACTCCTAACTCCTTTCTCCTTGCCGCTCACCTTCTTCCAATCTTCCAAAAACTTCGCCAATCCCAAATCCGTCATCGGATGTGCTACCAATTTCTGGAAAACACCAAAAGGCAAAGTACAAATATCCACGCCGAGTCTCGCCGCATCCGTCACATGACGCGGATGACGCACGCTTGCAAAAAGAACTTCCGTCGCAAAACCATATTCGAAATAAATGTCCGTGATTTCACGAATCACTTCGAGTCCATCCTGACCCAAATCATCGAGTCTTCCCACGAAAGGACTGATCATCGTCGCCCCTGCTTTTGCCGCGAGGAGAGCCTGATTTGCAGAAAAGCAGAGAGTGACATTTGTCTGAATACCTTCCTCAGAAAACTGTTTCACCGCGCGCAGTCCATCCGCCGTCATCGGCACTTTCACCACCACATTTTTCGCCCACTTCGCATATTTTCGCCCTTCCACAAGCATTCCTTTGGTATCGGTCGAAATCACCTCCGCGCTCACCGGACCGGAAACAATTTTACAAATATCGCAAACGCGTTTTTCGAAATCCACACCTTCCTTCGCCACGAGCGTCGGATTGGTCGTGACGCCGTCGAGGACGCCCCAAGAGTGAATGGTTTCAATTTCTTTCAGATTCGCCGTGTCGAGAAAAAGTTTCATGAGTGCATTGTAATGAAAAAATGGGTGGAAAGAAAGTTGAAGAGTTTGTATAATCTCCTCACCTCATCACCTCACTCACTCATGCGTTTTTTTTCATTTCGAAGAGAATTCAAGAAAAAAGAATTCCGCGTCGTTATTTTCGGATCCGCGCGCATCAAGAAGAACGACAAAATGTACAAACAAGTTTTTGAACTTGCAAAACAAATCGGTGAAATGGGTGCAGAAGTCGTGACAGGAGGTGGTCCAGGACTCATGGAAGCCGCAGCGGGCGGACACGAAAAAGGGACACCAAAGAATAATCACCACACCATCGGACTCAATATCAGACTTCCATTTGAACAAAAGCCAAACAAACATTTGGACCTCATGAAAGAGTTCAAGCATTTTTCAGACCGCCTGAACACTTTTACAAAACTATCCAACGTCATCGTCGTAGCTCCAGGAGGAATCGGCACAATTCTCGAAATATTTTTTTCATGGCAACTCATGCAGGTTCATCACATCAACAAAATGCCGATCATTTGCATTGGTGAAATGTGGGAAGAGTTTTTCAAATGGATGAGAAAGTGGCCACTACGAAAGAAGCTGATCGAAGAAAGAGATCTCGAATATGTCGTTGTCGCAAAAAATATAAAACAAGCCATGAGAATTATTAAAAAAGCTCACAAGGCCTTCAAAGAAGATGGTGCCGAAGCCTGCGTCAACTGGAAAAAGTACTAAATTGGTTCTTTACATCGAAGAGGAAATCTTATAGTATACAACAAATTATGGACGATCAAAATCCACAAAATCCAGCACAAAACGGACAAGGTGGCCAGCAAAATGGTGGCCAAATGCCGATGCCTCCACAACCTCCGATGCCGCCACAAGGTGGTCAGCAAACAGGAGGAGCAGCTTCAGGTGGTTGGACACCTCCGCCACCAATGCCTCAGCAATTTGGCGGACAACCAGCAGGACAAATGATGCCTCCGCCAGGATACGCACCAATGCCTGCATACAATCCACAACAACCAATGCCTCAACCGGGAGCATATGCTCCAAATCCGCAGTACATGCCGCAACAGTATGGAAATCCCATGGGCGGAGACGGAGGAATGATGCCTCCAGGAGGAAATCCACCAGGAGGATATGCTCCAACTCCACCACCTCCACCACCAGTTGAAGACACAACTCCAGCAAACTTTCAGCTCGGTGCAAAATTGCCAGCAGTCCTGAAAGTCAAAGTTCCTCCACATCAGCTCACATTCGACGAGCAGCATTTTCTCCACATGCTCGCCGGCTCGATCTCACTGACCAAAGATGAAAAAAGAAAAATTGTAGAATCCGTCCCAAAACTTCGCCAATCTCAGGTCGACGAACTCATTCGTATCTTCGAAGAAGAACGAAGAAAATTTGCCGAACTCAGCAAAAAGCACACACAGCAACTCGAAAGTCTTGCACAAAAACATTTCGAAGAATGGATGGATCTCGAAACCGAAAACGAGCAAAAAACAAAAGCTCAACAAGACGAAGCAAAGGCAGAAGAAATTCGAAAACAACTCGGCCTTTAATTTTTCACCTCCCTCAAACTCTCTATGAAAAAAATACTCGCATTCGCAGTGCTCGGGATAACATTAATTATTTCTGGATGCGGAGAAGCAAGCGTTGATGAAAATGCCGTAGCCTCTACTTCGGTGCAAAAAATTGTAGAGACGGTTTCAAAAAAGACACTAACAAGGCTCGCAGAAGTCCAGGCCACAGGAGTAGAAAAGAATTGTCAGGAATTTAAAGAAGAGAATATTCAGGCCCAATGCGAGGAAACAATTCGAAGAAATGCTCCAAAGAAGTAATAATTTTTACTTCGAAGGATCAAAGCACATGGCTTGAGCTACTAAAAACACATCTTGAGCGGACACGGCATCTCTTTGACCATAAACTTCGCAGCCATTAGTGCTCGTAATAATATTCGAACCCAAATAGCGATCAGAAGGGGAAACAGCAACAAAAAAATATCCTTGGCACGAGGTAGCAATAGCCCCGGATGGGCATTTCGCAAGGACAGCGACCATATTGCCAATTGGATAGCTTTTAAGATTCACGCTATTTGTCACAGTCGACCATGTTCCAACTTTGGTAGCAGTGAGGCCACCAGCCGCAACACTAACATCACCCCCATCCACCTTCAGTCCGCCACTTTTTACCCAGGCTGACCCAGTGGTCGTCAGAGATTTTCCTATGAGTGAACCATTCGCATTCACATATCCATCCACTTTGACACCTCCATCCAAAGATGGCTGTCCTGTAGTGGTGTCGATCGCCTGAATATTGAGCTCAGGGGTATATTTACCGGAATGGAAAGAAGCGTCTTTTCCAAGCATCATCACCCTATTTTTCACGGCCGCCACGGCAGCAGCTTTGTTGGCAGTATTATTAAAAACCCCAGCAATATTTTGGAGAGCAAAATCGCTCGTAGTGAGAGTGTCAGAAAGTACAGTATTTCCCTGAACAGCAAGATTATTTTGCAAATTTGCATCTCCCGTCACATCCAACCCTTTCGTGATATTCACATGCCCATCTAATCCCAAAGAAATACCACTTTTCGGTTTAATATTATTTCCAACTTTCAGAAAGCCTCCCACCGTCGTATCTCCATCCACCGTCACTCCAGAAAAATGCGGAGCAATATTCCCACCAGGAGGATTCGTCGTTGGAAAAGTTTGCGCCGATACAATCTGTAAACCAAAAATTGCTGAAATGCCAAGAGTGAGTGCGAGAGATGAAGAGAGGAGTCGTTTCATGGGAGGTAGGATTTAGGATTGAGGATGAGTCAATTGTCACATGTCACAAGTCACATGTCAAAAATTGTCACATGTCACAAATTACTGCTTGAGCACCACTTCAATATTATCCGGAAGTGTCGGAAGTGTCGGCGCCCAAACAGGCCAACTCTCGATCTCCACCTGGGAAACTTCAGGAAGATTGATAATGTAATCTTTGGCGTCAGCAAGTCGTTTTCCGACAACATGATCTTTAATTTTTTGAATCAATTTTTCTCCAACAGGTTTTGAAGAATCGAGATTATATTGCTCAATACCTTTGAGAGTTGCAGTGACTTTGAGAATTTTATTGGCATCATCGCTTTCAAAAATGCGATACGTAATAGACTTTTCATCGATAGTGCTCAGAACTTTTTCAGGATTTTTTTTCGTCTTGAGCTCAGCCTTCAAAATTTCCAGAAGATCATCGAGATTGAAATACACACCATGGACTTTCATCTGGCCGGTGACCTCGAACTGATCGAGAGGTTTTCCTACAAGGTCAGAAGAAACCTGAATCACTGGATCTTCGGCCTTCACAGCACCTTTGCCCTTGATGAGTGCAAACTTTGTTTTCTGTGCCAGAAGCACAGATTTTTCATCAACAGCTTTTTGGAGTTCATCATTCGTCGCTTGTTGGAGCTCTTTTTTCATGCGTTCCGTCGCAGCCTTGATATCATCTTCAGAGATCTGTTTCTTCACCAACGTCTGTCCACCACTCATCGGAGCCTTGCTCTCCGCATAGAGTAATTTCTGATTATCCGGAGAAAGTCCGGGAAGGAAGAACCGTGTCGGCAAAATATTGCCACGAGTTCCAATCGGTTGGCCAAAAGCATCAAATTCATCAGCAGTCACCTCCACATCGAGCGATCCAGAAGCAGGCACGGTCACCTGTTTTCCAATACGAAAAACAAGCCCATCATTATTCTGGAGACGAGTTTTGATCAGTAATTGCCAAGGAGTCGGCCTCGTATTCACAAGCGTCGCAACGCCGCGAGCATTTTGCCCCTGGAAAATTTTTCCGGTTGAAAGATGAGTAATACTTTTTTGGATCGTGATACCGAGACCATACGAAGCAAGTACTTTCGGAGTCTGACGATCGAGCATTGATTTATTCGCCACAGAATCAGCAAAAATAACATTCGTTGACTGTTCGATAGCATCAGATTTCGGAGTGATGATCACGGTCGCGCCAGGCAGCGCGATGTAGAAAATCACAAGCAGGAGAGCGAGACTCAGAGAAACAAGAGTAATGAGAGCCTTTCGATTCGGCGAGACGAGAATCATTTTTGTCTCTTTTGGCGGTTCGAAATTCGGAGAATCTTTCTTTTTTCGGAGCAAAGAAAAACTATCAGACAAGATCGGAATTTTTCGTTTCTTCGAGCGGCTCACAATTTCCGAAATAGAAATCTTTTTTTCACTACGACGAGTTGGACGATCATCTTCGAGAGCGTTGATAGTGGCTTTCAGAGGGGCAATACGCATTTCTCCTTCTTCGGCAGATTTCAGGAATTTCTCCTCACTTTTCACACGATCATACACCGGAAGTCCGATCTGGGTCGCGAGGTGAATCCCATTGCGATCATTCGTAATCACGTGCAAATTCTTCCCAATTTCCTCCACTTTTCTTTTCAAAATTTTGAGATTCACGAGACTCTGGAAAAGCAACGCCTGTTTCGGTACCACGAGGTAGATATCCTGAATCTTCATACGTTTGATCCGATCGAAGATGATCGTAATCTCTTCATCGAGCTCGACGTACAAGATTTTTTTGGCACTTACCGGCTTGAGCGGATCATTTTTTGAGCGGAGGCCTGTTCCGTCTTTTTTGTCAGCCATAGAAATAAGAAAAGTGAGAGGAAATTAAATATCCATGAGACGAACAACTTTTTTCAGCAGGGAAGTGAGAACATGCTCTTCACCAACGTAATCCAGTCCCAGTCTCGCAAGCGCGAGTGGAGTGACGTCCTGTGGTTCACGAAGAGTCTTCGTATCATCCGTCATTTGCGACACCATCTTTGGAAGCATGAAATCAATTTGCGGCTTCTTCGAAAAAGGCAGATTTTTCACCCATTCACGAGTCTCGAGAATCTCTTTGATCTCCGGAAGTCGGGATCCTCCGCCACAGAGCAGAATACGCGAAGGAAGGAGGTCCAGTCCAAATTCCGAAAGAGTCAAAATAATGCCACTGAGCCATACCTCACTATCACTCTTCATGGCATCGCGAACAATTTTTTCAGAATGACGCTCGAGACCTTCATAACTGTACATCAGTTTGATATCTTCAGCATCGTCGAAAGAGACATTCAGACTATGACAGAGCCTCTTCGTAAAAGTTCTCCCGCCGAGCGTGAACATTTTCGTGCCTTCGAGACGACCATTACGAACTACCGCGATATCCGTCGTTCCACCACCAATATCCAGAAAAATGGCATTCACCTGGCCACCACCTTCTTCATCCCGCAAACATCGGGAAAGGGCATACGGCTCAGCCATGACAGTGATGAGATCTACTCCAAGTTCCGCCGCAATCGTCTGGAGTGCACCGTAATGAACAAGCGGCGCAAACGCATTGAACACACTCATCACCACATCTCGACCCTGGAAACCGATAGGATTATTCACACGATATCCATCGATTCTCATATCCACAATCGCCGCGTTCACGAGTTTGACATCAATCTCGTTGTAGCCAGTCTCGTAGGCGAGCTGTGAACGCACCTGGTCAAAAGCTTTCCACTGGACTTTGTGCACAATATTTTTGAGTTCCGCGAGATCGATTTTGCTATCGGGATCTTTGCGGGTATACGTCGTCGTCGTTGTAGCGCCTTTCACAAGTTCTCCAGCAATACCCATCACCATTTGCTCCGGTTTTACACCCGCCATTTTCTCCGCATCACGAATAGCTTCTTGGCAATTGTGAATAACCGAACCAATATCCAAAACAACACCACTCTGCATATCGCCCAGTTTCTGTTTTCTACGACCCACGCCCAGAATTTTTCCTTTCGCTCCCTCACTACTGCAAATCAGAGCCTTCACGACATCCGTGCCAATATCAAGCGCGAGATAAAATTGACCCTTGCGACGAATCTTAGAAGAAAAAAATCCCATAATCTCATAAAAAAAGACAACAAAATATTTGTAACATACGGAGTCTCAAAGCACAAGACAGCTTCACAGGAAAATTATTTTGTGGTATAATGAAGTGATGAAAAAAACAAAAAGAAACACCGGTTGGGCAAAGTGGGATCTCCCACGACTCGTGATCGCCGCAGCAATTCTCATTGCACTCGTGGCATCAATTCCTGTCGGCTCATACCTGAAGGCTCAGATCTTGATACAAGATCAGATTTTAGGAAACTAAAATCCGCGGCATCGATTCTCGAATTCTCGTGGTGATTTCCCAGTGGATCGTTCCAGCCAGATCCGCGAGATCTCCAGCGGAAATATGTTCATTGCTATCATGACCGATAAGCGTCGCGCAGTCTTCGATGTGCACGCCAGGAATGTCCGTGACATCTACCATCATCATATCCATGCAGACACGTCCACGCACTGGCGCACGTTTTCCGCGAATGAGCACGGAGGCGATATTTGAAAGTCCGCGATCATAGCCGTCGTAGTATCCCACCGGAAGAATCGCAAGCGTCGTCGGCCGAGTCGTTTGATAAGTACATCCATATCCCACGAAGGCACCTTTCGGAATATTCTTGATCTGCGCAATTTTCGTTTTCCAGGAAAGGACCGGGTGAAATTGCACAAAATTTTTATTCAAATGAGACAGCGAGGCAAGCGTCTCTGGAGAGGGACAGAGTCCATAAAGTCCAATCCCAACACGAGCCATATCGAAATATGTCTGAGGAAAAAGCAATGTCGCTGCAGTATTCGCACAATGTTTTATCGGAATAAAAATATTGTTCGATTCGAGTTCAAGAATAATTTTTTTGAACAAAGAAATCTGAGTATCCGCGTAGGAGTGATCGAGAGCATCTTCGATGTTGGAAAAGTGGGTTGTAATGCCTTCGAGCACGAGTCCGGGTTCACTCATAATACCTCGTGCAAAAGAGAGGACATGCTCCGGCATCACACCCTGTCGATGATTTCCTGTCTCAACTTTCATATGGACCGAAACTTTCTTCCCCATTTTCAGAGCAATTTCAGAAAGCCTCTTCGCCGTCTCGAGATCAGAGAGAACGATCCGACAATCATATCGTACAGCGTCCGGAAGTTCGTGAGTCAAAACCGGTCCGAGAATATAGAGGGGTTTTTGAATACCCAAATCACGCAAAATCGCAGCCTCAGCAACACTCGTAACTCCGAACCACGAAGTGAGTGATTCTAAAAAAGGCGCACATACAGAAAGTCCGTGACCATACGCATTCGCTTTCACGACCGAACAAAGGAGGCGATCGCCAATCAAATGCCGATACATCGCCAAGTTTTTTTCGAAAGCACTCTTGGAAATTTCAAGCCAGGTGGCGTGGGGGACAAGCATGGTGGAATTATAGTATCAACCTCCGAAAAAGCTCAAAGAAAAGATTTTTGCGAAAAAGTGCTCCGGGCGCGACCCAAAGGAGGGCGTTTTGGCTAAAAATCAAATTGCAAGCAATTTGATTTTCTTTACGCCAAAAACCCTCTCTTTGGGGTCCCGCGTCCTCGCAATTTTTTCGCAAAAATCTTTTCTTTGAGCTTTTTCTAATTCCGAAACTCAAAATTCCAAAATTTGAATATTTCTGCTACAATAAAAATCCTTTAACAAAACCCACCTCATGCAAAACACCCAAACTTACAGCGACGGCCTGAGCTCGACATTTTTCGGCCAAGTGATGGCATTCTTCGGCCTCGCCATGCTTTCATCTGCCGTCGGAACATACGTTGGATTCGAATACGCGCTCTCCTACATCATGCAGCATCCATGGCTCATGTTTGCTATTTTTGGAGCAGAGCTCATTCTCATTTTTACCTCTAACGCATGGAAAAATAGTGACCTCGCCAAGCCTTTGTTCGCACTTTTTACATTCCTGAGCGGCATGACGCTCGCTCCACTCCTCGCACAAGTTGCAATCCAAATGGGCGGCGCCATTATTTACAAAGCTCTCGGTGCCACCGCCATGACGTTCATCGCCGCAGCACTCATCGGCTTCCGAACTGAAAAAAATCTCATGGGCATGCGCGGTTTTCTCTTCGCATCACTCATCGGCATGCTGATTGTTGGCATTATCGGAATCTTCATCCCTTGGAGTAACACATTTGAAATGCTCTTCTCCGGATTCGGCGTTATTCTCTTCGCCGGCTACACGATGTACGATTTTCAGAGGATCAAATATCAGAGCGGCATGCACCCGATCGACGCCGCATTGCAGCTTTATCTGGATATTTTCAACCTTTTCACTTTTATCCTCCGTCTCATGATGAGCGGGCGAAATCGCTAAAATGAATAATTTTTTCTATAAAATTCGTGTCCTCTTCGGTGGAGAATCTGGACAGAAAGATGAATATCTCGACGAAGAAAAACCATATACATTCGACCTCGGGAACCATCAAATCGTGAAAGGCGTAGCTCATTACGATCTCACAGTCATAAAAATGGACGACGCGATCGTAGCCATGGCAAAAGATTTCGAAACAGAAATTGAGATTCCATGTACGAAGTGTCTCAAAACCATAAAAGAGACGATAGAAATTCCGTACATCGAGCGAGAATTTTTCCTCCAAAAACCCGAGGTCATCGAAGACGAAGCCGATTTCTTCCAAGCTGATCGAAAGCTGATGCAAATCGACCTTTTAGAAGTATTTCGACAAGAAATTCTCTTGCATTTTCCATCTTTTCCAGTATGCTCGGTGAAGTGCAAAGGGCTGTGCATCACGTGCGGCAACAATCTCAACGACAAAAAATGCGGCCACAACACAGCAGTAGAACCAGAAGAAGATGAAGAAGTGGAAGGTGAAGTAAAAGCCCTAAAAGACCTCAAAAAATTCTTCTCCTAAATCCTACATCCTACATCCTAAATCCTAAATCCTAGATGAAACATCCTGTAACCAAGCAGAAAAAATCCGCCTCCCGTGCCAAGAAGCAGTACTTCGTATTCGCAGATGGTGCTCGAAAAAAACTTCGAAACATGGCTCCACTCGTCATTTGCTCAAATTGCAAAGAGAAGAAAATCAACCACACGATCTGCAAAAATTGCGGTTTTTACGCTGACAAAGCAGTGAAGAAAATGGCTTCCCCTCTAGACACAGTGACGAAAATCAAAGCGTAATTCACGCCTCAAAACTATGGCAAGTCTTCGCCACCAAGCACGAGTTGCGGTCATGCAAAGTATTTTTTCGTATGAGTTTCATAACGATGAACCAGACGAAGTTTTGAAAAGGAGTATCTCTGAATACGCAAATCTCGAGAAAGAAGAAGAGTATGCCAAAAAAACATTTGAAGGAGTACTCAAAAACCAAAAAGACACATTTGAAAAAATCAAAGAATTCGCACCAGAATGGCCTATCGAAAAAATAGCGCCTGTCGATCGTGCCATTCTCGAAGTCGCAGTCTACGAAATGCTCCACTCCGAGGACGTTCCACCAATCGTCGCCATCAATGAAGCCATCGAAATGGCAAAAACGTTTGGCGATGAAAGCGCACCAAAATTCGTCAACGGAGTCCTAAGTGCCATCCTGAAAAAATACTGCACCCACCGTGACCACAAGACGGGCAAACTTGTGACCATTGACGTGTGACTACTGGCTTCGCCAGACTTGTGACCATTGACGTGTGACATGTGACAATTTTTGACATGTGACTTGTGACATGTGACAATTGACTCATCCTCAATCCTAAATCCTCCTCGTGTACCAATCCCTCGAAAAAAAAATCGGCCTCACCTTCAAAAACAAAGACCTCCTCAAAATGGCGTTCATTCACCGTTCCTACATGAACGAGCATAAAGATGGATCAATAGGACATAACGAACGACTCGAGTTCCTCGGCGACGCCGTCCTCGAACTCGTCGTCACTGAATATCTCTACATCCATTATCCAGACCACGACGAAGGTGAAATGACAAATTGGAGATCAGCGCTCGTGAAAGGTAATAATCTCGCGAACGTTGCTCTCGAACTCGATCTCGGAAAATATTTATCCCTCAGTAAAGGAGAAGAAAAATCCGGTGGCCGCGAGAAACCCTACATCCTCGCGAACACTGTCGAAGCGCTCATCGGAGCCATCTATCTCGATCAAGGCTATGAAAAAGTGCACGGATTTATCCATCAATTCATCACACGGGAACTCGAAAGTATCATCAAAGAAGGCCTCCACATCGACGCTAAATCGCTCTTCCAGGAAATATCCCAGGAGCGCCTGAGCACCACACCCATCTACAAAGTCCTCGAGGAGTCCGGCCCCGATCACGAAAAACATTTCCTCATGGGCGCGTACCTGAGCGAAGAACTCATCGGTGAAGGCGAAGGCACCAGCAAGCAAAAAGCCGAAGAGGAGGCCGCAAAAGATGCGTTAAAAAATAAAAATTGGAAAAAGTAAAAGCTGAATTGGCAGAATAATTGATTTTCCAGCCAGGTTTTTGTACGATGCACCCCAATAAACTTTTTCTCCATGCGACAAAATATCGCCATCATCGGTGCGACCGGAAATGTAGGGAGAAAGCTCATTGCACAAGTCGCAAGGGATGACGTGCCGGAATTGGGAATCCACAGAAATCCAACAGTAGTCGTAGCATTAGCAGACAGTAAACATTTGGCAATAAATCCAGGAGGATTTCCTCGAGAGTTTCTCGAAAGATTTTCACAAACAAGGCTTGAAGTAGGTACTCTTGGAGCAGCAATCGCACATGGAGAAGAGGGTGTACAATCACTTCTCGGAAGAATGGGAAGTCTCGGCTTTGGAAAAGATCTGATTTATGTAGACACAACAGCAGCTACTGATGTTGCAACACAGCTCCACGTGAAAATTATAGAAGAAACGCAATCTGGCATTGTAACAGCCAATAAAAATCCGGTCGCAAGATCTTCATATGATGAGTACAGACGCCTGACGAATGACCAAAGGCGTTACCGATATAGTGCGACAGCAATGGCAGGACTCGGAGCCGTTCCATGGCTTGCAGAAAGACATATTATTCAGGACAAAATTGATGAAATGAATGCTTCGTTGTCAGGAACGCTAGGATTTATTACAGACGCTCTTTCGAGAGGAATCCCGCTGTCAGAAGCAATAAAAGATGCGCGATCAAAAAACTACACAGAGCCAGATTACAGAGATGATCTCAACGGAGTAGATGTTGCTCGTAAATTGGTCATCCTGGCCCGCGAAGCTGGCTATGAAGTGAATTTCGAGGATATCGAAATCGATCCTTTCTTGCCCAAAGAATATCTAGAAATGCCAGATCCTGAAGAATGCCTGAAAAGGATACGACTTGAGTTGGACGAGAAAATGAGTGACCGATATAGGGTGGCTTCAGAACGCGGAACGACACTCAAATATTTGGCACATTTTGGACTCGAAAATGGAAAGCCAGTCTTGAAAGTAGGTCTCCAAAAAGTAGAAGCTGGGAGCGCATTTGGTTCACTGAAAGGAACAAGTAATCGCATCGAAGTCATCACAGGAATGTACACGAAAGAAAAACCATACAGACTCGAAGGACCAGGGGCTGGTACTGATATCACTGCATCAGTCGTCAGAAGAGATTTGGTGAATATGCAACCTCATGTAAATCGTTTCTCATGAACACAACGAAACCCTCATCGCACCAAACCACCGTCAACAAAATTGGCGGAGCCAACATGGCTCAGCTCGATGTTGTGAAGAAGCTTGTCGATACACTGGAAGCACGTCAGGAGAATATAGTGCTCGTCGTTTCCGCATTCGAAGGAGTGACAAACACCCTGATTGCCGCAATGGATGAGCTGAATGGCAAGGATTACACAGAGGAAGACATCGATCGAGCTTTTGGAAAAGTGTGGGAAAAACACGAAGCAATGATTGTGAAATTTTTCAAAGACAAGCATGTCGAGTTAGCAAAAGATAAATATACGGCCGGCTTCACCATTTTGAAACAGGCACTCATGACGCACGGAAGAGTATCGAAGAGCCTCATGCCAGCAGAAGGTTCTTTTCAGATTCGAGATCAGGTGATCGGTTTTGGTGAACGAATGGCAGGGGCATTGTTGAATGAATATCTCGAACAGGAAGGTAAAAATGCACATTTCATCGACAATGTTGTCTGCGATCAGGACACGCTTGAAAGTGGTCCTGTAACAGACAGGAGTCTCCATGAAGCCAAAAAGAAAGGAATTTCACAGGCTATTCGAGCAGGAGCAGATGAGGCAAGGGGAAATGTGATAAGAATTCTCGGTGGTCATGTCGGAGGAACGCCAAAAGGCCTGATAGCACACCAAAGTCGTGGATATAGCGACATTATGGCGGTAGACACAGCACTCGCCCTGACAGACATGGGGGAATCTGTGAAAGAAACGCGCTTCTGGAAAGATGTTGATGGAGTCTACACAGCAAATCCAAAAGATTTGGACAGTAAGAAAAATAAACCAGTGCTTCATCGCGATGTCTCAAGCGCTGAAGCGCTCGAGAACGCATCTGCAGGGAGTGGTCTCATAAATGTGAATGCTCTGTCCCTTGCGGGGAAACATGGTCTCGACCTCCACATACGCAATATCAAAAAATTCGATCCTGATTTTGGAACAAATATTACGACCGGATCGGTCGACACGAAATATTTATTCAAAACAATTGTGAGTAATCCGCATGTCGATGCCTTGACCATCACACTTCCAGAGATGGCAGACAAAGATGGTTTTGCAGCAGCGATTATAGGAAAATTTTCAGATTTTGAAGTAAATCTGGACCAGATCTGCACAGAAGGAACGAGCATGACTTTCAGCATCCCATTGCCATCAGATAAAGCAGATCAGGAAGCCTGTAGGGAGCGCATTAGGAAAGTGAAAGAAAATCTAAAAGTTATTGAGGTCAAAGGAGAGCGATTCACTGTGCAGGATATTGAATGGGATAAAGAGAAATTTGCGAGTGTCTCAGTCATTGGCAAGGAACTGCGAGATCGTTGTGGCATTCTGGGCTCCATATCAACCACATTCGGTGCATTTGGCATAAATGTTTATACCGTTTCACATGGAAAAAAACAGACAAGAATTACATACCTCATCGATCAAAAAGATCGTAAAAAGGCTGTGCAGTTGCTCCACAGCGTCTACGTGGACAATGATTCGGAGGTGAAGGAAGAACGATTGAGGAGACAAGACGAACTCGAAAAAGGCCTCACGGGAACTTTCAACGGAGGAAGCTAGGGGGAGATAGACTGAAAATCAAGAGGACTTCAGGCGGGAGCTTGACAAACAAGTATAAATAGTACAAAATAGGTCCTTTGAAAGTCCTCTATGAAAAATAGCGCCCCAAAACCATCGGACGGAGAGATAGGAGAAAACAGAAATCGCCGAAGATTTCTTTTGGGCACTGTTGCCACGGCTGGTGTCGTTCTTGAAGAATCAACGATAGGTTTCATTCGACGCAATTTGGGAGGGCTATTTACCGCAGGGGAAGAAGGAAAGGTGTCGAAAAATGACGCTCAGTGGGAAAAAACCACCCCAGAAAATGTGCCGCTCTTCAAAATGAAAGTAGAAATTGATGGAATGACTTTTGTGAGCAATACGCTTGACGAACAAAGGTTTCTCGAGGCCCACCGCATCGCAAAGCAAAAAATCGGAGGACCACATTGGAAGCCTGATAAACCTTGTCAGGTAGAATTAGTCCCTGAAGAGAGTACAACGGCATTGACAGATGTAAATGCCGGAAAAATATTCACGATGTCAAAAGCTTTACCACATGAATTAATTCATTACTTGTTGGGCGTTGACACAAGATCTGATAAATGGCCACAAGTACTCGGCGAGTTTCTGGCACATTCTGCATCTCCAAGAGACGGATATGATCGTTACGACCTGAAGGATCTGAATAATGATTCTATATCCATGACAGACCATACGGCAGCATCAACTCTAGGAAGAAATTTTTTCTGCAATATTCGAAACGAAATTTTAATAAAATTAAATGATGTCATTTCTGATGAAACACGGAAACTCATTGCAAAGGAGGCAATCAAACGTGGGAAGATTTCGTTTGAAGAATTGTACGATTTCATGAAGCAATTTGGGATTGACCATGAAATCTTTAAAAAAGGGAAACGCGGCGTTCGGAAACATCTCTTCTATGGGCGATTTGAAGATGGAAGAGAATTTTTTCTACCAGTTATTTATGACAGACAGGAGGCTCGTGAAGCGCCAGTGAATGGGGAGCTTACGCTACATCTGATGGATGGAAATGGAAGAAATATTTTTAACGTAAAATTAGCAGTTGGAACAGAGGTAGGAAATACAGATCCAATTATATTGGATAATTTTTACAATTTCTTGCTGAGTCAGCAACGAGATATACATCGTGACAAAGTAAAATCTATTTTTATTCCAGAGACAGGACAGACAATTGCTTTGAAAAGTCGCTAGTCGATTGTCAGTCGTCAAAAGCAGCCAAGTTACGCTTGGCTCTGGTGCCGAGGAAGGGGTTTGAACCCTCACGGGATTTCTCCCATACGCTTCTGAAGCGTACGCGTATGCCAATTCCGCCACCTCGGCAGGATGAAAGCTCCAGTTGTATATCACGGACACGACAAAAAAACCAGATTTCGTATTTCAATTTTCATATTTTTATTTTTTTCTATAGTATGAAATCAATACAATGATCAACGAAAAGTCCTGCGGCATCGTCGTCTACTCCGAAAAAAACGGGATAAGAAAATTCCTGATTTTGCACTATCCCAGTGGACATTTCGACTTCCCGAAGGGTCATGTAGAGAAAGATGAAGAAGAACGCGAGACAGCAAAACGTGAGCTGCAAGAGGAGACCGGAATAGAAAATTGTGAATTGAACCCGACATTTCGCGAACGAATGGAATACACCTACGAAAGAGGTGAAGTGACCTATCACAAAGAGGTGATTTTTTTCCTGGGAAAAACAGACACGACAGGAATAGAAATTTCCCACGAGCATCAGGGCTATCGCTGGCTCACCTACGAAGAATCCCTAGAAATCCTCACCTTCGAAAACGCGAGAAGAATCCTGCGAAAAACCCATCAACTCCTAAATCCTAAATCCTAAATCCTCCCTCTCCATGCATCTCACCCTCAAGCCCTCTTTTTCTCAAAAAGACCTCGTCCTCGTCCTCCCCGTGCTCATCGAAAAGAAGCACATCATGACAGGGAAATTTCCAAAAAAATTGAAAATTCTCGTCGACAAACTCATCCGCGACAAAGAGTTCAAAGGCGAAGTCAATGAAATTCATACTCTCAAGCTCCACGACAGTCATTTTCCGAAAACTGTGATTCTCGCCGGTCTCGGAGAAGTCGACGAACTCAAGAGATACAAAGTCCGCGAAACATTCGCACTCGCCTGGAAACAGGCCAGAAGCGAAAAAAAGAAAGAGTGTACACTCGTGATTCCGCAGGAACTCGATGAATTTGGCGAAGTCATCGGAGAGGCGATTGGGCTTTCGAACTATATTCTCGGAAAATTCAAAACCGGAAAAGACTTGGAAGACGGGAAGAAAACAGAGATTGAAAAAGTAGAAGTCGTTTCAATTTCAAAGAACGCAAAAACGCTGGAGGATGGACTCAAAAAAGGTCTCCTCATCGCCGAATCCGTGAACGCGACACGCGACATGGTGAATCTCCCTCCAAATATTTTGACACCAAAAGCGATGGCGAACGAAGCAGTAAAAATTGCCAAAGAAAACGGGTACAAAATCAAAGTTTTCGAAAGAAAAGATCTCGAAAAAATGGGCATGGGCGGCATCCTCGCCGTCAACCATGGCAGCGTGAAAGAAGACCAATCCACGCGCATGGTCATGATCGAATACATGCCAATGAAAGACCAGAAACCGATCGTCTTCATCGGCAAAGGCATTATTTTCGACAGCGGAGGCTACAATATGAAACCATCCCGAGCGATGGAAAATATGCACGAAGATATGGCCGGAGGCGCAGCAGTATTTGGTGTTTTCCGACTCCTGAAGAAACTCAAAATCCAGCAGAACGTCATCGGCATCGTCCCCATCACCGAAAATCTCGTGAGTGACACGGCTTACAAACCAACCGACATTATCACCACCTACTCCGGAAAAACCGTGGAAATCACCAACACCGACGCCGAAGGTCGCATGATTCTCTGTGACGCTCTCGCCTACGCAGAAAAAAACCTCCGTCCACGAGTCATGATTGACCTCGCCACTCTCACCGGCGCATGCGTCGTCGCGCTCGGCGACCGCTACGCAGGCATCATGGGCACTGACGACAAAACCATGCGCGCCCTCGAACACGCCGGCAAACGCACCGACGAACTCGTTTGGGAACTCCCGATGCATCACGACCACAAAGATCGACTCAAAAGCAAAATCGCCGACATCCAAAACGCCTGCAAAGATTACGGCGCCGACAGCCAAAAAGGCGGAA